>Ga0209343_10002923_pt1 | contig 21796 bp, 22 predicted proteins | sample RifCSPlowO2_02_FD_184026 | JGI IMG/M metagenome (GOLD analysis project Ga0209343, IMG submission 184026) | Groundwater microbial communities from Rifle, Colorado - Rifle CSP2_plank lowO2_0.2 (SPAdes) (version 2) | ecosystem: Environmental > Aquatic > Deep subsurface > Groundwater | place... | reverse complement strand
CAACGACCGGCTGATTGGCACCCTGCAGCACCTGCGCGACATTGGCAACAGCGTGCTGGTGGTGGAGCACGACGAAGACATGATGCGCGCCGCCGACCACGTGATCGACATGGGCCTGGGCGCCGGTGTGCATGGCGGGCGGGTGATTGCCCAGGGCACGTTTGCGCAGGTGCGCGACAACCCCGACTCGCTCACCGGCCAGTACCTGGCGCAAACCCTGCAGATTGCCGTTCCCAAGCGCCGCACCCCCTGGCTGCCCACGGTGGCCCCAGTGGCAACGGAGAAAAAAGTCGCCTCCAAAGCGCCGCTCAGCAAGGCGGCCCAAGCCTGGGCCGAGCGCCATGCCATCCACCTGGCCACCCAGGGCGAGCTGCAAGCCATCCGGGTACGCAACGCCAGCGGCCACAACCTCAAGGGCGTGGATGTGGAGTTTCCCGTGGGCCTGTTCACCTGCGTGACCGGGGTGTCGGGCTCGGGCAAATCGACCCTGGTCAACGACACGCTCTATGCCGCCGTGGCGCGCCAGCTCTACCGTGCCCACGACGAACCCGCCGCCCATGATGCGATTGAAGGCATGGAGCATTTCGACAAGGTCATCAACGTGGACCAGTCGCCCATTGGCCGCACGCCGCGCTCCAACCCGGCCACCTACACCGGCCTGTTCACGCCCATTCGCGAGCTGATGGCCGAGGTGCCCACGGCGCGCGAGCGCGGCTACGGCCCGGGGCGCTTCAGCTTCAACGTGGCCGGTGGCCGCTGCGAGGCCTGCCAGGGCGACGGCATGGTCAAGGTGGAGATGCACTTCCTGCCCGATGTGTACGTGCCCTGCGACGTGTGCGCGGGCCAGCGCTACAACCGCGAAACGCTGGAAGTGCTCTACAAGGGCAAGAACATCGCCCAGATTCTGGAGCTCACCGTCGAGGCCGCGTTTGAGTTTCTCAAGGCGGTGCCCACCATCGCGCGCAAGCTGCAGACCCTGCTGGACGTGGGCCTGTCCTACATCCGCCTGGGCCAGGCCGCAACCACGCTGTCCGGCGGCGAGGCCCAGCGGGTGAAGCTGGCGCTGGAGCTGAGCAAACGCGACACCGGCCGCACGCTCTACATCCTGGACGAACCCACCACCGGCCTGCACTTTGCCGACATCGACCTGCTGCTCAAAGTCTTGCACCAGTTGCGCGATGCCGGCAACACCATTGTGGTGATCGAACACAACCTGGACGTCATCAAAACCGCCGACTGGCTGATCGACATGGGCCCCGAGGGCGGCGCAGGCGGCGGCACCGTGGTGGGCGTGGGCACGCCCGAAGACATTGCCGCCAATCCGAATAGCCACACCGGCAAGTACTTGGCGCGGCTTTTATAGCTTGTAAATCCTCCATGGTGTGGAATAATTACAGCAATGTATCCACGCCAAGCCGCTGAAGAACTGAACGTCTACCTGCAGGAGTTTCCAGCGGTTGCGATCCTGGGTCCACGCCAGGTGGGAAAAACCACGTTGGCGCACCAATGGCTGCAAAGTCAACCGCGGGCCCTGTACCTGGATCTGGAGATGCCCAGCGACTTGGCGCAACTCAGTGACCCCAGCGCATTTTTTGCTGCCCATACCGATCAACTGGTCATTCTGGACGAAGTGCAACGCATGCCGGGCCTGTTTGCAGTATTGCGCGGGGTGATAGACCAACGCCGTCGCAGCGGGGCGGTGAGTGGCCAGTTTTTGCTGCTGGGCTCGGCCAGCATGGAGTTGCTGGCGCAATCCAGTGAAAGCCTGGCAGGGCGCCTGGCCTATATGGAAATGGTCCCGCTGGTGCTGACGGAGCTACCTGCCGAGCCAGCGGCCGTGCCGGATGCCTTGTGGCTGCGCGGCGGGTTTCCAGGGGCCTACCTGGCCCGCAGCGACGCCGCCAGTTTGCGCTGGCGCCAGCAGTTCATCACCACCTACCTGGAGCGCGACATCCCCTTGTTGGGGCCGCGCATACCGGCGCAAACCTTGCGCAGCCTGTGGACCATGCTGGCCTACGAACAAGCCCAAGTGCTCAATGCGGCCCGCCTGGCCGCATCGCTCGGGGTAAGTGGACAAACCATTGGCCGGTATCTCGACTTGCTGTGTGATTTGCTGCTGGTGCGCCGCCTGCAACCGTGGGCCAAGCAGTCCAGCAAACGGCTGGTCAAGGCACCCAAGGTGTATGTGCGCGACAGCGGTCTGGTGCACGCGCTCCTGGGCTTGGGTACCCCGCGCGAGTTGCTCTCCCACCCCGTGGTGGGCGGCAGCTGGGAGGGGTGGATTATTGAAAACTTGCTGGCCTGCACGCCAGCCGACACCCAGGCCAGCTACTACCGAACCGCGGTAGGCGCAGAGATTGACCTGTTGCTGGAACTGCCCGGCGGTGCGGTCTGGGCGGTGGAAATCAAGCGGTCCAGCGCACCCACGGTGAGCCGGGGCTACCACATTGCCTGCGACGACGTAGCCGCCACACGCCGCCTGGTCGTCAGCGGCGCCACGACCCGCTTTCCTATGGCGGGGGGACTGGAGCATGTGCCACTGCTGGAGCTGATGCACGAATTGCTGGCGCTACGGCGGGCACAACTCCAATAGCCACCCACGCGGCCAGCCACATCAGACGCAGATTTTATAATCCAAACCAAGCTCAAGCCCCCGCAAACACTGCGCAAGCAGCTATGTTAATGATAGCAATAACATGCCACACCAGGTGACCGGCTAGTCGCAGCTGCTGAAGTCGGCGGGGCGGCAGGCCTGCAACAGGTCTTTGGCCCGGGCCCTCTGTTCGGGGCTCATCCACTGTGCCAGCAGATCGCGTTGCCTGGCTGCGCCGATGGAGGCGGTGGAGGCGGCGCCCAGGCTCAGCCACACATAGGCCAGCACGTCGTCCTGCGCCACGCCCTGCCCTTCGGCATACATCTGCCCCAACCGGGCCTGCGCGCCGTGGTGCCCCTGGGCCGCTGCCCGTCGCAGCCATTGGTAGGCGCCTGCCAGGTCCGGCACCGCGCCGTGGCCCTTGGCCAGCATCACACCCACCTGGTACTGGGCCTGCACGTTGCCCTGCCGGGCCGCCAGCAGGGACCAGCGCAAGGCCTCGGTATACGGCGACGTACTGCCCTGGTTGTCATCGAAGACCGGCCCCAGCGCCAACAAGGCCTCGGCATGGCCCTGGGCCGCCGCACGCCGAAACCACTGGTCCGCCGTGCGGAAATCACGCTCCACACCAAGTCCGTAGGCATACATCTCGCCCAGAAGCCACTGGGCTTCGGACAGTCCGGCCTGGGCAAAAGGCAGGAGCTGCGTGCGGGCGCCGGCGTAATCGCCCTGCCGAAGGGCCGATACCGGTGCATCCCAGGGGGCGGCCCGCACCGCACCCGTGTGCAGCACCCCCAACAGGGCCAGCAGAGCGAACAAAAGGCGTGGTTTCATGGTCGCAACGACTCTAGCATGGGGCCCGCTGGCGCCGGGCGCGGCTTGCGGCGTGGCACCACCGGCCCTCAGGCGTTCATCTTGCGGTACAGGGTCTGGCGGCTGATGCCCAGGGTGCGGGCAGCCAGGGAGATATTGCCGCGGCTGCTTTCCAGCGCCTGGCGGATGGCGGCCTGCGACATTTCCTGCAGGTTTTGCGGCTCGCGGAGCACGGCGGGCGCGGGTATGGGCTGGGCTGCGGCCTGCAATTCCTCCGTCAAGTCGTCTGGCAGATGGGGCCAATCGATGCAGTCCTCATCCGGCCCCAGCATGGCGCTGGCGGTGCGCAGCATGCTGGAGTACTGGCGCAGGTTGCCGGGCCAGGGATACCGCCCCAGCCGGTCCAACAGCTCAGGGGCCAGGTGCACATCCCGCTCGGGGTTCAGACTGGCCAGGAGGCGGTCGGTCAGCGCAGAGAAATCGGTGCGCTCGCGCAAGGCGGGCAGCAAGACCGTCAGACCATTGATGCGGTAGTACAGGTCGCTGCGGAAATGCCCTTTCTCGGCTTCTTCGCGCAGCTTGCAGTGGGTGGCGCACACCAGCGCAAAATCCACCGCCACCGCCTTGCCCGCCCCCACCGGAGTGACGCTACGCTCTTGCAGCACACGCAGCAGCCGGGTTTGCATGGGCAGCGGCATGTCGCCGATTTCGTCCAGAAACAGCGTGCCGCCATGGGCTTCGCGCAGCCGCCCCAGGCTGCCTTCCTTGCGCGCGCCGGTGAAAGCGCCGGGTGCGTAGCCAAAGAGTTCGGACTCGATCAGGTTCTCGGGCAGGGCCGCGCAGTTGATGGCCACAAACGGCCCTGCCTGCCTGGGCCCGCTGTCGTGAAAGGCGCGGGCAAACAGCTCTTTGCCCACCCCCGACTCCCCCTGCAACAACAGTGGGATGGGTTTGTCCACCACGCGGCGGGCCTTGTCGGCGGCGCTGCGCCAGCGCACATCTCCGGTGTCCAATTGGGCCAGGGCATCGGAAGCCGCACCCAGCATGGCTCCACGGGCCCCCAAGCCCGGAACGGGCCGGGTCACGGAGGGCACGGCGGCCGGGTCGATGTAGATCTGTGCAAAAAGTACGCTGCCATCGAGCAGGTGCACCTGGGTGCTTTGGTGTGGGCGGCGCATGTGGCGGCTCAGCAGCTCGTCCAGGCGCACGTCCATGGTCCGCTCCAGCAGTGTCGCCCCCAAGTCTCCCGCGCTCAGGCGCAGCAAAGCCAAACCACTGCGGTTGGCGCCCACAATCCAGCCGTCGGCCGACACCGCCACAATGCCTTCGGCCACCGAGCCAATGCCCTCGGGGTGGGCGTGCAGGTGCAGCCGTATCTGGCGCTTGCAACTGGCAATCACCAGCCGGTTTTCGATCATGCGCGCGGCGGTGTTGACCAGCCCCAGGGTGTGGGGATGGCCGCTGCGCTGGTCGCCCGAAATGTCCAGAATGCCCAACAGGCTGCCGGTGGCCGACAAAATAGGGGCGGCGGCGCAGGTCAGAAAACTGTTGCGCTCCAGAAAGTGCTCTGCGCCATGGATCTCCACCCCGCTGGCTTCGGCCAGTGCCGTGCCGATGGCGTTGGTGCCCCGGTGCTCTTCGTGCCAGGACGCCCCGCAGGCCAGCGCCACCCGCTCGGCCCGCCCCAGAAAATAGGCGTCGCCCAAGGTGTGCATCAGCGTGCCCCGGTTGTCCGCCAAGACCACCACACTTTGGCTGTGCCGGACTTGTTCAAACAGGTAATCCATCACCGGGCGGGAGTGGGCCAGCAGCTCGTGGTTGCCGGCCAGGGTCTGGCGCAAATGGCCGCCACTGGCGTTGTCGGTGGGCGCCAGCCGGCCTGTGGGCAACAACCCGGCCTCCAGGCTGCGCCGCCAGGAGCGAGCAACGCGCTCGTCAATGGTCCCCGTCGGACAGTTGCCATGTTCGAGTAAGTGCAAACGCGCCTGGCGCAAGGCCAGGGTGGGCGAAATGGTACGCAATGTTGTCTCCTGCGCGGGGAAATCTGGGCCGATTGGGGTCTGTGCCCCGTATTTTTGGCCAGTATAGGAACACACCGCCAACCTGTGCAATAGCCGGGCCGACCTTGCGCGTTCAACTGTACCGTTTTGTGACACTTGTTGCATTCTGGAGCGTTGCGCCCCCGGCCCGGTTCACCGTAATTCTTCTCTTTAGACAAAAAAACCTAATGAAATCAAGGGTGTGCCCAACCCTGTCCACCTGGCACGGGTCTTGATAAGCAAGAAGGCCCGCAAGGGACAAGTTAGCCCCCTACAGACCCACCATAACGAGGACACACGATGACATACGCAGCTCCCGGCACCGCCGACGCCAAGATCGCTTTCAAGACCCAGTACGACAACTTCATTGGCGGCAAATTTGTCGCCCCGGTCAAAGGCGAATACTTTGAGGTGATTACCCCCACCACCGGCAAGGTGTACACCCGGGCCGCCCGCTCCACCGCCGCCGACATTGAACTGGCACTGGACGCCGCCCACGCCGCCGCCACCGCCTGGGGCAAGACCGATGCCGCCACCCGCGCCAACGTGCTGCTCAAAATCGCCGACCGCCTGGAAGCCAACCTGGAACTGCTGGCCTACGCCGAAACCGTGGACAACGGCAAACCCATCCGCGAAACACTCAACGCCGACATTCCGCTGACCATCGACCACTTCCGCTACTTTGCTGGCTGCGTGCGCGCCCAGGAAGGCGGCCTGAGCGAGATCGACGAGAACACCATGGCGTACCACATCCAGGAACCCCTGGGCGTGGTCGGCCAGATCATTCCCTGGAACTTTCCCATCCTGATGGCCGCCTGGAAACTGGCGCCAGCGCTGGGCGCGGGCAACTGCGTGGTGCTCAAACCCGCCGAGTCCACCCCCATCAGCATCTTGATCGTTGCTGAATTGATTGCCGACCTGCTGCCCCCGGGCGTGCTCAACATCGTCAACGGTTATGGCCGCGAAGCCGGCATGCCTTTGGCCAGCAGCAAACGCATCGCCAAGATCGCCTTCACCGGCTCCACCTCCACCGGCCGCGTGATTGCCCAGGCCGCCGCCAACAACCTGATTCCGGCCACGCTGGAACTCGGTGGCAAGTCGCCCAACATCTTCTTTGCCGACATCATGGACAAGGACGACAGCTTTTTGGACAAAGCGATTGAAGGCCTGGTGCTGTTCGCCTTCAACCAGGGTGAAGTCTGCACCTGCCCCAGCCGTGCGCTGATCCAGGAAAGCATTTACGACAAGTTCATGGAACGTGTCCTGAAACGTGTTGCGGCCATCGTGCAAGGCAACCCGCTGGACCCCAACACCATGATCGGTGCACAGGCTTCCAAAGAGCAACTCACCAAGATCATGTCCTACCTCGAACTGGGCAAACAAGAAGGCGCGCAAGTGCTCATCGGCGGCGCCCAAGCGCATCTCACCGGTGACCAGGCCGGCGGCTACTACGTGCAGCCCACGCTGTTCAAGGGCCACAACAAAATGCGCATTTTTCAGGAAGAGATTTTTGGACCCGTGCTGGCCGTCACCACCTTCAAGGACGAAGCCGAAGCCCTTGAAATCGCCAACGACACGCTTTACGGCCTGGGCGCCGGCGTGTGGAGCCGCAACGGCAATGTGGCCTACCGCATGGGCCGCGCCATCAAGGCAGGCCGCGTCTGGACCAATTGCTACCACGCCTACCCCGCCCACGCCGCCTTCGGCGGCTACAAGGAATCCGGCATCGGCCGCGAAACCCACAAGATGATGCTGGACCACTACCAGCAGACCAAGAACCTGCTGGTTTCTTATTCGGAAAACAAGCTGGGCTTCTTTTAAAGCACGTCACGTCGCGCCGAACCGCGCAGTAGCCGGCTGGGCCTCCCCCCTCATACTGGGGTACCAGAAATCGGGGGGATGCCCAACCGACTACCGCGCTACGGCAGCTTCACGCCACTAGGCACCCAACGCGGTAACCCGACGGGGCGGCCACCGATTTCTGGTACTCCAGTATGAGGTGGACGCCCCGCCGGGTTATTGCGTTGCGAACGCCAATAAAGCCTTCTTGGAACCAGGAGACACACCCATGGTCGACAAAGTCATAGCCACCCCAGCCGCACTGGAACTGGTGGCCTTGCTGAAAACCAAACACGGCCCGGAACTCATGTTCCACCAGTCGGGCGGCTGCTGCGACAACAGCGCGGCCAACTGCTTTTTGCCCGGCGAAATCACCATGGGCGCGGGTGACGTGTACCTGGGCGAGATTGGCGGCTGCCCCTTCTACATCGGCAAAGGCCAATACGAGTACTGGAAACACACCCAGCTCATCATCGACGTGATCGAAGGCACCGGCGGCACGTTTTCGCTGGAAGGGCCGGAAGGCAAGGCTTTCCACACGCGGTCGCGGGTGTTTACGGCGCAGGAAATGGCGGAACTGGGTTTGCAGCCGTAGAAGGGATTTCCCTGGGGAAAGCAAGCATCAAATCGGCCTCTAGCCCCCGTAGATATTGCGCAATCAGCTACAAAATCAGTAGCAAAAATCAGTCCTTGTGGGCTTCGTAACTGGACAGGCTGACCCCCGCCTGCGTCAGAAACTCGCGGACCTGTTTGATCAGATCGCGGGAGCACTCGCTGTTGTGGTGCGGGTGGTGCAGAAAATCGCTGGCTTGGTTGAGCGTCACCTTGAAGCGCGCGCCGTGCGATGGCTCCAGGGTCGCGCCGAGGTGGCCCAACAGCGATTCCAACTCCCGCCAGTGGATGTTGGCGGGCAGCGGGTCATGAAAAATCGCGCGCAGCAGCGTGTGGTGCTTGTGGCTCATAACATCTCCCCCAAATAGGTTGGCTTGTCGCCGGGATGAGCTTACCAAGATCAGGTAGGAAGCACACCCTTTGGCGTGAATTTATTCAAGTTACCATGCGCCAGGCCGCACATCTGACCAACACCAATCATCCCTCACCCCTTGACCACAGTCCAGCAAATCACTACGGAACGGCTGACCCTTCGTGCCTTTGAGGCGTCCGACGTGCATGCGGTTTATGACATTTTTTCGGATGACCGGGTTACCGAGTTTTACGACTGCGATACGTTCTCACGTCTTGAACAAGCGAAAGAATGGCTTGCCTCGCGTACACCTGGAGACGTAAAGCACGATGGGCAAGGGGCGACTTGGGCCATCTGCCTCACTGCCGCACCCGGCGTGGTCATTGGATCGTGTGGCTTCCATACGATCAACCGGGATTTCTATTCCATCGCCATACACCACTGAGAAACTTCCATGATCCAAATCGTCCACCACTCCGAACCCCTGGCACAGGCTGTGACCGACCTCATCCTGGAGATTCAGCGCCAGGAGTTTGGCCTGGACATTCAGGCGCAGGACCAGCCCGACATTCTGGACGTTGCCCGCTACTACCAAACCGGGGCAGGCAACTTCTGGGTGGCGCTGGCCCACGGTGAAGTCGTTGGGACCATCGCGCTGCGGGACATCGGCCAACACCAGGGCGCGCTGCGCAAGATGTATGTGAAAGCGACGCACCGCGGCAAGGAACACGCAGTGGCGGCCCGGCTTCTGGAGCGGCTGGTGCAGTCGGCCACCGCCACCGGTCTGCAGGACCTGTACCTGGCTACGACCGAACAGTTCGCCGCCGCGCTGCATTTCTACGAGAAAAACGGGTTTGTCAGCATCGCCCAGGCGGCCTTGCCCGAGGCATTTCCGCGCATCCCGCAGGAAACGCGCTTCTACCACCGCGTGCTTTCCTGAAGGGGGTGGCCCCATCGGGACCACACGCTTTCGCTCCGATGTTACTGGCGCACCACTGTGCCAGCGCGAAGACACCCGATTCCACTCCAAGGATTACGATCTCCCTTTTCTCCCTTTTCGGGATTTTTGGACAAAACCCCATGCCCCACCTCACCGTCGAATACACCAGCAACCTGCCCACGTTTGATGCCAACGATGTCCTGCTGGCGCTGAATAAAGTTCTTGCGTCCTGCGGCCACTTTGAGGACATGGACATCAAGAGCCGTGCCCTTCGGCTGGATACGCATCTTGTGGGACTGGGCCAGCCCTGCCACGGATTCGTGCATGCCAAGCTCGCCATCTTGAGCGGACGCTCCGAGGACACCAAGCGTGCGCTTTCCGACGCTCTGCTGCGTGCGCTGCAGGCAGTCGGCCGGTGGCCTGCCGATACCGACGTTCAACTGTGTGTGGAGGTGCAAGAGATAGAACGCGCGTCCTACGCCAAAGTCACGGTGGGTGCCTGACCCCAAACGCCTGCGGTCAGCGCTCGTAAACCTTGCGCAGTACGCGACCCAAGCGTTCGCGCAAAGACTGCTGTGCTTCGCTCCAGTTGCTCGGCTCCAGCGCTGCCGCGCACGATGCGGCAGCGTGCGCGACAACAAACTCGTGCCGCTTAACCGTACGACGGAAGAATAGTTTGATTGGCGCCCTCCCTTCAGCCCGCGGATAACAACGGGGCGGGGATCGCGCAAGGTCTGGCAGAGGCGTTTTTGCGCCGCCCTCAGCGCTTGCGGGAAAAATACATTTTTGTGAAATGGCGGTTGGTGTAAAACGAATCCGCCAAAAATGCCTTGGGTGAGGCAAACAGCCCCAGCACTCTCCTGCTCACGGTTTCTATGTGCAATTCGGGATAACACGAGGCCGTGAACTCATGGCAATAGTATTTGCCTGGCCCTGGGGAAAAATCGAAGTTGTAGGGGATGTTGGCATCGGCGCACTTCCTGGCGTGCTCTATGGCCCATGCCTGACAGCGGTCTGGACGCAGGACGATGATTTTGTCGGTGCGGCAGAAATCGATCACGTCAATGACCATCGATCCCTCGGCGATGGAGTGCACGACGTGGTTGTCGCCAATGTACAGCCCGCTGTGGCTGCACCCGCTCTCTCCCTTGGGGATGAAGTAACCATCCAGATAGTCGTCATAGGCCCGCATGATGACGTCACCCGGCCGAAGGATGTCCATCACTTCCCGCGTATCCCTTCCCTTGATCCGAAAAGACGTGGGCTGGTAAACCACAAACAAGGGCCATCGGAATATTCGGATGTCGCCGAAGATGGTGAGGGCCCAGCGTTTGAGCGCATAAAAACAGTCCGGCATGTGTGGCTCCCCTTTTTTGGTTTTTTGAACTTGGGCAACTGTACCCAAGGAAGGCCCAAAGACCAAGCCGCAGACGCAATACCCTCGGCAGCGCCCTATCGCGGCACGCAAACCGTATTTCTCGCCACCGCCACGGTAAGATGCAATCGATGCGCATCTTTCATGGGTGCTGCATTGCTTGTTCAACTTATTCGGACGTTTGCATGCAAGTCAATCTGCCTGTTACAGGCCATGAATACGATTACCCTTCGGACGACGTGTTGGTCTCCACCACCGATCTGCAGGGCCGCATCACCCACGGCAACCACGCTTTTTTTGCCACCAGTGGCTACAGCCGCGACGAATTGATCGGAGAAGCGCACAGCATCGTGCGCCACCCCGACATGCCGGAGGAGGCTTTCCGTGATTTGTGGGCCACCATTGGCCGGGGACGCCCCTGGACTGGTATTGTCAAAAACCGCCGCAAAAACGGTGACCACTACTGGGTGCAGGCCAACGTCACCCCGGTGATGCAGCACGGCAAGCCCAAGTCCTATATGTCGGTTCGCTTCAAGCCCACCCGCCAGCAGGTGGCGCAGGCCGAGGCTTTGCATCTGCGCATTGCGGCGGAGCGTGCCAGTGGGCGCCCCACGTTCAAATTGCACGCGGGCAATGTGCGCAAGCTGGGCTGGCGCGACTGGCCCAAGCGCATCTACCGCCTGTCGTTCACCACCCGCATGGCCCTGTCATTGGCACTGATGGTGGCCTCTCTGCTGGTTCCGTTCATGGCCGGGATGACGGGATGGGTGGCGGTCGTGGCCCAGATGGCCACTCTGGGCGCGCTCAGTGCCGCCCTGTTGTGGTGGTTTCGCACCCAGGTGGAAATCCCCATGGACCGGGCAGACGCGCTGGCAGGCGAAATTGCGGGTTGCAACCTGACGACCGCAGTGGACCTGGGCGAGTCCGGCGAGATGACCATGATCTTGCGCCGCTTGTGGCAGATCCAGTTCAATCTGCGCGCCGTGATTGGCGATGTGCGTGCCGAGATTGACGGCATTTCGCACATGACACAAGAGGTCTCGCGCAGCAGCCACGACCTGTCCCAACGCACCGTGTCCCAGGCGACCAGCCTGGAGCACACCACCACCGCCATGCGCCACTTGTCGAATGCGGTTCAGCACACGGCACAGGCGGCGGAGCAGGTATCGGTGCAGAGCCGCCAAAGCAATGACGTGGCGGCGCGCGGCGGCCAGGCCGTGGAACAGGCCGGGGTGACGATGAACGCCATTGAGCAGTCGTCCAACAAGGTCACGGACATCATTTCCGTGATCGAAGGCATTGCGTTCCAGACCAACATCCTGGCGCTGAACGCGGCCGTGGAAGCGGCGCGCGCCGGTGAAGAAGGCCGTGGCTTTGCCGTGGTGGCCTCCGAAGTGCGTAGCCTGGCGCAGCGCAGTGCCGCAGCGGCCCGCGAAATCCGGGTTCTGATCGGGACCTCGGTGGCGCAGGTGAGTGAGGGCGCCCAGCAAATGCAGCAAACCGCCCAGACCATTGCGCAGGTGGTGCAAACGGTCGCCCAGGTCAGTACGCTGATCCATGAGATCAGCGCCACCACGCGTGAGCAGTCCACCGGCATCGTGCAGATCAACGACTCGGTGCACGAACTGGAGCAGGTGACGCAGCAAAACGCCGCTTTCGTCAAGGAGTCGGCCGCAGCGGCCGATTCGCTGAACCTGAGCACCGTCACACTGGCGCGTTCGGTGCAAGTCTTTCGGATGCGTTAGCGCCAGAATTAATCATAGTAACTTGTCAGGATCGAGCCCGGCCAGGGTCTGCACGGCGGCGCGTATTTCGTCGGGCTGCAGGGCGGCAAAGCCCAGCAGCCAGCCGTCCACTTTGTGGTCACCCTGGTACAGGGCGCGCAAGCTGGGGGTGGCGATGCCCCGTGCCGCCGCCTGGCGGGTCAAAGCGGCTTCGCTGCCCAGGGGCAAGGTTACGCCCACCTGCAATCCGCCCACGCTGTGCATGGGCTGGGCCCAGGGTAGCTGGGAGTGCAGGGCGTCCAGCAGCACGTCGCGGCGGCTGCGGTAGAGCTGGCGCATCCAGCGCAGATGCGCCGCAAAGTGCCCCTGGACCAGGAAGTCCGCGGTGACCGCCTGGTTGAGCTGGGCCACATGGCCGTCGTACACCGTGCGCGCCGTGACCAGGGGCGCCACCAGGCCCGGGGGCAGCACGCTGTAGGCCATGCGCAACGAGGGGAACAGGGCCTTGGAAAACGTGCCGATGTAGATCACCCGCCCGGCCCGGTCCAGGCCTTGCAGGGCTGGCGTAGCGCGCCCCTCGTATTGGAACTCGCTGTCGTAGTCGTCCTCCACGATCCAGGCGCCGCACCGCTCGGCCAAGTCGATCAAGGCCAGGCGGCGCGCCAGGCTCAGGGTGTGGCCGGTGGGGTACTGGTGGGAGGGCGTGAGGTAGATCAGGCGCGGCGTGGGCAATTCCGGCTGCGGCGCCATGCCCTCGGCATCCACGGCCACATTCACCAACCGGGCCCCGGCGGTGGCGAAGGCGGTGCGCGCCCCCCGGTAGCCGGGCTCCTCCATCCACACCACATCGCCCTCGTCCAGCAGCAGGGTCGCCAGCAACTGCAGGGCCTGCTGGGAGCTGGTGAGCACCAGCACCTGCTCGGGCGCACAGCGCACCCCGCGTGACTGCACCAGGTACTGGGCGATGGCCTCGCGCAAGTCGGCGCGGCCTTGGGGTTCGCCGTAGCGCAGGTACTGCGCGGGGTCCTGGCGCAAGCGCCGGTTGAGCAATTGGCGCCAGAGGGCGTGGGGGAAGGCCCGCAGGTCCGGGCTGCCCGCCGCGAAGGCCTGCAAGCGCATTGGCTCCAGGCAGCCGCCGCTGTCCACCATGCGCTGGCCCCGCCGGGACAGCGTGACCGGCCTGCCCCAAGGTGCGCTCCCGGGCGCAGGCGCTGGGCTTGGGCGCTCCACGGCTGCGGCCATATCCACCGCCACAAAACTGCCTTCGCCCACGCGCCGCCGCAGGTAGCCTTCCACCTCCAGTTGGGCATAGGCGGCCTCGACCGTCACGCGCGAAATCGACAGGTCCTGCGCCAGCACACGCGAGGAGGGCAGCCGCTCGTGCAGGGCCAGTCTGCCACTGCGGATGGCGCGACGCAGCGTGGCGCACAGGCGCTCGCGCAGCCCCAGCCCGGGCTGGGACTCGGCATCAAACAAGTGGAGCCAGAGCCGGGGTTTTTGCTGTGCCATGGGCCTTGTGGATTGGTCTTATGGATGAGTATTAATTGGTATCAATGGTAATGCCATTGGTCTCTACACTTCAGCCATCGCCCACCCCTTCCCTCGCTACAAAAGGAATTCACCATGTCAGCCTCTTCCCTGGTCCTTGCTTTTCCCCCTGCCTCACCCGAACAAAGCTGCGACTACATGCTGCACAAGCTCAGCTTCCACGCCGACGCCTGGGACGTGGCCGCCGACCTGCGCAGCGGCATTGCCGACATCGTGGTGGTGGACACCCGCTCGGAGTCCTTGTATGCGCAGGGCCATGTGCCTGGTGCCATCAGTTTTCCGCACCGCCTGATGGACGCGGCAGGCACGGCCGCACTGGACCGCAGCAAGACCTATGTCACCTACTGCGACGGCATTGGCTGCAACGGCTCCACCAAAGGCGCCTACAAGCTGGCCAAGCTCGGCTTCACAGTCAAGGAAATGTTGGGCGGCCTGGACTTCTGGCTGCGTGACGGCCACCCGGTGGCCACGGGCAGCGCGCCCGGCCAGATGGCGCCCGACGCAGCGCTGATCGAATGCGCGTGCTGAGCGTGCGGGCGGCCCGGCCCGAAGACGCCCCCGCGCTGGCCGATCTGTGTGCCGCACACGCCGCCTACGAGGGCCTGGACTACCAGGCCGCCGGCCACGCCCAGCGGCTGCACGCCGCACTGCACAGGGGGTGCTTGCATGCCTGGCTGGCCCTGCAGGACGAAACCGCCGTGGGCTATGTGTCCGTCACGCTGGATTTTGCGACCCTCAGCGCACAGCCTTTCCTGCACATGGACTGCCTCTATTTGGCGCCCGAGGCACGCGGGCAGGGGCGGGGCTACGCGCTGATGCAGGTGGCGCAGGCCTTTGGCAAAGCGCAGGGCTGCAGCACCATGCAATGGCAAACGCCAGACTGGAACCAGGCGGCCCTGCAGTTTTATGAGCGCGCCGGCGCCAAGGGCTTGGCCAAGCAGCGCTACACCCTGGCGCTGTATTAAAAACAAGCACTTGTAGATTCTTCGCGAACGGCACGAAGCATGCGATGCATGGATCGGCACTACCTCGCCATACCATTCAGGATGATTTCGCTCTAGCGGCAATACGACTGCGTGGCCTGCGCAGGGCCGCTGTCTCCGCTGCCAAACTGAAACTCCCAGCAGGCCGACTTGCCCGCGTTGGGCCACTGGGACAACAGGGCTGCCAAGGCCGCGCCGGTGAGCGCTTTGTAGCGGATGTGGTTCACCCCGGCCGGGCTGCTCATGCTGTCGCCACCATTGAGCGAGGTGCTGAACGCCCGGGGCGCTTCAAACCGCAGCACCTGGTAGCCATCGGCGGCATCGTTCAACAAGCGCATGCTGGTCACCCGGAAGGGCTGCACCGGCGGCTTGCGCAAAGGCCTGAACTTGGTACGCTGATGGGCCAGGTCCGGGCTGGGTGTGCCCCGGAAACACGAGAGCACATAGGGCGAAGCCTCGGTGACGTGGTAGCTGTAGCCTGCCGGTGCGTTGGCGACCGGGCTGGTATTGCCACCGCACATGCCATCGCGCTCCGCCACACTGCCATCGGCGTTGTGGTAGCCAAAGATGGCAAAACCGTCCAAGGCCCAAGCCAGCGGATGGGTGTCCCAGTAGCTGGCGGGCTTGCCCGCCATCATGCAGATGGGCGCGGCGTGGTAGTGGTAGTCGTCGGCCCGGCCCGCGTGGCCATTGCACAGGTCCAGCTCGCCCTGCTCCTTGGTGTCGCCGTGTTGGCAGCCCCCTTGTTTGCAGGGGTTGAAGATGGGCACGCCGTTGATCGCCACGCCAATGGGGCCATCCACGGCAGTCGTGGTGGTGGAGGCGATGGCCGGATTCAGCGGAATCCTCCAGGCATTCGCGCCGGTAAAGTCCTGTGCTATGGGCACCTGCAGATTGGTCGCCGTGATGCCATGCATCATGGCGTGGGTGGGCAGGCCGTGCGATGCAATCGCGGCGTAGCTGCCGTCGCAATTGACCGTGGCGGTGCCCGTGGTCGAGGCCAAGAGCGAGTTGCGCACATGCGCACAGTTCACCGCAGCACCAGGCTCCGCAGCAAACGCCCCCTGCATGCCCACCAGCATGGCGACCGCGGGCCATTGCCCTGCCAAGTGCATGGAAAAACCGCCCAGCGTCCGTGGCGCTGCCGCTGCGCGGGGCGTGGCCCCGTTCATGGCCCGACCACCCGGACCTTGCACAACAAGGTGTTGTCCGCATTCAGGTCCGAGGTCCACACCAGTTGGGCGGCAGAGTCCCAGCGGATATCAAAATAGCCGTCTTTGACACCCGCCTGCGCTTGCGTGTACACCGTGGCGGCTTCCCAGGCCGTGGTGTCAAAGGCGGCGGTTTTCCAGCCTGCGGGCTCTGCCGTGGTTTTGAATTGGCAGGTCGCCATGGGGTTGCGGTCCCGCGCGCAAGCGGGGTTCAGCGGCGCCTTGTGCAGCACCAGGCAGCGCATGGCGGCGTTGGACACCGCCACCACTTTGCCGGTCGTGGTGTCTGTCACCTGCATGACGAAGCCGCCGTCCCCCATTTTCTGGCGGGGTGTGCCGATGTACTCCAGCCCGGTGTCGTTTTCCTTGTAATCCTTGACCACAAAATTCAGGTCGAAGGGGTAGCTGGCGTCGAAGTAAAAGGTCTCGGCATTGAAGGAGCGTTCGGTGGTGATAGGCACCGAGTCTTCGGCAACGAAACGCTCACCGAGGTGCAGCGAAAACCAGTTGTCGGCCCACACCTCGCCCTTGAAGCGGTGCGCCGTGCCCGCCACGCCCGGCGCGCTCAGAGCGCCGACCAGCACCGCGAACACCGTCGCCATGGACCGTGACTTTTTCATAGAACCCACTCCTTAAAAAGCGCAGCGCCCCGGCGCCGCCGAATCAAAACTTGACGGTGGTGGACCGCGCTTGAGGCGCCATCCAGACCTGTTGGGGCCGGTAAGAGACAAGCAACACCGGTTGGAATTCCGCGGGCAATTGCACGGTCACGGCGGAGATGGCCTGCGTTGCCGTCGCCTGGGCAACCACCTCGACCGGCGTGCTGTGTGGATGCGCGCCGGGCGCCACCACGGTCTGCATGGCGCGCTCGCGCAGCGCGGCCTGCACCTGCTCAGCGTCCGGCCAGGTCCAGTGCGTGATCGTTGCCACCTTGCCAGCCGCCGTGGCGAGCCCGGTAGCGGCCTGGAATTGGCGCTGGGCACGCAGCAAGTCGCTCTGAAACGCGTGCGGCGGCATCGCCGCATACTGCAACACAAACTCCTGCACCGTGCGCTGCGGCGCCAGCGCCCGGTGCAGCACATCGGTGAAATCCAGCCGGAAGGTCAGGGACACATGGGTGCCCTCCCGCAGCACCAGCGTGAGCCGGTTGGCCTGCAACTCGTGCGCCACGGCATGGGTCCCGCACCACCAGAATGCCAAAATACAAAGAATGCGTTGGGTCATGTGTCCATCGTAGTTGGCAAGCAGCCGAGAAAAATGACATCTTTGTTATCGTCCATCACACACATCCCAAGCATAAAAAACAACTCTAGGCCTGGCTGCCTCAAAAGTGAAGTGCAACACCCCCTGAAATTTTCATTAAGGTGTGCACATGAACACAAAATGCAGCTCCAAACAACTGGACTACCAAGAACGCCAAACCATCGCCATCAGCCGTGAACAGGGATTGGGCATCCGGGCCATTGCCCGCATCCTCAACCGCCCCCCATCGTCCATCAGCCGCGAAGTCGAGCGCAACAGCGGGGGCCAGGGCTACAGCTGCCGTTATGCCCAGCAACGCTGCGAGCGCAGACGCCGCCAGGGCCGCCCGCTACCCAAACTGGTTCAAGGCAACGCGCTGTTCAAGATCGTCCAGGAGAAGCTCCATCTGCACTGGTCGCCCCAACAAATCGCAGCCCACCTGGCTAAACTGCACCCCAGCGATGCTGCCCAACGCGCCTCGCACGAAACCATCTATAACGTCATCTACGCCCAACCCCGAGGAGAGCTGCGCAAGGAGCTCATAGCTTGTCTGCGCATGGCGCGAACCAAGCGCTGGCCACGCGCCAAGGGGGAAGATCGCCGCGGGCACATGGCCGATATGCTGAGCATCCATGTGCGCCCGCCCGAGATAGAGGACCGTCAGTTCCCCGGCCACTGGGAGGGCGACCTGATCAAGGGCGCGCTCAACCAAAGCGCGGTGGGCACGCTGGTGGAGCGCCATACCCGGCTGCTGATACTGGTCAAGCTGCCGCACCCCAACCCTGCTACAGCAGCGCACGTGCTACAGGCCTTCACGGACAAACTCAACGCGGTGGCACGGCCCATGCGCAAGACCTTGACCTATGACCGGGGCAAGGAGATGGCCCATCACCAGCAGCTCAGTGCCAATACCGGGATTGCGGTGTATTTCTGTGATCCGCACAGTCCTTGGCAGCGCGGCACCAACGAGAACACCAATGGGCTAATACGCCAGTATTTGCCCAAGGGCACGGACCTCTCGGGCTACAGCCAGGAGCAGCTGGACGCGATTGCGGACCAGATGAACGGGCGTCCCCGCAAGACCCTGGACTGGTGCACGCCGCGCGAGGTCTACAGCGAATGGCTTGCCAAACTGGAGGAACCGCTTCAATCCCTGCAATAGATAAACTATCCGGTGTTGCACTTGGACTTGAGCGCGCCATGTTATTTCATCCATGCAGTTGCTACGTTATTCATAGCTGCTTGCGCATATTCCACACGGGCTAGAGGCATTTTCCATGCTGAACTGCGGCAGGCAAGCCACCCCCTGATGGGCCGCGGATAAAAATCGTCATGTTGGCTTTGCCGCGCAACTTGGATATTTTTGAGGAGTCCGCCATGCCCGCTACCACTTCGCTCAAGCTGCCCGACGCCTTGAAAGCCACCATTGCCAAAGTCGCTGCGTTTGAGGGCAAGACCGCCCATGCGCGGATGGTGGACACCTTGCAAGCCGCCATGTTTAGCGGTGCGGAGGTCAAAGCCTATGTCATGTCCCGTGTGAAGGGTGGAAAGCCGGGCAGACCGCTGGCGCTGCGCCATCAGCGGGAGTCTGGATACAAGAGTTTGTATTAGCCACCGGTCTTCGCGTTAGCTAAAATAGCCATCAAGCCCTTCAGGAGACCCGCCATGCAAGTCACCGCCACCCAAGCCAAGAACCGTTTTGGCGCTATCTGCGCCCAGGCCAAAACTGGGCCGGTGTTTGTTGAAAAAGACGGACGCATTGACACTGTCATCGTGTCGGCCAAGCAGTTTTCCGAGCTACAAGCCGCCAGCCGCACCGAAACGCTGGCACAGCGCAAAGCCCAATTCGAGCAGGCCCACAGTGCCTGGATTGCCGAGCAGAACCAGCGTTTTGAAGCGCATGGCTTGTGGTGCGACGACATGCGCGTTTGGTAACGCGTCCATGCAGTTCGATGTTTTTGAGAACCCCAGCCCGCGCATGCGCGATGTGTATCCCTATGTGGTGGACGTGCAGAGCGACTTGCTCAGCAGCTTGGCCACGCGGATGGTGGTGCCGCTAGCGGTCACCACACTCGCCGCCAACGCGCTGCCGCGCCGGCTGTGCCCGGTCATCACCGTGAACGGCCAGTCGTTGATGTTGGTGCCGTTTGAAGCGGCGCCTCTGGACAAACGCTTGCTCAAGGCAGAAATTACCTCCATCCGTGATCGATCTCACGAGATCATCGCGGCCATGGATGCGGTGCTTAGCGGCATCTGACGGCAGCGTTTCCCCCCGCACTACTGCAAAAACCCCATCGCCCCTTTCTTCCCCGCCGCCCTGGGCAGGTCCGCCGCCGTGATTTCGTCGCGTGAATCCAGGCGGGCGTTGCCGAAGCCGGTCATCAGTGCGCGGCGCATGTCGCGTGGGGCCAACTGACTCAGCTGGTCCAGCAGGTCGTCGCGGGGCTCGGGTGCGAAGCGTTCGCCCCAGCCGTGTTCGCTGCGGATGCTTTGGTACAGGTTGCGGGCGATCTGGCGGGCGGCTTCCAGGGACGGCGCTGCCACCGTGAACACATTCATGCGGTTCAAAATGGGCGCGGGTATGGAGCGCTCGTCGTTGGCGGTGGTGACCCAGATCACCTGGCTGGCGTCGATCGCCACTTCGGCAAATTCGTCGGTAAAACTTTGCGCCGTGTCGTGCTCCAGCAGGCTGTACAGCGCGCCCATTGGGTCGTATTGCGCATCGGCGCTGGCTTTGTCAATTTCATCCACCACGATCACCGGGTTGGCGTATTCGCCGTCCACCAGCGACTCAAACACCTTGCCCGGCTTGGCGCCTTTCCACTGTGAGGAGGAGCCCGACAGCAGCCAGCCCGCCGTCATGGAACCCATGGGCACAAGACTCATGCCGGTGCCCAGCAGGTCGGCGAGTTTTTTGGCGAAATGGGTTTTGCCAATGCCCGGGGGGCCCAGTAGCAACATGGGGGTGACTTCCAGTGCGTCCCGGCTGTCCTGGGCCAGGGCGACGTGGCGCTTGACGTCGTCCAGTACCTCGGTGAAATTGGGCAGCAGGTGGTACAGATCCGCCATATCGGGGATGCCCGAGGGTTTGACGGAGAAGCGTTGGGGGCCCCGCTCCAGCATGCGCTGGTAGGTGGCGCGCAGGCTGTCGTGTTCATGGTCTTGGAGCTTGGCCAGCTTGCGCTCAACCTCGTCCGGCTGGAACACCCGGCGCATGTGCGCGACGGGGAGGTGGAAGGAAGAAGACTGCGGTACAGAGTTGCGAGATTCCATGACGGCCTCCTGTGCAATAACTATGAACCAACTACCACGACCCCATTGAAGCACAAGTTGACCGAATTGTTAATGCAATAAAAAACCTATGTTGTGTGTGCACTTCACGGCTTGTTGTTTCGGGCAGACGAAAAAAAGCCACCCTGGGGTGGCTTGGGGGAGGCCGGGGAAAATCAGGCCTTGGGCGCGAGCGTGGTTTGCAGTTCGCCGCTTTCGTACATTTCCATCATGATGTCCGATCCACCGATGAACTCGCCCTTGATGTAGAGCTGGGGGATGGTGGGCCAGTTGCTGAATTCCTTGATGCCAGCGCGGATGGCGTCGTCTTCAAGCACGTTGACGGTGGTGATGCCTTTGGCGTCCAGGCCACAGGCTTTCAAAATCTGGATGGCACGGCCGGAAAAGCCGCACTGGGGGAAGCTGGCGTTGCCCTTCATGAAAAGGACCACATCGTTGGTTTTGACCAGCTCGGCTATGCGTTGTTGGGTGTCGCTCATATCAATATTCCTTGTACATCAATACCCGCGATTATTTCACCATCCACCGGTCTATGTCGGCCAGCCAGGGGGCATCGCGCATGCGCTGAAGGGATATTGCCAGGGATTGGGTGGGTGGGATGTCTTCCAAATTGCTGTGTTAGATGAATGAAAGGTGAATAATTGCTGTTATTTTCATTAAATTGGTGGTTGTTGCTAAATTGTATTAATTTTAGCTTGCATATCGCAATCCGCTGCCCTGCCGCCCTGGATACGATAAGGGTTACTGGTGCTGTGCCTGTTTTTTTAGGAGTTTTTCCCATGTTGCCCAACCCCGCCACCAAATACCGCGCCTTCCCTCCGGTCCAGCTTGCTGACCGCCAATGGCCCTCGCGCACCCTGACCGCGCCGCCCATCTGGATGAGCACCGACCTGCGCGACGGCAACCAGTCCCTGTTCGAGCCCATGAACGGTGAACGCAAGATGCGCATGTTCCGCACCCTGTGCCAGGTGGGCTTCAAGGAAATCGAGGTGGCCTTTCCCAGCGCCTCGCAAACCGACTTTGATTTTGTGCGCACCTTGATCGAAGGCGGCCATGTCCCCGCCGATGTGACCATCGAAGTGCTCACCCAGTCCCGTGAACATTTGATTCGCCGCACCATGGAGTCGCTGGTGGGTGCGCGCCGCGCCATCGTGCACGTGTACAACGCCACCGCGCCGGTGTTCCGCGACGTGGTGTTTGGCATGAGCCAGGCCGAGGTGCTGGAGATGGCGGT
>Ga0209343_10002920_pt1 | contig 21801 bp, 23 predicted proteins | sample RifCSPlowO2_02_FD_184026 | JGI IMG/M metagenome (GOLD analysis project Ga0209343, IMG submission 184026) | Groundwater microbial communities from Rifle, Colorado - Rifle CSP2_plank lowO2_0.2 (SPAdes) (version 2) | ecosystem: Environmental > Aquatic > Deep subsurface > Groundwater | place... | reverse complement strand
GAAGCAGGGTGCAGAGGTCGTCGCGAGCACACCGGAACAGCACGACAAGTTCAACAGGACCGAGATCGCGAAGTGGATCAAAGTCGCGCGCGAAGCCGGTATTCAGCCGGAGTGAGGAGGAAACGATGAATACGGAACGCGGAACGATGAACGAAAGGGCGACTACGCTGGATTTGCGAGTCCTCCGTTCATCATTCATCGTTCATCGTTCGTCGTTTCGTGAAGCGGTGGCCCGCGCGGCAAAAAGTGGCCAAAAACCCCGTATCGAGCCGCAATGGCCGTGACGATCGACGTAAGGGCGTGAGAGCGATAAATTCCGTGAGAGCGGGAGCGCGTGTGGGCGAAGCAGTCGTTCCCTCTCACGATTTCACGATCTTACGACCTCCCGTCTTCTTGACCTATCGATCTCCCGATCTCCCGATCTCCCGATTTCACGAGTAACGGGTTAACGCATGCAACCATTCGATTGGCAGTTTCCCTATCCTTCGCAGCGCATGCCGGTCCTGGCGCGCAATGCGGTGGCGACTTCGCAACCGCTCGCCGCGCAGGCGGGCCTGCGCATGCTGATGAAAGGCGGCAGCGCGGTCGATGCCGTGCTGGCGACCGCGATCTCGCTCACCGTGCTGGAACCCACCAGCAACGGCATCGGCAGCGACGCGTTCTGCATTTTGTGGGACGGCGGGAAACTCCAGGGACTTAACGCTTCCGGACGCTCTCCGGCAGCATGGACGCCAGACCGGTTCAAGGGCCTCAAGGAGATGCCGAGGCGCGGTTGGGATTCCGTGACCGTGCCGGGCTGTGTTGCGGCTTGGGTCGAACTGTCCCGGAAATTCGGCAAGCTGCCGTTCGCCGACCTGTTCGAGCCGGCCATCAAGTATGCCGAAGAAGGCTTCATGGTATCGCCGACGATCGCGCGGCTGTGGGCGAACCAGGTTTCGGAACTCAAGTCGCAGCCGGGATTCGCCGAAGCCTTCATGCCGCGCGGGCGGGCGCCTGAAGCCGGAGAAAAATTCGCGTTCCCGGCGCAGGGGAAAACGCTCAGGCGCATCGCCGAGACCCGTGGCGAGGCGTTTTACAAGGGCGATCTTGCCGAAAAAATGGTCGCCTACGCCAGGCGATGCGGCGGCGCGCTCGCGCTCGACGACCTCGCCTCTCATGCGATTGACTGGGTGGACACGATCGGCATCGACTATCGCGGCATGCGGCTGCACGAGATTCCGCCCAATGGCCAGGGCATCGCCGCGCTGATGGCGCTGGGAATGCTCGAAAACTTCGATGTCGCGCGGCTTCCGGTCGACTCGGCCGACAGCCTGCACCTGCAAATCGAGGCGATGAAGCTCGCATTCGCCGATATCCACGAATACGTCTCCGATCCGGCGACGATGCGCGTCAAACCCGCCGAGATGCTCGACAAGGATTATCTCAAGGAACGGGCGAAGCTGATCGACATGAAAAAAGCCGGCACGCCCGGCTTCGGGAAACCCGGCAAAGGCGGCACCGTTTACCTCACCGCCGCTGATGAGTCGGGCATGATGGTGTCGTATATCCAGTCCAACTTTTCGGGTTTCGGTTCGGGTGTCGTCGTGCCCGGCGCCGGCATCAGCCTGCAAAATCGTGGATCGGGATTCAGTCTGAGACCGGGGCACGCCAATATCGTCGCCCCGCGCAAGCGCCCGTTCCACACCATCATCCCCGGCTTCGTCACCCGGAACGGAAAGCCGGTGATGAGTTTTGGCGTGATGGGCGGCTCGATGCAGGCGCAGGGCCACACGCAGGTGGTGCTGCGGCTGGTGGACTACCAGCAGAACCCGCAGGCGGCGGCGGATGCGCCGCGCTGGCGCATTGAAACCGGCCTTACGGTGGGCATTGAGCACGGTGTGCCCGCGGACGTGGTGAATGATTTGCGTGCGCGCGGCCACAACATGCCGCAGGCCGATCGCTGGTCGACCGATTTCGGCCGCGCGCAACTGATCTACAAGATGGACGACGGCTATCTCGCCGCTTCCGAGCGGCGCACCGATGGCCAGGCCGTCGGTTATTGATACATGAGGACGTGAGGGCGTGAGAGCGGGAGAGCGTGAGAGCGAAGCAAAATGCCCTCTCACGATTTTCCGAACGTACGATCTCACGATCTCCCGGTTTCTTGACCTCCCGACCTCCCGACCTCCCGACCTCCCGATCTCCCGACCTCCCGTCTTCTTGACCTCCCGACCTCCCGACCTCCCGATCTCCCGACCTCCCGTCTTCTTGACCTCCCGATGTCCCGATCTCCCGACCTCACGACACACGGAGTCCTATGTCTGAACATAAAGCCACCATTACCTGGTGGCGCGACGGCGCCGATTTCGGCTATAAGAACTACAGCCGCAATCACGTCTGGCGGTTTTCGGGCGGCGTCGAAGTGCCGGCTTCCGCGGCGCCCGCCTACCTCGGCGATGCTCGGCGCGTTGACCCTGAAGGCATGGTAAAAAGTAATGACCGACATCCTTCTCCTGTTTCGGCCTTCAAAGGATACGTTGCAGGAATACGACATCGAGCCATCGGTCGAACTTGCGGCCGACCTCCCGGAAGTGGGCAACGCGGGAAAAACCTGCCGCCTCCAGCAGCGCGATGACGGCCGTTGATTCGCTGCAGCATCCGCCGACGAGCGTGTGGTGTCCGAGAGCGCTGGCGCGCGCGAGCAGATCGCCCAGGATGGCGCGGCCGATCCCGTGGCGATGCCACTCGTGGTGGACGTAGATGGAAAACTCGACGGTGTGCCGGTAAGCGGGGCGGCCCCGGAACACCTCGAGCGATCCCCAACCGACGACCAAACCGTCGGCCTGCGCGACGACGACCGGGTGGGCCTGCGAGCGGCTTTCAAGCCAGGTTAGACGCTGCTCCAGCGTCAGCGGCTCGGTGAGGAAGGTCGCCGTGGAGTGCACGACGTAGTAGTTCTGGATGTTGTTGATGGCCTCGGCATCGGCTCTGGTGGCGAGCCGGATCGAAAGGGCGCTCATAAAGTAGAGACCGGCAGCAACATGATAAACGGGCATTCCATCGGCCGCGCGGCGGCACGGCGGATGAAGGCGCCCCGCCCTCAGACGGCGCCGGCCCGCACGACCACCGAGGCGTTCCGGCGCCGCAGCACCCAGTAGCCGACGAACAGGCCTACCGGGATGCATGCGAATGCCGCGACTTGCTGATCCGGGTGAAACAGCACGACCAACGCGATGGCGGCGAGTACGAGCCGCAGCGGCACATCGATCGCGGGGCGGTCGGCAAACCGCCCCTGGATGCTGAAACTGATGCCGATCGTCGCGGTCATGAGCAGCAGCATCGCCGCGAGCTGCGCGAGCCCCGGCTCCAGGACGAGTTCCGGCCGCGTGAAGACGCCGGCCATCAGTACGAACAGCGAAACGCAGATCGTGATCGCCCGGAACAGCGTCTGCATGAAGGGCGCGTCCGCGATTTTCGCGGTGACCGCGGCGACCACCGAGGTGGGTGGAGTGAGCTCGCCCCAGACCGCGAGGAAGAAGGCGAAGAAGTGCACGACCCACGGGTCGACGCCGACGCGGATCATCGGCGGCGCGATCACGAGGGCGGTGATGATGTAGGTCGGCGCCGGCGGCAGCCCCGTCCCGAGCAGCGCGCCGAAGAAGAAGGCGACAACCGCCATGGCGGCGAGATTGACCCCGGCGGCCGCGATGAGGATGGCGCCGATCTTCGTCGGCACGCCGGTAATGACCAACGCCCCGGTCATGATCGACAGCGTCGCGAGCAGCAGCGTCAGGTCGGAGGTCATGTTCGCGAAGTTGTCGACGAAGCGCCCGAGCGGGGCGGCGAGCGCGCGCCACGGCCAGCCGTGCGCCAGCGCGATCGCCACCAGGTGCGCGGCGAGCAGCGCGCCGCCGACGGCGAGAAAGACGTAGAGCGCGGCGAACATCGGCGCCAGATGCAGCATCGCCATCAGGCCGATCAGCCCGCCGACGACGGCGACGAAGGCGGCGAGGTTCGTCCAGTCGGTCCAGCGCATGGTCTCCGCAACGACAGCGTCGAGGCGCGCGCGGTGGCGCGTCGACAGCAGGTAGACCGACACGCTGACGCCGACGTAATAGATGATCGCCGGCGCGTAGCCGCGCGCGACGACATCGAAGTAGCTGCGCCCGAGGAATTCCGCCATCAGGAAGGCGGAAATGCCCATGACCGGCGGCATCAACTGTCCCCCGAGCGATGACGCCGTCTCGATGGCGGCTGCGGTCACTCGTGGCATGCCGGCGCCGATCATGGCCGGAATGGTCGCCGAGCCCACGGTGATGGCATTGGCCGCGCCGCTGCCGCTCACGGTGCCGACGCCCATCGAACCCAACACCGCCGCCTGCGGCAGCGCGTGCGGCGAGCGCGCGGCGATCCGCGAGGAGCCCCTGAGGATCGAGTCGACGCAGCCGAAGGCGCGCAGCGCGCTCAGCACGAGGATAAACGAGCCGATCAGCGTCAGCGCGAGCTGGGGCAGGCTGGAAAAGACACCGGTTGACATTTCGACGCTCATCGCGCTGGCGATGCGCGGCCAGCTCAGCCCGGGATGGTTGAACATACCGGGCACCACCGAGCCGTACACCGCATAGAGGATCAGGACGATGTTCAGGATGAACAGCGGCAGGTAGCGCTTGCGCGCGTATTCCATGATCAGCGCGACCATCAGCGTGCCCATGGTGAGGTCGGCCGTGCTCCAGATGCCGGCCCGCACCGTGCCGATCTCGAAGTATTCCGTGTGCATGTACACGGCGACGGCGATCGAAACGATGATGTAGACGGTGGCAATGAGGTAGTTGGCGACCAGCGGAAGCCGCGGGTAGAACTCGTTCTTGCGCAACTCGTCCAGCGTGAACAGAACGAAGGTGGCCGGCACCAGCGTGATCGCGAGCAGGGTCGGCCCGCCCGCGCTGGTCCAGTAATAGACGAAGAGATAGACGAAGAAGAACACCGCCGTCAGGTAGTAGAGCCACTCGATCACGAGGCCCGGTCGGGTGGAAGGCACGGCGGTGGCGGTCATGGTCGGAGACGGGTCCATACGAACAGCGGGGGGCGGGCGCAGGTGCGCGCCCCTCGGCTCAATTCACGAAGCCAGCCCTACTTCTTTGCGATCCGGGCGTCCCACTTCGCGTCCCAGACGCCCCTCTCGCGCATGTACCTCGCGAGGCCCGGGTGGATCGGCACGTAGTCCACCGCGGATGTGACGCCGCGGCGCTGAAACCCGGGCATGTCCTTGACGATCTGCGCGAAACCCGCATCGGCCTTGGCCAACTGCGCGGCGTTTTTCTCGATCACCATCAGCATCCTGTACACGTCGTTCTCGGGAACCTCGAGGCCGACGTGGAAGCCGTAATAGAACGGCAGCAGGATCACCTTGTCGGTGTGAACGTCCTTCTTGAATACGTCGGGCTTCACCTCGGTGGTGGCGAAGCCGACCTGCTTGAGGGTCTCGATCTCACTGGGGGCCGGGTTGAGGGCTGCCCAGTCGGCCGCCAGCGAGGCCTCCGTGATCCAGGGCGCCGTCGTGGCTTCGCCGTTGGTGTAGATGATGAAGGCTTCGATGCCCCCGCCCTGGAGCAGCGATCCGGCGGCGGACAAGTCGACCTGGCGGTACTGGTGCTTCACGCCGAGCGCGCCGTAGGCACGCTCGAGATGGGCGCGCACGTCCCACGGCAGCGGCCCGGTGAACACGGGCTTGCCGGAGAGATCAGCCCAGCTCTTGAACTTGCCCTTGTCGCGCGAATGGATCGCGGTGCCGACCTCGACGGTGTAGGTCCAGAAGGACTGCACCGGCTGGCGCTTCATGCTCGGCTTGAAGCCCCTGAAGCGGTTGACGTCTTTGGCGAGCTCATAGAAGGCGATGTCGGCGCCGTAGTAGCCTTCGAACTGGCCCGTGGCGTAACCCTTGACGGTCACGATCGCGCCGGGCGTCGGCTGCACGGTGACACGGTAGTTCGGCATCTCTCGGTTCAACACCTCGGCCAGGGCAACGAGCGCCTTGTGTCCGGACGATCCGACCGCCGAGGTGCCCCAGGGAATCTCCTTCACCTGCGACCACGCCGAGGGGCCGCAGGCCGCCATCAGGCCCGCGACCAATAATATTAGCGCGCGTTTTAACATGGTTGAGCCCTCCTTTGTGGATAAGGGAGGATTCTGTCGATCCTCCTGAACGCTCATTGTATTACAACCGGAACCGCGGCGGGCGGGCGGAATAAAAAGACGGAGACCGGGGCGGGACGTCCGAACGTCGAAAAAAATCGTTCTGATTCCGCCTGTTCCGCGAATCGCCGTGCATTCCCTGGCCGGTAATCAATCACCCGTTACACTTCTCAAACTCAGTCCCACGCCGGCGCCCGGCCCGCTGTTCATCACGCAGCATCCGAGTGTCGCTTACGGCATCTACGCTGCGTACCTGCTTGCGCACCCGATCATGGTCCTGATCTACGCGTTGAGCGTGCGCTTCTTCATGCGCGTCGTTGCGGTGAACAAACCGATCTTGATCCCGGCCGTGTTGGTGCTGTGCGCGATGAACGAAAGCCGTGACCACCAGCCGCGTAAGAACGGCATCTCATCCACAATATAATCGCGCAGCCTTCCTGGCCTGCTCGAGCCGCGCAGCTTGCAAAGGACCCCGCACGCGGCGCCACTCTTCGACAATTGCGGCGTCGGCAATCGAAGGATGACCGCAAGCAAACGGAGGCGCGGGATTGTATTCCATCGCCAGTTGGATCGATTTTGCCTTTTCGACACCAAACACTTCTGCGGCGATGGTCAGCGCAAAATCGATTCCCGCCGTGACGCCGCCGCCCGTAATCCGATTCCGATCGATTACGACTCGCTCCGATACGGGCGTTGCGCCAAAGATCGGCAGGAGCTCGACAGAGTTCCAATGCGTCGTGGCGCGGTAACCCTTGAGCAAACCCGCGGCCCCCAGAACGAGAGCACCGGTGCACACTGAAGTCACATATCTCGCCTGTTGCGCCTGGCGCCTCAGGAACTCGAGAACTTTACGATCTTCCATCAGTGCCGCGATGCCCTCGCCCCCTGGGACGAAGAGCAAATCGAGCAGCGGAGCGCTGTCAATGGCGGTATCCGGGACGAATTTCAGTCCGCCCTTCGCGCTGACGGGTTGCAAAGAATGAGAAATGACTCTGACTTCACACCCCGGGAATCTCGAAAAGACTTCCCACGGGCCGGTGAAGTCGAGCTGCGTCATGTCCGGGAATATCAGCATGCCGATGATCATCGGAGCACTCGTCAGGCACCCACATGAACGATTTGCCCTGGGCGAATCGAACTCAGTGCCCGGAGCAACTCGGGAACCAAGGGCTTTAAAGCCTCGATTCGGTTGCTGGTCGCCACCAGGACAACTACAGCAATTTGCAGCCGTGTCAGGTTCTGTTGGTATTCGAGATTTCGGTCGCCGGTGACGAGAACGTCGTATTCGCCGGTGGCTCCCTGAAGCAGAGCGCCATTCTTCAGCCCGGCCCAGCCTAGCCGCTGGACTGTCTGTACCTCATGTCCGGTGAGCTCCCGCGCAAGCGTCCTCGGCAAAGACTCGTCAAGCAGAATGCGCATCGGAGGCGATCACCTCGCGCGCGAGCTCCAAGGCTGCAACGGCCTGCTCGCGCCTCACAGAAGGGAACTCATCGAGGAACACGTCGAGGCTGTCGCCGGCCTCCAGGTACTCGAACAGTATTCTCACCGGCACTCTAGTGCCGACGAAAACCGGCGTTCCCCCAAGGATTTCGGGGTCGCGATGTATAACGATTTTCGGTTCTTCCATGCCTTCCTCCAGCCGCTGACAATCCATAATACGCCCGACAGGGCCAAGGGGCCAAACGCCCGCCATGAGCCACGCCCGCGCATTCCACGCAATTCGAGCGGTCATTCCACGGGAAAACGAGCGCTTGTTCCACGGCATTTCAAGCACACAGTCCACGGCGGTTCGGACGGGATGTCGGAGCCTACAGACTTCCGCGCGTTTTTTTGCGTCGGCCGCAGCGCTCTTAGTCAGCCTACTTTTCCGCCCACGTCGTCGTCATCCGATTACTTCTTTCTTGACGAGAACGCCGCACGACCTGCTGCGATGGCATACGCCGCGTCGGGGCACACTGGTGGGTTCGCCAGCGACCCTCTTCGGATTATTCATCCAGATCCAGTACTTGAGCGCTATCAGTTGCCTGCGTAACGGCTGGTCGTGTGTGACGCGGTGTCCTCGACCGAGCTGTTCGACCGCTTTCCTCACAAGCTGGAATCGGGATTTGTATTCGGCGGTTCCATTCTTACCAAAGTATCGGAAGTCTGTACTGAGAAGAACGTTGGCCTTCTTGTAATCGGGCGGCTGTCAGCTTATAAAAATAGATGTTGGGCATAGGTGCCTCAGTTGTTTGCTTGAACCAGGACTGGCTGCTGCTTCTCCATCCAGCGAAGAAACCGCGGCGGGTCGCAAAAGTGCGGTAGCCTGGCACTACGCTGCAGATAGCCATTCTTGACCGACAACCCACCCCATTCGTCGAGCAGTTTTTGCCTCACGCGGTAGGCGCGCTCGCGGTACTCGCCGATCGGCAGGCATCGCTTGAGCCGACCCGATGCTCCCGACCGACCGCGCACAACGAGATCCTGGGCGCCCGGCGCGAGGATGCGCCGTGAATGCGCGTTAGTGTCGCGGTCATCTGCCGGGATGTCCGCAGCGAGAACGAAATCCTGGACGACGAACAGGCCGATAATGGCGTACGCCAACTCAGGTGCGCCGCGCACATCCTTAAGCGCCGCGTAGAACACGATCATGTCGTTTGCGTGTAGGTACTCGCGCAACTGCTTCGCGCGCTCGCCTTGGTCGCCGTACGTGAGATGCGCGAAGTCGGGGTCCAGGTGCATATGCTGAAGCCGAAGGTGCGCCGGCAGCTCGATACGAAAGCGTGCCAGCACGGAGGTAAGGGTGCTGTACTGCTTCTCCATTCCGGTGTGGACCGAGCTGGTTTCCGGAATGGCAACATATGCGAAGTCACCGGACGCACCGTCGACCGGCCCATTCCACGAACCGCCGCCTGGACTGAGGTCGGCGCCCACGCGAACAAGCAGCGCGTTCACCGCACGACCTCCGAAACAACCCGTTCGGCGTGCTTCACTTGTGGCTTCCTGAGACGATTAACTGCGCTCGACCGGCACATCGTAGGCCGGCGCGTCATCAAGCTGACGTAGCGTGACGCGTAACGGCCATTACCTGTAGATCCGTTTGGTGTCGTTCCTCGCCACTTATTTCTTCCAGAATTGCCACCACGGCCGTTGCCCGGCTCCGGGTTGCTCCGGTGCCGCTTTTTCCGGCGGCTACGGCTTCATCTTCTGCAGGAACCATTCTGCCGGCAGCTCGCGGCCAATGCCCGCAGCGCGCGCCGCTTCGTAGACACGCGGCGCCACCGCTGCAAACTGCAGTCCCATGCCGACGTTGTTCTTGAACACTGTAATGTCATCGCGACCTTGGCGGCCCGGTGCGGCACCGGCGATGAGTTCGCTCAAGTCGTGAATCTTCTCCCAGCTCAGGATGCCGGCTCTCACCGGATCAGCGAGATCGCCCTGATTTTTCGCCATCGCCACCTGCTTAGAATGGGAGATCACCACCGCGGCGCGGCGCATGACTTCGTCGTCCAGCTCGCGGCGCGGAGTCTTCTCGTCGCCGCTCACGATCGAGATCACATGCGCGCCGGGCACGATCCAGGCGCCGTCTATGACCGGTTGACTGGAATTGGTCGCAGCCACCACCAGGTCTGCCCCTTCCACGGCTTCGCGCGCACTCGTTACCGCGGTGGCCGCCAGCCCCAGTTCACGGCGCGCGCGTTCGGCGAAAGACTGGCGCCGCTCGGCGTTCGGACTGTACACCCTGACGCGCCGCAGCTTGCGCACGGTGTTGATCGCCGTAACGTGCGCCCACGCCTGTCCACTGGAACCGATCAGCCCGAGATCACCGGCGTCCTCGCGCGCCATCAGCCTGGCGCTCAACGCGCTGGTGCAGGCGACGCGGAACAGCTGGAGATAACCGTCGTGAAGAATAGCGACCGGCGCAAGTTCCGTCACGCTGAACAGGATGATCAGGCCGCAATAGGTGCCGCCGGGACCGCGCGGCAATTTCTCCCGCCGCGCCACGCCGTTCACACTTTCCTCGCTGACGATGTCGGAAGTCAGCCGCAGCGCCATATAGCCGGAGTCGAACAGCGCGCCGTTCATGGTCTTCAGGCAGTACGAAAGGCCCAGCTCGGCAAGCGGCACGTAACTCTGTCCGCGATCTCCCACCACCGTCCTGCCGGCGGCGTGCACACGATAAGCCTGCTCCAGCGCTTCGAGGCAGGAGTTGACGTCCAGCACTTTCTGCACGTCGTCGTTGCTGAGGAGGAGCATCAGCAGATTCTCGATACTGCTTCTAAGTCCCGAGCGTCGGCGAAGCGTCCTCTTCCACCAGCGCCTTGAGCGTCTTCGATCGGAATTCGCGCTGGTAGAGGATGTAAACCACCCAACCCGTCGCCGCGATCATCAGCCACGGGTGCAAAAACCAGGTCAGCGCCGCCAGCGCGAAATAGTAGGCGCGCAGGCCGTTGTTGAAGTTGACGCTGGCATAGGAGGTGATGCGGGCGGCACGGTTGATGTGCGGCACATACTGCTCGGTATTTTCCTTCGGCATCTTCGGCGCGGCGCCGATCAGGACCGAGCAGAAGTTGAGCTGGCGGATCGCCCACGAGAACTTGAAGAACGCGTAAACGAAAATGATCACCAGCAGCAGGATCTTGATTTCGAGCAGCGTCTGCGAACCCTTGACGGTGAAAGGCAGCTCCGAAACCAGCTGCAGCGCCTGCTGGATATATCCCATCAAGGCGATCAGCGCGCCCAGGATCAGCATGGTGATGGACGCGAAAAACTGCGAGCTGCGCGTAAGATTGCGCATGATGTTGACGTCGACCATGCGGTTGTCGCGCTCGATCATGCGCGCCATCCACTCGCGCCGGAAGTTGTCCATGGCGGTGCGCAGGCTTGGTGCATCCTTGGCGTGCCTGACGGAGAACACGGCGTAGCCGACCCAGGCGACAACGAAAAACGCGAGCGCCACCACGTCGAGCCAAGTGACGTTGGCTTCCAGAAACATGCGCATGCCGTACATCGGGCGTTTTCCTTCCCGCGATCAAGCGGCTACACAAACAGCGTCAGCACGCCAGTATAGCCGTAGAGCCGGTTGTGGGAAATTTCGCCGTTGCAGAAGAAGCCGACCAGAGGAAAGTCGCCGAGCGCTTCGCGGATCATTTTCAGTTCTTCCGAATCGGGTCCGAACAGGCTGGCGCCCCGGCCGAGGCAGGAGTAATACACGCCGCCGCGCGGCCGCGAGTAAAGCCCTTGCCTGATGCTCTCCAGCATGCGCGCCATGTCATCGTGGGCGGTATTGCCGTCGCGGCGGCAGAACATGATGCCGGCGCCGGGCTCGATGAGTTCCCCGATCGCCACCAGCTTGTTCGTCGGGTCGAGGCCCACCAGATTGCGCACCAGGTAATCGCCGGTGTCGCTGCCGGGGATCGGGAGCCCCGCGAAGATGTGGCCGCCGACGCGATTGAGATCGCGCGCCAGCACTTCCCCGATGTCGTCCTTGAACACGTCGAGCGCGGGTTGCCCGTCGATGCTGATGATGACGTTGCGCTGGCAGGCGCTGATGACATGTTTCGGGCCGATCGGCGTGCAGCCTTGGGTGAGCCGGGTCGCGACGGTGACGCCGTCCGAAAACGACACGCCCGACATCCCGCCGTCGATCACGTCGTCGGCGATCTGCAGGTTCTGGCGCCGCGAACTGGTCAGCCCCCCGACCAGAAACCCGCTTTCCACGCGCTCGGCGAGCCGCGTCACCAGTTCGGTGACCTGTCGGTTACGCGGATCGGCGTGGACGATCGCGAAATTGGGCTGCGCGTTGCCGCACTTGAGCTGCACGCCATCGACGTCGCTTTCGTTGACGACGCCGGCAAAAACCCGGAACGAGCCCGGCTCGAAATCGCCGACCATCACCGCGATCGCGGGCTCATCGAGATACTCCCGTCCGGTAGCGCAGATGCCGATGCCGACCGTGCCGACCCAGTTCGAAACGCCCGTATGCTTCTTGACCAGGGCGAGGATGTCGCCCGCGTGGTCGGCGAACATGTCGGTGACGTAGAGAAAGCCAAGATTGGCCGCGCCCTGGCCAAGCTGCGCCAGGCACGACTGCGCCGCCTGACGCCAGTCAGAACCGGTTGCGTGACCGTAGCGGAAAGTCGGCATCTTCGATAACCCGAAAGCGGGATTTTACGGCAGGCGAGCGCGGTCGGCGTTGGAACCAGGATTTCTTCAACGCCGGCACCGGTACGTATCCGGGCAGCGCCTGAAAACGACCGATCCACGCCGTTACGGCAGGATATCCCGCCTGCGCCAAATCGTAGCACGCGCGGCACGACGGCCGCCAATGTGGCGGGCGCTGGAATACCGCCTTCCGCACCCTCAGAGGGCTACAAAGAACCCGGATCGGTGCCAGCGCCTTTTCGGCCTCATCACGGTGGTAGTCGTGGAGGCTCTTCCTGCTGACAAAGCGCGAGATGTCCCTGTTGAACGGCGTCTGGACATTCAGCAGATGAATCTCCATCGCCGTGTCGTTCATGAATTCCTTGATGAGCAGTTCCATGGCAACCGGCGAGGCGAAGAAGAACGGAAGCATGAACAGCCAGTCAGCCGCAATAAGCGGCACGGTGTCGATTTTACTTGGTCCTAACCCGGCGAAGGCCGCAATCGGAGCGGGTTTTGAGCGGAATTACTGGTAAATTAAAATGCCTTCGGCGTGCCGGATTGACGTGGACGCCGAAAGCAAGGTGGTCGGGTTGCTCGAGCCATAGCTCCGGCGCGCGTTTGTTGACGCGCGGGAAACAGCCGTGGTAAAAACGCGAACCGCACGTTCCGGCTCACCCCGGGGCGCCGCTCCAAAGGGGAGTAGCTAAGGCGGCGCCGCAGAAGGTGCCGCTTCGGTCGGATCGTCAAGACGGGACATCGGATACCATCCGGTCCCCGGTCCGCCGGCAAATGCGAATTTGCAAGCAAGACCTTTGCCGAAATGGGCAAAGGTCTTTTTTTTAGGGGGAGGCGTGGGCATACCGGACGACCGGCATGACGGATGCGCCAGGTGGCATCTTGCGGCAGCCATCACGCTATTCACTGCGGGCTTCAGCTTTAGTGAATTGGCGGCAGCCGCATCCGTAGGTCCAGCCGACGGTCCAGCACTATTCGGCATCCGGTCTCGCGGGTTCTTCCATTGGTTCTCTGGTTCCCGAGCTGCGCAAGCCGATCAAGCTGGTACAGGGGCGCGAGGTTTGCGCCGAACCAGCTGCTCATCGCGGCGTCGAACTACGCGCGAGCATGCGATCTAATGCTAAAATTGGCGCGTGCGACTTCGACACGCGCAGCGGGTTGAATGAGCGCACCCTGCTCGGACCTTGTTCGGGCAACGCCACTCGAAAAGCACCGTTGCGTCGGTCAGATCGGAGATTTACGCGCACATGTCTGAGATCATCGATTGGTTTTCCGGGCTCGATCCGGTTTTCACATTCCTGCTTGCGTTGCCGTTCGTCGTGGCGATCGCCGGCCTCTTGGCCGAGTATTGGCGCCATTCGCGCCGGCATTAGCACACCGCCAACGGCGGCGAACCGCGATGATCATCGCGGTCCCCACGGGTTTCGCGCGTGGCTGTGATCCTCGGTAACCTCGTGCTTTACGGTGTCGATTTCCTCGCCCCGGTTTCGACCGATGTGATCGTGGGCTTTCTTGCGTAGCTCGCGGTGATCTATCTGCCGTTCTGCAGCAGGATCTTCAAGTTGTTGCCGCTTACACCGGCCGAACTCGCAATTTGTATCGCTATATCCGCGATCGTGTTTGCCATGGGAGAGATCGAGAAATGGCTGGTGCGCCGCCGCCGGTTTTATCGCGGCAGTGTGACGGGCGGTTCGCAGCGGGCGCGCCGCATTTAGAGTTCGCGTTCCCTTTCGTACGCAGCACGCCGGAGCGCTGGTTCGAATTTCGATGGTAGAATCGCCGCCAACGCAGCACTGAGGGGGGTGCATGGGGAGGAAGCAATGCGCGCGCTGAGTTTATTTTTTGCCTTGTTTGGTTTCTGGCTCCTGCTGTCGGGCTACTTCGAGCCATTCTTGATTGCGGCCGGCGCAGGTTCAGCCGGTGCCGTTGTGCTGCTCGCGCACCGCATGTACGTGGTCGATCACGAAGGTCATCCGATCCACCTCGGCATTAAAGCGCTTACCTACTGGCCGTGGCTGCTCGTCGAGATCGCGAAAAGCGCGTGGGACGTTACACGGATCATCCTCAATCCGCGCCTGCCGGTCAGCCCCACGCTGGTTCGCACCAAAACCTCGCAGAAAACGACGGTCGGCATAGTCACTTACGCCAATTCGATCACGCTCACGCCGGGCACCATTTCGGTGGATGTCAGCCAGGGCGAAATCCTGGTGCATGCCCTGACGCGCGAAGCGGCCGCGGGCCTGCTGTCAGGCGAAATGGACCGGCGCGTGACCAGGTTCGAGGGAAGCGGCTGATGTTCGCGGCAGTCGCTGCAGCGCTGCTCGTCGCATTGGCGCTGGCGCTCACGCGCTCGTTTCTCGGGCCGACCGTGTTCGATCGCGCGCAGGCCGCCAATACGGTGGGCACCATTGCGCTGCTGCTGCTGGCGGTAATCGGCTTCCTGACAGATCGACCGGAGTTTCTCGATCTGGCGCTCGTTTACGGCCTGCTCAACGTCATCGGCACCATCGCGGTGCTCAAGTATTTCCAGTACGGCAATCTGGGCGACTCCGGCGATGTCGACGACGGTGTGCAGCGATGAGCGCCCTCATTTTTTTTGTGAGCTGGATCTGCCTCGCCGCCGGCGGGCTCTTTTGCGTGACCGGTGCGCTGGGCCTCGTGCGCATGCCGGATTTCTACACCCGCATGCATGCGGCGAGCGTAACCGAAACGCTCGGCGCCGGTTTGATCCTGCTGGGCCTGCTGTTGCAGGCGGGACTTACGCTGATCGCGGTCAAGCTTCTGATGATCGGCCTGCTGATTTTCTTCACCAGCCCCACTGCCACGCATGCGTTGGCGAAAGCAGCCTACGCCCGCGGCCTGAAACCGCTGCTGGCCACCGACGGGAGCTCGTCATCGAAGCCGTAATCATTATCGTGCTGTTGACCATGATGGCTGCCGTCACTCTGGTCATCGCCGGACAGCGCAACCTGTTCGCCGTGGTCATTTTGTTCGGTATCTACAGCTTCCTGATGGCAACCGTGCTGGTGGCGCTCGATGCGGTCGATGTGGCGATGACCGAAGCGTCGGTGGGCGCCGGCATTTCCACCGTACTGATGCTGAGCGCCCTGCATCTGAGCAAGGGGGTGGAAATAAAGCCGCTGCACAAGCCGTTGCTGCCGCTGCTGGTGGCGGTCGCCACCGGCGCCGCGCTGGTTTACGGCACGCTCGGCCTGCCGGCGTTTTCCGACCCCGATGCACCGATCCACCGGCACGTCGTACCGCGCTACATTCACGACGGCCCGCGCGAAACCGGCGTGCCCAATATCGTCACCGCGGTGCTCGCGAGCTACCGCGGCTACGATACCCTGGGTGAAACCACGGTGGTGTTCACGGCCGGCATAGGAGTTATTGCATTGCTGCGGCGCGTGCGCCGGCGCAAGCAGGGGGGGCGGGCGTGAAGGATTATCTGGTACTGCGCGTCATCGCCAAGCTGATGATCCCCTTCATACTGCTGTTCGCGCTCTACGTGCAGTTTCACAGCGATTTCGGGCCGGGCGGCGGGTTCCAGGCCGGCGTGATCACCGCCGCGGCTATCATCTTCTACGCCATCATCTTCGGCCTGCCGGCGGCACGCGCGGTCGTGCCCGACCGGCTGGTCGAGACCATGGTCGCGGGCGGCGTGCTGCTCTATGCCGGCGTCGGCGTCGCGGGGCTGCTGCTGGGCGGCAACTATCTCGATTATTTCGTGCTCGGCCGCGATCCGGTCGCCGGCCAGCACCGCGGTATCTTCTGGGTGGAGGTCGGGGTACTGGTCACGGTGGCGGGCGTCATGTTGAAAATCTTTTATATGTTCGCCGATCGCGGCCTGGATACGGAAGACGACGCATGAACACCGCCGCCCATTTCAGCTACTGGATCACCATATTCGTTGCGATCGCGGGGCTCTACATCGTGATCGCACGCGGCAACCTGATGAAAAAACTGGTCGGGCTCGCCATCTTCCAGACATCGGTGTACCTGCTCTACATCGCGCCCGGCAAGCTGATCGGCGGCACCGCACCGATCGTCGCGGAGCAGTTCAGGATTTATTCCAATCCGTTGCCGCACGTATTGATCCTCACCGCGATCGTGGTCGGCGTGGCGACGCTGGCGCTGGGGCTCGCCTTGGTGGTGCGGATTCGCGAGGCCTACGGCAGCATCGAGGAAGACGAGATCCTCGAGCAGGACGAGACGCATTCCACCGACATAACAAGCAAACAGGCGTGATCGCCTCGCATCTTCCCGTTCTGCAGGTCATCCTGCCGCTGATCGCCGCACCCGTGATGGTGCTGGCACGGCGCGGCGCCATCGCCTGGCTGCTCGCATTAATCGTGAGTTGGGCCGGGCTTTTCATCTCGGTTGCGTTGCTCGCGCGGGTCGCAGACGGCAGCGTGATCTCGTACGCGATCGGCAACTGGCCGCCGCCGTGGGGCATCGAATACCGCATCGACCGCGTCAACGCCTTCCTGCTCACGCTGGTGTCGCTGATTGCCGCCGTGGTGGTGGTCTACAGCCGCTTGAGCGTCGCGGCCGAAGTGCCGCGCGAGCAGCAATATCTGTTTTACGCCTTGTACTCGCTGTGCCTCGCCGGGCTGCTCGGCATCACTTCCACTGGTGACGCCTTCAATCTGTTCGTGTTCCTCGAGATTTCCTCGCTGTCGAGCTACGTGCTGATTGCGCTGGGACGCGACCGGCGCGCGCTGGTGGCAGCCTACCAGTACCTGATTATGGGCACCATCGGCGCGACCTTCATCGTGATCGGCGTGGGGCTGCTCTACCTGATGACCGGTACGCTCAATATGGCCGATATGGCGGTGCGGCTGCGCGGCGTGAGCGAAGTGAGGCCGGTGCTGGCGGCGCTGGCGTTCCTGACGGTCGGCATCTGTCTGAAGCTCGCGCTGTTCCCGCTGCACCTGTGGCTGCCCAACGCCTACGCCTACGCGCCGTCGGCGGTGACCGCGTTGCTTGCCGCGACTGCGACCAAGGTCTCGGTTTATGTGCTGCTGCGTTTCTATTATTCGGTGTTCGGCGAGAGCGTCGTATTCTCCGCGCTGCCGATGGGCCAGGTGCTGCTGGTGCTATCGCTGGCGGCAGCGTTCGTTGCCTCGACCGTCGCCATTTTCCAGCACGATCTCAAGCGCATGTTCGCGTACTCGAGCGTGGCGCAGATCGGCTACATCACGCTCGGCCTGAGCTTCGATTCCGCGACCGGACTTACCGCCGGCATCGTGCATCTGTTCAATCACGCGTTGACCAAGGGCGCGCTGTTCATGCTGCTGGGCGGTATCGCGCTGCGTCTGGGCGGCGTCAGGTTCGAGCATATCGGCGGCATTGCGCGCGTGATGCCGTTGACCTCGTTCGGCATCGTGCTTGGAGGCTTAAGCTTGATCGGCGTGCCGGCGACGGTGGGTTTCATCAGCAAGTGGAATCTGATCCTGGCGGCGCTCGAGAGCGGAGCGTGGTGGATTGCTTTCGCCATTGTGCTGAGCTCGCTGCTGGCGGTGGTTTATGTCTGGCGTTTCGTCGAGGCCGCGTATTTCCGCGAGCCGGGCGCGGCAGTGGCGAAAATTAAGGAAGCGCCGCTCGAGATGCTGATCCCGGCGTGGTTGATGATCGCGGCGTGCATCTATTTCGGCCTCGACACGACGCTTACCGTGGGCAGCGCAGCGCAGGCCGCGGCGACGCTGCTGCAGGGCACACGATGACGCCGGCGACGACCATCCTGCTGGCGCTTGCCGTGCCGCTCGCCGGCGCGGTACTGATCGCGGCGGCGCACCGCGCACCCAACGTGCGTGAAACGATTACGATGATCACGGCGGGCCTGCTGTTCCTGCTGGTGGTGTCGCTGACGCCGCTGGTGCTCGCAGGCGAGCGGCCGGCGGTGACCCTGTTCGAAATCATGCCCGGGCTCGCGCTAAGGTTCGAGGTCGAGCCGCTCGGCATGCTGTTCGGGCTGATCGCCTCGGGGTTGTGGATCGTCAACTCGCTGTACTCGATCGGCTACATGCGGGGCAATGACGAGCAGCACCAGACGCGTTTCTACGTCTGCTTCGCCGGCGCGCTGGCGAGTGCGATCGGCATCGCTTTTGCCGGCAATCTTCTGACGTTATTCGTGTGCTACGAAGCGCTGACGCTGATCACTTATCCGCTGGTGACGCACGCCGGCACCGATGAAGCGCGCCGTTCCGGCCGCGTCTACCTCGGGCTGCTGGTGGGCACCTCCATGGTTTTTCTGCTGGTTGCGATTATCTGGACGTGGCACCTGACCGGCACCATCGATTTCAAGCCGGGCGGCATGTTCCACGGCAAGGCCGGCAACGCCACGCTCGGCGCGCTGCTCGCGCTGTATGTGTTCGGCATCGGCAAGGCGGCGCTGATGCCGTTCCACCGCTGGCTGCCGGCGGCGATGGTGGCACCCGTGCCGGTTTCCGCGCTGCTCCACGCGGTGGCGGTGGTGAAAGCCGGGGTGTTCTCGGTGGTCAAGGTCGTGGTCTACGTTTTCGGCGTGACCGAGATCGCCGGGCTTGCGAGCGTGCAGTGGCTGCCGTTTGTTGCCGGTGTCACCATCATCGCCGCCTCGATCGTCGCGCTGCGCTCGGATAACCTCAAGCGCCGCCTCGCCTACTCGACGGTGAGTCAGCTCTCGTATGTGATATTGGCGGTCGCGTTGCTCACGCCGTTGTCGGTGATCGGTGCGGCGTTGCATATCGTGACCCACGCGTTGGGGAAAATCACGCTGTTCTTCGCCGCGGGTGCAATCTACACCGCCGCACACAAGACCGAGGTCAGTCAGCTCGCCGGTATCGGCCGGCGCATGCCGTGGACGATGTCGGCGTTCGCCGTCGGGGCGCTGTCGTTGATCGGGGTGCCGCCTGCAGCCGGTTTCGTCAGCAAGTGGTTCATCATGTCCGGCGCCGCGGAAGGCGGTCATTTTGTGGCGCTCGCCGTGCTGATCGCAAGCACGCTGCTCAATGCAGCTTACTTTCTGCCCATCGTGCACGCGGCGTTTTTCCGCAAGCCGGACGAAGACGATGGCGCGCGCGTTCATGGCGAAGCGCCTTGGCCGATGGTAGTGGCGGTGATCCTGACCGCGGGTGCGACTGTCGCGATGTTCTTTTTTTCCGAGTTGCCGCTGCAGCTCGGCAGGCAGTTGGTGGCTACGCGTTTATAAGCACGTAATGGCGCAGGAATCGATCATGTCCGAAACGAAAAAATACTGGCTCGACCGCAGCGAGAATGTGACCAAGCTCTTCCGTGCGGTGTGGGGAGTGGGCATCGCGCTGCTGGTTGCGGAGTTGTTCCTGCACAAGCACGAAGAATTCGGGTTTGCTGCGTGGTTCGGCTTTTTCGCGTGGTTCGGATTCGTGGCGTGCGTGACGCTGGTGCTTATCGCTAAGGCGCTGCGCCGGATTTTGAGGCGCTCAGAGGATTACTATGAGCGCTGATTTTCCAGTCGCGCTAATTCTGATCCTTGGTGCTGCGCTGGTGCCGCTGCTGCGCGGCCGGTTGCGGGCGGCGTATTTGCTGCTGCTGCCGATTGCAACGTTTGCGTACTTGCTGGGACTGGCGCACGGCGAGCACGGCCAGATGCAGCTGCTCGGGCAGACGCTGGTTCTGATGCGGGTCGACCGCCTGAGCCTGCTGTTCGGCTACATTTTTCTGATTGCCGCTTTTCTCAACGCAATCTACGCACTGCAGGTTGAGGACACCGTGCAGCACGTCGCGGGGCTGGTCTATGTCGGCAGTGCGCTCGGCGCGGTGTTCGCGGGCGATCTGCTGACGCTGTTCGTGTATTGGGAGTTGACCGCCGTGTCATCGGTGCTTTTGATCTGGGCGCGCCGTACCGAGCGTGCTTACCGTGCCGGCATGCGTTACGTGATTGTCCAGCTCGCTTCGGGCGTGTTGCTGCTGGCGGGCGCCGTGCTGCACCTGCACCAGGGCGGCACCTTACATTTTGGCAAGCTCGGACTGGATACGGCGGGCAGCTATTTGATTCTGGCCGCGTTCGGCATCAAATGCGCGTTTCCGCTGCTCCACAACTGGCTGCAGGACGCCTATCCGGAAGCCACCGTGACCGGCACGGTGATGCTGTCTGCGTTTACCACTAAGCTTGGCATCTATGCTCTCGCGCGAGGGTTCCCCGGCACGGAAATGCTGATCTGGGTGGGTGCGCTGATGACCGCTTTTCCTATTTTTTACGCGGTGATCGAGAATGATTTGCGGCGGGTCCTCGCCTACAGCATGAACAACCAGCTCGGGTTCATGGTGGCTGGCATCGGCATCGGCAATGAACTGGCGCTCAACGGCGCGGTCGCGCACGCGTTTGCGGACATTCTGTTCAAGGCGCTGTTGTTCATGTCGATGGGCGCGGTCCTGCTGCGTGCCGGGACGATCAAGGGCAGCGAACTCGGCGGCCTGTACAAATCGATGCCGTGGACGACCGGCTTCTGCATCGTCGGCGCGGCGTCGATTTCGGCGTTTCCGTTATTCAGCGCTTTCGTCACCAAATCGATGATAATGGTCGCGGCTGCCGAAGAGGGGCACGTGGTGATCTGGCTGGTGCTGCTGTTCGCTTCGGCCGGGGTATTTCACCACGCAGGCATTAAGATTCCCTACTTTGCTTTCTTTGCGCATGATTCGGGCATACGCTGCCGCGAGGCGCCGCTCAACATGCTGGTTGCGATGGGATTGACAGCGCTGTTGTGCGTCGGCATCGGCGTGTTTCCCGCCGCGCTTTATTCGATTCTGCCTTACGCTGTGAGCTACGTGCCGTATACCGCGGTCCACGTGGTTGACCAGCTGCAGCTGCTAGTGTTTTCGGCACTCGCGTTTGCGGTTTTGGTGCGCACCGGCATTTATCCGCCGGAACTCAAGTCGACCAACCTCGATTTCGACTGGTTTTACCGCGTGCCGTGCCGCAACCTGGCGCGCGGTTTGGCGGACGCACTGGCCCGCAGCGGCCAGCGTTTCGAGCAATCCGTTGCGCGGCAAACGATGCAGTGGGGCGGACAGCTTTATCGACAGCGCGGCGCGGGGGGCATTTTGGGGCGCACCTGGCCGACCGGCAGCATGGCGTTGTGGGCGGTCATCCTGCTGCTTGCTTATTTGCTGCTTTATTACCTGTAGCGCTTTAGCTGGTCGCCGCATGCAATATTGCCTGACTTAAAACAAATGCGCTAACATCCGCGACAAACCTCCTTTCGCAAAGCAAAAAAGAGACTCCCCATGGAACCCATGCAGTGGATAACGCTGATCGTTTTTGCGGTCACGATACTCGCGGTTGTCACCAACGTCATCGACAGCACTGCAGCGGGACTGATCGGCGTCGTGGCCATGGTCTGGATCGGCGTCATGACGGAGACCGACGCGTTCACCCTGGTGGATTGGAACGTGATGGCGATCCTGGTGGGCATCTGGATGATTGCGGGCTACTTCGGCAAGAGCGGAGTGCCGAGCTGGCTCTCGGTG
>Ga0209343_10002918_pt1 | contig 21807 bp, 15 predicted proteins | sample RifCSPlowO2_02_FD_184026 | JGI IMG/M metagenome (GOLD analysis project Ga0209343, IMG submission 184026) | Groundwater microbial communities from Rifle, Colorado - Rifle CSP2_plank lowO2_0.2 (SPAdes) (version 2) | ecosystem: Environmental > Aquatic > Deep subsurface > Groundwater | place... | reverse complement strand
AAAAATAAATTGGCCAGCAACGACAAGCCACTGCCACCCGTGGCGCCGGTGGTGCGGGTGGACACCGATGGCCGTAACGTGCTGTCGGAACTCAATCTGCATCTGAAATTGGCGGACAAGCCCTACAAGACCGAGCTGGCGCAGTGGCAGGGCCGCCTGGCCGAGCTGATGCGTGATCCCCGTTTTGCAAGCAAGTCCTTGGTGTGCGCTTTTGAAGGGGCCGATGCGGCCGGCAAAGGCGGTGCCATTCGCCGCATTGGTGCGGCGATGGACGCCCGGCAATACCAAGTCATACCGGTGGCCGCCCCCACGGAGGAAGAGCGCGCCCAGCCCCACCTGTGGCGGTTTTGGCGCCATTTGCCACGCAAGGGCCATGTGGCCATTTTTGACCGCACCTGGTACGGGCGGGTGCTGGTGGAGCGGGTGGAAGGGTTTTGTGACGAGAGTGATTGGCTGCGGGCGTATTCCGAGATCAATGATTTTGAACACGAGATGCTGGATTCCGGCGTCATCGTGGCCAAGTTCTGGCTGCAGATCAGCCAGGAGGAGCAACTTCGACGCTTTCAGGAGCGCGAAAAAATTGCCTTCAAACGCTTCAAAATCACCCAGGAAGACTGGCGCAACCGCGAAAAGTGGGATGCCTACCAACAGGCCATTTGCGACATGGTGGAGCGCACCAGCACGGGCAACGCGCCCTGGACCTTGGTGGAGGCCAATGACAAGAACTACGCCCGCGTCAAAATTTTGCGCACCCTGTGCGAGCAACTGGAAGCCAGTCTTCAGGGGGACGGCAAGCGGCCAGAAAAGAACAAGGCCAAAAAACCGGCATCGCCCGGCAAGCGTGGCAAATAACCAGGCAGCGCCGCTTCGGCGTAGCGCGTGTGCAGGCCTTTATTTTGGTTTTGGAATGCGCCCCAGCAGGTAAAACTCGGGGTTGGGCTGCATGCCCGACATATTGGCCATGCGGTTGGACAGTCCAAAGAAGGCGGTGATGGCGCCAATGTCCCAGATGTCTTCGTCGTTGAAGCCGTGGGTGTGCAGGGCGGCGAAGTCGGCGTCTTCGATCTGGTCGCTGTGCAGGCAGACTTTCATTGCAAAGTCCAGCATGGCGCGCTGGCGCGGCGTGATGTCGGCCTTGCGGTAGTTGGTGGCCACCTGGTCGGCCACCAGTGGTTTCTTTTCGTAAATGCGCAAAATCGCACCGTGCGCCACCACGCAGTACAGGCAGTGGTTGGCCGCGCTGGTGGTGGTAACGATCATCTCCCGGTCGCCCTTGCTCAGCTTGGAGTCTTCGCGCAGCATCAGCGCGTCGTGGTAGGCAAAGAAGGCGCGCCACTCGGCCGGGCGGCGGGCCAGCGCCAAAAATACATTGGGAATAAAGCCCGATTTTTCCTGCACTTCCAAAATCTTGGCCTGAATGTCCGCGGGCAAATCGTTGAGATCGGGCATGGGGTAACGTGGCATTGCGTGTCTCCTGTCTGGGTGGTGTAAACCATTATCCTTCTGGTTTTTATCCCTAGGCACGGAGGCCAACATGACAACCCCTTTTGAACAAGGACTCGCCACACGCAAGCAGGTGATGGGCGAAGATTTTGTGGCGGCGGCTTTCGCCAACGCCACACCGTTTACCCAGCCTCTTCAGGAGCACATCACCCGCGCCGCATGGGGCGATGTGTGGCAGCGCCCGGGCCTGGACCTCAAAACCCGCAGCCTGATTACCGTAGCCATGCTCACGGCCTTGGGCAAACAAAATGAACTCAAAGGCCATGTGCGCGGCGCCCTGAACAACGGTGCCACGGTGGCCGAGATCCAGGAAGTGTTGCTGCATGCCACCATTTACTGTGGTGTGCCTGCTGCGGTGGAGGCGTTTCGCACGGCCAATGAGGTGGTCAGCGCGAAGAATTAAGTGCCTTTTATGCCTCTAGCCCATGTGGAATGTGCGTGAGCAGCTATTAAAACTATAGCAAAAGAAGACCGTGCTTAGTCGGCATCGGCGGCCAGCAGTTGCTCGCATTGGAGGCTCGCCTGGGCAAAATCTAAAGCGGCCATGGCCTTGCCCAACCCCATGAGGGTGTTTGGGGCACCCGAGGCATGGGTTTGTTGCATGCGTGTGTGGACTGCAAGTGCATGCATGTCGGAGTGCCTGAGCAAGGCGAGCAATTCCAGCAGGTCGGCCCGTAATGCCGACGGCAGCTTTCCTGGCGGGTGTGTGTTGGGCACGGGAGCCGTTGCTTGCGGCAGGCCGGGCTGGGCCATGCCTTGAAGCAGAGCGGCCAGGGTGCGTTGGGTGTTTTCCACTGCATGGCGGAAATGTGCGCGCAAAGCGTCGTGGGGAGGCGTGGCGCCCGCCACCTTGAGCATGCTTTCTGCCGCTTTGGCGACCGCCGCCATGGAGGTGGCGCCTACGGTGGCGGACAGTCCTTTGAGGGTGTGCAGCAGACGGCCAGCGCCCACCGTGTCACCGCATTGCAAAAACGCATCGAGTTGGTCGGGCATGTGGGTGATGTCGTCCAGATAGGACGCCAATATGCTGGCATACAGCGCCGTGTCTCCCCCTAAGCGTTCAAGGGCGTCGTCCGTGTCCACGGCATCCGCTGCGGGCATGGGTTGCGAAACGCCCGGCCGGGAGCGTCGGGTCTGGTGGAGCAATACCTCCACCAGATGGGATACATCAAAAGGTTTGCCGACGTGGTCGTTCATCCCGGCATGCAGGCAAGCCTCGCGGTCGGATGCCATGGCGTTGGCCGTCATGGCAATGACCGGCAGGTGGGTGAAGCCGAGTTCCTGGCGAATGGCCCGGGTGGCGGCATAACCATCCATGACCGGCATTTGAATGTCCATCAGCACGGCATGGAACGGGGGAACGGCTTGGGCCACCGCCGCCACGCCCAACTGCCCGTTGTCGGCGATCTGCACCACTGCACCTTCGGCACGGAGTAATTCTTGCGCCACCTGCTGGTTGATGGGGTTGTCTTCGACCAACAGCAAACGCATGCCTTCCAGGCGCCCGGTTTGGCCGGTTTTGGCTCTGGGGCGGGCGCGCAGATTGCTCATGCCGGCCCGTGCGTCGACCACGGTGTCGTACAACATGGATGCGGTGATGGGTTTCACCAAAAAGGCATTCAAACGGGCTTGCTCTTGCGCAGTGCGCTGCGAGAGCATTTCGCGGCCATGGGCAGTCACCATGATGGTGAGGGTTGCCTGCGCCCGGGGGTCCATCTGGTGCATGCGCGCAATGGTTTCCCAGCCATCCATCTGGGGCATGTGCCAGTCCACCAACAGGGTTTCGTAGGGTGGCAGGGCGGCCGCAGCGCGCGTTTGCATGTATTCCAGGGCCTGGGCGCCACTGCCCGCAACGTCCACACTCCAGCCCCAGGATTGCGCCATGTCGGCGAGTACATCGCGTGCAACCGGGTTGTCGTCGACCACCAAAACATGCATGGGCAGGGCTGGGCGTACGGGGGATACGTCCGGGTCGCCGGGTACATGGTCGGCGTTGGGCAGGGTTATGGTGAAGTCAAAGGTGCTGCCTTCCTTCAAGGCGCTGTGGAGCGCCAAATTGCCGCCCATCAAGGCGACCAGCCGCCGGCAGATGGACAGTCCCAAGCCGGTGCCGCCAAAACGGCGGGTGGTGGAGGCTTCGGCTTGCGCAAAGCTGTCAAAAATATGCGCCTGGTTTTCCGGTGCGATGCCGATACCGCTGTCCCGCACCGCGATGCGCAAGGTGGTGCGGGCCGCAGTGCGGGCCTGCACCTTGATGTGGACCACCACTTCGCCCTGTTGTGTGAATTTGATGGCATTGCCGCCCAGGTTGATGAGAACTTGCAGCAGGCGCATGGCGTCACCCACCAGAACCTTGGGTGTGCTGGGATCCATGTCGAACAGCACCTCCACGGGTTTGGCCCCCACGTTGGCCGCCAGGATGACCGAAAGGTCGCGCATCAAGCGGTCCAGCCGGAAAGGTTGGGGGTCAAGCGCCATCTTGCCGACCTCCATTTTGGAGAAGTCCAGCACATCATTGAGCAGGCCCAGCAAAGACTTCGCTGCACCTTCGGCTTTGCTGGTGTAGTCCTGTTGGCGTGGTGACAATTCGGTGGTGTAGAGCAGCTTGAGCATGCCCAGGATGGCATTCATGGGGGAGCGAATTTCGTGGCTCATATTGGCGACGAAGTCGCTCTTGGAGCGCGAAGCCTGCTCTGCCGCCTCGGTCGCGCGGGTCAGGTCGGTGATGTCGGAGTAGGTGGTGACAAAACCGCCGTCGGGCATGGGTGCACCACGTACTTCGAGGGATCTGCCGTTTCCGCGTCGCCTTTGAAAATGGTGGGGCTGCCCAAGGCGGGCACGTCCCACGATGCCTTGGATGATGGCTTCCCGGTCTCCGTCGCCGTATTCGCCGCGCACAGCGTTGAAGCGGATGATGGACTCAAACGTGGTTGTCGAGCCTGTGAAGAGGGTGTCGGGGAGCTCCAGCAAGGTGCGAAATTGCGGGTTTTCTACGATCAGGTTCAGATTGCCATCCATCACACTCAGTCCAACGGGGATGTTGGAGAGAATGGTTTGCATCAGGATGTTTTTTTGAAGGACCTCGGCCTCCAGTTGGCGGTGTCGGGTGATGTCTTGAAAAATCCCGACGAGTTGTGTGCGTTTGCCGTCCTGGTATTCGGCTTCTCCCGCGCTGCGCACCCAGATCTGGCGGCCCATGGCGGTGATCAGCGGCAGTTCCAAATCCCAGGGTTTTCCGGTTTGGACCGCGGCCTCAATTGCATTTCGAATTTCAGCTTGGACTTCGGGTGCAAAGAAGGCAATGGCTTCTTCCCGTGTGGGTTTGTGGCCCGGCGCCACATCGTGGATATGGCAGGTTTGGTCGGACCAGTGGACCGTGTTGTGGGCCAGGTCCAATTGCCAGAGCCCAATGCCCGCGATGCGACTTGCACGCGCCAGGAAAGCTGCATTGTCCAAGTGGGGGCTTTCGGCTGCCAAGGACTTCTGTGCATCCCTGGCGGCGGTGATATCGGTACCGATGGCATCGGTGACCGTGCCAGCAGGGTCGGCGATGGACGCGATGGAATGCAAATGGAGCGCGTTCTTCAGGGTTTCGAGTTCCCGCAGCGTCGCCGCACTTGAGGCATGAACCGCCCGGTGTACCTGGTGGGCCCAAGCCAGCATGGCCAGCAAGCCCAGAACCAAGACGACAAGCGCCAGGCGCCAAAAGGTCACTTGGTGCACCAACGCCTGAAGGGGCGTGGCCTGGGCGCTGTCTGCCGGGTATTCCAGCGGCGCATACAGCACGATAGTTCCCGCCAGTAGAACGAGCATGCCCACCGTAAGCCAAACGGCGCGAGAGAAGGGGGAGCGTCGTCTCAGAGACATTGGCGCGCCCCAATTATTGTGCTGCTCCCAGCGCCAATGCGGCGTCCCGTGAAGCGGTCAGTGCCTGCACATCGGGAGCTTGCGTAGGCCATCCGGCCAAATGCTGTTGTGTGATGTCGCACAGTGCAGTAATCCAAGCGGCATCGTCGTTGAGGCAGGCGATGTAATGGAATTCCTTGCCACCCGCCTTCAAAAAAGCACTGCGGCCTTCCATTGCAATTTCTTCCAGGGTTTCCAAGCAGTCGCTGGTGAAGCCGGGGCACACCACATCGACCCGGTTGACACCGGCCTGTGCCAGGGCGATCAAGGTGGGTTCGGTGTAGGGCTCCAGCCATTTTGCGCGGCCCAGGCGGGACTGAAACGTCACCTTGAATTGCTCCTGGTTCAGACCCAAAGCCTGGGCCAGCAGGCGCGCCGTCTTGAAACACTCACAGTGGTAAGGGTCGCCCAAGGCCAGGGTGCGTTCAGGTACGCCATGAAAGCTCATGACCAATTGATCGGGTCGCCCGTGGGTTTTCCAGTGGCGTTGGATGTTGCTTGCCAGTGCCTGGATGTAGCCGGCATCGTCGTGGTAGCGATTGACAAACCGAAGTTCAGGAATATTGCGCACCTTGGCAGCCCAGGCATAGACGGCGTCAAAGACGCTGGCGGTGGTGGTGGCGGAATATTGGGGGTATGCGGGAACGACCAGCACACGGGTGATACCCTCGGTTTTCAGGGCATCCAGCTGGGAGGCGATTGAGGTTTGCCCATAACGCATGGCGTAACGCACCAGCACCTGCTGTCCGCGCTGGCCAAGCCAGCCCTGGAGCAATTTGGTCTGCATCTCGGTCCAGACCTTGAGCGGGGAGCCCTCCGGGGTCCAGATACTAGCGTATTTGGCGGCCGATTTGGCCGGTCGGAAACGCAAAATAATCCCGTGCAGGATCAGCAACCACAGCAGCCGTGGAATCTCGACGACACGGGCATCGCTCAAAAATTCGGCCAAAAACCGCCGTACATCGGACGTCGTGGGCGAATCAGGTGTCCCCAGGTTACAAAAAAGTACCGCGGTTTTCGGGTGTTGTCCGTGGACGAAGGGGGGTTCTTTGGCGAAAGCGCCAAGCGTAATTAAAGCCATGCCGTATTCTCCCGCACCTGTGCCGGAGTTTTTAAATTGACCTGGGCCCGTTGGCTTGTATTTCTGGGAGCCCGGTGCTCAATGGCGTCTGAAAATCAGCAAGGATTCCTCGCGCGCCACGGGATGGTTCAAGCGTGCGACCAAGTCCCACTGAGAGGTGTCTATCACCTGGGGTATAGACATGTCCAATGCTGGCTCCGCCAGCAACCAGGGGCATGTGGGAGTGGCTTGCAGTGCCTTCAGTGGGAGCTTGCCATAAAACTGGAGCGCGGCAATGGTTCCTTCTCCGAGTCCTGTGGTTTCAATACAGGCGGGGGGGGCGCCCATAGAGCCGACCGTGCGGTTCACGAGCGAGACATAACTTTGGGCGTAGTTCAGCAGTGGCATCCACAAGGTCATGAGGAGCAACCAGCACAGGCCTGCACCGCCTGCGGGAAGTACCAGACTTTTCCAGATGGCTGCCCGGTGCCGACCGACGCGCCATTTCACCAGCCAAGCCCATGCCAGGGTGGCTGCGATGGCGATGCCGAAGGCCAAAGCGGAAAAACGGGCTTCAAACCCGGGGGCCAAACGTGCCACATTGGCGGCAGGTTGGCTCGGATACCCGGTTTGCATGGCAATCCAAACCACCCAAATGGTAAAGCCGCAGCCCGAGAAAAACAGCAGAGTGAACCAGTCAATCAGCGACGCCATTTGCCGCTTCAGCGTCGGCAGGGCAAATGCCGCCAGGCTGGCCAACGCTGGCAAGGCCAGCAAAAGGGTGCGATCCGCAGAGCCGGTGGTCAAGGTGGCGACCACACACACCAGGGAAAACCAGGCGGGTAAGGTCAGATGGCGGCTGATATTTCGGTTAAAGAGTTGGTGCCGCCAGCGCCAACCGGTCCACAGGGCCAAAGGCCAGGCAGGCCAGGTAAACCAGATGAGCAATTGCGCGTAGCCATTCCAGTCTGTCCAGGTGGCGTGTGGCAGCTCAATTTTCCATCGCCACAAATTCAGCTTGAAAGCCATGGCCGCCACAAGGGCTGTGCACAGGACAATCAGGGTGCCTTCCAGCGCCAGATGGACGCGTGGCCTGGTCTCGGTGGTGTCGCCAGCGACCGCATTGTCCCGATCGAAGCCATGGACCAGGGCACTGCCAAGCCCAAAAAACACCGCCATCGCAGGTGCGCCTGACAAGCTCAAACCACACAGTCCCAGCATTGCCGCCAGCGCAGGCCAACCCCGGTGGTAGGGCAGTGCGCTGATGGCGTAGTAGAGCAAGGCGGTAAAGCTCAGTTGCGCCAATGCGGGTGTTGTTTCGTGGGAAAGTTGTGCCAAGCCCAGGCAGGCCATCAAGGCCAACAAGCCGCCATCCGCAATGGCGCGGGCATAGTCGGTGGGAAGTGCCTCTCCTCCAAATGCAAATGCAACGGGTTGGGCTTTGGGGCTGCGGGCCAGGTAATAGGTCCCGTACCAGGTGGAGACTAGAGCCAAGGCCAACATCAGGCCAAACGGAATACGGGCTGCAAAATCCAATGGCATCCAACTCGGCGCCATGTGGATGGCCCAGGCTCCTAGCCAATAGGGCAGCAAAGAGGGGTTTTCCAGAGGTAGACCCATCAGGCTTGGTTTGAACCAGCTGACGGAGCCCTGTACCAGCTCACCCATGTAACCCAAAGCCACCATGTCGGCGCTTCTCCAGGCATCGCGTCCAATAAACCCAGACAAAACGTAAGCGGCACAAAACAACAGCAATACAGAACGCGGAAAGCGCCGTGCAGCGGCCTGGGTGACGATGGCGGGAGTAGGATGATTCACAATCGGTAGGAAAAAATCGCAAGCCGAAAAAAAAGCAGCACGGAAATCCGAGCTGCTTTTTCGATGACGCTTCAGGCCAAAACCTGAATCTGAATTACTTGGCTGCTGCAGTCTTGCCGAAACGGTTGCGGAAGCGCTCCACACGGCCGCCCATGTTGTCCACGGATTTTTGCGTACCAGTGTAGAAAGGATGCGACTCGCTGGTGGTATCCAGCTTGTACAGCGGCAGTTTGCGGCCGTCTTCCATGTCGATCATTTCTTTGGTGTTGGCGCAAGAACGGGTCACGAATTTGAAACCATTGGACATGTCCTGGAAACACACTTCGCGGTAATTGGGGTGAATGCCTTCTTTCATATCTTCTCCATCAGTAGCAATAGCCGCGTCAGGCCCTCGTGCAAACCTCTGCACAATTCAAAGCCCACCGTACTTGTCGCGTAAAGCCTCAGATTATAACTCAGCCCGAATGAAGGGCAATCCAGAGTCGGACCGCCCCAAGCCGGATTAGCCCCCTGGGGGCAGAGAGCCACACAGCGTGGGCGAACGTGGGGGCCTATCTTTAGCCGCCCCGGCGCATCATTTCAAAGAACTCGTTGTTGGTCTTGGTGGCCCGCATTTGCTTGAGCACCATTTCCATCGCTTCGATTTCGTCCATGTTGTACATGAACTGGCGCAGGATGCGGGTCTTTTGCAGGATGTCCGGGGCCAGCAGCAACTCTTCGCGGCGGGTGCCACTGCGGTTGAGCTGGATGGACGGGAACACGCGTTTCTCGTAGAGGCGGCGGTCCAGGTGGATTTCGCTGTTGCCGGTGCCTTTGAATTCTTCAAAAATCACCTCGTCCATGCGGCTGCCGGTGTCAATCAATGCGGTGGCGATGATGGTGAGTGAGCCGCCTTCTTCCACATTGCGGGCCGCGCCCAGGAAGCGTTTGGGGCGTTGCAGTGCATTGGAGTCCACACCACCCGTCAGTACCTTGCCGGAGGAGGGCACCACGTTGTTGTAGGCGCGGGCCAAACGGGTGATGGAGTCCAGCAAAATCACCACGTCTTTTTTCAGCTCGACCAGACGTTTGGCGCGCTCAATCACCATTTCGGCGACGTGCACATGGCGCGCGGCGGGCTCGTCGAAAGTGGAGGCAATCACCTCGCCCTTGACGGTGCGCTGCATTTCGGTCACTTCTTCAGGACGTTCATCGACCAGCAGCACCATCATGTGGCTGTCGGGGTAGTTGGCGGAAATGGCGTGCGCAATGTGTTGCATCATCACCGTTTTGCCGCTCTTGGGCGGCGCGACCAGCAGGGCGCGCTGGCCTTTGCCGATGGGTGCAATGATGTCAATGATGCGACCCGTGATGTTTTCATCGCCCTTGATTTCTTGCTCAAGGCGCATCTGCACCTTGGGGAACAGGGGGGTCAGATTCTCGAACATCACCTTGTGTTTGTTCTCTTCCGGTCCACCGCCGTTGACCCGGTCCAGCTTGTTCAGGGCAAAGTAGCGCTCGCCGTCTTTGGGAGTGCGCACTTCGCCTTCAATCATGTCGCCGGTGTGCAGGTTGAAGCGACGCACCTGGCTGGGGCTGATGTAGATGTCGTCGGTAGAAGCGGTGTAGCTGGTGTCGGGGCTGCGCAAAAATCCAAACCCATCGGGCAAAATTTCCAGCACGCCGTCGGCAATGATCTGCTCGCCGGTGCGGGCGCGCTTCTTGATGATGGCAAACATGAGCTCTTGCTTACGCATGCGGCCGGTGTTTTCAATTTCAAGCTCTTCGGCTTGCTTGAGGACTTCCGACACGTGCAGTGCCTTGAGTTCGTTTAAGTGCATGGAAATGGTCCCGTAGGGGAGTTGACCGAAATATCGGGTGAATGTTGGGCTATTGCGAAAATTCAGGGGAGAGGGGAGAGGCAAGACCTGTGGCTCGGGCCTCTGCGTTCTAAACCGGGGAAGTGGAACCGGACCCTGGCAGGGCCGGTGAACTTTTTGAATTATGACAGGAAAACGCGACCGTGCGGCAGTGTCACGGTCACTAGCGAAAAATCAGCCCCCGGATCAGGCCAGCTGTTGGTCGATAAACGCGACCAACTGGGCTTTGCTCATGGCGCCCACTTTGGTGGCCGACAGTTGGCCGTCTTTGAACAGCATGAGGGTGGGGATGCCGCGGATACCGAACTTGGCGGGGATGTCGCGGTTTTCGTCCACATTCATCTTGGCAATCTGCAGTTTGCCTGCGTAGCTTGCAGACAGGTCATCCAAAATGGGGGCAATCATTTTGCAAGGGCCGCACCACTCAGCCCAGTAGTCCACCAAGACGGGCTGGGCCGATTGCAGCACATCGGCCTCGAAAGACGCGTCGGTTACATGTTTAATCAGTTCGCTGGCCATTTTTATTCCTTTGGAAGTTTGCTATTACAGCTAAAGTTGCGGCATTGTGACAGAAACCAAGTACCCCGCCGACCCCGTCGGAGCTATGGACGACATAGCCAAAATTGATGCCCTGTGGGGCTTTTCCACCCCCAACGGATGGTTGAAACACCCCGCTGTGGTGGCGTGGACCGATGCCCAAACCGGGATGTTGGCCCGCCTGCGCAGTGAAATGGCTTTGCGCGGCGCGCACCCGGCCCGCACGGTGGTGTTGCTGCCCTATGCCCAGCTGCGGCCCCTGGCGGCACGCCTGTGGACGCTGTGTTTTCCCGACGGCTTTGCACCGCGGTTCGAGACCACCATGAGCTGGAGCACCGAGCGGGGGGGCGACGCCGCGGGTGGGACCGACATTGCGTTTGACGTGGCGCTGGACACGCTGACCGCGCGGGTTCTTTTGGCCAAGGCCGGGCTGGCCGCCCAGCAGGACGCATTGGCCGGTATGCTGGTGCTGGCCACGCACCAATTGGCGCCTTTGGCTGCCGCCTGCAGCCCGGCAGATCGGGCTGAATGGGCACAAAACGCGCGCATTGGCGCCGTCGTGGGCATGGACGGCCCGGCATTGGCGTGGGAGGCCGCCGTGGTGCGCATCGCGGTGGAGTGGGCGGCGGTGTCGGCCTATGTCAGCGATGTGTTATTCACCCCGGCGGTGCGTGACGGATGGGACTGCCTGCTGGTGGTGCAGGGTTTTTCGGTGGACCCCCTGATGTCGGTCCTGCAGCCGGTTTGGGGCGACAAATGGGGGTGCTTGTCCCTGGCGCCGTCCGTGGACGGTATTGCCCCTGCTTTGGAGCCTGTTGACATGGCCTTGCATGCCTGCCGGGATGCCGAGGATGAAGCGCAGCGCAGCGCGGCCTGCGCTTTGCGGCATATCGAGGCCGGGCGCACCCCGGTCGCCCTGGTGTCGTCCGACCGCGCACTGACGCGGCGCGTGCGCGCCATGCTGGACGGCGCGGGTGTACAGATACGTGATGAAAACGGCTGGAAACTCTCCACCAGCCATGCTGCGGCCCAGGTGATGGCGTTTTTGAAGGCCTGCGAGTGGAACGCCTCCACCGATGGGGTGCTGAACTGGCTGAAAAGCGCCACGGCTTTTGCCGAGGTGGTGGACGCGCTGGAAGCCGCCGTGCGCCGCAACCAGGTGCGCGACTGGCGCCAGGTGGCAGGCCTCCCCGCACTGAAGAAAAACGCGGCGCTGCTGGAGGCCCACCAAAAAATTCACCAGCTGCAAGAGTTGTTCAAGGGCAGCCACACGCTGGCGGGCTGGCTGGCGGCGCTGCGCACCGCGTTGCAAACCAGTGGCGTGTGGGCTGGTTTGCAGGCCGATGGCGCCGGTGCCGCCGTGCTGGCGGCGCTGCGCCTGGCAGACACGCCCTTGCCGGCCTGGGATGCCTTGCAGGGGGGGGCGCTGTGGGGGCCGGGGCGCATGGACCTGGCGCAGTTCACCCACTGGGTCAACCTGGCGCTGGAGGGCGCCAGTTTTTCGCCACCCTACCCTGAGCGCGAGGAAGTGGTCATCCTGCCCATGAGCCAGATGCTGGGCCGCCCTTTTGCCGCTGTGGTGCTGGCCGGCTGTGACGAGGTGCGCATGAACCCGTCCCCCGAACCACCGGGGGGCTGGACCGCGCCGCAGCGTGCGGCGCTGGGCCTGCCTTCCCGTGAGACCCTGGATGCACTGGCCCGTGCCGCCTGGTACCAGGCCCTGCAAACGCCCGTGTGTGATGTGTTGTGGCGCACCAGCGACGACGCGGGCGAGACCTTGTTGCCCAGTGCACTGGTGCAGTTGTTGCAACTGGAGGACGGCCACCGCACGGTGGCGGCCGATCCGCGTGTGAACCGCCGGGTGGCATCCACACCGGTGCTCCCGCCCCAGCCCATCGGCGCGCTGGTACCGGTGCAGCAGCTATCGGCCAGCGCCTACGAGGACCTGCGCCAATGTCCGTACCGCTTTTTCGCCCTGCGCCAACTGGGCCTCAAAGCCGTGGACGAACTGGACGCCGAGGTGGACAAGCGTGATTTTGGATTGTGGCTGCACGAGGTGCTCAAACGCTTCCACGAGGCCTTGGCCCCCAGCAGCGGTTTGGACCGCGCGGCGCGGCGGGTGCTGATCGACGCGGCCAGCCTGGCCACCACCCACGCGATGGCTCTGCCGCAAGGCGAGTTTTTGCCATTTGCCGCCGCGTGGCCTGCGGTGCGTGAGGGCTACCTGGACTGGTTGCTCAAACACGAAGCCAGCGGGGCCGTGTTTTTCAGCGCGGAAACCGCGCACACGCAATCGCTAGGAGACCTCACCCTGGTCGGGCGGATTGACCGCATCGATACCCTGCCAGACGGCACGGTGTTGGTGGTGGACTACAAGACCGAGCCTGCCGCCAAAACCAGCTCGCGGGTGAAAGACCCGCTGGAAGACACCCAAATGGCGTTTTATGCCGCCTTGTTGCCCCACGACACCTTGCAAGGCGCCTACGTGAACGTGGGGGAGCGCGATGCCACCCGCACCTACCCCCAGCCAGAACTCGTGGAAGCGCGTGATGCCCTGATCGAAGGCATGCTGATAGACATGCAAAACATCCGGGAGGGCGTTCCGCTACCCGCATTGGGTGAGGGCGTTGCGTGTGACTATTGCAGTGCGCGGGGCCTGTGCCGCAAAGACTTTTGGGCATGAAGGTGGCGCCCACCGTCGCCCACGCTGTGTGGCTCCCAGCCCCCTATGGGGCCGCGTTTTCCCTGCCGGGGCTGACCGCCAAGCGGTTCAGGAGCCTCGGGGCGGCCCGCCGACACTACCTAATGGAGTAAACCTGCATGTCTGACACGGCCGCTTTCGAGCACAACGGCATCACCGTTGCGCGCCAGCGCTTTTACGAGATTGCCTGCGACCCCCGCCGCAGCGTGGCGGTGGAAGCCTGCGCCGGGGCAGGCAAGACCTGGATGCTGGTCTCACGCATGGTGCGTGCTCTGCTGGAGGGCAGCGCCCCGCAAGAAATTTTGGCCATCACCTTCACCAAAAAAGCGGCGGGCGAAATGCGCCAGCGCCTGCTGGATTGGTTGCTGCAGTTTGCGCAGGCCACCGACGCCACGTTGCGCCAGGAGTTGCAAACCCGCGGGCTCAAGCAAGAGCCCACGCCGGAGCAGTTGTCCACCTTGCGCCAATTGCACGCCACCTTGCTCAAGAATGGCCGTCCGGTGCAAATCCGCACCTTCCACAGCTGGTTTGCCGCCTTGCTGCGCAGCGCGCCGCTGGCCGTGCTGCAGGAGCTGGGCTTGCCTACAGCCTACGAATTGCTGGAGAACGATGCCAAGGCCGTGGCCCAGGTGTGGCGCCGGTTCCAGACCCGGGTGGCCCAGGACGCGCAGGCGCATGACGACTACCTGGCGGCCGTGTCCACCTTTGGCCGCCACCAGGCGCACAAGGCGCTGGAGGCAGCCTTGTCCAAGCGGGTGGAATTTGTGCTGGCCGACGCGAACGGCGTGGTGGACCGATCGGTGCAAACTTTTGCGCAGCAGTTTCCTGATTTTGCGGGCATGGACATGCCGCAAGACCGGCTGGTGCATCCCGTGGTGCGGCAATTGCTGCTGGACGCCGCACGCGCGCTGGGCGCATCCAGCCTGGTCACCTGCACCAAGGCCGCAAGCGCCCTGGAGCAAGGCCTGACCCAGAACGATCCTGCCAGCGTGTGTGATGCCCTGCTGACCAAAACCGGCACAGCACGCAAGTTCAGCGACAAGCTGAGCGGCATCGCCACGGTGCAGCAGGCGCAAGAGCTGCTGCTGCGCATGGCCCAGGCGCAGGCCCAGCACGCGGCCTGGCTGCACCAGCAGCGCATGGCGCGGCTGGTGCGTGGGCTGGTGGACGACTACGCCGCGCTCAAACGCGAACGCGGCTGGATCGACATGGGCGACCTGGAGCGCGCGGCGCTCACCCTGATGAGCGATCCGTGCTTAAGTGGCTGGGTGCAGGAGCGCCTGGACGCGCGGGTGCGCCACCTTTTGATCGACGAGTTTCAGGACACCAACCCGCTGCAGTGGCAGGCGCTGAGCGCCTGGCTCTCGGGGTATACGGGGGCAGGGCAGGCGCCCAGCGTGTTCATCGTGGGCGACCCCAAGCAAAGCATTTACCGCTTTCGCCGGGCCGAGCCGCAGGTGTTCAAGGCGGCCAAGGCCTTTGTGGTGGCGGGCCTGGGGGGCGACGTGCTGAGCTGCGACCACACGCGGCGCAATGCACCGCCCATCATCGCACTGGTGAACCAGGTCATGGGCCAGGCGCAAAGCCAGGGCGAGTTTGACGGCTACCGCGCGCACAGCACCGAGTCCCTGCAGGCGGGCCAGGTCTTCAAATTGCCCCGCATGGCGCGCGAGGCCAAGGACGGGCCCCCGGTTCAGGAAGGTGCCGCCGAGGGCACCTGGCGCAACTCCCTCACCATGGCGCGCCAGCAGGTCGAGGAAACCCGCAAAACGCTGGAATGCAAGCAGGCCGCGCAGTGGCTGGCCCAGCAGCTGCAAGCGGCGGGCGCGCAGCTCAAGCCCCGCGACATCATGGTGCTGGCCCGCAAACGCGAGCGCCTGGGGCTGATGCAGGCCGAACTGGCGGCCCTGCGCATCCCGGCCCAGCAACCCGAAAAGAACGAACTGGCCGACATGCCCGAGGTGCAGGACCTGGTGGCCCTGCTGGACGTGCTGGTGTCGCCCCGGCACGACCTCTCGCTGGCCCGGGTGCTGAAGTCCCCGCTGTTTGGCGTGAACGATGCCGACTTGGTGCAACTGGTACTGCGCCAGCGCGCGATGGCCGCGCAGGTGAATAGCGTTGCGAATACAGACACAGCAGGCACAGACGCCGCAGGCACAGACGCCGCAGGCACAGACGCAGCAGGCACAGACGCAGCAGGCACAGACGCGAACGCGGACGCGGACGCCCTGCCGGAGTTGGTCGTCGCCAAGCCTACAGTGACCTGGCTGCAGGTGCTGCAGCAGGCCACCGGTTTGCCCGACGCCCTGGCCCAGGTAGGCCAGACACTCGCTACCTGGAAGCAGTGGGTGGACAGCCTGCCGCCGCACGATGCCCTCAACGCCATCTACCAAGATGGCGACGTGCTGGCCCGCTACGCTGCCTCCACGTCCGCCAACCAGCGCGACGCCGTGCTGGCCAATTTGCGCTCGCTCCTGTCGGCGGCTTTGCAGGTGGACGGCGGGCGTTATGTCACGGCCTATGCACTGGTGCGGGCCCTGCGCGCCGGCGGCATGGCGGCGCCGGTGCGGGCCGACACCGATGCGGTGCGCCTGCTCACCATCCACGGCGCCAAGGGCCTGGAAGCGCCGCTGGTGCTGCTGCTGGACACCGATGGCGAGGCCCTCAAATCCGAAACCATGGGCGTGCTGGTGAACTGGCCCGGCGAAGATGCCTACCCGCGGCGTTTTGTGTTCCTGGCCAGCGAGTCCCGGCCCCCGGCCTGCGTGGCCGACGCCTTGGCCGTGGAGCAGGCCGAGCGCAGCCGCGAAGAACTCAACGCCCTGTACGTCGCCCTGACGCGCACCCAGCGCACGCTGGTGGTGTCCAGCCTGGAGCCGCACAGCCCCAACCTGGGAAGCTGGTGGCAGCGGCTGGAAGCGCAGGCCCAGGACGCGCCTTGGCAAGGTGTGGTGGGTGCCGCGGCCCAGCCGGTGCCGCTGGCCGCAGACCCGCATGCCGAGCTGCTGGTCGACGATTACCTGCTAAAAATACTGCCAAATCGGCCTCCAGCCCTTATGGAATATGCGCAAGAAGCTCCTAAATTGGTAGCAAAAGTAAAACCCAAGCCAGGCGATGCGTCGGCGGAAAGTGCCTTGGCGGGGCCTGCGGACAGCCTCGACTCGCGCATGGGCCAGGCCATGCACCGCCTGCTGGAGTGGGTGCCGCCTGAGGCGGGCGGGGCCAGGGCGGCGTTGTGGTCCCCAGAGCAGTTGGTCACCGTGGCGCGCGACTTTGTGCTGGAGGCCGAACAGGTGCATGCCGCCAGCCAGATGGCCCGCGCCATCCTGAACGGCCAGGGCGCCTGGGCGTGGGACAGCCAGCTGCTGGGCTGGCACGGCAACGAAGTGGCCATGGCGCACCGGGGCCGCATGCTGCGCCTGGACCGCCTGGTGCAGCACCGCACCAGCCAGGAATGGTGGGTGCTGGACTACAAATCCAGCGCACAACCCGAGCAGCAGGCCGATCTGCGCGCACAACTGCTGGCTTACCGCAGCGCCGTGGCACAGGCCTACCCAGGCCAGACAGTGCGCGCCGCCTTTTTAACGGCGCTGGGCGCCCTGGTGGAATTGCACCATCCCTGACAATAGGGCATGAACTCAGAAAACAAAATAATTGATGTCGTTGTGATTGGTGGCGGCCCGGCGGGCCTGATGGCCGCCCAGGTTGCGTCTGACGCTGGCCTCACCGTGCACCTGTATGACGCCATGCCCTCCGTGGGGCGCAAATTCCTGCTGGCCGGCAAGGGCGGGCTGAACCTGACCCACTCCGAGGGGGCAGATACCTTTGCCGGGCGTTTTGGCGCCCGCCGCGAAGCCATCTCGGCGCTGCTGCAAGACTTTGACTCGGGCGCCGTGTGCGCCTGGGCGCAGGGCCTGGGGGTGGAAACCTTTGTGGGCTCGTCGGGCCGCGTATTTCCCAAGGACATGAAGGCCGCGCCCCTGCTGCGCGCCTGGCTGCACCGGCTGCGCCACCCCGCCACGGGCGCCGGTGTGCAATTCCATATGCGCCACCGCTGGACCGGTTGGGCCGAGTCCGCCGCACGGTCGGCGCCCGCGCACCAGAGCCTGTGTTTTGACACGCCGCAAGGCCCGGTGCAGGTGCAAGCCCGTGCCGTGGTGCTGGCCCTGGGCGGTGGCAGCTGGGCGCGTTTGGGTTCCAACGGCGCCTGGGTGCCCTTGCTGGCCCAAAAAGGCGTGGCCGTGGCGCCCCTGCTGCCTGCCAATTGCGGTTTTGATGTCAAGGGCGGCTGGAGTGCCTTCTTTGCAGAGAAGTTTGCGGGGCAACCGTTCAAATCGGTGGCGATGGCACTTACCACCGCGCAAGGCCAGACGTTCCAGCGCAAGGGCGAGTTCGTGGCCACCGCCACCGGAGTGGAGGGTAGCCTGGTGTACGCCGCGTCCAGCCTGCTGCGCGACGACATCATCCGCACCGGCAGCGCCACTTTCCACCTGGACTTGCTGCCCGACCTGTCGGCCGAAAAAGTCCTGGCCGAAGTCAGCCACCCGCGCGGCACCCGCTCGCTATCGAGCCACCTCAAAAGCCGCTTGCACCTGGACGGCATCAAATCCGCCCTCCTGCACGAGCTGCTGCCCAAAGCGGTGTTTGAAAACCCGGCGCAACTGGCAGCGGCCATCAAGGCCTTGCCCATCACCCTGCAGGCGGCCCGCCCCCTCGACGAAGCCATCAGCACCGCCGGCGGGGTGCTGTTTGAAGTGCTCTCGCCCCAACTGATGCTGGAGGCCCTGCCCGGCGTGTTTTGCGCCGGTGAAATGCTGGACTGGGAAGCCCCCACCGGCGGCTACCTGCTCACCGCCTGCTTTGCCAGCGGCCACAAGGCCGGGCAGGGTGTGGTGAATTTTCTGAGCAAAAATAGGCTGTAGCCCGCGTAGATGCTGCGCAAGAAGCTATCTAATTCCATTTCCATATCAATCCGACATGTTGTTGCATCGCCTTGCCGTGCTACAGCACTGTCTGCGGCTTCGCGCCTAATGTCGTATCGATCTGAAAATGGAATAAATGGTAGCAAAAGTGCTGGTTTGAGGTCTGTTGCCGGACGGGTGCCGTGGGGTGCTGTTGAAACGTGATTTTTCTCAACCAGCGCCATCCCTTTGCTTCGTACATTGGATTCCATGCCGTGTGGTGCGGCATTGCATCGGGTGCGTGGTGGGTATCCAATTTGAAAGGGAGGGTTCACATGAAGAAAATCATCCTGGCGACGGCGCTTGCAGCAGCCTTGGTTTCGCCGCAGGCGTATTCGCAAATGAGAAATTTTGACGGGCCGAGCCTGGGCGTTAACTTGAACATAGCCAATGCGTCCAACGAGTTCAGTGTGGGGGGCGCGTCATTTAAGAATGGGGATACTTCGCAAACCGGCAATCTTCAGGCCGCGTATGGCTTTGCGGCCAGCGACAGCATCGTGCTGGGCGTGGGCCTGACCTATGGGCCTGGTGACATCAAGGCCGGTTCCGTGACCACCGGGGGGGTGGGGTACGAATTAAAGGCCAAGGACCTGTATTCCCTGTATTTCGAGCCGGGATTTTTGGTCGCCAACTCCACCCTGGCATACGGCAAGCTGTCCTACCAGGGCATGACTGGGGAAACCAGGTTGTCGACCGGATCCACCCTGAGCGACAGTTTCGTTGGGACCGGGTACGGGGCTGGCATTCGCACCATGCTGGGTTCCAATCTGTATCTGCAAGCTGAATTTGAGCAAATTGGCTATAGCGAAAAGTCCAATTCCGGCTTGACGTCCAAACCCACGGCCACGATGGGTTCGGTAGGGCTCGGCTACCGATTCTGATGACCGGTGCGCAGGCCGTTCAGAGAGGTTCGGACGTGGTGTGGGGGAGGGTGGCCGACCTGACACAGTTGCGCCCATCGTGCTTGGCTTGGTAAAGAGCCTTGTCGGCGGCGGCCAGATAGTCCTGCGCGCACAAGGGGGGCTGGGGGATGGCAGAGGCAATGCCGAAGCTCGCCGTGAACTGGATGGTTTGGCCTTCAAACTCCACCCGCAGGCTTTCGATGGCTGCGCGGAATTCTTCGGTCAGTGCGATGGCGCTGGCCAGATCACTCGCCGTCAGTACCACCACGAATTCCTCCCCGCCGAAACGCGCGAATACGTCGCCGGCACGGTTGATTCTGGGGCGCAGCCGGTCCGCCAGCGCACGCAAGCAGGCGTCACCCGCCAGGTGGCCATAGGTGTCATTGACGTGCTTGAAGTGGTCGATATCGAACATCACCAGCGTCAATGCGCATTTTTGGCGCACGGCCCTGCGGAATTCCAATGCCAGGGCGGTATCAAAATAAGCCCGGTTGCTGATTTGGGTCAGTCCGTCGGTGGTGGACAGGAGTTGCAGCCGGTCGTTGGCGTCCTTCAGTTGTTCCAGCGTCGCATGCAGGTCGAGGGTGCGCGACTGCACCCGTAGTTCCAGTTCGCGATTGGCGTCTTCCGTGGCCCGTATCAGGGCTTGTTGCGTAGCACGCGCATGGCGCTCATGGGCGAGGGCAGCGGCTTGGGCGTTGAGTCGCAGGGTTCGGTCGTTGTTGATCTGGTCCGCCAGCGTGAACGACAACAGCATCACCAACAGCACAATGCCGATTTCCGACGCATTCTCGGTCCACCCATTGAGCGGTATCCAGCCCTGCTTGCTGGCGTTGAGCACGCAAAGACCGATCAAAATGGCCGTCCAGGCCAGGCAATAAAAGCGCGCGAACTTGGCCCCGGTCCACCACCGCCAGTACCCCAGTACCAGGGCGGTGATCGCCATGGGCAGGGTGACGGCTGCGCCGATACGTACAGTCAGGCTGTAGGGCAGCACAAATGTCAGTGCCAGTAAAAGGGCGCTCAAGAGCGTCAGCGCGCGCACCCAATAAAACGCGGGCATCGAAAATTGACGGAGTTTGAGAAAACGGCCTGCAAAAAGGCAGGTAAAGAGCATGGAGCTGGCCATGAAGGAGGAAATGGCGAAACTGTTCCAGCGAACCGCATGGGGCCAGACATAGGCAAAGGTGTAGCCCGTCAGCGTGAGGTGAAACAGCAGGTAACTGGCGACAAAGCCGATGTAGTAGATGTAGTTGATATTGCGGGTGGAGAAAAATATGAACAGGTTGTAGGCAATCATGATCAACAACACGCCTATCACCGTGCCCTGCAGCAGGTTTTCGTCGTTGCTGGCCGCATGGAATTGGACCGGGTCCCAGATCCTGAAAGGCGCTTCGATTGTTCCCGACGAGGCCAGTCGGATGTAAATCAGGTTGCCCCCCGGCGCCAGGTTCACCGGCATGACGAAATTGCGGTGCATGACCACCCGCCGGGCAAAAGGCAGCTCATCGCCCAGGGCATAGTGCGTCCTGAGCACGCCCCCGGCGTAATGGTGCAGCCGCACATCGTCGATAAAGGGGATGGGAAGTTCGATAAACCGCGTGAGTTCTTGCGGGTTCGGGTTGTTGATTTGAAAGCGAAACCAGTAGGCGTCCTGGGTGAATCCAAAATTCGGAGAAGGCCGGGAAATCGACTGCCAGTGCTGCCCAGGGGCGGTGACCTGCCCTGCGGTGAGGTCTCGGGACGCATCGACCAGCACCCCCATGCGGGATTCGACATCCATCCGGCCAGGGGTGTTCCGGGAAACCTCAAAAACAGGAAAAGTGGCGTCGGGCTGCGCCTGGGCCGCAATGGGCGCCAGGAACCATAGCGCTATCAGCAGTGGTGCGAGCAAACGACAGAATGACTTCAAATTCATGGCTGCAGTTTGTATGGACCAGGTACAGGGGCGTGAATTGTAGAGTGACCTTTCACGGGCCAGGCCGCCACAAAGGTATATTGTGATTCTCTCCGCAATAACACCTCTTCGTACATGCTGGACGATGTGACGCCATTTTTACTCCATCGGTCGATCACGGCGGCAGGCAATCCGGCGCAATCGATCCAGATGCCGAGCCATGGTACGTGGCTCTGAGCCCGGATTCTTGCGAAATTTACATTCCCGACTGGAGTGCGACCTCGGCAGGATCAAAAAATAGACAGGCCCGCTCGTACCGCTGAACTTCCTCAACGGGATATTTGACAGCACCGTCGATCTTGACGTACCGGGGGCCAACGCCGACCGCGCTGGCCAGACCAATGGCGGTTTCAGAGCGGCTCCAACGCGCGGCAAGTTCGCGTTGCGAGAGAAACATAGTGCTGTTGGATTCCACGGGACTCTCCTCATACGGTGTAGGTATGGCCTCTTTATCGGCACAGGAGGCAAGAAATGGAGGGTATTGTGGTTCTTGAAATAAGGTTGACGAGCCTTGACCCCGGCACTGGCTCCACAGTTAGGGCTGCTTGGTTCCCCACCTGACCCGGTTGGCCGCTTTACCATGCGGGAAGGCCCGTCAGCTTC
>Ga0209343_10002917_pt1 | contig 21807 bp, 25 predicted proteins | sample RifCSPlowO2_02_FD_184026 | JGI IMG/M metagenome (GOLD analysis project Ga0209343, IMG submission 184026) | Groundwater microbial communities from Rifle, Colorado - Rifle CSP2_plank lowO2_0.2 (SPAdes) (version 2) | ecosystem: Environmental > Aquatic > Deep subsurface > Groundwater | place... | reverse complement strand
AGGAGCAGCGCAGCGCGACCCCGCGCAGCCTGACAGGCTGGGTGGGCGGTGGATAAAAACAGAACGCGCAGCGACCAAGCCTGACTCACAGGTGGTGTGCGGCAATGAAAAAGCCGGTGCCGGGGGTTTTGTCCGGCATGGTTTTTTGTTGTCGCACACGACCCGCACACAGCAGCGGTGGCGTGACGGTGAAGGCGACTTTGCTTCATGCCTGCGCCGTGACGTTGCCGCGATAAATAAAATGCACTTCTGCTGTTTTCAAACCCGCGAAGCGACAACAAATAAACAGGCAAGATAAAACGGCACAGCCAACCAAGCAGCAAAAGGCGGAGGGGCGACGCATCACCAGCCCCGTTTTGCTGCCCCTACTTAATACCATCAAATGGTGCTGGAGAGAGGAATCGCATTCCACCTCAAAGGCACCGTGTTTACTTGCTTTATATTTTCTGTCTTTTATACATACCCCCATAAATACCCCCTATTGTCATTCGCTGGGTGTAAATTCTGGCGGGCAATACAATAAATAGTGAGTTCAACCCTGAATCTCACCTCTCAATTGTTGCACAGTATAACTTGCCGCTTCAGTGATGCGATTTTCATGCGGCGTGGCGCAGTTCGTAATCCGCTATCAGCACATCTGCTGGCAGCTTAAGTCCTTCCGACAATCGCCGCACCATTGCCAGGGTAAGCGGGCGGGCGCGGTTCAACACTTCGGCCACGCGGCCACGGCTGCCGATGTACGGCTCTAAATCCTTGCGGGTCAGGCCACGCGCTTCCATCGCGTAGTTCAAAAAATCTATTGGGTCGGGTGCTGGAATGGGGTGGTGTTGGGCTTCGTATTTTTCCACCAGCATGGCCAACACTTCCAGCCTGTCCGCTTCGGGGGTTTTATCGGGCGCATCAAACAGCGCCTCGATTTCGCGCAAGGCGGCTTTGTATTCGGCTTTTGTTCTAATCGGCTTGAGTTCCATTGCTACACCTTTCCCGCGTCCAGCGCGTCATATTCCGCATGAGTCCCGACAAAGCGGATATACATCATCCCCCGGTTGTAATGCACCGCCACGATCAGGCGGTAATCGTTGCCCTTGATATTGAACACTACGCGGTTGCTCCCCACGAAGCTGGCATTGCGATGCGCCGCCTTAATGTCCGCCGGAGTTTTCCAGATTGCCCGGCTTGCATCGGCATGCCACGCGCGCAGCGGCGTTTCCGCCTGCGGGTGCTTCGCCCAAAAATCGCGCAACGTGCTGACGGCTATCACTCGCATGGCGGCACTTTATCACGCTCCCGTATTGGGTGCAATAATACCAACAAATTGATTCCAGTGGTCAGTTGCTCATCTACTCGCCTTCAGGGAGCCCCTTGGGGGTTGAGCAGGGGTTTCACACAGCATGCTGTGTGCCTGCAAAACGGTGTGCGCCTGCCAGCGCACACGCGCCCTGCAAGGGGATGGGAAGCGTGGCAGGATGAGCGGGAAAGGAGCAGCGCAGCGCGACCCCGCGCAGCCTGACAGGCTGAGTGGGCGGGGATAAAAAGGCAGAACGCGCAGCGACCAAACCTGACTTTGACTCCAGGGTGGTGTGTGGCAATGAAAAAGCCGGTGCCGGGGGTTTTGTCCGGCATGGTTTTTTTGTTGGCGCGCACGACCCACAAACGGCAGCGGTGGCGTGACGGTGAAGGTGTCTTTGGTTCATGCCTGCGCCGTGACGTTGCCGCGACAAATGGAATGCACTTCTGCTGCTAACAAATCCGCGAAGCGACAACAGACAAACCGGCAAGATAAACCGGCGCAGCCGACCAAGCAGCAAAAGGCGGAGGGGCGGCGCAACACCAGCCCCGTTTTGCTGCCTCTCGATAAAGGAGATGGAATTTGACTTTGACTTGTGTGGCGGCATTTACCCGAAGGGCGCAAGACATAACGGCCTCTTATGCGACCGGGAGGCGCGCAGCGGTGCGCAGCACTTGCATAAGATGCCGTTATGTTGGATGCCGCCACACACAACAACCGGCGCAGCCGACAACGCCTTGCCAGAACGGTGTGAGGGCGCGCACGTCCATGCGACCACTGCACCAGCAGCCTGCAAACGGCGAGCGCTTGATGGCGTAGCGGCCTCATGCGTAGCCATGAAGCGCGAAGTCGTGAAGCGGCTGCGGCAACGGAGCGGACACACTTGGAACGGAGTTAAAGCAGAGGGCAGTTTCATCGCCTTCTGCGCTCTGTCCGATGCCACTGCGATAGCGATGGCGCGGGGCTTGCGGGATTTATTGCAAGCGCCGTGACTGAGCGAGTTAGATTTGATTGTCGTTCATCGCCGGTCAGTCAGCTTGCTTGCGAAGCCAAGACGTAAGCCTGTTGGTCAGTTTCAAGCCAAATGATTCGGCAGTGGGTGAGGCAAGATCAGACACGGCAAGATTTTTTGCTGCTGAACTCGTCACTCGTGTTGATTCAATGTTAGACGATGTCTGGGTGGATTCTCCGCCTGTGGAAAATTGTTTCAGCATATCCCTGTATGTTTCGGCATGAGTTTTTTCGCTAATAACGACCATTGTCTTTCCTCTATTTGACTGAAGCCAATGAGCTACCCTTCGTCGCAAGCCGATCCATTGTAAAGAATTTTACCGGTCAACCTTGAAATTACCATTACTCGACTACTCCGCAGTGCCAGCATTCCATCTGCCCAGGGTGCATAGATATACCAGCAAGGCTGATCTGTATTGATGCCGTAGACGCGGCAACTATCGGGTTTCTGGCTGTAACATTTGAATTGCCCGCCATGAGTGATAAACGCCCGCGCTGCAATCGCCAAGGCGCGCTGCTTGGTGATGGGCGGGAACTTTTTGACGGTTGCGACTGGCAGGTTCATGTCGGGTTAGCTCGCATTGGTATTCAGCTTCACCGCAAAATCCGCCACGCCGATCTTGAACAGGAACTTGGCAGCGGTATCCAGCGTTTTGAATTCCCGTGTTTCGGGCTTGGTGGTTTCCAGCGGGTTGCCGTCGGCGATGATCATGTAGCCTTGCGACATGACGGCGTAATGCAATTGGATGCGCTTGATGGCATTGGCGTTGAGTAATAGCTTGAGTTCGCGTTCGGTCATTTGTCTTTCCTTCTTTTACCAGCCAAACAATGGGATTTCGCCTGCCATCATCGCGTGTTTGAGCTTGTCGGAAACTTGCAGTACGCGGACTTGTTCATTCGACGGCGTGCTGCGCACATTAAGGTAATGCAGCGCGACATCTTTGCTTTTGACCGCTGGGGCGATGGCGGTTTTATTCGCATCCTGCACGACCCATTCGCCCTTCGGGGTGCGGCGCACTTTGCCGATGGGTTTGCGCGTGACGATGGTCGTCCAGTCATTGGCGCAATCATATTGAGCGGCGATTTTCTTCAGGCACTTCGGAATATCAAGGTCGTAGAGGTTCATCAGCCCTTTCATATTCCACCAGCGTTCGCATTGTTGCTTGCCGGTGGTGAATCCAATCTGGGTGCATTTTTGTTTGACGGCCAGTGCGATGACGGCTTTGAGGGCGAGTTCGTGCCATTCCTTGGCAAAAGGTGCGTCGGCGACAAGATCGTTTTTACCGACTTCATTTTTATCGGTGGTGCTGCCATGTTTGCGTATGTCGGCGTGCCACGGGCTTTGAATTTCTTCCACCATCAGCAGCGGTTTGCCGTCATGGTCTATGCGCTCGGTGGTGCGGATATGCACCAGCAATTGATTCAGTTTGAAATGCCCGTCACGGTAAGGTAGTGGCCACTTGGGCAAGCAGATAAACCATTCCTGATAGTTATTGCCGCCCAGGAATGCGTATTCGTCATAGCAGGCAATCGGTTGTTCCTGCCCGTAGCCATGTAAAGTTTTACGGATGGATTGGTGCATGGCATCGAAGGCTTCCAGCGCACTGGCGAACCAGCAACTGTTGAGCATCTTGCCCTTGTGATCCAGCACAATCCAGTTCGGCGCAACCGTTACGATGTCTTCATAGCCGCTGCGAACAATCCAATAGCCGATGGAGGGGTGCTGATAGCAGACTTGCGCTTTTTCGACAAACCGCTTGGCCTTTTTTTCCACGCGCTTGGGCAATTGATCGGTGACGGTTTTTACCTCCAGGCTGGGGCGGAAAGCCTGATTCCAGTAGGACTTTAGGGTGGGGCGGCACGAGGCGAGCTTGCACTCTGCAATTTCAATAAGCTCCTCTTTGCCAATACGGAAATCTGGTTTGTAGTAGAAATTGAAATCGGTTAATTCCGCCCGCTCAATTTCCTCATTTCGCACGTTTTGCACATTGTTCAACATGCCTTGCCATTGCTGCGGAGAGGCCACTTTCTGCGGGGTGGCTTCCAGCCAATCCAATAGCTTGGAGCGCAACGGCAGGTTGTACGCTTTGGCGCGGACGGGGGCGTTCATGTTTTCATTCGATGAAACCCATATCGACAAGACTCTTGGATATGGCCGTGATCGCTTCCAATGCGCCCATTTGTAGCGCTACATCACCAGGCCGATTGACTTGCGCATCGGTGGGGTTAATGCGGATCAGAGGGACGTTCAACCTTTCGCCAAACTCCCGCACAGTCGGGATAGCCATGCCAGCGCCGATTTCGATGACAACGGGGCGATATACTGTTTCGCGCCATTCATGGAAGCGCGCCCTTTGAAATTCGGTACGCCAGTTCATCCAGTGCCAATCACCAAACATGAGGATATTCGGGCGGGCAATGCTGCCGCAGTTGCGGCAGGTTGGGAGCGGAGAAGTCAGCAGGCAATGCTCTTCATCGACCTCTGGCGTGAATTTGGTTGCTTCCCAGATTTCCTGATTGCATGTGTGCTGGCATTGCAAATGATGAATCGAGCCGTGGCATTCCACGATGTTGTTCAGCGGGAAACCTGGCCTCTGAAAATGGCCGTCCACGTTGCTGGTGTAAACAAATGCGCCGCCATCCAGGTGTTTTGAAATGGCGCGTAGGTAACGGAAGCCCATGTGCGGCTGGGTGTTGCGGTACAAGTTGAGCCGATGCCCATAGAATCCCCAGGCAAGTTTTGGGTTACTCTCGAAGGTATCGGGGCAGGCAATATCAGTGAAGCCGATTTGCGACTTGGCCAGTGCAGGGTAGGCTTTCCAAAAGCCATCATTGCCGCGAAAGTCTGGCAGGCCGGAATCCACGCCCATGCCCGCACCGGCGGTAATCACGAGTGAATCCGCATCACTGATTAGCTCGGTGGCACGCTGGATGCTGCTTTCAATGGGCGTTGGTGCGTTCATGCAGGTACTTCTCCCCGAATACATCTACCTTCACATAGGGGCGCGTGGATTCATAGAGTAGCCAGCCATCGCCAATGCCCCGGCGGGTAGCGCAGTGCAATTCACCGAGGTCGCGTTGCACCAAAAGGTAGTGATACGAGGTGCTTAATGTTGCCGAATTAGTTTCACGGATAAAGTTTCGCCATTTGGGCGCGACGAATAAATCCGCCATGAATGCGCCTTCATAAGGAATGCGGACTTCTCCGCCCCAATCGGCTGGGTCAAATCCAAAGCCACTATCCGGGCCAGCCAAGGTAAATGCTTGTTGTAATGGCTTGCCCGTTTGTTCGGCTCTGCGCACTTGCTCGGCAACAAGCAAACGCCAAACTTTGCTGTTGTTGAATGGGCATGAGACAGATTGCACGTTATCGCGCTCGATCAGTTCGCCGATCAGTGTGATGACGGATTCTGGCAATTCTTCTTCCGGTTGCCCGGTGTTGAAAACGGGATAGTTGTCGTCGTTCATGGTTTCTGCGTAGGTTCTCTCAATATCTCATTTCCGGTAAATATCGTTTCTGTCGTGACAGGATAGGCAGAGCCGCTTGGCGCGACTGCGTAATCCGCATCAAACAGCTTGCCCTGCTCAACGACCACGAGCAAATCGCCCGGCTTCACTTGCAGAAAATCACACAGCTTGGATAACACTTCGCGGTCGAAGCTGTTCACCTTGTCGTTGTAGTAGCGATCAATGGTGGCACGCGCAACACCCGTTGCCCGGCATACGTCGGATACCTTGAGACGCTTCGCGCCCAAGATTGTAGATAAGCGGCAACTGATCATAATTTGATAGTAATTATTATTCGATGTCGAGTAATATATAGCCTGTTCGGATAAATGTCGAGAAAAAATTTAACTAGCAAAGGAGCTGATAATGAACAAATTCAATCTTGCCTTAACGCTTGCAATGGATGCGCATGAAGGACAAATAAGGAAAGGCACAGAGAATAAGTTGGGAGTGCCGGTTCCTTACATTTCCCACCCCGTTGCGGTTGCTTCTCTGGTCGTCCGCTACGATGGTGACGAAGATCAGGCCATTGCTGCTTTGTTGCATGACGTGCTGGAAGACGGCAATCCAGAGGTGGACTGGGTTAGTCGCATCGCCGTATTTGGTGATCGAGTATTACGAATTGTGGAAGGCTGTACTGATGGCAAGCCTGATCCCGCAACGGGCAAAAAAGCGCTATGGCGTGATCGCAAGGAGCTTTATTTATTACATTTGAAGGATGCCACTCCTGATGTGTTGTTGGTTTCTGCTTGCGACAAGCTGAACAACCTGCAAGCGATTCATCTTGACCTCGTTGAAACTGGACTCTCAGTTTTTGATCGTTTCAGTGCGGTAAGGGATGATGTGCTGTGGTACTACCGCACGCTATGTGAAATATTTACCAAGCGAGGTGTTGTTGTAGCAGGGGCGCTTTGCAAGGAATTTATTGCGGTGGAAGCCAAAGTTGCTGCGCTTCAATAATGACTAACAGGAGGTTGCTATGACTACCCCTGAAATCCAAGCTGCAATGGCCGAGTGCCGCGACTGCGCAATGGTGATGCTTGAAAACGCCACTTTCATTCAACGCGAATTGCCCAATGTACAAATGGACGCCGATCTTCTTTCTCAGACGGAGCAGGTTTGCTCAGATATGGTCGGGACGAAGCACGACATTATTTCCGACCTTTTTGAGCTTGACGAAAAATTGCAGTCAGCCAACGTTGCACAAGCGCGAGACTACGCTGCATCTACTCTTGGCCGTCTGGTTAGATGGATGTCTGAAGACATGGTTAAGATGCACGAACTCATCGCTGTGCTTGAAGCTGCCAGTAAACGTGATCCAAAATCAGGATCGGCCTTTATGCTCGTTTTGGAATCTGCGACAAACATACTCAATGCGTTCAATCGAGTTAGGGCAGCCGTCGATTTGCTCAAAGCCGAAGTTAAAATTACGAATTTCCGCCCCGACTATGGCCTGGCACTTATCCGCGCGGGCGTGAATCGTGATTTACAGTCAAATTTTTATACCCTTCACCTTGACCACATCTCCGCGATTTGCCCCGGTCAGTTCACCACTCTGATGACTGTAATACTCAACGGGGCAGAGCACGCTCTTACCCTCGATTTTAACGAAGACAAACTCAACGACATTCTTGAGCGCGCGCAGCCTGCAACGGTCTCACGGGTTCGTGCGTGGCTGAGTACCCTGCAAGACGTTGGCACGCTTGAGATTCCTGAGCACATCACCTTTGGTGCTTGTGCTTCACTCGGTGAGGAGCAAAGAGCAGAGAAGGAAATTTACGTGCCTCTCATCATCCAAGAGGTCTTTGCCGAATGATCGCAACGACTAACCATGCGTTGCAGCGCACTGACACCCTCACGAAAATTATTTCCGGCGGACAAACTGGCGCGGATCGCGCCGCGCTTGATTGGGCGATTGCTCATGGCATTCCGTATGGCGGCTGGTGCCCCGCCGGGCGCATGGCTGAAGATGGTGTCATTCCGGCGAAATACCAACTGACCGAAATGCCGGATGGTGGCGGGTATCGGCAGCGCAACAAGGCCAACGTCCAGGATTCGGATGCCACGCTTATCTTGACGATCAGCCCGGAACTTAGCGGCGGCAGCAAGCAAACGGTTTCATTCGCCAAACATCTACGCAAACCTTGGCTGCATGTTCATCCAGAAATGAACTGGCAAGACGCAATCACAAATTGGCTGTCCTCGAACCAGATCGAAATTCTCAACGTGGCGGGGCCTCGATCCAGCAAGGAGCCTGACATCGGTGTATTCGTGATGAAAGTTCTCGATGCAATCGCTGGCAGCAGCATTGGCTCGTCTGGCGGGCGCGGCGTGGGATAGATTGAACTGAAGAAGTTTTGCGGTGGGGCTTGAAGACGAATGCAGGCTAGGCGAAGCCTACACCGCAGCCGCCCGCTCCAGCGTAGCGACCGGCAAATACAAGCACAGCGGATTATCCACGCAAACAATGAACCCCAACTTCACGTAAAACGCTTTTGCCTGGTCATGCTTGGCATCCACCACCACGGCATACAACCCCACCCGTTGCGAGAACTCCACGGCCAGCCGCAAAGCGAACGCCAGCAAATCCTGCCCCACTCCCTCGCCCTGATGGCGCGCATCCACCGCCAATCGTCCGATGCGTAGAACGGGAGCGGGATAGCGCGGTAATTTAGCCTGGGAAGATAATGCGGAAGTGGCAACTTGACCGGCGCTCACCGTGACAAACCCGATGACGCTCACGCCATCGTCAGCCAGTGCCACATAGGTTTTGCCGAAACCGCGCCGCTGTTGCTGCCCAGCCTGGCGCAGCAAAAAATCATTCAGCGCGGCATCGCCACAATCAAACCTTTCGCGACGATGCTCCGCCCCCAGCAACTGGATGGCAACCATTGCTAACGACGCGCCATCAATTTGCGTAAAGCGGCATTAGGTTTGGGAGGCTTCTCGATGGATGCGGTGAACGCCTCAAAGTCCCGCTGGGTCAGCAACAGCGTATCGGTTTCCGACACAATCCGGCGCGCAGCCTCAAAAGCATTCTGCAACATAAAGCTGGAAACCGTTGTTCCCATTAGCGTAGCGGCACGTTCGATCATCGCCTTCGCTTCGGCACTGGTGCGCAGATTGATCCGGGCGGATTCATTGGTAAGGGTGGTTGGCATGGCATCATCTCCAAAAACTGATGGCTTTATTGTACGTCATTTTTACGCACACGCAACTATCAGGTTAATTCTGGGCATGCCCATCGGCAGCTTCAGCGCACCGTTGTCCGACATTGATTTGCTATATCTGAGAGCTGTAAGGCAGTGACTTTATGTAGCGCTCCATGAAATCGAAGTCAGGTTTTCCATCTTTTCTAACCGGTAGCCTGATAACAGATTCACGCATACGTTCCAGATGCCACTTACGACCGTAGTTGAACCGATATTTCTCTTGGCGAATAACCGTGCAGATGAATAGCGCTATCTCTGGCGTCATTTCAAATTTTGGGTAAAGAGCATTCACATCGTCTGTAGCCCAGTATGGCGCTGGCTGATAGAAAGCTTCAGCAACTGATCCGTTGTATGACAGTGAAATCGTATTGGCTTTATGAATCGCAGGCTGCCCAACAAATGCAGTGATTCCATTATTTGAGTCTGTTGATCCAATGTACGGAGTAACGCCCCTTGTCATGTTCGCTTTTGTCAGCCGCTTGCCCTTTTGGATGTCGAACAACGTCTTCAGATCGAACGGTAACCATGATGATGTATCCAAGGTGATAGGTGTGGTATTCATCGCAGGGCTGTCAGTACCCGCATACATATCTGGATTAACTTCACTCACCCATTCAGGAATTTCATGCAGTTCTGGTATCAGAATTTCCTTAAGTGTGCGGTTTGCTTGTCGGCCATAGCTGTACCGAAATCGATTTGATTTTATGCATACGCAGTAATACAGCATTTGTTGCTTGGTTAATTCTTTCAAAGGGGTTAAGTGCGCCACATGATAACCAGAATAGAAAGGCGTCTCTTGCAGAAAGGTTGAAAGAACACCATTGCCGCTAAGTGCAGAAGTGAGTATGCCAGCCGGGGACGGTTCAATCCCAGCGACAGGTTCCACGTAAGCGGATATTCCGTTGTCCCCCATCTTGCGAGATACAAATGCGATACCTTCGTCTGGGCTTGTTTGGGTTAGCCGATTGAGCTCTAATGAGTGCCCATACCGGACAGCAAACAACTCACTCACCATCAGCATTATCGTTCTCCTGATCCTCTGAAATCGAACCGCCCAGTAGCTTATATATTGCGTATTTCCGCACTTCTGACTCGAAATCTGCTTGCGTGATTTTGCTGTAATCCGTCTCTAAGTATGCCTCAGCAACCCACTCATCCTCGGCAGTCACCTTTGCTGTTACAGACTCACCGGCATGCACTTCATTGTTTAGGTAGGATTCAATCCAACGATCTCGAATTGCTGCCCATGCGCCATTTCCATCAATACGCCCCATGTGTTTAGTCTTAATGAACCCATCATCACGCCAGTATCCGAACCATGTTTTCTTGCCAGTCTTTGCATGGGGTTTGTGCGCTTCAAATACAACGATGCATGTCACGATCCCAACTGGATAGAATAGCTCGCTGGGCATCGACATCACCGCCTTCAGCGTGTGATGCTTTAGAAGCTCCTCTTTCGCCTTGTGTGGTGAAATTACGCAATTAACTGGAATGACTGCCACCCCAGTACCGCCGACCTCAAGCGTATCCAGCATGTGCTTAACAAAATACAACTCATGCAGCTCTGAATCGCTTTTAGACTGAGCGTAAGGAGGGTTCAGCATACCCACGTTGGGTTTCAACTTCCTTACTGACTTGATGATGGCGTCATCAAAACAGCTACCTTGATGCAAATTTGCCTTGCCGTCCCCGCGCAAAATCATATTGCTGGCGGCCAAGGCAAACATCTTCGGACTATTCTCGATCCCAATCAGTCTGTTCTTTTTAATGTCGGTTCTCTCTGCATCAGTGATTGCAGTTTTTAGCATGTGCTGCATCGCAGAGATTAGGAATCCCCCTGTACCTGCACAGATGTCCAGCACTTTATCTTTAGGGCTGACATTGGTAATCAAGGAAAACAGCTCTGCAACGTGGCGTGGCGTGAGTACGATTCCCAATGCTTTTTTATCTCCCGCCGTGTACTTCAAGAATTCGCCGTAGAACTGACCAACCACATCAAAGTCGTGGTAGATGCTGATGAACGGCCAGACGTTGTTATTGATTCTGGAGATAATCTCCTTAAATACGCCGTCGGGATATTCTTTTGCCAGCTTAGTGTCTGGTTTAGCTAGATTGGGGTGTACCGCGATGTTTGAGTACGGCTGCAACATCGTATCTTTTTTGCCTTGAGGAATGTCGGCTTTATCCAATTCCTTCTTGATTGCACCCATCCATGCATCTTGAATATCCTCTGGCGAAAGTGAATTAAAGGTTTTCATAAACGCATCGTTCATCAGCGCAATGAGCGTTCCGCTAACAAGCAACGGTTTGTCTTCCTCAGACACCTTTGCTTTCGCCCAGATCAACTCGTGCAGTTCACGGGAGAAAGCGAGCAGGTCTGTATGTCGTTTCTTTTCTACCTCTGGATCAAAGGATACTAAACGGTAATAGTCATCAAATGAAATCAACGTCTCAACGATTACGCCAGATTCGTTGACTAAATCCTTATAGCTGGTCGAGCCGCAAGGACAGAGGAAGTTTGAAATCTTAAGCGAACTCTTGGTTGTTCCGCTGACAGCGACGGCAAGGACGGTATATTGCTTTGACAAGTGCTTTGCATAATGCAACACGCCATCAACAGCAAAATCCACTGTCTTATCGCGGCACTGACTTTCGTGTTTTTTTACGTCCGGCTTGCACTCAAAAACAATTAAGAAATTTGTGTCCTTGGTGTTGGAAATAATGAACTCAGGGTATCCCTTGTTTCCTTTTTCGTTTTTACTTGCTTTGGAAAGAAGTGTTTTTATCCTAGCAATCTCAGACTTCTGCTCTTCAACGGATATGCCGTTATCTTGATCGTAGTAACCAAGTTTTCTCAACTGGTCTCTAACTAGATTTTCAGTAATACGCTCAGCCATTATCCACGCCCCACACAAATCTACGATATTCGTAGAGTATAAGCGAAAACAATCTACGAATATCGCAGGATGCCTAAACAGCTCCCTGCCAAATCCGTCTTTAGCCGTCGCCTGCGTGAGGCACGGCTGCGGTCTGGTATTGCGCAAGACCGACTTGGCGTGATGATTGGTCTGGACGAAGGGTGCAGCAGTGCACGAATGAGCCGATACGAAAATGGTGTGCATGAGCCGCCGTTCCCAGTCATTGAAAGTCTTGCCGGATTTTTGAATGTGCCTGTCGCCTATTTCTTTTGCGACGACGATAGACTTGCCGAGATCATGTGCATCTACTCATCGGCGAAGGAAAAGGAACGTCAAGCTATGCTCGATTCCATAGCCGCGATAGGTGGTAAGCCCGCAAAGTGACCGTGGAATCCAGCTCCGCCAGCAATTCCGCACCCTGACGGCAGACAATCAAAGCGCCTTGCTGGAAATCGCCAAGGTGCTGAACCGCTTGCAACGGAATAAACACTGATCATTTGACCAGCACTTCCAGCCCGGAGTTACGCATTTCCTGGGCTATCGCCTTCGCCAGTTCGCTCACGTTTGCCGATTGATTTGCTGACTGCGGCGTTGCCAGTCCTTTGATGATTTCACCCTGCCGCTGATAGGCCACTTCGCCGTAATTCAAAAATGTCGTCATGACTTTTTCATGCCCAAGGTTCTGGCTCCATGCCTTGAATTCTTCCGGTGTCTTGCAGGTGGTTTCTCCCAGCCGGACAAGCGTGTGTCTGAAACTGTGCGGGTTAAAGTAATCCAGCCCGGCACTGACGAAAGCACCACGAAAAATGCTGCGAATCGGTGTGGCAGTGCTCCAATGCTTGCGATCAAGTCCGACCACTTCAAATTGGTAGTTGGAATTTTGTTCCCGTCGCGTGGATGGGAAAACTGGATCGTCATTGCCCCAAAGCAACTCGTCGCGCAGATACCTCACCCAGTCCGCCACGATCTCAACAATCTCGTTGCCTACCGGGAAGAAGAAGGTGGTAAAGGTTTTGCTGAACTTGGTTTTGACATCCCGCGCATCTTGAAAGAAGCAGCCTGTCTGCAAGTCGATGTGCTTCAGCTTCATGGATGCGATGGCGCTATCCCGTGCACCTGTGAGCAGGGTGAATGCAATCAGCGCACGGTTGCGGCGTTCAATCTCTGTGCTGGTCGGCATTGAGGCAATGACGCGCTTGATCTGCGCCATCGTGGGCGAGCGTTGTTCTCGTTTGGCCGTGGCGATGCGTGTGTCCTTCTCAGATAGATTAAAATACTCCGCATCGGAATACTGAATGCGCGATTTGTAGCCGGTTTCCCGTGATAGCCATTGAAAAAACTGCTTGAGCTGGTTGAGAGTGGCGAGCAGCGTCGCCTTGCTCAATTTTTCGCCGGACAGCTTCGCCTTCTGTTCGGCAAGGTGTTTCTTGAACGCGACGGCTTGTTCAAAGTGAAATGCCTTGAAGTCGCGGTGCTTGCCATAGACCTCAAACCGGTTGAGCGCCTTCGCCACCGCGTCCACGGTCGGCTCGCTATGCCGCATGGCTTCTTTCAAATAAGCGAAGTATTTGCGCTTGATTCTTTCGTTACTGGCGTTGTGTGTTGTCATGGTGCCGATCTCCTTATCTCAAGTCACTGTTTACGGTAGGTTGGTTGCTCTCAACTATGTGTTGCAGTGCTTGCGGTAGCGTGATGTCCATTTGGCGGCGAAACTGATCCAGTTTGGAAAAACTGATGCGCCGATTCATCATCAATTCGCAGTCAGGGCAGATCGCAGTCAAGTTGCCGACCGTGGCAGTGACTGGCTGATATTCGGCGATGTCACCGGCTGGCACTTTGGGTGCGCGACATCGGATACAGTAGATTTCACCGTGCTTGCATGGGCGTTTGTTCTTTGTCCGTTTTGCCTGAAGGAAGGTTGCCAGCATCAATCCATGAAAGAGCATGGGTTTTCTGTCATCAATCGGTGCGAGGCCGCTTTTTTTCCAATTGAGTACAGTATTTTTGTGGATGCCAAATAAATCAGCAACATCTTCCACGGAGTAGTTGCGATGAACTTTGACGTGACGATGGTTTGGGTGGCGCTTGCTCATGACTCAGCACACCGTGAACAACATGCTAGGGTATGGCAATGTAGAAAGGTGCACGGTGGGCGTGTCATATCGTTTCTGGAATGGGCTGATTTAACACGGCGGGCGTGGGAGTGATTCTTATTTTCAATGGAGGGAATGGATCATGTAACCGCCATGTGCTCATCGGCCTTTCGGTTGCCTTGATGTCGAGCTTGCCGCCGCATTCGTCGATGGCGAAGAAGGTGAGTGCATAGAGGTGTGGACGTTTGCGGTCGCCATAGCGTGATACAAGGATCAGCTCAGTATCGAGCAACTCCTGCCGTGCCTTATTGAGCGTGTCGCGCGATTTCCAGCCGCGCTTATCCATGAGTGTCCATGCCAGACATAGATCGCCGTTGTTGAAGCCCTTGAACTGCGCCAGCAGGTCATTCAGCAGCTTGATGGCATGGGCAGTCAGGCCGATATAAACCTGACTTGCCAGTAAGCAGTGGGGCAAGGCGGCGAACCCGCCCGGCTCACGGCGTTCTGGTGACAGCCAGTTTTTCTTTTTGTGTGCCACGAAGCGCTAGACCGAAGCCCGTATCAGATCGCGGATGTCTTCCACTCGCCAAGCAGTGATGCGCCGCCCAAGCGTCCGCACAGGCTGCGGATAGCGCCCAGACTTAACTCCCTCCCACCAGGTCGATTTGCTTACGGGGATTACTGCGGGTATCGGCGGTTTTGCCTTGGGGTTGCCGATGATTTGCGACAGACGAAGAAAGCCTGTCTCTGGTAGATGGTTCATTGTGGATTACTCCCGTCTAAGTAAGGCCATTGCTGGCCGACGGGTGAATCCTACATATTAAAAAAATGCCAGTATGGTAAGCGGGAAAGCGTCCCGTTAGCGGCGCTGGCGGGGCCTAAGCGGGACGTTAGCGGGGTATCGTGATCTTTTTGGCTCGGCGCTCAAGGCGCTTTCTTAGCATTTTCATGTCCAGCTTCGATGGTTCGCCACTTTCGTTTACCCATAAGACGTAATCAGGTTTGGCTTCGGTGATGCAACCTCCCGTTTGAGCGCGGCTCTTGAGTTTTTGCATGATCTCGTATGGCGTGGCTTGCTTGCCAAGCTCAAGTATCACCTCTTCAATTTCTGCGCTCATGGCATCAATCCGGGTTTTCTTGACGAGGGATTCGCCATTTGACAGAGCATTGATCAAGGCATTGAGCGGTTTGACCAAATTATTCCGGTCTGTTTTATCGCTACCGAAATCGGACTCCTCAATCTCTTCGATATGAGAGAGCTGAAACAGACCAGTTTCGAGTGGCGGAAATGATCCAGCCCCGGAAAAAGTTGCCTCCGTTCCCCCGTAGATCGGATGGCAATCCATAAGCCGCGATTCGGCGATCTTGGCCAGAATGTAGGCTACTGGTTGGATGTTTGGCTGTTTGCTCCAGCGTTCAATCAGCGCTTTTCCTGTAATGTAGCGCTCAGTGGGTTGAAAGTTGGTAATCTCCTCTGCGAGAAACCAGCAACTCATCAGCGGAGCGAGATAGTCGAAGCTGCCAACATAATTGGCGTAATAAAACCTCGGGGGCGGATCAAGTTCATTTGCATTCAGATATGCTGTGAGGCCACCCTGCTCTGGCACCGACCCATAAAACAGCCAGGCAGCCAGCTCTTCTGGTGTTGCATTCAGCCGCTCCGTGAGTAACTTCATGGCTTTCGGATAGGCGATGTATTCCGGCTTGCCTGCGGAATTCGTGGTTATAGATGCCTGCTTGCCATTTGAATTGCGTTGGCGGTTAGTGGGGCTTCTATATGGCTGCTTTTCTTCTTTTTTCATATTGGCAAGTTCGCGTTGCAATTCGGTGAGCAGGTTATCGGCCGGACTACTAGAGTCATTGTTAACGTTAAATCCCCGCATCACGGCCAAAGACAATTCTTCAGAATGTGTGTGGAGAAATTCATTTCCTGGTTTTTGCTGAATTGCACTATGCGAAGCAACCCATCAAGCCGCTTGACCGCGCAGCGGTATCACTTCCGCTCCAACCTTGAGCTTATCCAGATAGTCCGCCCATTGCTGCATCATGACGCGGCGTTCTGGTAAATATTCCGCATAGTTGTAAGCAGCCCGAACCCCGTTGCGTTCGCAGTGGGCAAGCTGGCGTTCGATTGCGTCCCGGTTAAAACCCTGTTCGTTCAGCAGGGTGCTGGCCATGCTTCTGAACCCGTGCGGTGTCATGTCGTCATTGGTATAGCCTAGCCGCCGCAATGCCACCCTGAGCGTGTTTTCACTCATCGGGCGAGTGGCGGTGTACGTTGCCTGAAAAACGTATTTAGCAGCGCCTGTCAGCGGGTGCAGTTCGCGCAATATAGCCACGGCTTGAGTGGCAAGGGGAACAATATGCACTGTGTTCATTTTCATCTTGTCAGCCGGTATGCGCCATTCCGCTTTGTCCAGATCAATTTCAGCCCACTCCGCATGTCTTAATTCGCCCGCCCGCAAAAAAACGAGGGGGGCCAATTTGAAAGCGCATTTAACGATAAATGTTCCCGAGTAACCTTCGATGTCGCGCAACAATTGCCCTATGGCTTTGGGGTCAGTGATCGAGGCGTGATGCTTATGCTTAACTGCGGGCAATGCGCCGCGTAAATCAGACGCGGGATCGCGTTGCGCTCTACCTGTCGCCACGGCATAGCGGAATATCTGCCCACAAAGCGCACGGGCGCGGTGTGCGGTTTCCAATACACCACGGCTTTCAATGCGGCGGATGGTTTGCAATAGTTCCGGTGCTGCTATCTCACCGATAGGACGACTGCCCAACCACGGAAAAATATCATTCTGCAACAAGTTGATTAACTTGGTCGCGTTGCTTTGTTTCCAGTTGTGCAAGTTTTTGGTGTGCCACTCACGCGCGACAAGCTCAAAGCTGTTTTCGGCCAATGCTATTTTTACCGCTTTCTGCACCTTCTTTACTGCGCCAGGGTCAACATCATTCGCCAACAGCTTGCGCGCCTCGTCGCGCCGTTGCCGCGCGTCCAATAGGCTTATGTCTGGATATACCCCCAAGGCCAAAACCTTTTCTACCCCCGCAAAGCGATATTTGAGCCGCCAATATTTAGCGCCGGAAGGTTGCACCAGCAAATACAAGCCGCCGCCATCCGATATTTTTTGCGGCTTATCGGTTGCCTTCACCTTTTTGACTTGCATGTCTGTAAGTGCCATTTTGTCGCCCTTTCCTATCTTTTGGGGGTATCGACTTCGACCGCATTCCAACATACCCCCAAAGATACCCCAGAATGCGGGGGTATTTCAATAGACTGCATTGTACTGCTTTGGACAACAAAAAACCCACATACGTTTATTTATGTGGGTTTAGTGGACTTTCTTGGACTACCTAAAACCGTCTTATGGTGCTGGAGAGAGGAATCGAACCTCCGACCTACGCGTTACGAGTGCGTTGCTCTACCAACTGAGCTACTCCAGCATAAACGGGGACAATTATAGAGGACGCGCTACAACAAGGGAATATTTAAGGTCTTTCAGGGCTGCAATGTCCTGGGCAGCGGAAACACGACGTTCTCCCGGATGCCCTGCAACTCGGTGACGCTGTCCGCGCCCATCTCGCGCAGGCGTGCGACCACGCCCTGCACCAGCAGTTCGGGCGCGGATGCGCCCGCGCTGATGCCGACGCGCGCCTTGCCGGCAAACCATTCCTGCTGCAACCCGCCGGCATCGTCCACCAGATAGGCCGGCACGCCGACATTCGCCGCGACTTCGCGCAGGCGGTTGGAATTGGAACTGTTCGGCGAACCCACCACGACCACCACATCGCATTGCCTGACCAGCAGCTTGACCGCATCCTGGCGGTTTTGCGTGGCATAGCAGATGTCGTCTTTCCTCGGGCCGGTGATGAGAGGGAAGCGTTCCTTGAGCGCGGCGATGATGCTGCTGGCATCGTCCACCGACAGCGTGGTTTGCGTGACAAAAGCGAGATTGCGTTCATCATTCACCTTGAGACCGGCAACCTGTTCGGGCGATTCGACCAGATACATGCCGCCCTCGCTCTGCCCCATCGTGCCTTCCACTTCGGGGTGCCCGGCATGGCCGATCATGATGATTTCCTTGCCCTGTCCGCGCATCCGCAACACTTCGACATGCACCTTGGTCACCAGCGGGCAGGTCGCGTCGAATACCGTCAGGCCGCGCGCTTCGGCCTCGCGGCGCACCGACTGCGGCACGCCATGCGCGCTGAAAACCAGGATGCTGCCGGGCGGCACATCGGCCAGCTCCTCGATGAACACCGCGCCTTTGCGGCGCAAATCATCCACCACGAATTTGTTGTGCACCACCTCGTGGCGCACGTAAACCGGCGCGCCGTGCAACGCCAGCGCGCGCTCGACGATGGTAATGGCGCGATCCACACCGGCGCAGAAACCGCGCGGGTTAGCCAGCAGCAGGTCCATGTTTGCGCTCCTTAAAGCTATCCAGAATCATCAAAAACGCGCCGCAGGTAATCGCGGAATCGGCAAGGTTGAATGCCGGAAAATAATGTTCATTCCAGTGGAAATGCAGGAAATCCACCACATAGCCATAGGCGATCCGGTCGATCAGATTGCCCAATGCGCCGCCGAGAATCAGGCTCAGCGCCAGCGCGAACAGCGTTTGCGCGCTGTGCCTGCGCAACAGCCAGATGATCCACACCGACGCGACGATGGCGATGATGCTGAACAGCCAGCGCTGCATTCCGCCTGCATCGCTGAGAAAGCTGAAGGCCGCGCCGGTGTTATGCGTCAGTACCAGGTCAAACACGCTGAGGACGGTAAGGCTTTCACCATAGGCAAAGTGGCTGGTGATCCACAGCTTGCTGGCCTGATCGAGCACGATGATCAGCGCGCTCAAGGAGAGCCATTTTGAGAGGGTCATATTCACAGCTTCAAGCCAAAACCAAACCCCTCCCAGCCTCCCCTTGTCAGGGGAGGAGCTACCTGCCTCCCCCCTGACAAGGGGGGACTGAGGGGGGTTAGGGTTTGAGTCCAGCAAAATACATCATGCATATTTTCTAGCCTCGCCACTGCCGAACAGGTTGCTCACGCAACGGCCGCACAGCGTCGGGTGCCGAGCGTCCGCACCGCTATCGGCGCGGTAATGCCAGCAGCGTTCGCATTTGTCGTGCAGGCTGGCGGAAACATCGATATGTTGTTCGGCTTCTGTCGCAACCCGATGCACCGTGGCGCGCGAGGTGATGAACACAAAGCGCAAGTCGACACCGAGACGCGCCAGCACATCGTAATCCTGCCCCGCTACATACACGTCCACCTCGGCGGCCAGTGCCGAGCCGATCAGCCCCAGGGTGCGCGCCTCTTCCAGTTGCTTGTTCACCCTGGCGCGCCAGGCTTCGATCTTCAACCATGCGGCAATCGCCTCGCCATCCAGTTGCGCATCGGGCAAACCGTACCATTCTTCGAAAAATACACTGCTATCATCCCTGCCACCCAACACCTCCCATGCCTCCTCTGCGGTAAAGCTGAGGATCGGCGCGATCAGGCGCACCAGACTGTGGGTGATGTGATACAGCGCATTCTGCGCGGAGCGGCGGGCGGCGGAATTTTCCCCGGCGGTGTACAGACGGTCTTTCAAAATGTCGAGATAGAAACCACCCAAATCCTCGGAACAGAAAGTCTGCAATTTCTGTGCGATCAGATGGAATTCGTAGCGCGCGTAATCTGCGACGATTTCACCCTGCAACTGTCCCACCCTTGCCAGCGCATAGCGGTCGATTTCCAGCCACTGCTCCACCGGCAGGGCATGTTGCTGCAGATCGAAATCGGAAATATTGGCCAGCAGAAAACGCAACGTGTTGCGGATGCGCCGGTAGCTTTCCACCACGCGCTTGAGAATTTCGTCGGAGATCGTCAGCTCGCCGGAATAGTCGGTCGAGGCCGCCCACAGGCGCAGGATGTCGGCGCCGAGCGTATCGAATATTTTCTGCGGGGCGATCACATTCCCTTTGGATTTCGACATCTTGTGGCCGCTGCCATCGACCACAAAACCGTGCGTCAGCAAGGCCTTGAAAGGCGCGCGGCCATTGATCGCACAGCCGGTCAGCAGCGATGACTGGAACCAGCCGCGATGCTGATCGGAGCCTTCCAGATACAGGTCTGCCAGATGATCTGAGGCTGAATGCAGCTCGGCGCGGCGCTGCAATACGGACGCGTGGGTGACACCCGAATCGAACCACACGTCCAGCGTGTCGGGAAGTTTCCGGTAGTGCGCCGCCTCCTCGCCCAGCAAGTCCACCGAGTTCAGGCTGAACCATGCCTCGATGCCATCGCGCTCGACCAGCTTGGCGACCTGCTCCAACAATTCCGACGTGCGCGGATGGAGTTGCATCGTCTCCCTGTGCACGAAAAACGGCATCGGCACACCCCAGTTGCGCTGGCGCGACACGCACCAGTCGGGGCGGTTTTTGATCATCGCTTCGAGGCGGGCGCGCCCCCAGGCGGGAAAGAATTCGGTCTGTTCGACGGCCTGGTTGGCGAGGTCGCGCAGGCTCGACCCGTGATGCTGCATTGCCGCGCCATGCTCGCGTTTCTCCTGCACCAGCGCCTCTACCGCCTTCTGTCCTCTGTCCTCTGTCCTCTGTCCTCTGGAATCCATCCCGATGAACCACTGCGGCGTGGAGCGGAAAATGATCGGCGTCTTGTGGCGCCAGCAATGCGGATAACTGTGCTGCACTTTTTCCAGATGCAATAAATGACTGCTGGCTTGCAATACATCGATCACCACATCGTTGGCCTTCCACACGAACAGGCCACCGACCAGCGGCGTGCTGGCGATGAACTTGCCGTCGTCGCCGACCGGGTTGTCGGTCGGCAGATCGTATTTCTGGCCGACAAAGTAGTCGTCCAGGCCGTGCGCCGGCGCGGTATGCACCAGCCCGGTACCCGCTTCCAGCGTGACATGCTCGCCGCAGATGATCGGCACGGTGCGCTCATGGAACGGGTGTTGCAGCGGCAGCATTTCCAGTGCTGCACCTTTGCAATGCCCAACCGCTTCGCCGCCCAGTTGATAACGTTGCAAACAGCTTTCCATCAGCTCCGCAACCAGCAGCAGATAACCTTTGCCGGTCTTGACCAGGCGGTACTCATGCTCGGGATGCACGCTCACCGCCTGATTGGCGGGCAGCGTCCACGGCGTGGTGGTCCAGATCACCGCATATACGCTGGCATCGCCCGGCAGCGACACGCCGAACGCCTTTTCCAGCGCGTGCCTGTCCTTGACCTCGAAGCCCACGTCGATCGCGGACGAAGTCTTGTCCTCATATTCCACTTCTGCCTCGGCCAATGCCGACTGGCAATCCAGGCACCAGTTCACCGGCTTGCGTCCCTGGTACAGATAGCCGCGCTCGTGGATGCTGCCGAGCGCGCGCATGATGTCGGCCTCGGTCTTGAAGTCCATCGTCAGGTACGGATGATCCCAGTCGCCCAGCACGCCGAGGCGGATGAAGTCCTTCTTCTGCCGCTCGATCTGCTCCTTGGCATAGGCGCGGCACAGCTCGCGGAACTGCGACGGAGGAATCGCCTTGCCGTGTTTTTTCTCCACCTGCAACTCGATCGGCAGGCCGTGGCAATCCCAGCCCGGCACATAGGGCGCGTCGAAACCCGCCAGCGTCTTGCTCTTGACGATGATGTCCTTGAGAATTTTGTTCACCGCATGGCCGATATGGATGTCGCCGTTGGCATACGGTGGGCCGTCGTGCAGGATGAATTTCGGCTTGCCCTGCCTGGCCGCACGGATTTTCTGGTAGCGCTGCTG
>Ga0209343_10002914_pt1 | contig 21816 bp, 19 predicted proteins | sample RifCSPlowO2_02_FD_184026 | JGI IMG/M metagenome (GOLD analysis project Ga0209343, IMG submission 184026) | Groundwater microbial communities from Rifle, Colorado - Rifle CSP2_plank lowO2_0.2 (SPAdes) (version 2) | ecosystem: Environmental > Aquatic > Deep subsurface > Groundwater | place... | reverse complement strand
AATATCTGTGGTGAATAATTATGATATATTTTTCATCACAACTTGATGTAGGGCAGGGCTTCCTGTCTGTCTTTGGCACAGGCAGATAGCCCTGCAAATAGGCAAGCCTGAAGGCTTGCCCTACAAATTAGTTATTGACATGAAAATAAAATATCAAGATCAAGCTGTAGTATTCAACTGTATAAACATAATGGCTTTGCCCATTATCAGATGTTTAGGGCAGCAAAATATAAACTCATATGGTTTTTTTGGTAAAGGTAAGGAATTTAATTTTTATACCAATATCATTCGGCACAGTAAGTTTCTTAAAGAAAAATTTTTCTTCGACGATTCAGATTATAGCTCAGGATTGATAAATGCACTTGTTGATTTTGGTAAAGGGCAGAAAGAAAAGTCTGTAATTTTTCTTGCAAGTGATCAGGATATGATTATAACTTCCAGGCACAGAGATATACTTAAAGATTATTTCTTGTTCACTTTCCCGCCTCATGAATTACTTGACACATTATTGAATAAAGAAAAATTTATAAATCTTGCTTACGATAATAATTTACCCATTCCTAAATCAAAGAAAATTCTATCAGGTAAAAATATTGAAGAGGCAACTAAGGACTTTGATTTTCCTTTTATTATTAAACCATCATGGAGAGATGATAATTGGTTAACTAAGTTTCACGAACAGAAAATACTTCATATAAATTCTAAAAGAGATATTGAACAACAAATCAGTATCATAGAAACAGTTGACACTAAATTTTTAATTCAGGAAATCATACCCGGAAGCGAAAAAAATATTATATGTTCTTTTGCCATATTGGACGATAATTCACAACCAATTGAAATTGGTCACTGCAGAAAAATCCATCAGTATCCTGCTTATTTTGGCAATACTTCTCTTGCTGAGCCAATAATAGATGATGAAGTTGAAGAACTAAGCCTTAAAATTTTCAAAATATTACAGTTGAAAGGATATGCAAGTATTGAGTATAAAAAAGATCAAAGAGACGGAAAGTTAAAAATATTGGAAATTACTCCCGGCAGATTCAACCGTCAGTTTGCCGTTACAAATCTTGTAGGCTTAAATCTTCCATATGCTCTATATAATTACCTGCTTGGCAGAGAACATAAATCATCTAAAATTGTTTATTCAAAAGCCAGATGGGTCAGTGAAATTAATGAGTTAAGAACAATAAAAACCTATATCAAATCAAAAGAACATTCTTTAATTGATTGGATTAAAGAATTATGGAGAATTAATTGGTTTGAAATATTTGATAGAAGAGATATCAGACCATTTTTTATATTACTTATAAAACTGATAAAATTGCCTTTTATTCAATTCTGGTATAAACTAAAAATTCGCAGGATGATAAATAAAATTTATTATTTTTTAAGCCCATTGATTTCAAGAAGGCTTCAAATTTTTTTAAGGAGAAAATTAATACTTCGTAAAAAATTAGTATGCAAAAATATTTGGCCCATAGATAAGAGAGCTGCTAAATTGCCTGGCAATTGGAGTGGATGGCCTGGGAATAAACAGTTTGCGTTGATTCTTACGCATGATGTGGATACAGCAAATGGTCATAAAAAATGTCATGCCTTGATAAAATTAGAACAAAAATTAGGGTTTATGTCCTCTTTTAACTTTGTTCCTAAACGATATGATGTTTCTCCTGAATTACGCAGTTATCTTTCAAATAATGGATTTGAAGTTGGAGTCCATGGTCTGTATCATGATGGGAAATATTTTAATTCAAGGAAGATATTTCAGGAACGGACTATCAAGATTAACCAGTATCTGAAAGACTGGAATGTCGTAGGGTTTCGTTCACCTTCAATGCTCCGCAACCTGAAGTGGTTTCATGATTTAAATATAGAATATGATGCTTCAACATTTGATACAGACCCTTTTGAGCCGCAATCAGATGGTGTGTGTACAATATTTCCTTTCTTGATACCAAATAATAGTTCTAATGGCAAAGGATATGTTGAATTGCCCTATACCCTTCCCCAGGATTTTACATTATTTGTTCTTATGCAGGAAAAAGGCATAGAAATCTGGAAAAAGAAACTGGACTGGATAGCTGAAAAAGGCGGGATGGCGCTTTTAATAACCCATCCTGATTATATGAATTTTGAGGGAACAAATTTAGGTAATGAGGAATATCCGGTAGAATATTATATTGAGTTTCTTGAATATATTAAAACTAAATATAAAGATAAATACTGGCATACAGTGCCTAAGGAGATAGCCCGATTCTGGTCAGCGAGTTATGCAAATAAATTGGTAGAAAACAGGATAATTAGTAAAAGGAAAATATGGATAGACTTAGATAATTCGCCACATGTCCCCTTCTTTAAGCCCATTATAGAAAAGCTTACAGAAACTGGATATTCCATACTGCTGACTGCAAGAGATTGTTCTCAGACATGCCGGCTTGCTGATCTCGCAGGATTGCATTATAAAAAGATAGGTCGCCATCATGGGAAGAATAAATTTATAAAACTATGCGGGCTATTTTATCGGGCTTTTCAATTAATTTCTACAGTAGTTAAAGATAAACCAAGTCTGGCACTGTCACATGGCTCTCGAGCCCAGTTAATTACAGCAAAGTTCCTTGGAATACCTTCAATAGTAATATTAGATTATGAATATACCCAAAGCCTTCCGTTGATTTATCCGGATTGGGCAATTGTTCCTGAGGTGATTACTCACAGCGAAATAAAAAATAATAAGTGCCATATTTTAAAGTATCCCGGCATTAAGGAAGATGTGTATGTGCCGAACTTTAAACCTAATCCAAATATTAAAGAGCAGCTCGGCCTTCATGGAAATGATTTAATTATTACTATACGTCCACCAGCTACAGATGCTCATTATTTTGTCCCGCAGAGTGGAGAACTTTTTGAGGCAGTAATGGATTTTTTAATCCATGAACAAAATGTTAGATTAGTGCTGCTTCCACGCAATGAAAAACAGTCGGAATTGATTAGAAAAACATATCAGGAATGGATAGTTAATGAGAAAATTGTGATTCCTAATGATGTAATAGATGGGCTCAATCTAATATGGTTTTCAGATTTCGTAATAAGCGGTGGAGGTACTATGAATCGTGAAGCTGCTGCCCTCGGAGTACCTGTCTATAGTATCTTTAGGGGTAAAATTGGTGATGTAGACAGGTATCTCTCAGAATCAGGACGGCTTATTCTAATAGAGTGTATTGATGATATTAAAACAAAAATACCCCTGAAAAAGAGACATATCTCTCAATATTTTTATAAGGGTAATGAAAATACATTAAATAGTATTGTTGGATATATAAAAAAAATAGAAGATGAAGCATGTGGAAAATCAAGAAATTAAAATGATGAGTGTTGTTGGAGCACGTCCAAACTTTATGAAGATTGCCCCCATAATAAAGGCAATCAATAATTACAATATGAATATACTAAATAACAAATCTACTCATAATAAGAAATTAATTCATCATGTGTTAGTACATACCGGGCAGCATTATGATTATCAGATGTCCGATACCTTTTTTTCGGATTTAAACTTGCCCAAACCTGACATCTTTTTGGGGGCAGGCTCAGGTTCTCACGCAGAGCAGACAGCGGATATCATGAAGAAATTTGAAGGTGTGTTGTTGCAAGAAAAACCAGATGTTATGATTGTTGTAGGAGATGTTAATTCAACAATGGCTTGCGCTTTGACGGCATCTAAAATAACTTATGATTCAAAAAACAGCCGGCCGCTTATTGCTCATGTAGAAGCAGGGCTAAGGAGTTTTGACCGCTCTATGCCAGAAGAAATTAATCGCCTTGTGACGGATACTCTATCGGATTTTCTTTTTACACCCTCTGAAGATGCCGATGAAAATTTATTACATGAGGGCATTTTACCACAGAAGATTATAAGAGTCGGCAACATCATGATTGATACATTAGTATCAAATCTTGGAAAAGCACAGGAGAGGATTCTATGGGAAAAATATGGTCTTAGGAAAAGGCAGTATGCTTTTGTGACACTGCACCGTCCAGGTAATGTTGATGATGAATCGAAGCTTTCGCATATAGTTGACTGTCTTGTTCGGCTTTCCAATAAGTTGGATGTTGTTTTTCCTGTCCACCCCCGTACAAAAAAGCAATTGGAATTGTTTCATATCTGGGAAAAAGCAAAAGGAATTCCTCGTCTCATACTTACTGAGCCATTAGGCTATCTTGACACAATTGGACTGGTAAACAGCTCACGGTTTGTGCTGACAGATTCTGGGGGACTGCAAGAAGAGACTACCTTTTTAAAAATTCCATGTTTAACCCTGAGGCCTAATACGGAGCGACCCATAACGATTACCAAAGGAACGAACAAACTTACATCACTTCAAACCTTGGAACAGGATATTGAACATGTATTGAATGGTTTTTCTCCGCCTGATGTGGTTCCCGAACTGTGGGATGGATTAACAGGAGAAAGAATTATCAAGGCATTGATTAAGGCAATTGGTTAAATTTGGCTTTTAGAAAAAAAGAAACGGTTCTCATAGGCTTCGGGGAATCCCTATCTGCCCCGGAAGTCGCATGGAATCTATTGGACCATGGATTTCAGGTCATGGCCTTTTGTCGTCGAGGCAGTTCCCCGCCGCTGCGGCGCATAAAGGAAATTAGACTCATTGAGGTAACACCGCCTGAGAGAGATGCATGGGAAACCGTTGAACAGATTAGAAAGACCAGTCAATTATTCGGAGCCAGGATATTATTGCCACTGGATGATGCATCGGTTTGGTTGTGTGATAGGGTATCGACCAATCATGATGTTCTTGTGGCTGGGGCAACGGGGCAAAATGCAAGATTAGCGCTGAACAAACGAAATCAGTTGGATGCAGCCAGGGATGCCGGCTTTAATATCCCGGAAACAGCTTATATAACAAAAAAACAGGATTTATTAAAAATTGACCAGTTGCCGGCTGTTATAAAACCAGCCGATGCAGTTTCCGAAAGAAATGGTAAATTACACAAGGGACCGATAATATTTTGTATTGAGAGAGAAGATTTAGTCAGGGCGGCAAACGAATGTGATTATGCCGACACGATGATGGTTCAAACTGTATTGACCGGAACCGGTGAAGGAATATTCGGGTTAAATGGACCAGATGGAGTGAAGAAGTGGAGCGCTCACCGTCGTATCCGGATGGTCAACCCTTTAGGGGCAGGTTCCAGTGCCTGTCAATCTCTTGAAATCTCCGATCAGCCAATCCAGCCCACGGAAAAGATGCTTAAGAAAACAAATTGGCCGGGCATGTTTATGATTGAGCTTTTACGGGACTCTAACGGCTGCTTATGGTTCATGGAGTTAAACGGCAGATCATGGGGGAGCATGGCCCTTGCTGTTCGGATGGGATTGCATTATCCGGCATGGACAGTCATGCAAGCCCTTGACCCTTCTTTTATGCCCCCGGATTCACCGCCATGGAACTCAATAGTTTGCAGGCATCTGGGGAGAGAAATCATTCATGTCCTAGCGGTATTGAGAGGAAAAAAAACATATAAGTTGGTGCCGAATTATTCCAGAATGCGGACTCTTTTAGAGGTATGTCGTTATAACCGGAATGATGAATGGTACAACCGGCGTTCACGGAACTCTGTCCTGTTTTGGGAGGACACCATCAAGACCGTTATGGGCAAGGTATTTTCAAGACGGGGATACCATTGAATGAAAATCCGCGTTGCTTCGCATGTGCATTCCGAATGGTCCCATGATGGAAAATGGCCTTTATCTAAAATAGCCTCATATTTTAAAAAAGGTGGATGGCATTGTGTATTAACTTCTGAACATGACGAGTCTTTCAATAATGACCGATGGCAGTCCTACCGGGAAGCCTGTATTGAAAATAGCAGTGATAACTTCCTAATCGTGCCGGGGATTGAATACAGCGATCCTCAAAATATAGTTCATGTATTGGTTTGGGGCAATATCCCATTCTTTGGGGCAGGAAGGGAAACAGAGGAATTATTGCGGGAGGTCAAGGAATTTCAGGGGGTGGCCGTTCTGGCGCACCCCTCCCGAAGACAGGCCTGGCAAAAATATAGGAGCCAATGGACGCCTTTCCTCTCAGGCGTGGAACAATGGAACCGGAAAGTGGATGGTGTAGCCCCCAGCCAGGAAGCGATTTCCCTTATTAAACAAAATCCTGGGTTGTTACCTTTTGTGGGACTTGACTTTCATCGGGCTAATCAACTCTTTCCATTATCCATGGCGTTGCAGCTAAACGGAAAGTTGCGCGAAGATGCCTTATTGGACCTGCTGCGGGAGAAAAAGGGCAGGGCGAAGTTGTCCGGGGTTTCAATAGATTACCTTTCTAAAGGAGCCTTCTATAAGGCTGTGAATGGGATGGAATATTTCAGACAATACCTTCGAAAAATAGTCAAAGGGGAAATAAAACATACAGAATAAAATCAAACACGGCAACTTATGCGAATTAACGGATAACTGATGCTTCTAATTATTTTCACTCTGGACTACGAGATTCATGGAAATGGGGATGGCAGCCCGCTTGCCCTTATGGTAAAGCCTACTGACAGGTTGCTTAAACTGTTTGACGACTATGGCGCCAAGTTAACCATCATGGCGGATGTAGCCGAAATCCTCAAGTTCAAAGAATATAAAGAACAATTTGGCCGCGATGATTATCATTATGATGCCATCGTGGATCAGCTACGCACTGCATTGTATAGAGGCCATGATGTCCAATTACACTTACATTCCTCTTATTTTAAGGCACATCATGATCAAGGACGGTGGCGCCAGGAGTGGTCAGAATATAATTTCGCCGGCTTGCCCTATGATCGAATGGCGTGGATGGTTAGAACTGGAAAAGAATTTCTCGAGACCCTCCTCCGGACAGTTGACCCATCATACCATTGCATAGCGTTCCGTGCCGCCAATTGGTCTGTCAGCCCCTCACGGAATGTGGTAAAGGCTCTCTTGGACAACAACATCCTCATAGATACCTCGGTTTTTAAAGGCGGCCGTCGCCAAGGTATTGTAACCTTTGACTACTCCGATGCCCACCATCATCAGCGGCCCTGGCCTGCGAATCCGGATGACATCTGTCGCAAGGCCTCTGACAGCCGGCTTTGGGAATTTCCTATTTATGCAGAGCAGCGCCACATCAGTGCCTTTTTTTCGGTCAATCGGTTTTACCGTGCGTTGATTGGCAAATTCCACAGAGTGGATATGTCTACGCCTTCAGGACAGGATACGCGACCAGTGTCAGAAAGTGACGTTTCAAAGTGGGTACGCCTATTTTGGAAGAATGCATGGAAGGCCGACTTTAACCAGTGTTCGGGTCGTCAATTGATTAATTCTTTGCTACGGGCGGAAAAACAAATTTCTGCCACGGAGATTGTTCCTTTTGTTCTCATCGGGCATTCTAAGCTCTACAATTCATGGAATGAAACTACGCTTCGTTCCTTTTTAGAATTTACATCTAAGCACAGGACACGTTTTAATTTTGGCATATTCGCTGATTTTACACAGCAAATAAATCTGAGCCATCATTAGCATAGTTGTATGGTCCTTTTCGGAACGCGGATTGATATTATCAATCTGTAGCGATAATTGGTAAGGATCACTGCTGACAAATGAGCGATAAACAGAGGTATAATCAAGACTTGGAAGGGCACCAAGTGGATAATTTAAAGGTGAAGGGAGGTCACTACCTAAGTGACAGCTACGATTCTAAGGGAAGATTCGCATCCTATTGGCATCAGATCAATGAGATTCTCATATTGCAGCCAACAACAGTTCTTGAGGTGGGAGTCGGGAACGGGTTTTTAAGTGAATACTTAAGGAAAAGGAGAGTCACTCTGACAACAGTAGATTTTGACGAAAGGTTGAAACCTGACGTGGTGGGTTCTGTGCTTAATCTACCTTTCGAAGATCAAGAATTTGATGTTGTCGTATGCTATCAAGTTTTGGAGCATATGCCTTATAATGATTTAAATATCGCATTGGGCGAATTGAGAAGGGCGTCGAGACGGAAAGTTATAATATCTCTACCAGACGCTACTCCCAAGGCAACACTTCATCTTAGATTGCCTCTGATATGTAATAGAGGCATAGTACTGAGCTTTCCGTTAGAGGTTCACCAGCACGTGTTTGATGGGCAACATTATTGGGAGATTGGAAAGAAAAACAGCCCCCTTCGCATCATCGCAGAGACGATAAGGAAAGCAGGGTTTACAATAGAGAGAACATACCGAGTATACGAGTTTCCATACCATAGGTTCTTTGTGCTGAGATGATGAAATTATCAAGAAACAATAGGTGAATACAGTTATCCATTTCCACTGATGATGACCAATATCGATGTGTACCGATCTGTGTAGCAAATACTCAGATCCAGAATCTTTCATAGTTATGAAAGAGCAGAAGTTGTTCCTGAACCAGATACCTTGTTCAACGGCCTCTTAAATCTGAACCGATAAATGAGTATTGATATATAATGTTACGCCACATTCTGACACAAATTCGATGGAGAACTATAGAAACTTTCAGTCGGCGCAATTTCAATCTCTCAGGGTCTGCTTCGATTGTATCGTTTACCTTTGATGATTTTCCGCAGTCGGCTTTGCAGATAGGTGGTTCAATCTTGCAGAGCTACGGAGCACGCGGTACGTATTATGCTGCCATGGGATTGATGGATCAGGTTAACGGCCTCGGCAGACAATTCAGTGCCGAAGATCTCTCGACTCTGTTGAAAGATGGCCATGAACTTGGCAGTCATACCTATGATCACATCTCTTGCCGTTCTTCCTCTTTGAGTGTCTTTCAGGCAAATGCAATAAAGGGTAAACAAGCCATTGATGCCATAACTGGAGGCGGGTTCACACACCATTTCTCTTATCCTTATGGGCACGCCACTTTTCGGGCAAAACAAAGGATTGGTTCAGCTTTTTCAAGTTGTCGAGGAATTATTCCCGGCATTAACAAGGCACCTGTGGATCTGAACCTGTTGAGGGCTAACAGCCTTTATAGTTGCAGTTTTGATATAATAGCTATAGAGTGTCTTTTGGAAGCTAATGAGAAGTGCAAGGGGTGGCTTATCTTTTACACGCACGATATTTCCGAGAACCCTTCCCCTTTCGGGTGCAAACCAGGCGAGTTTGAGAGTGTGGTAAAACTGGTGGTTAAGAGGCAGGTGCCAATTGTCCCTATGGGGCAGGCCGTTATTCAGATAAACTTGAGAAGGAGGTAGAACAATGATCAGAAGAGTTACTCAACTATTGATTTTGATTGTAACACTGTCACTGACATCTGGCGCTTGGGCAACCACTTATTATATCGATTGGGTGAGCGGTGCCGATACAAATGACGGCCTCACAAAATCTACGCCTTGGAAACGAGCGCCAGGGATGGTTGGATGCTCGGATAACTGTCTGGCGAAGAAAACCGCAGTAGTCCAACCAGGAGATCAGATCATTTTAAAAGGTGGTGTAACTTGGCCCAATGCCGCTCTCGGTTGGTACTGGAGGGGTAGTGGAAACGCTACTACGTCAAGTCCAGGATGCAGCGGTAGTGGCTGCATTTACATCGGTGTTGATGAAACATGGTTTACAGGAGCATCATGGTCAAGGCCAATTTTGGATGCAGGGGGAGCTGTAGTAACAGGGGATGCGGTAAATGTGCTGCTCTATTTACGCGGAAACTATCTTATCGTTGATAATATTGAAATTAAGGGGATGTATTGGCCGGCTGGAACTCTGTCATATGGTTCCCATACAAATGTTGTTATTTCCCCAGGTTCTCCTGGTTGGGGAACAAATATTACGCTGAAAAATTTATATATACACGGCTGGTCACATGATACTTATGCAAATGGAGCTAAGCAGCGGTCATGCGGTGTAGTTGGGGATACGGCTACCCCAAACAACAATGTCAATACCATTCTTCAAGATTCTGTTATCGATGGTAGCGATACGGCGAGGGATAGCTGCTCCGGAGTATTTGGGTCTCCGCCTTATATTGTAAATAATTTATTCAGGCATATGGCAAATGGAATGGTTGTAAATGGAACTGTTAAAATCAGTGGTAATACCATAACAAATATCGGAAACTGTTTTGATCCTACAGCTCATACAAATGCTATTGAAGTAAACGCCTCAAATGATATTGAGATTTCAAATAATGTAATTGCTAACCTTGGAAGCGGAACTGTAGGTATATGGACTGCTACTAACGCAGGGTATACAGCAACAATATTCAATAATGTTATCTATGATACAGATATAAGTCAATATTTTAACGTAGCAGCTCCTGTGGTAAATGGCGGGTGTGCTCCAAAGGGAACTACAGGTTATTGTTTGTATGCTGGTACGACAAATATTTATAACAACACTATTGAATGTGGACCAGACTCAAATCCAACAGGCATTGGTATTGCGAATATTAATGTGTCTTCAGCGGAAGTCAAGATAATTAATAACCATTTTATCACCAGTGCTATAACCCCGAATGATGGAGCGTGGTCTGTTGCCAGTGGCAGTACCACCACGATTACTGCAAATAATAATATTGTGCAGTCCAAAAGTATTGCTAATGCACAGGGATATACATTATCTAATAAGTATCCGTTTAGAGGAGCAGGAGTAACCGTTGGGGCTGGCATGGATTTACAGAGTCTTTCAGGAATACCTTCTGCGGCATTGAGTAGTACATCTTGTGGTGTCAAGTATGATGAACTAAATCATAGAGTTATTGGGAATTATATAACGCCGCAACTTCGTGGAACGAATTGGGATATCGGGGCATACTATGGTAGATACCCAGCCCCTCCGACCTCATTGTCTATTCAATAGAGCAAGTAAATTGCAATTTTACACAGTCACAAATCAGACACTTACTAAAAGAGATCAACATATTGAGTAACACCTTCAAAAATATTTCCTATTTTTTTGGTGCGGTATCGCTGTCAAAATTCATCAATATGTTTTCCGCGATTATAATGCCAAAACTTTTGGAACCCGAAAATTATGGCTTGTGGGTTACGTTACAGCTGATAGTATCATATTCGCCAATCGTACATTTTGGTACCATGGATACACTTCTGAAACAATTCCCATACTATATGGGCAAGGGAGAATTGAACAAAGCGAAAGAAGTAGAAGAGAGTGTTTTTGGATTTATAATCATCGCAACCATCGCCTTGATTTTCATAGGATTCAGCCTCCCGTTCTTAAAGCTTGAACTGTATCAAAGCGTAACCGTATTAATATATCCTATGGTCATTGCTGCGTCATTGAATCTTGTTTCAGAATATTTCCGTTTTCGTTTTGTAGCGTGTCAAAATTTCAAAATATTCAGCATCACGGATACAACTCGGTCAATCACCTCGCTTATCATTTTAGTGATCTGCACCTGGCTGTGGGGGCTAACAGGGGCAGCATGGGGATTTTGTTTAATCGAATTAATATTATGCATTTATTTAGTGGTCATCAGTAATGTTCTCTTGGGAAAGGTTAGGGCAAGTTTTAATTTTAAATTAATATGGGAAATGATCAAGATTGGGTTCCCAATTACAATCATCTGGTGGGTTTATGTCCTGCAGTCAAGTACTGGAAGCGTCGTCTCTATGATTATGCTTGGTAAAACAGCAACTGGTTTATACGGCTTGGGAGGGAAAATGATCCTTATAATTGTCTTGATTCCCTTTGCTGTAGGTTCAGTGCTGTATCCAAAAGTCAGTGAAGGAGTAGGTAAGAATCTTAGAAAGGAGGATATGGAGTTACTCGTTATCACTCCGGCACAAGCTCTCAGCTTATTTTTACCGGCAGCCATAGGTGTATTAATATTATTGTCGCCCGTTATTTACCACAAAGTATTTCCCAAATATGTAAATGGATTATTATCTGCTCAAATATTGCTTTTAGGTGCATTCTTTTCTTGCCTGATCAGAACAGGTGTTAATTTTTTAGTTGCAAATAACAAACACCTCCAAGTTATTCTATATGTCGCTATCAGTTTGATAACAGTTGTTGCGACAAGTATATCTTTTGTAAAAATGGGTTTTGATATAGAAGGGATTGCCTTAGGCACAGCGTTGTCTGGCATGGTGTTTACTACACTTATCTGGAAAGCTGTATTTAAATATTTTGGCTATAATCTGACAGATCAGTTTAAAAAGCTTTTCAATTTATATGCACCATTCTTCCTGCTTCTGGGATTGCTCGGTATTTTTATGTTAGCAAAACCTGGCTTACTCGTAAACAATGGATATTCTGTAATGGCTTTAGCCGTTATTTTCATGGCATTATTAATCGCTATAATAATAGCAAGTCCACCTTTTAATAATACAAGTAGAAAAATCTTTCGATTGATCAAAGGAAGGGTACAGAAGTAGGATTCGGTATGACTCTTTTTTTACAGGTTGTTGTAAAAAGATACGTGAGATCTGAAAGTAGTGGTAAATGGGAGTCGGGCATTGCACCCCGCGTTTATTTTACGCATAAAGGTAAGGCTATCTGGAAACAAGGAGTAGAATGAATAGCCATCAGACAGAATGCCCTGGCTGTAAAAATACCAGTATTGTAGATTACCTGATGGCACCTGACCGTTTCCATGGCAGAACGATACCCTATAGGCTTGTTAATTGTCCGAAGTGTTCTTTAGTGTGGTTGGATGACCCTCCAAAGACCGAAGAAATGACTCTGCATTATAGTCAAGAATACGATAGAAGTATTGCGGCGGCTGGGGATAGCTCGCCGAAGCGCGGGAGTAATCGGAAACAGACGCTTACTCAATACAAGCAAGGAGGGGCTATATTGGATCTCGGATGTAGTAATGGATCATTTCTCAAAGCATTGGGCTCCAAGGAGTGGGAGCTATATGGTATTGAGATGTCGAGTGAATCAGCAAGAAGGGCACAAGAAGAAAGTGGAGCAAAAGTGTTTGTTGGCGATATTCTTGATTCGCCATTTCATTTCGCTAGCTTCGATGTCATCACCTGCTTTCATGTGTTTGAGCATCTTTACAGGCCACGAGAGGTATTGACGAAGGTCTTCGAGTGGCTTAAACCAGGCGGTATTTTCTATATGCTGGTTCCGAATATAGATTCGGCTGGTGCACATATCTTTCGATCATACTGGTATGCCCTTGAACTTCCGCGGCACGTATTTCATTATTCTCCAAAATCACTTAGCATGATGGCTCGCTCCGTGGGCTTTGAAGTGGCTTCACTCACAACGCACCGTGAGATGTTCTTTGAGCAAAGTATAAGATACATTACTGATGATATGTTAAGGAGGCTGGGGATTCGAAGGGTGCCACTATCTAATTCGCCGGCTCCTGGTATCATGTTTAGAGTGATAAAAAAAGCCTTCCGACTGACGTCTCTGCCACTCTTCTCAAGTCTATCATCACTTGCAGGCAACGGCGAGAGTATTCATGCTATTTTCCGAAAGAAATCCAGATGATGGAAGAAGTAATTAAATTTGGCGGCGGCATGACTGGTTCATTTGTTACTCCGATAAGTCAAGCCGCCCTTATTGTTACAGTACTACTGATGTTTGTATTAGTGCGCAAGGGCATGATAATCGTGATACTCTTGTTTGCAATTTTAATTCCTGTAGGACAGCAATTCTATATCGGCGGCGTTCATCTTTTTATTCATCGTATAGTCATTCTTGTTGGGTTGATTAGATTGCTGCTCAGCAAGGAGAATGCTCAAAAGCATCGCTTGGCTGGTGGATGGAATGCGATTGACACATCTTTTTCTCTTTATGTGTTAATTTTTGCTATTGCATTCTCATTGCTATACCAAAAATTGTCGGCAGTTATTTATCAAGCAGGGTTTATCTGGGATATGTTGGGTGGATATTTTCTGATGAGATTGCTGATAGTTGACTATGAAGATATTGAGCTCGTATTGAAATGCGTCAGCTATATATTTTCTCTTATTGCCGTTAGCATGCTTATCGAACAGGTTTACATGATTAATCTTTTCGGCTATTTGGGAGGACAACTTGCGCCGGAATTGCGGGGTACTAGTTTTCGGTCTATTGGTCCATTTCAGCATTCCCTTGCCGCGGGAACCGCTGGTGCAACAGCAATCCCGCTCTTCATGTTTCTCTGGTACCGGAATAGGCAAAGGGCTGTTGCAATACTGGGCATGATTGCTGCGACAATCATGACAATTACTACACATTCTAGTGGGCCGCTACTAGCTTATGTTGCGGGAATTATTGCGCTCTTAACTTGGCCGCAACGAAAACGAATGCGTTTCATTCGCTGGACCGCGGCATTTTCTCTTTTAATACTCCACCTTATGATGAAAGCACCTGTGTGGTTTCTTATTGCGCGAATTGATTTGACCGGATCTTCATCAAGTTACCACCGTGCTAACCTGGTTGACAAATTCATTCAAAACTTTTCGGAATGGTGGCTTATCGGCACGCGAAACAGTTATAGCTGGGGTTGGGATCTCTGGGATATTCAAAATCTATTTGTTTCCACCGGATTAGGAGGCGGGCTTGCCGGACTGATTTGCTTTATCGCCATTTTTGTGTATGGATTTTCTATGCTCGGAAATGCCAGCAATGGTATCATTGACGAACAACAAGAACGATGTTTGTGGACCATTGGGGCAACTCTCTTTTCCTATATGGTAGCATTTATGGGTGTTAATTTGTTTGACCAAATGCGATTACTTTGGTTTATGCTTTTGGCAATAATATCCGTTGCCACTGCTCCTGTATTGGTTACTGCAAAGAAATTATCTTCAGGTGCTAATTGATATGCAAACAAAATATATCGTTATAACTCCCGTCCGAGACGAGGAGGCATTCCTTAAAAAGACCGTTGAAAGCGTTATAAGTCAGACTGTGCGTCCAGTAGAATATGTACTCGTAAATGATGGTTCCAGAGACAAGACAGGCGAGATTATTAATCAATACTGCCGCGAGCATAGTTGGATCAGGGCGGTACACCGAACTGACCGTGGTTATCGGAAATGGGGCGGAGGGATTATTGAAGCGTTTTATGATGGCTTCAATGCGCTTACTGTTAAAGATTGGGACTTTATGTGCAAATTAGACGGCGACCTTTCCTTCGAGTCTGACTATTTTGCCAGTGCTATAAGGAAGTTTGAGGAAAACCCAAAAATCGGCATTGGCGGTGGTGTTCTTTACAAGTACTTGAATGGGCAAAAAATTTTGGATAACAAACATCCCACATTTCATGTTCGGGGAGGCGTAAAAATATTCCGGCGAGATTGCTGGAAGGATATCGGCGGGTTGTGGGTTGGTCCTGGTTCGGATACAGTGGATGAGGTAAAAGCCAATATGCTCGGCTGGACAACCATGAGCTTTTTAGATCTGCACTTAATCCACCATCGACCTACTGGGGCTTCCTGGGGCCGGTGGGGCGGCCTAGTCAAGGACGGTCAAATTGACTATGTGTACGGCTCTCATCCATTATTCCTGATGGCTAAGGTGCTGGTCAGACTTTTCCGGAGGCCTTACATTATTGGATCTGTGGCATTGGCATACGGGTATATAAAGGCATATATTCAACGATGCCCGCAAGTGGATGATCCCGAATTAATCAGATATCTGCGCGGTCAGCAGCTTGCGCGCTTGGTGGGACGTAAGACCATTTGGAAGTGAATGGATTCAGAGACTAGAAACAAAATGGAACTTTCGATAATCATTGTGAACTGGAACGCTCTGGATTACCTGTGCGAATGCATAGCGAGCATTTACGAAAATACCGGAGGTATTCAATTTGAAATCATCGTAGTGGACAATGCATCAATTAAAGGAGACATCAATGTCCTTAAAGAGCCTTTCCCAGAGGTGATCATCATCAAGAGCCGGCAAAACCTGGGTTTTGCCGGGGCCAATAATCTGGGTTGCCGGCAGGCGAAAGGTGAGTATGTACTGTTTCTGAATCCTGATACCAAATTGGTTGGGCTGGCGATTAATGTACTACTGGACCGCATGAGAATGCTTCCGGATGCAGGGATTGTCGGTTGCAGGCAGGTTAATCCTGACCTTACGGTTCAGACAACCTCTATCCAGAAGTTTCCCACCATATTAAACCAGATTTTTAATATTGAGTATCTGCGTCTCCGTTGGCCTGCCTTTACCTTGTGGAACATTGCACCGCTGTTTCGTGACAATCCACTTCCGGTTGTTGTTGATGTCATCCCGGGGGCATGCATGTTGCTCCGACGTGAATTATTTGAGCAAGTGGGAATGTTCAGTGAAGAGTACTTCATGTATGCGGAAGACGTAGATCTGAATTATAAGGTTGCACGAAGCGGTCTTAAAAATTACTATGTCTCGGACGCCGTAATAATACACTATGGCGGAAAAAGCAGCTCTCAGACGAGCGTTAATCAGTGGGCAACCATGATGAAATATCGCTCCATGGACCTTTATTATTCCAAGTTTCATGGCCAGTCATATGCATTGCTGTACAGAATTGTCATGGGTGCCTGTGCAATCGGCAGGATCGCCCTGATCGCCTTGGCATTCCCGTTTGGAAACATCCTATGGAAGAAACAGGTTCTTCGTTTGGCCATTCAAAAGTGGGGTGCTGTCCTGAAATGGTCCCTCGGCATTGCCGGCCGATCATTAAATGTCACTATCAACCCTTGATTATATCTGAGAACTTTATGTGTGGAATTTGCGGAAAACTGATATTTGATGATTCGAGCAAGGTTGAGCCGTCATTAATTGACTTGATGCTTGATACGATTTGGCATCGGGGGCCTGATGATGAAGGCACTTATATTAAGGGGCGTATTGGACTGGGTCACAGAAGGCTTTCCATTATTGACCTTGGCACTGGTCACCAGCCCATGTCAAATGAAAACGGTAATATATGGATAGTCTTCAATGGTGAAATCTACAATTATCAGGAACTGCAGAAGGATCTAAAACTGAGAGGACATATTTTTAAAACCCAATCCGATACAGAGGTAATTATTCATTTGTATGAAGAATACGGAACATCTTGTGTTGAAAGACTAAGGGGAATGTTTGCTTTTTCACTGTGGGACGAAAAGCAGAAAACCCTGCTCCTGGCGCGTGACCGCGTGGGAATCAAACCCTTATACTACTGGAAATCGCATAACTCCATTGTTTTTGCCTCGGAGGTCAAAGCAATACTGGCAGATCCATCTGTGCCTCGCGAAATCGTTCCAGGCATGATTGACAGGTTTTTATCGTTTTATTTCCTGCCTGGCGCAGAGACATTATTCAAAGGGATTCACAAGCTTCTGCCCGGTCATTATCTGGTTTGTCATGACCACAAGCTGGAAATCCGTCAGTATTGGGATCTGCACTTTACTGAAGACCCGATCAGCCTGCAGGAAGCTGAATCCAGAACGCTGGAGCTCTTGGAGGAGTCGTTGCAGCTACACATGATTAGTGATGTTCCCGTCGGATTTCTCCTTAGTGGTGGTGTTGATTCTACAGCCATGCTTTCCTTTGCTTCAGGAAAGACCCCTTTTCCATTGAGCAGTTATACATTGGGCTTCTCCGAGTTCGTTGATGCCGATGAACGGCCTTACGCAAAACTTGCCGCCGAACGATATGGAACTGCGCATCATGAAATGACCATCAGTTCCAAAGAATTTGTGGACTTCATGCCTAAATATGTATGGCATATGGAAGAGCCGGTTTGCGAGCCGCAGGCAGTAGCCCTTTACTATGTTTCTAAACTGGCAAGTAATTATGTTAAAGTGCTGATATCCGGAGAAGGAGGAGACGAGGCGTTTGCCGGATATTCCATTTACCGGAACATTCTCTGGCTCGAACGTTTAAAAAGAGCTTTTGGGCCGCTAAATGCGATAATCGGAGCAAGTCTTACTGGTGCAAATAGGATTATAAAATCTCGTAAAGTGGCAAAATATGCACCGTTGTTTGACATCCCGCTTGATTCTTTCTGCTATGGCCGTACTTACCATCCACATAGTTTTTTTAATAGCCGAACCGACGATATCTACACAAAGGATTTTGCTCAGCATGTAAGTAAAAAACATTCCTTAAAAATAGCTGAAGAATATCTCAGAAAGGTCAAAGGAAACAGCATCGTAAATCGCATGTTATACGTTGATACCAAAACTTCACTGCCTGATGACCTCCTTTTAAAGGCGGATAAGATGACGATGGCAAATTCCCTTGAACTCCGGGTGCCTTTTCTTGACCACAAACTTCTGGAGTTTGCAGCTTCCTTACCGGTTAATTTCAAAGTGCGAAGATTCATCACCAAGTATCTGGTAAAAAGGGCGCTCAAAGATCGGTTGCCGAAAGAAATCCTTCAGCGCAGGAAAGTTGGTTTTCCAGTGCCGATTGATGCATGGCTGCGGACAGAATTGGATACATGGGTCAATGATGTGCTTCTAGATAGGCAAACGTTGAGCAGGGGATATTTCTTAAGAAAGAGTATTGAAAACATTATTGCGGAAAACAAACGATCAGGCGGTGTTCTTACCAAGGAAGTCCTCTCTCTTGTTACGCTCGAATTATGGCACAGGGCTTTTATGTGAAAAAAGTATGATTTTCATGAAAGATTGAATTGGGGTTGGGAGGTCAAAGAAGAATGAAAAACGATTCCGTTCGGGTGCTGTACAGTTTTCCTCACAAAATAGGCGCAGGAGGAATATGCTATTCAGCATGGCATCAAGTAAAAGCCCTATCTGAGGTTGGGGCCAATGTAACGGTTATTACTGGTGTCCTGCACAAACCACTCCCTGATGAAGTAAAAGTATTAACAACATTGTCGTGGGGTAAGCTACGTATATCTTATAAACTGTTTGGAACAAGACGAGCTCTATATCTTCACGATCGGATCGTAGCAAAAATGGTTGCTAAAGGAAAAAACAAATATGATATTGTTCATGTTTGGCCATCAGCCGCTTTGGAAACTATAAGAGCTGCAAATAAAGTAGGCATACCAACTATCTTGGAAAGACCAAATGCGCATACAAGATATGCATATGAATCGGTACAAAATGAATGCAAACGACTGGGAGTGTCCCTGCCTCCTCAAAATGAATATACTTTTAAGAAGGATGTTCTTGAAAGAGAGGAAGAAGAGTTCCGTCTCGCCTATCGTATAGTATGCCCATCAGAATTCACACGAAAGTCATTTATAGATCAGGGATATGCGCCGGGAAAATTATTGCGACATTTCAGAGGTGTAGACGAGAAGCGGTACTATCCGGACACGGGCACAACAGGCAAAGGGCGCGACTTTACAATGTTATTTGTCGGTGCATGTGCAGTGCGTAAAGGAATACACTTTGCTTTAGAATCATGGATGCAATCTCCAGCACACCGTAATGGAACATTTATGATAGCTGGGGAGTTCCTCCCGGAATACGCAGAAAAGCTGTCACATCTGCTATCGCATCCGAGTGTTAAGGTTTTGGGGCACCGTAATGATGTTCCAGAGTTGATGAGGAAGAGTGATGTTCTTGTCCTCCCCAGCATTGAGGAAGGCTTCGGTAAAGTTTGCACAGAAGCTATAAGTAGCGGGTGCGTGCCATTGGTATCAGATGCCTGTACAGACATCTGTAGGCATATGGAAAACGCCCTCGTTCATCGCATTGGAGATGTTAATGCACTTCAACATCATATAACTTCACTATATGAAGATCGTACACTCTTAAACAATCTACGCGACCAGTGCTTGCGAACTGTACCAATGATTACATGGAGAGCTGCCAGTCAACGGCTACTCCAAATATATCGGGAAGTAATGGATGATTATAAAAAGGAGGGCAGTTTAAAATGATTGATAGCATAAATAATGCAAGTAGAGTCTATATTACGGCACAAGAAAATCTGCAGAAAGAACCAAAGCGTTGGCTGATTACAGGTGTGGCCGGTTTCATTGGGTCAAATCTGCTGGAGCGCCTTCTTCGGCTCGATCAGACCGTTTTTGGGTTGGATAACTTTTCTACAGGCATGGAAAAGAATCTCGTCGAAGTAAAATTCCTCGTGAGTGATGAACAATGGTCACGGTTCAAGTTCATGAAGGGAGATATCCGCGATCTTGCAATGTGTCAACAGGCTTGTAAAGATGTTAACTATATTCTGCACGAGGCGGCGCTGGGCTCGGTGCCGCGGTCAATAGAAGACCCGGTCAACACGAACGAAAGTAACATCACCGGCACGTTGAATATTTTAGTAGCAGCACGAGACAACAAGGTTAAACGCATAGTTTACGCTGCGAGCAGTTCGACCTACGGCGATCATCCCGGGCTCCCGAAAGTTGAGAACAGCATTGGCAAGCCGCTCTCGCCTTATGCGGTTACCAAGTATGTAAATGAGCTGTACGCGGAGGTATTTGCACGCATCTATGGCCTCCCTATTATCGGGTTAAGATATTTCAATATTTTCGGGCCGCGCCAGGACCCAAACGGCGCCTATGCTGCAGTGATTCCACGATGGGTCGCCGCGATGATACGAAATGAAAAGGTTTATATTAACGGGAATGGAGAAACGAGCAGAGATTTTACATTCGTTGAGAATGCAATTCAGGCCAATGTGCTAGCTGCACTCACTGTGGATCGTCAGGCAGTTAACCAAGTGTATAATGTGGCAGTAAATGCACGTACGACGCTGAACGAACTGTTTGAAAAATTGAGATCCCGTCTTGTTTGCGAATATCCTCATCTATCGAATTTTAAGCCTGTATATCGTAATTTCCGGGATGGAGATATCATGCATTCTCAAGCAGATATCAACAAAGCATCCAGATTACTCGGGTATCTACCAACCCATACAATCGACGAAGGGTTGGACAGTGCTCTCGTTTGGTATACAAAAAAGAGAAACGAAGGATGAAGATTATGATTCTCTTGAGCATTTTCTTTATAACACAATAAGCATAAAAGAGAAAAAGGCATGGAAGGAACTTTGGAAGGAAAGAGATAGATATCATAATAAAAAGGATGGTCTCTTGGAGCATATCAAGTTATTGCGCCAAATCCTCCTTCTAATATTAGAATACAATAGATTGTATTTGGATTATATCTTCTTTCATAAGATTTTCAGAAATAGAGGAATAATTTACTCCGTGAAAAGCAAATTCCTGTCTATTAATGACCATTTTGTCAGTAACCTGGCATGTTGAAGACCGTGTCCTGGTTCATGGAAATAAGACCGTAGTCTTTATCTGAAAACAATAAACTAATATAACCACAGATGAACACAGATAAACACAGCGTGGCAGAGTTACAACCCAAAAAGGACAAACCTGATTAGCTACAGACTTACACAGACTAAAAAAAACACGACCCATTCTATGGGTGCCCCGAAGATTAAGGAGTATAAGTGGTTACAATAGATGATATAATATGGCTGGATGCGATAGTTGAAAAGATTTTGTGGAAACATAATGTTTTGACATCAGAAGTAGAGGAAGTTTTATCTGAGAATTGCAGGATATTTAAAAAAGAGAAAGGCAGAGTAGAAGGGGAGCATTTATATAATGCACTTGGTAAAACAGGGAATGGCAGGTATCTATCGGTATTTTTTATCAAGAAGCTTGGCAATAAAGCATTGATAGTTACTGCCAGAGATATGAATAAAAGGGAAAGGAAACGATATGAAAAAAAGTAAGAAGATAAAAGAGATGTCCATATACGAGGCTTCTGATTTCTGGGATGAACATGATTTTGGAGAATTTGACGATGTTAAAGAAGTAAGGGGAATAAAATTTTCGTTAAGAAAGAAGAAATATGTGGGTATTGATGTAAATTTATATTCCCTTATAAAAATCAAAGCCAAAAAGCTGCATAAGAC
>Ga0209343_10002910_pt1 | contig 21847 bp, 22 predicted proteins | sample RifCSPlowO2_02_FD_184026 | JGI IMG/M metagenome (GOLD analysis project Ga0209343, IMG submission 184026) | Groundwater microbial communities from Rifle, Colorado - Rifle CSP2_plank lowO2_0.2 (SPAdes) (version 2) | ecosystem: Environmental > Aquatic > Deep subsurface > Groundwater | place... | reverse complement strand
AGCAGAGTGGGATGCTGTTAAAAAGATGGCCAGAGATACTTCAAGGCTTATTAAAGAGAGGATGTTGGAGGATTTCTAATGCTGCAGGATGGTATAAAATTTACTGAAGGTCTTAAAAAAGGGAGAGAACTGCCTCCTGTCAATTGTTTTTACGGAGACAGCTACCTGATAGAAGAGGCAGTGCAGGATATTAAGAACAGGGTTCTAACATCTGCCTTCAAGGATATGAACTACAATTCCTTTGATGCAAAAGAGGCAGATGCAGATACGATTATTTCAGCAGCCAATACATTTCCGGTAATGTCTAAGAAAAGGCTCATTATTGTTAACAGGGCGGAATCACTTCTGAAATCACAGCAGGAAACATTTCTTGGATATTTTAAAAATCCGGTCAGCACTACCTGTCTCACCTTTATTGTATCCTCTGATAAGATTGATAAAAGGCTGGCATTTTTTTCAGAACTTGATAAGGCCGGCTACCTTTTTTATTTCAAACCGCCTTCAGGCAGGGAATTGCCTTTATGGATCAAGAAGGAGGTGCAGGGCGCGGGAAAGAGAATCACGGATGAGGCTGTTGCGGCTTTCATGGAGATAGCTGATAACGAGTTGAGGGATATAAAGCAGGAGATTGACAAGCTGGCATTGTTTGTCGGAAAGAGAGAGAAGATAGAGAAGAAGGATGTGGAGATGGCTGTTGCAAACGGCCGTATAGACACGGTATTTGACCTGGCAGATTCGCTGGGGAAGAGAGACTTGCGGAAGGGGATAGTGAATCTTAAGAGACTGATGGACCAGGGTGAGCAGCCTGTGAAGATACTGGGCACGATATCAAGGCAGTTCCGCATTATGTGGAGGGTAAAGATACTTAAGGAAAAGGGGACAGCAGTCAATGGTATTGCACAGCAGTTAGGGATATTCCCGTCCTATGTGGATGGGTATCTCAGGCAGGGTAATAGTTTCAGCACAGAAGAGCTCCTGTCGGTTTTCAATATACTCCGTGGCGCAGATATAGCCTTAAAATCAGGAAGGCAATCTGCCGGTATGGTGCTTGAGAGGCTTGTGCTTGAACTTTGCCTTAAATGATAGACAAAAAAGACTTAAGTCTTTAGTCTGTGGTCTGTAGTCTGGTGTCTATGGTCTGTATCTTGGGTCTATTTAGCAGAGATGGAATTTACTGCTACGATAAGGCGGGACACCTTCCTTGAAGCGTTATTCCTGTGAAGTGCCCCTTTGGATACTGCCTTGTCAAGGACTTTTACTGTATTTGCGAGAGATGCCTTTGCCTTTTCTGCGTTGCCTGAGGCTATATTATCTTTCACCTGCTTAATTGCTGTTTTTATAGCAGATTTTATTGTTATATTGCGGACCCTGCGTTTAAGATTCTGTCTGTGTCTCTTTATTGCTGATTTATGAGTTGCCATTCAACCCTCCGTTAGAAATTTGAAGTAATATTTTTAAACTATTGATATATAATTGTCAAGGATTTTGTTATGTTAAGGTGTGTTAAGGGGTGGGATTCCGGTCTGCCTTTATGAGCGAAAATAAAAATATAACAAAGGCTGCCTCAGTTGTGGGAGGCGCAACATCCCTAAGCCGTATCCTGGGTTATATAAGGGATGCGGTTATTGCTGCAGTCTTCGGGGCTGGTACCTATGCTGATGTATTTTTCATTGCTTACAGAATTCCGAATTTTTTCAGAAGACTTGTCGGTGAAGGGGCATTAACAGTTTCTTTTATCCCTGTATTTACCGACGCGCTGACCCTCGGTTCAAGGGAAAGGGCTAAGAGATTAGTTTCAACGGCATTTACATTCTTTACCATCGTACTGGGCTTGCTTACAATAGCAGGTATCATATTTTCAAAGGAGATAGTGGAGATAACAGCCCCTGGTTTTGCCACTGTCCAGCATAAACTACCACTTACAGTCTCTTTGACAAGATGGATGTTCCCTTTCCTTTTCTTTATATGTCTTGTTGCCCTGGGTATGGGGGTATTGAATTCACTAAAACATTTTACTGCACCGGCATTATCACCGGTTCTGTTCAATCTTTCCATGATAGTTTCAACAATATTTCTTATTCCGTTCTTTAAAGAGCCTGTCTATGCGCTTGTATTTGGCGTGGTTTTTGGAGGCATCCTTCAGTTTCTCTACCAGCTTCCGTACCTTAAAAGATATGATATGTTTCCGAGGCTGGATTTCAATTTCAGCGACCCGGATATAAAAAAGATTATGCTCCTAATGCTTCCTGCTGTCCTCGGCACAGCGGTATTCCAGATAAATATCCTGATTACCAGCAGGTTCGCCTCAGGGTTGCGGGAAGGGAGTGTATCCTATCTCTATTATGCGGACAGGATAGTTGAACTGCCCCTTGGGGTCTTTGCAATTGCAGTTGCAACCGCCGTGCTTCCTTCCATGTCTGAATCTGCTGCCAGGGAAGATTGGTCAGGTTTTAAAGAATCATTATCCTTTGCCATAAGGCTTGTGACATTTATCACTGTTCCTGCTGCCGTCGGCCTTGTAGCGCTCGGTATACCTATTGTTACCATGCTTTTTCAGAGGGGCGAATTTGGCTATGAAGCAACAATGGGTACTGTTTATGCACTTTATTTTTTTTCCATCGGCCTTGTTGCATTTGGAGGAGTTAAGATACTGGCGTCTGCATTTTACTCGCTAAAGGACACATTAACACCTGTTAAGGTCGGCATAACAGCAGTAATTGCCAATGTGATTTTCTGTTTCATGCTTATAGGACCTTTGCAGCACGGCGGTCTGGCCCTGGCAACATCTCTTGCTTCAATGATAAATTTATTAATCCTCTTCCTTATACTCAGGAAGAGGCTCGGGGGAATCGGCGGTAGAAAGATATTTACCTCTGCTGTTAAGGTGATTTTATCATCTGTTCCAATGGGGCTTGGAGTATATGGCATATCGCTTCTTATTAACTGGTCTGACGGCGGGATAACTATTGCAAAATTCTTTATTTTGGTTTTTGCAATATGTTTTGGTGTAATGAGCTATCTTTTTCTTACTCATCTTTTGAAGAGTCCTGAAATGATTTTCTTGACAGAAATGGTCACTGAGAGATGGTTCAAAAAATCATGACTTGCAATAAAATCCCTTACTTACCCACACGCCAAAATCTTTGTGTGTGGGAGTTTAATTTGGTGAAGATACTGTAATTTCTCTGTATAGAGTATGGCATTTTGAATAAAGGTGTTAAATCATGCAACTCTGTGAATTTCATAGTAAATCTACTGATTAAAAATTATGCAGACCAGCGGGAGACCTTATTTAATCACATTCTCTTTTTTACATTTACATGGTTGCTAACAAGTTATCCACATGTTGTGGGGAAATCTTTTTAAGGCTTTGTTATCTTTGGCTTTTTATCTTTGATTGTAAAATTTTTAAGGCTGGTGAGCTGAATAAAAGAGCCCGAAATATATTTTTCAAATCCGTGCAGTCATTTTAGATTTTTTTCTTTGACCTTTGCTTCGTTCCAGAGTTTTTCCATTTCTTTAAGTGGAGCACTGCCAATGGCCTTTCCTTTCTGCCTGAGTTTTTTTTCAATATAATGAAATCTTGTAATGAACCTGCCGATAGTTTTCCTCAAAGCCTCTTCCGTGTTTATTTCTATAAATCTTCCTATATTTACCAATGAAAAGATAAGGTCGCCAATTTCCTCCTCTATCCTTGCAACGTTGCCTTTTTTTAGGGCATCCTTGAATTCTGCCATTTCTTCATCAACTTTCAGGAGGACTTCCTGTATGCTGCCCCAGTCAAAACCTACCAGCGATGCCTTTTCTGTTACTTTATGCGCCTTGAGCAATGCAGGGAGGTGGAACGGTATGTCTGAAAGGTATCCAGCGGCCCTTCTTTTATCTCCCTTCTCCTCCTTTTTTATCCTTGCCCAGTGTTTTAAGACATCCTTTGATGTTTTTGCCTTTGTTTTCCCAAAGACATGGGGATGCCGCCTTATCATCTTGTCTATTGACACACTGATTACATCGTTTATACCAAAATACCTTTTTTCTACGGCAAGCTGACACATGAAGATAACCTGAAAAAGCAGGTCGCCGAGTTCTTCCTTTAACATTGCGGGTGAGCCGGTATCCACAGCGTCAATAACCTCGTATGCCTCTTCTATTACGAAGGGTGCAAGGCTCTGGAAGGTCTGCTCCTTATCCCATGGACAGCCCTTCGGTCCCCGCAATTGCTGCATGATTGCTACAAGCCTGGCAAATCCGGGTTTATTCATATTTTATGGGGTATAAAGTGGGGGGATTGAACTATTCGGTCAAGGTCTTCCCTTGTATTGATGTTATCAAGGGATAATAAAATCTTTTCATTGGAGAACCAGTCCTTTTCATCAAGACGTGTTATCTTTATTTTATTGAAGAGATTCGTGATACGCAGGTCTCTCTCTTTTATCATTTCACTGATAGAGTTAAGGCACTTTTTAGAATATGCCGCATGGAGTGGATGGTATCTGCCCAAAATGAAAGGCACCACTGCACTCGTGTCCTTTGCAGCCATGTTAACTTTTGAAATAACTTCTTTGTTGAGAAACGGCATATCACATGCTGCAACAAAACTGTATTCAGATGAGGCATGGAAAAGACCGGTATATATCCCGCCCAGGCTGCCTGCGTTTTTAAATATGTCACTTACAGTTTTTACATTTAATTCTTCATATTCAGCCAGATCGTTTGCAACAAGTATTATTTCATCAAACAACTCCCTGAACAGGCCTATTGTCCGTTGGATAATGTGCTGACCGCCAATATCGATAAAGGCCTTGTTGAAACCCATTCTCCTGTTTTTACCGCCTGCAAGGATTATGCCTGTCATGTTTTGTTCAGTTCAGAGTTTATAGTTTGTAGTTAGGAGATTTTTACTGCGAATTCCGAACTTCCAACTCAAAACTATATTACCCTGCCCCCTTGTGTCTAAAAATAATTATCGTCCTTGTATTTTCACCTCGATGTTCCTTGGATTATTACATCCCTTCAAGCCGCTTACAAGCCCGGTTATAGCTTCTGCAAGCAGCTTTTCTATGAATGGTTTAAGGTTTATCCTTTTTCCATTTACTGTCAGTTCTGCCTTATTGTTGCGGCCTGAGGATGCAGTTTTTCCCAGGAATCTGTTTTCTATTAAATTTGCAACAGCCTTTGAATCGTTGATATTAATGCACGGCACATCCTTGCGCTTAAATTTAATATCGCTGGCAATACCCATCAGGTTTTTATCTTTTCTGCAGATGGGCTTTGCTGATTTCGCCCTCCTGATAACTTCTATCTTTGGGTAGGCTGCCTTTTTGTACCCCTCTGTTATTATAATATCCACATCATCAATAAAAGAAAATGCAAGTTTGTCAGGCAGCCATTCTTCGTTAACATCCTTTATTACTGCTACCCTGTCCGGTGAAGACAGTGCTACAGTTTTTGCCCCGGCCATCTTATGCCGCCAGCTGTCTTTTCCTTCATGGTCTATTTCAAAACCATGGACGTCATGCTTTATAGTGCCGACCCTGTAGCCTCTTTTTGTTAATTCAGCCACAACCTTCTCAAGGAGTGTGGTCTTGCCGCTCCCTGATTTGCCGACTATGGAAACCATTGCTGTCATCCAGATATTTAGAATAGCAGGTTAGTGAGGCATGTGTCAATAAATATGGGTGTTTTTAGTGTTTTTGGCAATCCTTGTATTCGAAGCCATATGATGATAGTATAAAAAAACTATGGTTAAACATGCTGTTAGGCGCCTTCCTCCATGGCTTTCACGGCGGCTGGGCCAGCCCAGCAAGCTCCATACTATGAAGAATATCCTCAGAAGCAGGAACCTGCACACAGTCTGTGAGTCTGCACGGTGTCCGAATATCGGGGAATGCTTTTCCAAGCCCACTGCAACTTTCATGATCCTTGGTGATGTCTGCACAAGGCAATGCGGTTTCTGCTCAGTTGAGAAAGGAGCTATGCCGCTTGTGGTAGACCCTGATGAGCCCCAAAATATAGCCCTTACAGCAAAGGAACTCGGGCTCAGACATGTTGTTATAACATCAGTCACAAGAGACGATCTTTATGACGGCGGCGCTATGCAATTCGCCTTGACAATAAAGGCTGTCAAAGATACTATTCAATCTATTTCTGTAGAGGTTTTAACCCCTGATTTTAAAGGGGATAAAAAGGCATTGAAGACCGTTCTTGATGCAAGACCAGACATATTTAATCACAATATTGAAACAGTGCCTTCTCTTTATAAAAAGGTAAGACCTCAAGCTGATTATAAGCAGTCTTTGAAGGTGCTTGAGATGGCAAAAAATATGAGCCATGAAGTGGTTGCCAAATCAGGATTGATGGTCGGACTTGGCGAGACAAAGGATGAAGTAAAGTCTGTTCTAAATGACCTTTTAAATGCCGGATGCGACGCTGTGACCATAGGCCAGTATTTAAGGCCGTCAACAAAAAATCTTGAGGTTCAGGAGTATATCCCTCTTGAAGTTTTTAAGGAATATGAACTCTACGGAAAAGAGATAGGGCTTAACTATGTTTATTCGGGGCCTTTTGTGAGGAGTTCGTATAATGCGGAAAAACAAGTGATGGGTAATAGGTTTATAGGTGATATGGAAAACTAAAGCCAATAGGCTGTTTTTATCGGAGACTATACTGTTTTGAGATTTTTTAATAAGCTGGTTTTCAGGACCCATGCCATTCAACGCATGTTTCAGCGTAGAATAAGCATGGAGGATATCAGACGTGTATTGGAGACTGGTGAGGTGATTGAGGAATATCCAGATGACACTCCATATCCAAGCCGACTTATATTGGGATGGAACGGCACAAAACCTCTGCATGTAGTCATTGCAGATAATAATGAAGATAAAGAAACTATCATTATTACAGCATACGAACCGAACCAAAACGAATGGGAATCTGGATTTAAGAGGAGGAAATTAGAATGAAGTGTGTAATTTGCAAACATGGAGAAACACAGCATGGCAGGGCAACTGTTACCCTTGAAAGAGATGGGGCGACTTTGGTTGTCAAGGGTGTGCCTGCGGAGGTGTGTATGAATTGCGGTGAAGAGTATGTGAGTGAGGAGATTTCAAAGTTACTCCTTAAGACTGCCGAAGAAGTTGTGAAATCTGGTGTTCAGGTGGATGTTCGAGAGTATGCGGTTGCGTAATATTGAATGTGTTTTGTGAGGAGTTCGTATAATGCAGAAATGTTGACGGCTTTGTAAAAAGTCCATCTGCGGCGTTGTCGCTACGGCTTCTTCGCTCAACATACTATAAAGTATGCCTCGCTTGAAGCCTTGCTCCGCCTTGCATCTGGAGCTTTTTACTGCGCCGTCTGTTTTGAATGAGAGGCGCAATGAACGCAATAACGCTATAAACGGAGTTAATTCATGGAAGAATTTCACAGAATTAAAAGACTGCCGCCGTATATCTTTAACATCACAACAGAGTTAAAGATGGAGGCAAGGAGGCGGGGCGAGGATATAATTGATTTCGGCATGGGCAATCCTGACCAGCCCACACCAAAGCATGTTGTTGACAAGCTCATTGAGGCTGCACAGAACCCAAGAAACCACAGGTATTCTGCGTCAAAGGGCATATACAAGTTAAGGCTTGCCATAACAGATTGGTATAAGAGACGTTATGATGTAGACCTTGACCCTGATTCAGAGGCCATTGCCACCATAGGTTCAAAGGAAGGGCTTTCCCATCTTGCACTGGCCATAATAGGCCCCGGTGATGTGGTATTTGTCCCGAATCCTACATATTCCATCCATACCTATTCGGTGATTATAGCAGGCGGAGATGTGAGAGGCATTCCTCTTCTTCCCGGCCGTGATTTCTTTGAGGAGCTTTTAAATGCAGTTAAGCAGACATGGCCCAAGCCCAAGCTTCTTATATTGAACTTCCCGCATAACCCTACAACAGAGGTTGTGGATATGGGATTTTTTAAAAAGGTTGTGGATTTTGCAAGGGAGCACAATATGCTTGTTGTACATGATTTGGCATATGCAGATATTGTGTTTGACGGATATAAGGCGCCCAGTATCCTCCAGGTACCCGGGGCAAAGGATATCTGCGTAGAGTTTTTCACATTATCCAAGAGTTATAATATGCCGGGCTGGCGGGTCGGTTTTGCCGTAGGGAATAAAAAACTGATAGCCGCCCTTGCAAGACTTAAGAGCTACATGGATTACGGCATGTTCCAGCCCATACAGATTGCGGCTATCTCAGCATTAAACGGTCCGCAGGACTGTGTTAAGGATATCTGTGAGACATACAAAAAACGCAGGGATGTGCTTATAGATAGTTTTAACAAGGCAGGCTGGCCTATAGAAAAGCCCATGGCAACCATGTTTGTATGGGCGAGGATTCCTGAAGAGTTTAGAAAGATGGGCTCGCTGGAGTTCTCAAAGTTTCTCCTGAAGGAGGCAAAGGTGGCTGTGTCCGCCGGCATAGGGTTCGGAGAATACGGCGATGAATATGTAAGGATTGCCCTTATAGAAAACGAGCAGAGGACAAGACAGGCTGCAAAGGGGATAAAGAAGGCGTTTGAAAAGGCAGAAGGAGTAAAGCCCATAGCTAAAGGTGAAATGATAGAGGTTTCAAAATAGCCGATAGGAGGATTTAAAATGTATAAAATAACGGGATATATTGAAAAAGACCCTGAAACTGGATTGTATGTGGCAATTGTTCCAGGGATTCCAGGCGCACATACTCAAGCAGAGACTCTGGATGAACTTCAAAGAAATCTTAAAGAGGTAGTCGAGTTATGTCTGGAAGAGATGGACGCAGAGTCTAAAAAGCATTTGCCTGAATTTGTAGGGATTCAACAGATTGAGGTAATGAATTGAGCAGGCTTCAAATAATTGATGCCAAAAGAATTGAAAAGTTGCTATTTCTTTTGGGTTTTGCAAAGGTGCGTCAAAAAGGAAGCCATGTGTTTTACAGACATCCCGATGGACGAACTACAACAGTGCCTCATCACAAAGGGAGGGTGTTGGCTCGCCCTTTGATAAGAGAAATTTTGCGAGAGATAGATGTTAAAGTCGATGATTACAATAAATATCTGGAGAAGCTATAGCAGCTAATTATGCAAAAGATAAACATAGGTCTCATAGGTTTCGGCACAGTTGGCACAGGCGTTGTCAAGGTGTTGAAGGAAAATGCAAAGACCATTCAGGAAAGGCTTGGCGCAGAGGTTGTCCTGAAAAGGATTGCAGATAAAGACCTTACCCGCGACAGGGGTGTAGAGGTGGAGAAGGCAATACTTACTGCTGATGCCAATGAAATTCTCAATGACCCATCTATCAATATTGTTATTGAACTCATGGGTGGAATAGAGCCTGCAAAGACATTTATCTTAAAATCACTAAAGAATAAAAAGCATGTTGTTACAGCCAACAAGGCGCTCCTTTCACAGCATGGTGAAGAGATTTTTAAGACTGCCTCTGCAAATAATGTAGATATAGGTTTTGAGGCGAGCGTAGGCGGGGGCATCCCGATTATAAAGGCATTGAAAGAAGGTCTTGTGGCAAACAGGATAAATTCTATCTACGGAATTATAAATGGCACTGCAAATTATATCTTAAGCAAGATGACAAACGAAGGAGGCAAATTTGAGGATGTGCTTAAGAAGGCGCAGGAAAAGGGCTATGCAGAGGCAGACCCTACATACGACGTGGAGGGAATTGATACAGCGCATAAGCTTGCCATTCTGATAAACCTAACTTATGGGACATATATCGATCTGAAGGATATCTATACAGAGGGCATAAGCAAGATTACTCCCTTGGATATAAAGTTTGCCAGGGAGTTTGGCTATAAGATAAAACTCCTTGCTATTGCAAAGGAAGAAGGCGAAAAGATTGAGGCAAGGGTCCATGCCACCATGATACCGGCAGACCATCTCCTCGCAACAGTGGACGGTGTTTACAATGCAATCCATCTTAAAGGTAATGCAGTCGGTTCGGTCATGTTTTACGGAAGGGGCGCGGGCATGATGCCCACTGCCAGCGCGGTGCTTGCGGATGTGGTGGATATATGCAGGAATCTTAAAAAGGGCGTAAGCCACAGGGTCTCGCCGCTCTCATATATGGAAGACTCCGTCAAAAAGGTGGAGATAAAGCACATAGAAAACCTTGAGATACCTTATTATCTGAGATTTTCCGTGCTGGACAAGCCCGGTGTACTGTCCAGGATTTCAGGCGTCCTCGGCAATCACAATATAAGCATACTCTCGGTGATACAAAAGGACAGGAAGGTCGGCGGCGCAGTGCCCATTGTCATAATGACCCACCATGCCCGCGAAAAAGAACTCATGTCAGCGCTCAAGGAGATTGACAGGCTGGATGTGGTGAGAGACAAGACAGTATATCTGCGGATAGAAGAGAATCTGGGGGGTGGAGATTGATTTTGTGCGGGTAGCAATTTATTGGGGCTGAAAATAGCCCAAAATGGCCAAAAACCCCTTGACTTTTCCAATGAGTAAGGTTATTTTCTCAAACATCCTGGAGGTTTATAAGAAATGCCCAAAAAGATTCTCCTTGCTGATGACAGCATCACCATCCAGAAGGTCATATCCATAACATTTGCCAGTGAAGATTATGACCTCATTATTGTGGGAGACGGCGATGCTGCCGTAGCCAAAATAAAAGAGGTAAAACCTGACCTTATAGTAGCTGATGTGGCAATGCCTGGTAAGACCGGATACGAGGTCTGCGAGATAATAAAGCAGGACCCGGGTCTAAGGCATATTCCTGTGATCCTTCTCTCAGGCACATTTGAACCGCTCAACGATAAAGAGGCCCGCCGGGTAAAGGCAGATGACCATATAGTCAAGCCTTTTGAGTCGCAGGAACTTATAGAGAAGGTTAAAAATCTGCTGGCGAAACCACCTGCACCCGCAGTTCCGGCTGAACCAGAGAAGCCGCTGGCAGCGCCTGAGAAAAAGGCCCCGCTTCCTGCTGATATCTGGGAGGTGGGTGATTTCATGGGTACTGAAGAATCAGATGCGGCTGCTAAGGCTGGAAAAGATATATGGGCGGTTGACTTCGGTGAGGAGACCCCAAAGGCAGCGCCTAAAAAGCCCAAGGCAGAAGAAGAATTTATAGAGTTGGAGTTGAAGGAAGAGGAGTTGCAGCCTATAGAAGAGGCTAAGCCTGTTCCACCGCCGCCACCATCGCCTAAAGCGCCGCCTGTCCCGCCTGCCACAAGGGTAGGCGAGGAATGGTTTGAGATGGCCCCTTCGGTTACACCGCCTCCTGCAGCGCCGCAGCCTGTGATTCCTGTTGCTGAAAAGGTTGAGGCAAAGGTAAAGGAGGCATTTGCAGGTGAAGTTGCTGAGCTGGGTGCTATTTCAAAGGATAAACTGGAAGAGGTTATAAGGAAGATTTCCAGGGAGGTTATAGAAGAGATTGCATGGGAGGTAATACCTGATTTGGCTGAGGAGTTGATAAAGGAAGAGGTAATGAAGATAAGAGAGGCGATAGCCAAAACAAAGTAGAAACATGGCTTCAGCCATGTTAAGAACTTGGCAAATAATGAAATGTCAGTAGGCAGTAAGGCAGTAGGCAGTAAGCAGTTGGCTTACTCCATCGTCCTTACTGCCTACTGTTTTTTTGGAGATATATGACAGAAGCAAAACTCGATAAGGTATATAACCCAAAGGCAATAGAAGAAAAGTGGTTAAACTACTGGCTTGAAAATGAGCTTTTCAGGGCAGATGTTGATTCAAAAAAACCTCCCTTTTCAATGGTAATACCTCCGCCCAATATCACCGGCTCCTTGCACATGGGCCACGCCCTTAACAATACGCTTCAGGATATTTTGGCTCGCTACAAGAGGATGAGGGGTTTTGATGTTCTATGGCTTCCCGGCACTGACCACGCAGGCATTGCCACGCAGAATGTAGTTGAGAGAAAGCTGATGCATGAAGGGACTGACAGGCATAAACTCGGCAGGGAAATATTTGTGGAAAGGGTCTGGAAATGGAAGGAGGAGTCTGGCGGCATCATCATAAACCAGCTCAAGAGGCTCGGTGCATCATGCGACTGGTCACGCGAGCAGTTTACCATGAGCCATGAGTTAAGCAGGGCAGTGCTTGAGGTCTTTATCAGACTGTATGAAGAAGGGCTTATATACAGGGATGAGAGGCTCATCAACTGGTGCCCAAGGTGTCTCACTGCGCTTTCTGACATAGAGGTGGAACATGAGGAGACTTCAGGCAAACTTTATCACATCCGTTACCACATCGCAGATAACCCCAAGGCATTCCTGACTGTTGCAACAACACGGCCGGAGACCATGCTGGGAGATACCGCAGTTGCTGTGCATCCTGATGATGAGCGGTATAACAAATATATCGGCAAAGAGGTGTTACTGCCGCTTACAAGCCGCAAGATTCCGGTACTTGCTGATGCAATGGTTGACAGGGAATTCGGCACAGGTGCGGTAAAGATAACGCCTGCCCACGACTTTAATGACTTTGAGGCAGGGTTAAGGCACGGACTTAAGCGCATTGCCATATTTAACGAACGCGCCCACATAAAGGCCAATATCCCTGATATAAATCCAGAGGTAATGGAAGAGATTTCAGACCTCCATGCGCACAAGGCAAGGGAAAAGGTTATACACATACTGAAAGAAAAAGGCTTCCTTACAAAATCAGAGGACCACAAACACGCCATAGGCAAGTGCTACAGGTGCAAGACCGTTATTGAGCCATACCTCTCGCCGCAGTGGTATGTGAAGGCAGGCCCTATTGTTAAGGAGGCCATCAGGGCAGTGGAGGAGGGGAGGACAAGGATTGTCCCGCAGGGTTGGGAGAATACATATTTTGACTGGATGAGGAATATAAAGGACTGGTGCATATCCCGTCAGATATGGTGGGGTCATCAGATACCCGCATGGTACTGCATAAAATGCAATAAAGATGAGATATATGAAATAGAGGGGTCAGAAGTCAGGAGTCAGAAGTCAGAAGAAAAACAAAAGATAAATGTGGAGAGGTTTGTTTCTGCAAAGGCAAAACCCATCGTGTCAAGGACAGAACCAAAGGAGTGCCCTGCATGCAAATCTAAAGAGATTATCAGGGACAACGATGTCCTTGATACATGGTTTTCATCAGCCCTCTGGCCGTTTTCAACAATGGGCTGGCCTGAAAAGACGACAGAGCTTTCCCGCTACTATCCCACATCCACCCTTGTTACAGGCTTTGATATCATATTCTTCTGGGTCGCAAGGATGATGATGATGGGGCTTAAGTTTATGAGTGATGTTCCGTTCAGGGATGTGTATATCCACGCCCTTGTAAGGGATGCAGAGGGGCAGAAGATGAGCAAGAGCAAAGGTAATGTTATTGACCCGCTGGTGATAATGGATAAATACGGCACAGATGCCTTCAGGTTTACCCTTGCTGCAATGGCCGCCCAGGGCAGGGATGTAAAACTGGCAGAAGAGAGGATTGAGGGATACAGAAACTTCTGCAACAAGATATGGAACCTTGCAAGATTTACACTGATGAATATAGAGGAGTCAGAAGTCAGAAGTCAGAAGTCAGAAGTGAAAGACTCATACTCGCTGGCAGATAAGTGGATACTGACAAGATTGAATGCAGCCATTAAAGAAACAACAGAGGCTCTGGAAAACTATCGGTTCAATGATGCGGCAAACAGCGCCTATCAGTTTGTCTGGCATGAGCTCTGTGACTGGTATGTGGAGCTGATTAAGGCAGACCTGCGAGGCGAGAAGGGGGATGAGAGGAAAAGGACAGCCCAGGCTGTTCTGTTAAGTGTCTTAAAAGATTCCCTAAAGCTACTTCATCCTCTTATGCCTTTTATTACCGAGGAGATATGGTCTGTTCTACCACAAGAGACGGAAGTCAGAAGTATTATGCAGCAGCCCTTTCCGGAGGCAGGAGCAGATTATCCAGACGCAGAAAAGGATATGACATGCATAATGGATGTGATAAGGGCGCTCAGAAATGTCAGGAGTGAGATGAATATACCTCCTGCATTAAATATTGAGGCAGTCTGTTATTCTAATGAGGAATCAGTCAGGAAACTGCTGGAATCAGGCAGGGGGTATATAAATATGCTGGCAAGGCTTTCCAGCCTCAAGGTTTCAGCGCCAGCGGGCAGGCCTGAAAATGCTGCAACTGCCATTGCAGGGGGTGTAGAGATATTTGTCCCGCTTGAGGGCCTTATAAACTTTGAAGAGGAGAAAAGAAAGCTTGAAAAAGAGCGGGAAAAGGTTATAAAAGAGATTGAGGCAGTTCAGAAAAAACTGTCCAATGAAGATTTCCTTGCCAGGGCGCCTAAGGAGGTTATTGAAAAGGACAGGGCGAGGGTTGAGGAGTTCTTGCAGAAGAAGTCAAAATTGGAAGAGGGGCTTGCGAGGATAAAGGGGAGATAAAGGATATAATTATGGTTAGGGTCTCCACAAAACATATTTTTATATCTTTCCTTTTTATACTGACAATATTTTTTATAGGTACAAATGCAAACAGTGAATCTCCTGCAAAAGAGGTCAAACAGAGTGTATTCACGGACAGGCGGACATGGGGATTAAAATACGACAAACATGGCATTATAGACCCTACCCCTGATGTGAAAACACTGCGCTTTCTGCCAAGGGACAGCTACAATTTCGTTGACTGGGCAAAGGCCCTCAGTGACGGTATTATAGCACCGCTTGATTCCATCGCGGGGGAGGAAGACCATGTGGTCCAGTTTTCAAAGGATATCGTTATAAAGTCAAAGATGGATTTTATGCCGGATGTCCTTTTCCCGCACAACGTTCACAACTTCTGGCTCTCCTGCAACAACTGTCATCCAAAATTCTTTGAGGCAAAGGCCGGGGCAACGCCCATCAGCATGGCCGGCATCTGGAACGGCGAGTTCTGCGGAAGATGCCATGACAAGGTGGCTTTTCCGCTCCGAAATTGCTTCAAGTGCCATTCGCTTAAAAGGGAGATAAAAGATACCCCTTCTCTAAAACCATAAAAACAGCAACATCCTGGACATTGAACATAGAAGATGCAAGTCTCCAATTTATTCCGGACAGATAAAGAACCGCCTCTGACATGTTAGCAAGATATTTTACCGGCGAAAAATAGTCAATGCCGGCCCAGACTTTATGAATATCAAAAAGATTATTTCAGGCGGACAGACTGGCGTTGACAGGGCAGGTCTGGACTTTGCCATAGAAACAGGGATTGAACACGGAGGCTACTGCCCAAAAGGCAGACGGGCTGAGGACGGCAAAATACCGGCTAAGTATAACCTCGTTGAAACAGAATCGGCTGACTATGAGGAGAGGACAGAAAGAAACCTTACAGAATCAGATGGGACGCTGATTATGTATATCGGGAAAATGAGTGGAGGCACATTGCTCACCTCGGCGCTTTGCAGGAAGGAGGGCAAGCCTTGCCTTATCATAGACCTTAATCATTTAACTGAAGGCACAGCAAGAGACTTTACCAAGTGGCTCATGGATAACGGCATCAGGGTTTTGAATATCGCAGGGGGCCGTGAGAGTGTTGTCCCAATCTATTCAAAGGCCATGGAGTGTCTCCGTTTCCTGTTCAGTAATGGGAAAATCAGGAAGAAATGAACAAGCGGCAGCTTCCTGTCAATACCAATTTCCTCTTTTGAATAATATGTGTTAAAGTCTGAAAGTATTATTCATGCTTTAATCAATGTGGAGCAGATATGGCGAATGCATCTTTGGGTATGAGCTACAACATCCAGGAAATAATAGAGACAGCCCTCAGGGAGGATATCGGCGCCGGTGATATAACAACAACGGCAACCGTTGATAAGAAGGCAGAGGGAAGTGCTGAGATAATTGTAAAGGAGGACCTCATTGTTGCAGGCATCCTCATAGCAGAGGCTGTATTTAAAACAGTTGATGCGGAAATAGCATTCAAGGCCTTTGTAAAGGACGGAGAGAGTGTAAAGAAGGGCAAGACCATTGCCAGGATTTCAGGAAGGCTTTCATCCCTTCTTGCGGGCGAGCGGGTTGCGCTTAATTTTTTGCAGAGGCTTTCCGGTATCGCAACTCTGACGAGCTGTTTTGTGGCTAAGGTAAAGGGGTGCAGGGCCAAAATCCTTGATACGAGGAAGACCACACCTGGTTTACGGATCCTTGAAAAATATGCTATTAGAATGGGCGGAGGGTTTAATCACAGGTTTGGTCTGTGCGACGGTATTCTGATAAAGGATAATCATATTGCTGCAGTGGGGAGCATAACGGAGGCAGTATTGAGGGCAAGGGAAAATATCCCGCATAATATGCTTATAGAGGTTGAGGCAAAGGATCTGGATGAGGTAAGGGATGCCATACTCGCCGGAGCAGATGTGATTATGCTTGACAATATGAAGCCTGCGGTAATGAAGCAGGCTGTTAAAATTATCGGCAAAAAAGCTTTGATTGAGGCGTCAGGCGGCGTTAATTTACAGAATGTCATGGTGATAGCAAAAACAGGGGTTGACTTTATTTCAGTCGGTGCGCTGACTCATTCCGCGAGGGCTGTGGATATAAGCATGGAGGTAGTAAGTTCACGCTGAAAAACACCCATCTGTTTTGTCAGGCCTGCGAATTTACATCCTCACATACCTAAAGCAGTATGCTGCGGTGCGAACCCTTGCCCTTCCTATCATCTGGGACATTTTTGAGCGTGAACTTTGTTGAAGTATGTGTTTGTAATTAGAGGCACATGTGTCCCTAATATTTCCCGGTTTGTTACAACCCGCTTAGCCGCTTGGCGAACGAAACCGCATAGGCAGGCGAGCGGAAGAGAAGAACCGGATCATTCGTCGGGGCAATGCCGTCGCCCATCACCAGAGGATCGAAGTTGACCTTTTCGCATGCGGCTCCCTTCTGTGGCGTAGCCGAGGAAATCGTCAACGTCCCGACCTTCACCTGTTTGCGACTCTCCTGCCAAGCCAATGTCGGGTTGTCCTCCGGGTCGCCGGGAACGCCGATCGTCAGTATCATGTCCCAGCGCACCGGGCCCTGCTTCATCCGCTCGATCAATGCCTGCTCAAGGAAATGCGGCGGCGAGGACCTGAGTTCGCCATCGGACAGGCGCTTTTCTCCATCCTGCGGAACGAAGCGCCAACGGACTAAGGTGGTTTTGTTGTCGCGATTGATGAACTTGAAGGTGTGAATGCCAAAATAGCTACTGTTGGCATAACTCGTCGGCGGGTTGTTATCGGCCAGAAACTCCGCCTGCGCCAAGTTGTCTGGATGGCTTGCCTTGAATGCCTTGATCTTCGCCGGGTCGGGTTTGCCTGTTGCCGGGTCGGGTTTCATGGCGACTATCAGATCAAGAAAGGTCTGCGGTTGCGCTGCGCCGAACACCGGCGTGTTCAGCATCGTCATGTGTTGCAGGCTGCCGTCAGGAAGCTTGAACTCCAAGGCCATGCCGCGCGCGGTCTTCGCCGTATCGGGTGCGTTGGGATTGCCGCCTGCCAGCGAGAAGCGCGCAATGACCGGCACGGGCTTGCCAGAAAACAGTGCTGAGCGCGAATATACAGCTGCATCGGGTATGCCGACAAACTTGCCCACTGCGCACGTACCTTTGGTATGATTGCGGCGTTCTCCCGGGATTACTCCAAAAGTACTCTCGAGGGCAGACACCACTTGGTCTGCAGTCACCTCTTTTTCCGCCGCCATGCAAAGCGGTGCAGCGAGGGTCAGCACCCCGGTTAGCAGCCATGCCGGCAGACTGTTTCTGTTGGTATACATATTCACTCCTTTCATTTCAGTGGGTTGAAGAATGCCTGTTGTGACATCAAAATTATATTAAATGGGATGTGTCCCGAATATTCCCATTATTCCCATTCCCATAGTCAAGGCCTGACACCTTTTACCCCCAGTCCGCTGGATTGCCTTGTTAGGCAATTTTTTTCCATTTTTTAAATGCTTTTACATCGCCAGTAGACAATTCAAACCATTCGCCTTGTTTCTTTTTATCTTTGGTTGATGAAAGGTGTCAGGCCTTGATATTTGACTTAAAGAGCCGCGTTCGATATGAATTCAATAGTCAAGGCCTGACACCTTTTAGACCTCTTATTCCCCGTCGCCTTGATTGATTTGTTGGCCCTTACTCATAATTTTCCATTATTTTTCTTATCAAAGATATAAAGCAATCTATCAATCGTTGTAAATGCGAGCCCTTTAGATTTGCAGAGGTCGATCAGGTCGGAGATATAGTCAAAATAGAGAGATATCTTTCTCTCAGTAGGTGTCGCTTGATATAGGGGATACTTCTTACCATAAACTGCTCTGTAGGCGTGGCGGTCAATTATTTGAAAAACCTTTGGATTGCTAAAACGTAATATAGTTGATGCCATTGGAAGATCTACTCCATTAACACCTAATAATGCCTTTAGCAGATCATTGCCTTTTTTATGTTCTCCTGCTTCCAAAACTTTCAGCTTTTTCAGTTGCTCTATATTCTCATCGCTGAGGCGTACATAACGGTTAACCTTCCAGAGGATTATTTCATTTATTAGCGACTGATCAATAGAAGTATTTTCTAAATTATCAAGTCGCTTTGTGAGTTCCGGCTGAAATTTATAAAAGGCCAGAAAAGTATTGAGGTCACCTGGGAAATCTGATGCTATCATGAGTTTTGTTGCCTCTTTAACTTTGCTTTGGTTCGATGACATTCTTTACATCTACAATGACGACCGCCTTGTGAAGGGCCATGAGTGGGATCAGTCGGGAAGTCATCTAATGGCTTCCATCTGCGACATGTAGAGCATACTTTCCCGTTGATCCCATTCTTTATTATGATTGCCATTTAATGCCTTTCATTTTCGGCCCAACATTCTTTTTTATGTTGCAGCATCATTTTTGGCTGATTTTAGGTCAAATAAATAAACCTGCGGGATAAAAGGTGTCAGGGATAAAAGGTGTCAGGCCTTGATATTTGACTTAAAGAGCCGCGTTCGATATGAATTCAATAGTCAAGGCCTGACACCTTTTACCTTTCAGGTGAGTTAGATTTGTTATCATCTCTCCCCTTGAATTCCCACCCCTTTTTAGTCATGCAATCATTGTAACTGATTTTATAGTTTTGTTTGTAAGCGAATTTCCAACCTCGTGGCCCTCGTGGATGAGAAGGATCAGATAATTTCTCTGTTGCATATTTCTCAGCTGAGATCTCGCATTCTTGCTCATCAGCTCTCAACCTTTCATTATCATATCCTGCTGGATGGTGCCATGCTGTTCTGCACCCGCTTAATAAAAATGTCAGTGATGAAAGGTGTCAGGCCTTGATATTTGACTTAAAGAGCCGCGTTCGATATGAATTCAATAGTCAAGGCCTGACACCTTTTAGACCCGACACCTTTTAGACCCCTATTTGTATATCCTTTCATAGTTGTTCTTAACGAATGTCAGAAATTGCATGTTATAAGTCTCTATATCTTTCTTAATCTCCTCGGAATCCAATTGTATTACCTTCGTTAATGTTTGTTGAACTTCAGCATTGTGCCAATTCAGAGAAGGTATGCCGATAATAGAACATAGTGCCTGAACTCTATCATATTGCCATGTGAGCATACGTACAGAGTTTTGGCAATCGACATAATTCGTTAATCCTAAGACTTGTCCTTTTGCGACAAGAGAACGGATTTTCGTCAAAGAAGGGTCACAAAGCTTCAGATATTCAAATAGCTTCTTACTGTCTTCTTCCCCGTTTCTTTTGATATAAGCTATAGCGCTCGAATTCTCGATTTCCGGGTCCAAGTTTAACGCTCGAGTGTGACTTTCAATTCCGATTCTTATATACTTGACCATCTCTGTCGGGGCAGTCATAGAGGCAATAAACTCATGGACATAATTTGTTATTTCGTCCATAAAATCACTCTGCCTTTGTGCTTTTGACTGCCGCTTCCATGTCTTGAGGGCAACTGTAGCGACCGCTGCAACCCAAATACTTACAGCGCCCGTAACTATTTCAGCCCAATTCCACTCAGACAGCAGTTGGAGAATTTTGCTTAAGCTTTCACACATAATTTATCTGCCTAACGATTAAGCTCAGCCGCGCCGGGCGTTGCCCGGCATCGGCTGTAGCGACTTGTTAGGAGCCTCACGGTCTTGAAAATAGAAGAACCAATCCGACGATGCCTGCCACGAACACGATTTGGGCTAACCAAAGCACGCTCGCAATCTTCACTCCGGGCCATAGGCCGATCGGTTTCCCTTCGGCTTGTCCGAATCGAAAACCAAAGACAAGGCATGCTGCAAGAAAGGCCAAGATAAAGGTCAGCAGCGGAACTATCCCCTGAGCGTTGGGGCTGCCGGATAACAAGAGAGCAAGGACAATGGAACAGACATAAGAAACGACGTAGATCAGGAGAGTTGTGACGTAGGCTTTTCGGAAAGTCAGTTCAATTTTGGCAATCTTACGTGTTCCAAGCCGGAGAACACCAGCCCAAAGCAGGCTCCAAATCGCCATACCAAGAAGTTGCCCAATAAAATATCCCATTTTTGCTCCTAACATTCTTTTTTATGCCGCATGCTTATATTTGTAAAGTAAAAGGAGACAAATTTATTTTATGTATTATTATCTTATTGCACCAAATAAGCCAATCCTATACAATAGCCATGCGCTTGTCAAGGCATCCTTGTATAGTATTACCATGAGAAATATCCTTACAACATCCACAGAACAGGCAATCCTAAGGCTTTTGAAAAAGGAATCTCATTCTTATCTATCAGGTCAGGCCTTGAGCAAGACCTTTGGTATATCAAGGACCGCTATCTGGAAGCACATAAAGGCAATAAAAGAGATGGGGTATGACATAGAGGCAAGTCCTGCCAAAGGGTACAGGTTAAATCTCGAAGACCTTCCTTTCAACGCCTTTGAGATAGGCTCTAATCTTAAAACATCCTTTATCGGTAAAGACATTTCCTTTTATAAAGAGATAGATTCTACCAATGAAACCGCCAAAGAGTTTGCCTCAAAAGGCGCTAAAGAAGGTTTTGCTGTTGTGGCGGATTCTCAAACAAAAGGCAAAGGCAGGCTGGGCAGAAGATGGGACTCGCCAGCCGGCGTAAATATTTATACATCCATAATACTCTGTCCTGATATGCCCCCTGTGTTTGCCCCGCAGATTACACTCACTGCCGCAGTTGCAGTTGCAGAGACGATAACAGAATATCTTGGCAGGCCGCCTGAGGTCAAATGGCCGAATGACATTCTAATAAACTCAAAAAAGATTGCTGGCATCCTGACAGAGATGAATTCAGAGATGGACAGGATAAATTTTGTCGTAATTGGGATAGGCGTAAATATGAACATGTCAAAGAAAATGCTTCCTGATGAACTGAGGCTGATTGCCACATCTTTAAAGGAAGAGGCTGGTGAAGAAATTTCAAGAATAGATTTCATTCAAACACTTTATTTGAATATGGAAAAATGGTATAAAAAGTATCTTAAAGATGGTTTTGAGCCTGTCCGTAACGCATGGAAGGGTTATTTCAGGATGGAAGGAAAGATGGTGAAGGTTAAAGAGATGGATAGGGTTATAGAAGGCGCTGCACTTGGTATCGACGAAGATGGCGCATTAATTCTTCGTGAAAAGGGCGGGAATATCCTAAGGGTTACATCAGGTGATGTAGAGGTGCGTCCATGAAGATTAATTTCACAAAGATGCACGGACTTGGAAATGATTTTATAGTCATTGACTGCCGCAAGAAAAAGATAGCAGGGCTTTCAAGGCTGATAAAAAAGCTCTCACACCGCCACTTTGGCATTGGCTTTGACCAGGCCCTGATACTCCTTCTGTCCAGAAAGGCTGACTTCAGGATGG
>Ga0209343_10002905_pt1 | contig 21855 bp, 18 predicted proteins | sample RifCSPlowO2_02_FD_184026 | JGI IMG/M metagenome (GOLD analysis project Ga0209343, IMG submission 184026) | Groundwater microbial communities from Rifle, Colorado - Rifle CSP2_plank lowO2_0.2 (SPAdes) (version 2) | ecosystem: Environmental > Aquatic > Deep subsurface > Groundwater | place... | reverse complement strand
CTCCTCGACCTGCCACATGCTCACTATGTGAGAATCGTTCATGATGATGTTCATATCCATCAATCATGCATAATTTGCCCCTCGGAGAGAAAATGGGCGTTTGAAGCTCATTTACTTGGGAAGAGGCAATCATTTGATGCTCATTATGAATGGGAGGAGACTGGATATTGACAGAATCCTCCCCTTTTGCTAGCCTTGCAGCATTCAATGTTCGCCTCCCGAGGCGGACATTTTTTATCCCCGCAACTAAGGAGCGGAGCGACTATAGTTGCGGAGGACCCCGTTAAATAGAACATCGGAAGTATGGGGAGATATTGAACGTCAGCAAAATTTCGGGATTATCAGTAGAACTTTACTATTCTTATTTAACGGGGTGGCGATGTTGTAACGCTCGCTTCGTTCGCTAACAACATAAGCCATGTTTGATTTAAAAATCATAAACTCCGTATTAGACCAGCTCGAGGATGAGCGCGGCATACCGCGCGAAAAGGTTCTCGAGGCCATTGAAGCGGCGCTCGCCACCGCGTACAAAAAAGAGTACGGGAAAAAGGGTCAAATTGTCAGAGCAAAATTTGACCTCAACACCGGCGCGACTGCCTTCAGCCAGGTCAAAATTGTGGTAGATGAAACGCGCGTCATCCCCGAAACGGAGATTGAGAAGATGAAGGAAGAAGAGCGAGTCCGCGACGAAACCGATGAGCGCATCTATTTCAATCCCGAACACCATATCATGCTTGTGGACGCGCGCAAGATTAAGAAAGACGCGGTGCTTGACGATGAAATCATCTTTCCGCTGGAGAGCAAGGGGGACTATGGACGGATAGCCGCGCAGACCGCCAAACAAGTGATTATTCAGAAAATCCGGGAGGCGGAAAAAACCAGCGTTATGACGGAGTACGGCGCCAGACAGGGAGAAATTGTAAGCGGAACCGTGCAGAGAGCTGAACGCGGGAATCTCTTTATAGACATGGGGCGCGCTACCGGTATTCTTCCCTATGAGGAACAAATTCCGGGGGAACGCTACCGGCAGGGAGAGCGCGTGCGCGCGTATCTCTACCGCGTGGAAGAAACGCCAAAAGGCATCTTTCTGAAGCTTTCGCGCTCGCACCCAAAGCTTATCTTTGAGCTTTTCAAGCAGGAAGTTCCGGAAGTTGCTTCCGGCGCGGTAGACATCAAGGCAATTGCGCGCGAGCCGGGTTCGCGAAGTAAAATCGCGGTCTCATCCAACGACCCGCATATTGACCCGGTGGGCTCGCTCGTCGGCCAGCGCGGCGTACGCGTTTCCACTGTTATGTCGGAACTAGGCGGAGAAAAAATTGACATCATAGAATGGTCGTCAGACGCGGCGCGCTTTGTGGAAGCGGCACTGTCTCCGGCCGAAGTGCTTTCTGTACAGATTGACGAAACCGAAAAGAAAGCTATCGTTGAGGTGACGGAGGAAGAGCAGTCGCTTGCCATAGGCAAAGGGGGACAAAACGTGCGTCTTGCGGCAAAACTCACCGGCTGGAAGATTGATATTCGGTCAGCAAAAGGAGAAGCGCTCGCCGAAGCGGAAGCAGAGGCGGCGGAAGAACCGACCACCGACCCCGAAAAGGCCGGAGCGGCTCACGAGGCAAGCAACCCGCAACCAACCACTGAAGAAAAAACGGCGTGATTTCACCAACCAGCGGCGCGATGATTGGTCAAGAGTTAATGATTAAAAGTTAATAGTTATTCTTCCATGAACTCTATCATCACCTTTGCCCTCGGTTCGTCATTACTCGCGCTTATTTATGGAGCCGTTGCCGCGAGCCGCCTTTTGAAAAAGAATGCGGGGAGCGAGCGCATGAAAGAAATATCCGCCGCGATTCGGGAGGGCGCAAAGGCGTATCTAAACAGGCAGTATAAGACCATTTCAGTCATCGGCATTTTGGTTGCGCTCGTATTGTATTTCGCTTTTGGCGCAATTATGGCGCTCGGCTTCCTCGCTGGCGCTGTTCTTAGCGCCGCGGCGGGTTATATTGGAATGAATGTTTCGGTGCGCGCAAACGCGCGGGTTTCGCATGCGGCTTCACAGGGAATGAAACCCGCGCTCGCGCTCGCCTTTCAGGGCGGCGCAATTACAGGGCTTCTCGTCGTTGGTCTCGCGCTCCTTGGTCTCGCGGGATTCTTCGCCGCAACGGGAGATGTGAAAGCCCTCATCGGACTGTCCTTTGGGGCTTCACTCATCTCCGTCTTCGCGCGGCTCGGCGGCGGCATTTTTACCAAAGCCGCCGATGTCGGCGCCGACCTTGTCGGCAAAGTTGAAGTGGGCATTCCGGAAGACGACCCGCGCAACCCAGCGGTGATTGCGGATAACGTGGGAGACAATGTGGGGGATTGCGCCGGGATGGCGGCTGACCTCTTTGAAACATATGTGGTAACGACGACTGCGGCGATGCTTCTCGGCGCAATTCTCTTTCCTAATTTTGCGAACGCTCTCCTTTACCCCCTCGCGCTCGGCGGCGTCGCGATTATCGCCTCCGTCATAGGCACCTTTTTTGTTCGTCTCGGAAAGTCAGGAAATATCATGAACGCGCTCTATAAAGGACTCGCTGTCTCCGGCATTCTCTCCGCGCTCGCATTCTATCCGCTCACGGGGAGAATTATGTCCGGAAACGGGATGTACGAGACCGCGTCTCTTTTCTTTGCCGCGCTCGTTGGCCTTATCGTAACGGGACTTCTTGTGTGGATTACCGAATACTACACAGGGACCGCGCACGCTCCGGTACAATCAATCGCGCGCGCGAGCACGTCCGGACACGGTACAAACATTATTCAAGGACTCGCCATCTCCATGAAGGCGACGGCGCTTCCGCTTCTTACTATCGTCGGAGGAATTCTCCTCGCGCACTACTTCGCGGGACTCTACGGCATCGCCATAGCGGCAATGAGTATGCTCTCCATGGCGGGGATTATCGTCGCGATTGACGCTTACGGCCCCATCACGGATAACGCCGGCGGCATTGCCGAAATGTCGAACCTTCCGTCGTCTGTTCGCGAGGTTACTGACGCGCTGGACGCAGTTGGCAACACGACCAAAGCGGTGACAAAGGGTTATGCCATCGGCTCGGCGGGACTTGCCGCTCTCGTGCTTTTTTCTTCCTACACGCAGGAATTCGAAGCGCTTGGCAAAACGCTTCAATTCGACCTGCGAGACCCGATGGTTATTATTGGCCTTTTCCTTGGTGGACTTCTGCCGTACTACTTTGCGGCTATTTCAATGGAATCCGTCCGCAAGGCCGCAAGCGCGGTGGTAGAAGAAGTGCGGCGTCAGTTCAGGGAAATCAAAGGAATTATGCAGGGAACTGCAAAGCCGGATTACGGCAAGGCAGTGGATATCGTAACAAAAGCGGCCATTCGCGAAATGATTGTGCCTGCTCTTATTCCAGTGCTTGCTCCCATTATCGTCGGACTTCTCTTTGGTCCGGTCGCGCTCGGCGGTCTTCTTGTTGGAAGCATCGTAACGGGGCTTTTTGTCGCCATTTCTATGACCTCCGGCGGCGGAGCGTGGGATAACGCCAAAAAATATATTGAGAAAGGGAACTTTGGCGGCAAAGGCGGCGAACCGCACAAAGCGGCAGTCACAGGCGACACGGTCGGCGACCCGTATAAAGACACGGCGGGTCCTGCGATTAATCCCATGATCAAGATTCTGAACATTGTGGCGTTGTTACTAATACCGTTCCTCCTCTAATCAGTCCTATCCTATACGATACGTAAACTCCGCTCGTCCTATCCCTGTGCAGGAGCACAGGGCGTTCGGCGAGCGGAGTTTCCTTTAAGAACCCTCGGTTCTCAACGCTCGCTCGCAGACTCGCTCACTGCTCTCCTCCACGGGGAAACTATAGTTTCCCCGACCCATTTCGCTGACCCGCCATTCATCCCTGCCTAGGAAGGCAGGGAGTTCTGGCGAGTCATTAAACGCCGTGTAGTATCATTGTCCTACAATGGCGCTCTATCTCCAGAGAATTCTTTTCCGCAAAGCCCCAGCTTCTGAACGGGAGTCGGGGCTTTGTTATGCACGAGGGTTGTGTCGCATTGTTCTGGTTGCGTCTGTCTTCTTTATCGCACCGTTTGCGGCAAGCGCGGCAACGGTGCTTGACGGCGTAACGATTGCCGCTTCCGAGACCTGGGACACCGCCGGAAGCCCGTATGTGATTCGTAACGAAGTAACCATTGCCGCTGGCGCGAAGCTCACCATTCTTCCGGGCGTTGTTGTGAAGTTCGAAGACGACGCAATGCTCACTGCGGAGGGAAGTATTGAAGCGCTCGGCGCCGCAAGCGAGCCGATTATCTTCACCTCAATCTATGATGACGCGGCGGGAGGCGACACGAACGGCGACGGCGGGGCAACCTCTCCCACATCTTTTGACCCGTGGGGACTCAATTTCTATGGTGCGGCGAGATTGCCCGCTTCTACATTCCGATACACGACCATTCGCAACTCACAATACGGCGCGTATGTTTCGGGCGCGAAGCTCTCCCTTCTGCAGGCAACCTTTGAAGAAAGCGATAACGGATTTTATGTTGACGGCGCGGGAATGCTTTCAGTTGCCGATTCCACGCTCGGCGGGACGGATGGCGACCTCGTCGCGGCGGACGGCGGGAGCTATGTAGAAGTGAGTAACTCTGTGATGCGCGAGGTCTTCGACGGGGATGTGTTTGGAATGTACAGCGGCGCGTACCTGTTCCTCGATGAGTCCCGCATTGAAGACATTGGGGACGGTTCGGCGATTGGACTCTACAGCGCCCACGCCACAACAACGAGGTCTATCATTTCCGGCGGCACCGATTCGGCGCTTGAACCCTATAGCGGTTCATCACTTACCGTTCTTGATACCACGATTGAGGATTTCTCCGGGACTGCCGTCTACCTGTATAAGAGCCGCGTTATTGTTCAGGACTCCATTATCCGTGGCAACGACTACGGGGTGTACGCGTCGGGCATGGGGAGCGATGTCTCTATTTCCGGGAGCGTCATCGCGGACAACGCTTCGTATGGTGTCTACGATGAGGGCGGCGCGCCGACAGACGCGCGGGGGAATTTTTGGGGAGATGCTTCTGGCCCGTTTCATTCCGGCTTGAATCCGGACGGACTCGGCAATGAGATATATGGAGGCGTTCTTTTTGAACCGTGGCTTACGGAAGATCCGTTTGCGCCGCCGGAACCATCATGTTGTTCCTCGGTTGCGTTTATTCCGGGAATTAAAGGGTCGCGGTTGTATAAAAAAGTTGGTGATTCGGAAAACCAACTCTGGGAACCGAACCGGAATGCCGATGTGGAGAAACTGCTTATGGATGCAAACGGCGTATCGCTTGACCTGGATATTTACACGCGCGATGTTATCGGTCGGGCATTTGGCGCCTTTGATGTGTACTCGGGATTTATTGGGTTTATGGATGGTTTGGTGTCGGACGGCACGATTGCCGGCTGGCGGGCTCTGCCGTATGACTGGCGCCTCGCTCCTGATGAAGTAGTGCGGAAAGGAGTTGAGACCGGAGGCGGAAACATTTCCTACCTCTCGCCGGTGCCGGCAGGGGAACTGCCGTTTATGATTAAAGAGATTGAGGAGCTCGCCGCTGTTTCGCAAAATGGTAAGGTAACGCTTGTAACGCACTCAAACGGCGGGCTCGTCGCAAAGTCGCTCCTCGCCCGCCTTGAAGCGCTCAAAACTCTTGGCGTAACGGATTTAGTAGACAAGATTGACCGTGTCATCATGGTTGCCGCGCCGCAACTTGGCACACCGTCCGCCATCGCCGCCATGCTTCATGGCGACGGCGAGCACATGCTCGGCGGGTTTTTCCTCAACAAACAGACGGCGCGGGTTTTCGCTGAAAATCTCCCGGGTGCGTACGCGCTGCTTCCTTCGGCGAGATATTTTGATGTTGTGTCCGACCCGGTGATGACATTTAGCGATGACATTACGAGTGCGGCAAACTTCGGCGCCTACGCGCCCGACATTTCTTCCTTCGCGGAACTTGGACAATTTTTCCTCGCGATTCTTGATGGCCGAAGCGACCCTGCCTTTGGCGACAACGCGACACCAAACATTTTAAACCCCGCTCTCCTCGATTCGGCAGAAAGTTTCCACGCGGCGGCTGATGCCTACCTCCCTCCCCCGCACATCAAAGTCGTGGAAATCGCCGGTTGGGGTTTGGACACCCCAAAAGGCATCCGCTACGATGCCAAACGCGACTGCCCAATCTTCTGCAGTGAGTATGAATTGGAACGAGAGGAAATAAATACAGTGGAGGGCGATAGCGTGGTGGTATATCCAAGTGTTGTTAGTAGTTCTGGTACAGATTATTTCTTTAACATCTTTGATTACAATGAAGATGATTCGGTGTCTGATTTGAGAAATAGAAAACATTCTAATATTTTGGGAGCAGTTTCTATACAAAATTTCTTACGCAACATGGTTACCGAATCTAACGTATTACCTAACCATATAACCACATCAAAACCGTCGCTGGATGGAGAAGATGGAAGACTTACTTTGTCGGTCTTTTCTCCCATCACCATAGACGCCTACGACTCTGCTAATTTACACACTGGTCTGATACCAAGTCCGATTCCCGATTCTGATTTGATTTTCTTTGAGGAAAAAATCCCCAACAGTTACTACAAAGAATTTGGGGAAGGGAAAACTGTTGGTTTGGACGGGAGCGGCACATATAGGATTGTGATGAACGGCACCGGCTACGGCACATTTACATTTGAGAAAAAAGAATTCTCCGAAGACGGCTCCGCTACAACAACTACTTTTACTGACTTACCCGTAACCCCGCTTACGATAGCCGAGGTGGAAGTTCTGCCGGACGCGACTACCACGGTTATTAAACTTGATTCCGACGGCGATGGCGATACTGACTTCACCTTGGAGCCAAGCGACGCATTTAACCCCATTCTTTTCCTCAATTCGCTCAAGCTATTTGTCTATTCCCTTGATTTGCCCCCGAAGATTGAAAGGTACTTCATAAAGTGGATTGACAAGGTGATAAAGGGCATTGAAAAGGGTAAAATTAAGAATGTGGAGAAGAAACTCAAACAGGCCATCAAGAAGCTTTCTCATCACAAAGGCCACTTCAAAAAGATTCCAGAGGAAGACCTGAACGCCATCATATCAATGCTTAACGAATTATTAACTAATTTGAAATAGATGAATATGAAAAAAACAATTTTAATTGTCTTGGCCGCTACCATTTTAGCTTATGTGATATCTGAGCCAGTCATATTCGGTCTTTGCGAGCCGACCGAGAGATTCGATTGCATAAGACTGTTGTCGTCTGAAATAGGTAAACCACTGTTTCTGAACCTAGTGGCTTTGTTTGTGTCTCTTGTCTTTCTTTCCCTATCAAGAGTCCAGCGGTTTAATAGGTGGAAAATCTTTACTGCTCTTTATTTCATCCTTGCAGGACTTTTAATTTCCTTTACACCTATTACATGTGGTGGGTATTTACCAACCTGTTTAGATCGTAATGATGTCTCCTGGCTCACCGCAGGAGGATTCCTTCTCATCACCCTCCTCCTCGTCGCCTCCCAAAAACTCAAATCCAGACACCAATCCCCAACGCAAACTTAACTCCACCCCTTACAGGGTCCGGCCGTGCATACAATTTATGGTGTCATTGCTGGCACAAAATCTCTATACAGCGAAAACGCTTGCCGGTATATCAAATCTAACACCTTTTCGCTTTCCTCCGCTTTATATCCTTTTCGCAACAAAAGCAATTTAACATTCGCGCGGACTCTCGCTTTGATTATATCATTGTTCATCCAATCAATCGCCAAATCACGCTTGATAATTTTGACAAGTTCTCGCACCAACTTCTTCAATTCTTCATTTCCGTTGACCGCCTTGCGCCCCGCGGAAATAGCGTCGTAAAAAGCCATTTCTTCCTCCGACAAACCAATATCCTCGTTGAGCTTCTCAACTTTTTTAATCTCCCTTGCCAACTCAATAAGTTTCTCAATGACTTTCGTGGAGTTGATAATGTTGTTCTCGTATTTTTCAATGATGTCCTCCAGCATATCAAGGAGCGATTTATAGCGAACCAAATTCTTTTTTGTTCGCACCCTCAATTCATCATTCAAGAGTTTACGAAGCACATCCACGGAAAGATTCTTATACTTCAGATTCTTCACTTCTTCCAGAAACTTCTCGTCAAAAATAGAAATATCCGGCCTTCCTTTGCCATTCATGTCAAAAATATCAATGACACCCTCGGCGGATATGGCCTTGGAAACAAGCTCCCGCACGGCGGATTCAACATCAAAGCCGATGACATCTCCCCGGATAATGGTTCGCTTGATAATCGCTCTTTTGACGCTCTGGAAAAATTCTACTTCGTTTCGTATCGCATTCGCTTCTCTGTGCGGCATGGCAAAAGCGAAGAGCTGGGACAGTAACTCCGTCTCTTTGGCAAATCTCTTTTTCTTTTCATCGTCAACCATTCCGCTCCTTTCATTGGTAATAATCGTATTAACCGCCTTTTGAAAAACTCCCGCCAACTCCGCGCCTTTCAATTTTTTCCACTCCTTATATTCAACTCCAGAAAACATTGCCCGCACTATGTCATATTCTTCAATCATCTTGGCGATGATCTCTTCAATCGGCACCATCGCCTCTTTTTGGATACCAGAGCTATAAATGGAGAGTGCTTTTTTCAAATCATCAGCAACGCCAATGTAATCAACGATAAGGCCGCCGGGCTTATCCTTGAAAATTCTATTGACGCGGGCGATTGCCTGCATCAAGGTATGATTCTTAAGCGGCTTATCAATATACATTGTATGAAGCGCCGGGACATCAAAACCGGTCAGCCACATATCGCATACAATCACGAGTTTCAGCGGATCGTCGGGATTCTTAAATCTCTTTTCCAATTCTTTAGTATCTCTGCTTTGTTTAAGTTCGGGAAAATCTTCCGGCTTTGAAATGACAACTGCGACTTCCGGCCTGCCCGCCGAAGCCCCTGTCTTGCCGGCAGGCAGGTCGGCACAGGCGGGTGCGTCTTCAATCTTTGAAATGATTTTATACATCTCAACGGCCGTCTTTCTTGAAATGGTTACAATCATTCCTTTTCCCTCAAGACCGCGATTGTTGAAGTGTTCTATTATGTCTTTTGCCACCTGCTCCAAACGATCTTTCGCGCTTACGGCTTGCTCAAGTCGCGCCCATTTACGCTTATATATTTCCTTTGCCTCAAACTCTATCTCACCGATTAAATCCTCAAATTCTTCGTCAATAAACTGATTTGCCAAATGCAGAGGCACAAGCCGCCCCTCGTAATAAATCGGCACGGTAGCGCCATCTTCAACCGCTTGGTTTATCTTGTACTCGCTGATGTGGTCGCCGAATACCAACCTTGTTTCGCGATTATGTAAACTTATCGGCGTGCCGGTAATACCCATGAAAGAGGCGCTGGGTAAGGCAACCCGAACATTCGCCGCAAACTTCGCGTACTGCGAGCGGTGCGCCTCATCCGCAATAGCGATAATATTTTCTCGTTCACTTAAAACTTCGTATTCGGTATCAAATTTTTGAATTGTAGTAAAAATAAGTTCGCCGGCCGCTTCGCGCAATCTTTCTTTCAAGTCAGCTATACTTTCCGCTTGCTTCGCGCTCGGATAGCCGCTCCTCAAAAATGTTTTGTAAAATTGTCCGTCAAGGTCATTTCTATCAGTCAAAAATACAAAGGTGGGACTTTTCAATTCTTCCAACTGCTTCGCCTTGTTCGTATAGAAAACCATTGAAAGCGACTTGCCCGACCCTTGCGTATGCCAAAAAACACCGATTTTTTTATTTCCTCTCGGCTTTGTCGCGCGCAATGTTTCGTTAACGGCCTTATTGACGCCAAAGTACTGATGGTACATTGCCATCTTTTTTGTGTATTTACTTGCGTCCTTTTCGGCGTCTGCCTCAAAAATAATAAAGTTTCGGACGATATCCAAAAGCCGTATTTTGTGAAAAATTCCTCGCGTCAAAATCTCAAGCTCCGCCTTCGCTGAAGCTTCGGCGGACAAGTCGGAAATTGCCTCATTTTCACTCTCAACGCCCTTCCAGCGAGAAAACCACTCCCAAGAGGATGAAATTGTGCCGTGCTTTGCTTCAATCAGATCGCCGATAACGAGTATTTGATTGTATTTGAAAATTTCAGGAATATCTTTTTTATATTCTCGCAGTTGCTCATAGGCGGTGTAAATTGCCGCGTTTTCAAGCGCGGGATTTTTGAGCTCAAAAATCGCAAGCGGGATTCCGTTCACAAAAATAACAACATCCGGCCGGCGAACTTTTTCCAATCCCTGAATCGCGAATTGATTGACAACTAAAAATTCATTATTCTGCGGGTTTTCAAAATCAATAATTTTTGCGAACCGCCAAATATCTTCGCCGTCCGCGCTGTGAAAATTAACCCGCACTCCCTGTGTTAGCATTGTATAAATTTCTTTGTTGGCAATCTCCAAATTTGGGTGTTCGGATCTCAAACTCCGCGCGGCATCATCAATCGCGGCTTCCGGCAAGTCTGGATTGAGACGACGAATAGAGCGCTTCAGCCGCCCAACCAAAACAACCTCGCGAAAATCTTCGCGCTCGCCCAAAACTTGGCCCGGCGCCAAATCCGGCCCAAACTCATAGTCATAGCCCATCTCCTTGAGCCATTCTATGACTGGTTGTTCGGTTAATGTGTCTTCGTTAAGTTTTTGCGTCATAGTTATTCACATTAGTATTTGACATTTCACTGCTAGTTTGCTAACCTTGCAAAACAAGTGGCTTCGGCCTTACCCCCGCAAGGGGGAGAAAACCTGAAAAGCCGTCAGAATAATGTTCTGACGGCTTTTCGTAGCCGCCCGAACGATTTTTTGTTAAGAAACCCGATCTTTTCCACCAGTCGCCGTGTATCAACGACGCGGATTTGCGAAAGAATCGTTGATGCCTCTTCCACCTGCACTATTCCTACAGGCACGCGGAGCGGATGACGGCGAGGTGAGGTGGTAAGAGGCACAGCCATACAGGTATCTGCGCCAAAACCGCGGAGAATCACAGCGGAGCGGAGAAATAGTTCCCCGCTCCCATCTTGTTCGGAACCGATATTCACACCAAATCGGCACCACCAGACCTCAGCACGGTATATAAACGCGGCGTTTCGGTATGCGCCCGCTTCTTCTCTGTATTCCACTTGTCAAAATCTTTGTTCATATTTTTATCTCCCCGCTCATTAACTTTGGCAAAAGCAAATCGCGGAGAGCAGATAATTTTTGGTTTTCGTGTTTGATACTGGAAATTTTTTCTAAAATCTGCGAAGCCATAGCAGTAAACTTCTCTACTAACTCCGCTGGAGGAATTATAATCTCAAAGCTCGAAATCGCTTCCTTTGATAGTCCGAGAATATTTGTGCCTGCTGCTGCTCCAATGACCCGCGCGCGAAATGCGGATTGACGCAAAAGATAATAGAGAAATGTCTTATTCAAGTCTGATTTTGGCCGAAGAATATAGATGTGGTGAGTGAATAGATATTTTTTATTTCCCAGCCACTCCTCAACTATTACTGGATTTCCAATAATTTCTCTTTCTTGAGTGATGTCGGTATTAGAAACAAGAAGGTCTCCGATTTCGGCAATGTGGCGTGGTTTGTAATCGCCAGAATAATATTTCAGATTGTCGTAAGAGAACTTGCCGCCACGCATGAAACAACCAAGATTTATCATCGGCATTCCTGATTTATTTAGCCCCGATCCTTTATAAGAAATTCCCTTGTCAAGGCCAACTATATCCGCGAGCTTTTTCACTTCCCACCCCTCTGGAATTTTTCCTAATTCCGAATCAACCATTTTTATTTTTTCGTGGCCGGGGAATTTGAAATTTACAAACCACTCCTTAAAAATCGCCTGCGCCGTTGCTTCCAAATTTTTGCTGATTTTATTATTCAACTCAATCTTGTCATCAAAAGCGGAAAGAATATCCGCGATGCGTTTTTGGGTCTCTAGATTTTCTGGAACTTCTACCTCTATATTTTCAAAAGCAGCGCGTTCTACACGCTGACGACCAGAAGCGCCAACCATGCTTCCTTCGGCTAGTTTTCGAATACGAAATGTGCGAGATAAATAATGAATAAAGTCACTGTTAGATATTCCTTGTTTGCCACGCAGTACATAAAATTCGGTTGATCCGAAAGCGGGACTTTTTAACTCTTGGGCTTGCGTTATTTTCCCATTCTCTAAACAAGGAGTAATGCGAGCAAATAGAGTGTCGTTTTCTTCGAATCTCGCCCCGGAACCTTTGAAAACTTTCCGCTTTTGCCAGTTTGTTGTACGAGAAAGCGGCGCGACATCCGCCATATCCAAAAATGGATACTCTTTGCCGCGTTGAATCTGAACCGTTGGGTTTATATTTGCAAATTCCCCCAACCTCACCTTCCGCCAAGTTTTAGATTGTGATTTTGTTTTTGTCATACTCACAGAGTTATTTATCTTGAGATTTACTTTTGTATTCCAAAATAATTTCTCCCCTTTCTTTTTCCGTTATAGGACAATTATCGCAACGATATACTCCGCAGAGCGATGAGTATCCGCCGTCGGGCAAAATAATTCTTTCTCCACATTTGGAGCAGTAGGTCGGCTTAAAAGCAGGCGGATTTGGTAGCTTTTCAAAATTGTATTCGTTCATGCCATACCACACATACATTTCCAGTTCGTGTTCAAAATCCTCGCGACACTTTTTGCAAGTTCTCCAATCGTCTTCATGTTCTTCCACATTGTGGTGTCCGCATAGCGTAAACCGCCGGTGATTGCGCGAACAAATATCGCGCGAATATGAAAACATCACATATTCGCTTTCATCGCCACACACCCAATTGCCGCAGCATTCCGTCTTATACCTCGGTTTTTTTGACTTGCCGCACAATCCGCACGGAGGATTAACGGTTCGCTTTTTTATTTCCTTTATTGTTTTTTTCATATTTTTGCTCGTATTTTCATATTTCTACTTTTTGGGCAACTTTCTTGGTCACAGCGGCATTTGGATATCCCTATCCAGCGGCAGTTGCTCCAGAAATGACATAATTTGTTCCGGCGTCGGTCTTTTTACATTGGTAATAAAATAATCTTTTTGGAACATCGGTTTCTTTCCAATCTTACTACACTCGTCAAGTACTGCCTCAATAAAACTCGCCGGTGCGATGTTAAACGAGACAAGCGCTGTGATAAGAACATATTCTTGAAAACTCTCGGCTTCCTCAATTTCAACGGTAAACCGTTCGGACACTTTCTTAAGCGTCTTGGCAAATGCGCCCGCCGATGATTTCCTGAAATCGGCGCTTTTGTCAAACGCAAGCACAACAAAGCAACGCATCTTATTGTTTCGTACTCCTGCCGGACTGCCAATCAATGTTTCGTTATCCCACAATCCATCATCAACCGGTTCCGCGCTCCCTGTTTGCTCGTTCCAAACAAAATGGTTGGATGGAGATACCTTATCTTCCACAATGCCATATTTATTATCACGCCCCAAACCGCACTCACCCATAACAAATGCGTGCATTCGTATGATAGTTTGAATTGCCATACTGGCTTGTTTCCGAGCAAACGCTCTAGATTCTTCGTCTCGGAGTTCAACTTCCCCAGCTGAAATAACATAACCAAACTTTCCGCGATATTCAGCATGGTCAAAAAGTTGCAATACTGGCTCATCGCCAATAAACATTTCCCGGCGCTTCTGCGCATATTCAAAAGTGAATGGGTTTATTTCCGCCTCAACAACAAGAAAGACGCGGCTTACGCTGTCGTCCAAAATTCTTGTCTCTTCGCATAAACGAACCTGCGAATACGGACCATCCTCGCCCCACATTTGCTCATAATTCTTTGGCGTAAGTTTTTTGTTTATTTTTTGGTCTTTTTTCATACTTTTCCTTTATTTCACAGCATAATTTCCACTTTTCCACTTTTTGGCTTGCTACCAACCGCTTGGTATGCTACACTAGCTCCGGTGCTTGGAGGGCTTTGGCCCTGTCACGGCTATCCAAGCTGTAACCAAGCGCCGCTAAAAGACACCGCCTTGCGCGGCGTTTTTTAGTTTAATCATGTTCAGGATTACCACCATGTAAAATCCGCCTACTGGTATTTTTATCAATTCCCCAAAATGGAATCACGCTCCAAAAGTGCTTTTCTCCTCCCGCAACTTCTTTCACAATCACTTTGACGCGCACCGAATCCAAAACGGCTATGAACTCGTAGTACGCAACATCTTTCATTACTCGCTCCCACCGGCTGTTTGTTTTTTGTTCTTCAAAACGCCGCACTGACCAAATACCCTGCATTGTTCGCGAGAGTTTCAGAATTTCCGACGCGTAACGAATAAGCTTCAGGCGACTATACTGATCTGTGTGCGGCCGCGCTTGTCCGTCTGTTTTGAACTTCAGATGCCGCAGTCCTTTTGCGTTAAAAGCGACATCGCTCCCAAAGTATGGACAGCGAATTTTTTCTACGGTCGTGTAAAACGCTTCGGCATCCGTCCGCACCTTTTCAAAATCCTGTTGGTCTTTGAAATTAAATTTTCCCATGATTGAACTTGCGTAAATTCGCGGTTATCTTTTCTTCCAACCCTTTGTTTTCCTCAAAAGATTCTTTCAACTCACCGCTCAACTTCCTCATCTTTTCCTCAAATGGCACGCCGTCGTCTTCCTCCTCGGCAACACCTACGAAGCGGCCCGGAGTGAGGACATAACCATTTTTTGCAATTTCATCTTTTTTGACTGCTTTACAGAAACCGGCAACGTCTTTGTATTCTCCGGCGCCACTCTCGCCGCGCCATGTGCGAACAGTGCCAGCGATTTTTTTGATTTGCTCTTTGGTGAATGTAACCTGCTTGCGGGAAATCTGTTCAAAGGTTTCTCGCGCGTCTATAAAAAGCGTCTCGCCGGTACGTTCGCGGAATCTGCCGTTCTTTTTGTTTTTGGATACGAACCAAAGTGAAACCGGAAGCGCGACATTGTAAAAAAGCTTGGGCGGACAGGCAATAATCACATCAATCATATCTTCCTCAATGATTTTCTTCCGTATTTCGCCTTCGCGGCCGCTTACCGCAAGCGCCCCATTTGCCATCACAAAGCCCGCCATTCCGTTTGGCACCAAGTGGTGAATGAAGTGTTGGATCCATAAAAAGTTGGCGTTGCTTCCCGGCGGCGTGCCGAATTTTATACGCGGGTCTTTGTCGGAAAGCCGGCCCGGTTCCCAGTCGGCATTGAAGGGTGGATTTGCCAGCACAAAGTCTGCGCGAAGGTCTGGAAACTTGTCCTCATAATAAGAATTGCCCCATTCCATCTGACCGATAATTCCGCGAATAGCGAGGTTCATTTTACAAAGCCGAAGCGTGGTCGGATTACTCTCTTGCCCGAAGAAAGAAATTTTGGTCGGGTCCTTTTGATGCATTTTCAGAAATTCGCTAGATTGCACAAACATCCCACCGCTCCCGCAGGCCGGGTCAAAGACGCGCGCGTTTTCATACGGCGACAAAACTTCAACCAAAAGACGGACAATGGAGCGAGGGGTGTAGAACTCGCCGCCTCTTTTTCCTTCGGCGGAGGCGAACTGCCCTAAAAAGTATTCATACACTCGGCCGAGGATGTCTTTCTCCTTGTCTATGTCATGGTCAAACTTAATTTTTGAAAAAATATTTACCAGCTCCCCGAGAATTTGGTAGTCCAAATGCGTTTTGGTGAAAATCTTGGGCAATACGCCTTTCAGTTCCTTCGGGTTCTCGTTTTCAATCGCTTCCATTGCCTCATCAATGTACTTTCCAATGTCGTGATGCATCGCGTGGTTTCGCAACTGCTCCCATCGGGATTTTAGTGGAATATAGAAGATCCCGACGCTCTTGTATTGGTCTTTGTCATTCACAATGTGCGTCCTGTCCGCTTCGTTTTTAATGTAGTAGTCCCTGTTTTTCGGATCGCTCGTCCATTGTTCCAACTGCAAGCGCCGCTGATAGTAGGAATCTGAAACATATTTTAGGAAAAGAAGACCCAAGACAATGTGTTTGTATTCAGAGACATCAATGCTACCGCGCAACTTATCCGCGGCTTTCCAAAGCTCTTTTTCAAACTCAAGATCGTGGCCGGCTTTTTTGCCTACCTGTGCGGCAGACAGACCCAGTTCGGTGATTTTTTTGGCGGTTTCTTCCTGCTGTTTTCTTATTTCGTCCTTTATTTCATCGGGCAGAGAATCCTTGTCTATGATGTAGCCCTTGCCCTTTTCCGCAGCCGAAATTTTGCCCTTTTTAACGAGTTTTGTAACCTTTTGGGCCGCTGCAACACGGCTAATCCCCAACATTTTAGCCAGTTCTGCCGTGGTTATATATTGTGCCTTATTATCCATACACAGAAGAGCTTATCATATGATAACCTATATTGTCAAAAGTCATCTTCGCCGAAGCAGAGGTAACAGTAGATATAGTTTCGAGTAAACTACCCTGCGCAAGCGCAGGGCGTTTCTCCAACCGAGCGCGTGGTTATAGGTTGAATAATCTTAGCTGACGCATGATACCAATACTATTCGGTCTTTCGATTTAGCAAAATTATGACGGCCGTCATAATTTTGCTAAAACTCTATTCCATCCTTTGCTTCTATGTCCGTTCTGGTCATTACTCGTTTCATATCGTATGTTCCGCCATTACCCTCGCGCGGAGCGCAGGGAGCTCTGGCGGGTCATTAGCCTGAATGTTTTTTGATCGTTATTAGGCTCTGGTGAATCCCAACTAGCAGGATCTGGTAACTCGCTGAACAAGTATACTTCAGTTAGGGGGTACTAATAGTGGCCATCTGTTGACATTATTTTTGATTTCATAATGCCAGAGTGGCCAATCTTTTACGGAAAAATCAAAACCGACAACGCCTATACCAATAATGCCAGAAGCAGCAGTAGAAAAAGCCGAAGTTTGTGCTCCCGTACTATGAATGAAAAAATATCTCCAGTTTGAATTTTCTTCCAACTTTCTCTGTGTTTCTCTTCCAGCCCCCAAGTCCAGTATTTAAAAGCTGTTAGCCAATGCTCCGGCGGCCCAGTGAATCTGAAAAATTGTTTGGTATTGATTGCTGAAGAAAAATCAGTGTTCATAGTTTTGTGTATTTCGTGTTTTTATCTTTGGATTTGGAGACAGGATATTTGAGGGCATTCTTTTCAATCTTTTTGGCAGAGGCGGAAATGATATCAATACCGAGGTCGTGACTAAGGAGCAAGACCCAATTGAAAACATCCGCCAGCTCTTCACCAATCTCGTCTTTGTGCGTTTTGACGTACTTCTCTATCTCCTTCTCGCTTTTCCATTGAAAATGCTCCAACACCTCCGCAGCCTCAAGTGACAGCGAAACCGCCAAGTCTTTTGGTTTGTGAAATTGTTCCCACTCCCTCACCTTTCTAAAAGCGATCAACTTTTTGGTTAATTCTTCAAGGTTTTGCATATTTCCGCGTTCTACTATGTAAGACATCAGTGAATTGGGGTCATAAAATAGCCCATATTCACTAAACTAGGACTTACGCAATCGGTGTCATTCCCGTGAAGCTTGTCCTCGCGAAGGCGGGGAACGGGAATCCAGGGCGTTAAAAAACGGCCAAATACTGGATTCTCGCCTACGCGGGAATGACAGAAAAGGAAGAAATGCGTAAGTCCTATAAACTATATAGTGAGATAAAGCCAAGAACAAGGAGCTTTCTCTCATTTTCAATTCAAGGTCGAACATTGATATTCACGAGAGGAATGATTGCTCGTTGATTGCCTAGGGACCAGCATTTCTGCTATACTCACTATTAAATCAGACACTCATTACCAATAAATTCTTAAGCATCAAAACAATGAACTTCATGGAGAGAACAGTAACTAATACCGCGGCAGTGGCCGCCATTTTACTACTTGTTGCATCGACCGCACTCGCGGCAGACCCTGCCGGCATCGCCCTCCCAGCCGTCCCCCCGCCAAAACCTCAACCGGCTCGCGAACTCCGGAAAGATATCCGTGATATTCGCGTGGAGCGCCGCGAAACGGTCAAAGACGAGTTCCAAAAAGCGCGAACCGACATCAAAGCGATTCGGGCAACGGCCACGAGTTCCGGAGCAACCAAGGACGCGGTTCGCTCACCGGTCAAAGATATCCGGACCGAGGCAAAGCAAAACATCAAAGACGCCCGAACCGAGGCGAGGGAAGAAATAAAGACAAAACAAGCGGAGTTGCGCAGGGTGCGGCTCAATCGGGAGTTTGAACGCGTCTACCGGCGGTTTACGGCGGCGGTTGAGCGGCTTGAAAAGCTCGCGACACGGATTGAATCGCGCCTTAAGAAGTTTGAGGAACAGAGCCGGGACATGAGCGCCTCGCGGACTCGCCTTGCTGAGGCGCAAGCGAAAATTAGCGCGGCTCGCAATGACACCGAAGCAATCAAGACCGCGGCTGTAAGTTCAGGCGGAACGCTTGACGCGGGAACCGCGTTGGAAAGTCGTCGCAACGCGGTGAAGACGGCCAAGGAAAGCATTAAAGTGGCCCACGCCGCGCTCGTTCAAGTCGTGAATGGAATGAAACCCGGTCGAAGCGGCGCTCCTGCCACTACCACCGCTGAAAGTTCAGGGAATTAGCGCAAACAATCTATAGCTTTTAGCTTAAAAACATGAACCCAATGGAACAAAATCAGCCGCTCGGCACAGCAAAAGAGGGGCGGACCGGACCAACGATTGGAATTATTATCGTCGTTATTATTGTACTCATTCTCGTGGGGTTGTACTTCTGGGGTGAGAGACTCCGAAACGCCGAACCCATGGATTCGGTGACTAACACGCTTCAAGAACAAAGCGCTTCCGATGAGCTTGATGACATTGAAACGGACCTTGACGCAACGATGATTGAGGAACTTGATAGCGACTTGGAGGCCTCGTTTATGGAATCGCCGCAATGACCTTATGCGGTATGTCTGCCATGGATTCTAATCAATTACCCCCAACTTCCCCGACGCCGGCTCCCGCACAACCTCTGGTTGTAGCGCCTGCGCCGGCTTCCGAAGCGGCTCCCGCGGATCCACAGATTGCGGCGCCTGTCCCCGCTTCTTCACTGCTGCCGACTCCTCCGGAAAGACTTCTTACGGCTCCACCCCATACCTCATGGGGCGCGCTCATCGGCATCATCATTATCATAGCGGTGCTCGTCGTCGGAGCGCTGTATTTTTGGGGCGCGAAACTGGAAAGAATGAATGTTGAAGGGCAGAATGTAGAAGGTAGATAGTAGAAGGTGGGAAGGAAAAATAAGACGAATGAAAGGCTTTTTTAATGTTTGCTCTCGTATGCATATTGCATTCAGCGCGAGGGTTCTCTTTCTGTTGTTACTATTTGCATGAACTACACCGTTATTGAAAAGAAATCGCTTCCACGTTCTGAATTTTTTCTGTCTCTTGAGCTCACCGCGGAATATGTGGACATACATCTTCGGCAGGTGCTTGAGCGCCTAAAAAAAGATACGGAACTTCCCGGATTCCGAAAAGGATTCGTGCCGGAAAAGATAATCAAGGGACGTGTGGGAGAAATGACGCTCTGGGAGGAAGCGGCGACGAAAGCGCTTTCTACGGCGCTTGGCGAGATCTTTTTCGCGGAAAAGCTCGACGTGGTGGGACAGCCGCGCGTTGAGGCAACGATGCTCGCCCCCGCAAATCCGGCGAAGTTCAACATCACCCTCTCGCTCTTTCCGAACCTAGAGCTTCCTGACTACAAAAAGATTGCCGCCGAACATACTGGGAAGAAACTGGAGCATCCAGAAATTGAGGAAGTGGAAATTGACGAGGTGGTTGCGGAAATACTCAAGCAATACAAAGATGCCAACAAAGCCGCTTCCGGAGAAAAAGAGCTTCCGCTTACCGATGAAATTGTTAAGAAGTTCGGCAATTTCGGAAGTGTTGCCGATTTTCGCGAAAAAGTGAAACAGGGGCTTTCTCTCCGCAAAGAAGAACTCAACAGAGAAAAGCGCCGCGCCGAGCTTCTTGACGCGCTCACAAGGAAAAGTCAGAGCGAGATTCCGGACGTGCTTATAGAAAGCGAGCAATCGCGAATGGAGAGCGAGTTGCGAATGCATCTTGAGAAATTAGGAAGCTCTTTTGAGAATTATCTGAAAGAAATAAAAAAAGATCCGGATTCGCTCAAAAAAGAGTGGCGCGCAGACGCGACAAAAAGAGTGCGATTGCAACTCATACTGCACAAGATTGCGCGGATAGAGAACATAACCGCTTCCTCGGATGAAATCGCCGCGGAAGTAGCGCATATCGTTGAACATCACAAAGACGCCAATCCCGAAAGCGCGCGCGGGTATGTTGAAACATTTCTCACGAACCAAAAGGTTCTTGAATTTCTGGAAAACCAAAAATAGCGTTAAGCGTACAGCGTTTAGCGTATAGTGCGGAACATCAAATTTAGGACTTACGCATTTGCCTCCCAATTCTCCCTTGGTAAAGGGAGTACCCGCCTAACTTTTCAGAAAAAGTTGGGCGGGGGATGGATTTTATGGCTTTATTCTGAATTAGAAATCCTCCTGCCTCCGGCCACCTCCCCGCCTGCGCCGAGCCTCCTGCCTGCGCTGAAGCTTCGGCAGGCAGGTCGGCGGGGACAGGCTTTAGAAAAGAAGGAATAGGAGCCGAATGCGTAAGTCCTAAAATTATTTGTCAAATCATATTTTTGTTTGTATACTCTGACCATCTTAGCCATAAATCTTGCATCGTAACTTGTAAATCCATGTCCATTCTAATTCCCACAGTAATTGAAAAGACAACGTACGGCGAACGTGCCTACGACATTTACTCGCGCCTTCTCAAGGAAAATATCATCTTTCTCGGCGGGCCGATTGACGACCATGTCGCCAACATTGTGATTGCGCAACTCCTCTTTCTCCAATCCGAAGACCCGAAAAAAGAAATCAACATTTACATAAATTCACCGGGTGGTTCCGTGACCTCCACGCTCGCGATTATTGACACGATGAATCACATAAAAAATGACGTTGCCACTACCTGCGTCGGCATCGCGGCTTCCGGCGCGGCGATGGTGCTCTCCGCGGGGAAAAAAGGCAAGCGCTATATACTCCCCAACGCAGAAGTCATGATTCACCAGCCGCTCGGGGGCGTCGAGGGCCAGGCGACGGACATTGCGATTACCGCCAAGCACATCTTGCAGACCAAAGAAAAGCTCAACAAGATACTGGCGCACAACACGGGAAAGCCCCTCGCGCAGATTGAAAAAGACGTGGAGCGCGACTTCTTCATGACAGCGGAAGAAGCGAAAAAGTATGGCATTATTGACAAGATCATTCAAGTCATAGAGTAGTCATAAAACAGCTGATTAGCTTGTTAGCTTGTTAGCTTTTTGGGCCAGTTTCTTTCCGCACACCTTCTCGCCACGCACAGACGTGGTAGATGAACAACCGCACCGCAAGCGGTGCGGTATCATGAGCCGATTGTGGTTAGCGATTGTTCCACCAAGGGTGTGTTGCCAAATGCCGAAATTGCCGATCTGCCTGTGCGGGGCACGCAGACAGGTTTTTTGTCTGACTTTTTCCGTTTTTCTCGTATTCTTCCGTCCCGGTGTCGCCCCGAAATTGCATTCGGCAACAGTCCCAAGCGGACTGGTCTTGAGAAGGAATCGTTCTCACCTAACCAGCTAACCAGCTAAAAAGCTAATTAGCTAACTCATGCGCGCTATAGGCCATAAATAACTGTTACCGAAATCTCTGGTTACCGCGGGCGCGTTTTTGAATGCGAAAAATCTTTGTAATCAGGGTATCAATCTGTCGTTTGAGAAGCAAGGGGTTCAACACAGCATG
>Ga0209343_10002904_pt1 | contig 21858 bp, 19 predicted proteins | sample RifCSPlowO2_02_FD_184026 | JGI IMG/M metagenome (GOLD analysis project Ga0209343, IMG submission 184026) | Groundwater microbial communities from Rifle, Colorado - Rifle CSP2_plank lowO2_0.2 (SPAdes) (version 2) | ecosystem: Environmental > Aquatic > Deep subsurface > Groundwater | place... | reverse complement strand
GGTATAGGCCGGAGAGGGTTCACCCGGCACAGTAGATGCTGTGATTATCCCTTCTGCGGTCAATATCCTTATCTTTGCATCTCTTGCCATCTCATCAACCAGGGTTATGACGTTCTCCAGCCCCTTCCTTTGGGAGGCAAAAAAGACCGGCGGTGCGCTTTTCTTCAGTGCTATGGTTTTGGCGTCAATGCTTACGCTGTCTGCGATGACAGTTATGCTCCCATAGATGATATAATCTGCGCCGACCTCTTTGCCTATATTTTTTACTGTGTCCTCTGCAATCTCTTCTTTGTCATGTCTGGAAATTGCCTGCTTGATGGAAGATTCCTTTATAATCTCTACAGCCGGCTCAGCGCCTATCCTTGATGCGAGCATATCATTGACTGCACTCTTTAGGTATTTCATACTCTCGTCTGCATTCACCTTCCATGGGAGTATGGCAACCTTTATTTTTTCAGCGGCTATGCCTTTATCGGCGCTTATGGTCAATATTGTAAGGAGTAGAAATGTTAAAATATATCTTGGCAAAATAATCCCCCTTCAAGTTGATTTTGGGTTTAAATAAAAATCCCAATTCCCAATTCTCATTACATCTCCTCAGGCGTTGAAACCCCTAAAAGCCTGAGGCCGGTGTTTATAACTATTCTTACAGCCTCGCACAGATAAAGCCTTGCATTGGTCTGTTTAATATCCTCTGTTACAACCCTGTTTTTATTATAATAAGGATGGAACATCCCTGCCAGTTCCTGCAGATAGAATGTTATACGGTGAGGCTCCATGGCAAAGGCGCTCCCCTTTACAATATCAGGAAAAGAGGCGAGTTTTTTTATAATATCCATTTCTTCCTTAAGGCTCAAGCATTTAATATCCACATCATCTGTTTTGGGAATGCCAAGACCCTTTTCCTTTGCGTGTTTTATTATGCTGCATATCCTCGCATGTGCATACTGCACATAGAAGACAGGGTTTTCAGGCGCCTGCTTCTTTGCAAGTTCCAGGTCAAAGTCAAGCTGTGCGTCAGATTTTCTTGTCAGGAAAATGAACCTGCAGGCATCCTTACCCACCTCGCCTATTACCTCCCTTAATGTTACAAACTCCCCCTCCCTCTTGCCCATAGGCACTGGCACGCTGTTTCTTAGGAGGGATACGAGCTGGACAAAAATTATTTTAAGGGCGCTGTCGTTATAGCCAAATGCCTTTAATGCAGCCCTTACTCGCGCCTCATAGCCATGGTGGTCCGCTCCCCAGATATTAACTATGGTAGAAAATCCACGCTCCATCTTATCCTTGTGATAGGCCACATCCGAGGCAAAGTATGTCAGTTCGCCATCTGTTTTACTTAAGACGCGGTTTTTGTCGTCTCCGAACTCTGTTGTTTTGAACCATTGAGCGCCATCCTCTTTTTTAATGAACCCTTTTTTGTCAAGTTCATTAATTGCTGTCTCTACCATTCCACTCTCGCGGAGTTCTTTTTTTTCGCTGAACCACCTGTCGAATTCAATGCCGAAATCCTTGAGGTCATTTTTAATGCGCTCCAGCATTGCCTTGCATGCAAATTCTTGGTATGTGCCAGGTAGCATACCTTTTTCCCGTACTTTTGTAAGATAATCCTGTGCTATCTCCCTTACATATTCACCCTTATAATAATCATCTGGAAAATCTATCTTTTTGCCTTGCAGTTCATCAAAGCGCAGCCTAACAGACTCTCCGAGTATATATACTTGTCTGCCGGCGTCATTAACATAATACTCTTTAACAACATCGTATCCGACTGTTTTTAAAATATTTGCAAGAGAGTCGCCTACTGCCGCCCCTCTTCCATGCCCGATATGCAAGGGGCCTGTTGGGTTGGCGCTGACGAATTCCACCTGAACCTTCCTGCCTGCGCCTATATTGCTCGTTCCGTATCTTTCTTTGAGGATATGGACCTCTTTTAATAAATTGAGCCAGTAGTCATCTACCATGAAGATATTTATAAAACCAGGGCCTGCTATCTCCACCTTTTTTATATGGACAAATGGCTTTATCTCCTTTGCTATAAGTTCTGCAATCTGCCTCGGCGGCTTGCCTTCTCTTGAGGCCAGGAGCATGGCCACATTGGTCGCATAATCGCCGAACCCATCTCTCTTGGGTTTTTCTATTATGATATCAGGGATATCTTCTGTCTTTATGCTGCCGCTTTTCCTGCAGTTGTTTATGGCCTTTCTTAAAATATCTGCCGCAGTTTCTATCATTAATAGTTCCCCAAATGTAATAAGGAGCCGTTTCCTATCAGCACAAACATCCGCCTACAGGATAAGGCTCCTATTTTTTTGCTCAATCATTTTTTGGCTGACAACCTGCCAGCCTTATTAAACCCCTCAGGTGCCGCCGAAGCCGATGGTTACCTTTGGCCCCTCCACGATGACAGGCACATCCTTCCTGCCTTTGGAATACTTAAGCATCTGCTCCATGCCGCTGGTATCCTGCTTCACATTGATATACTGCACCTGATAACCCTTTCTGGCATAATCCTCACGGGCTGCCATTGTATATGGTCATGTGTCTTTGCCAAAGATGAGGATTTTTTCAATCATAACAATCAACCCCCTTCACTTTTGCTATGGCCGATATTACCATCTGCCGGACACTAATTCAAGTCTTATATCTTCCCCAAAAATCAATGTCTATTTTTGGGTCTATTCCGTTTTATGGATGTTTTTCTGTTATTTAAGTCCTCTGAAAGGCCCAGCTCTTTTGAACGGGAAGCGGGGTTTATCTTAATTTCTCGGTTGTTTTTTACTTGACAAGTTTTAATATTCTGATATTATCCTGATTAGTTTAAGAATAAGTTTAAACTTGAAGATATTTATAAAACAAAGAGTTATATATAGAAATAGAGGGGATATTTATGGGCATAAAAACCCCGGAACTGCTAAAGATGATAGATATACCACGGCAGAAATTATATTATCTGGAGATGAAGGGGTATATAAAACCTAATAAGATTGTAATAGGGGAAAAGGGGTTCCGCGAATACAGCGAGGAGGATGTAAAGAAGATAGAGTGTATATGGAAACACCTCAAGAAAGGTTTTAAATATAAGGTTGCATACGAGAAGGCTATGGAAGAATTGGGCAATCCGCAGATGAACCTTATAACCCCCCCAGCACGGGGATGAATAAAAGGAGGAAAGATAAATGGAGCTCTCCATAAGCTCTGAACCCCCCAGTAGCAATCTGGCAACGAATATTATATCAGACTTTGAAAAGTCCAGCAGGTGGCAGGAATGGAAGGACTGGAGATGGCAGCTTAAAAACAGGATTACCACATTAGAAGAGCTTAAAACATTTATCTTGTTAACCCCCTCAGAAGAAGAGGGCGTGAAAAGGTCAGGCGGGCGGCTGGCAATGGCAATTACGCCCTATTTTTTTTCGTTGATAGATAAAACCAATCCAAATTGTCCAATCCGTAAACAGGCAATCCCGCGAATAGAAGAATTCAGCATATCAACCCATGACATGGTTGACCCCTGCAGTGAAGACAACCATTCACCGGTTCCCGGTCTTGTGCACCGATATCCTGACAGGGTGCTGCTTCTGGTCACAGATTCATGCGCAATGTACTGCCGTTACTGTACAAGGCGCAGGATGGTGGGCGAAGAGCAGCCGCCCATTTCTACAAGCAAATTTGAGGAGGCATATAAGTATATAAAATCCAAAAGGGCAATCCGCGATGTCCTTATCTCCGGCGGAGACCCATTGATGCTCAAGACCGAACACCTTGAATATTATCTGGACAGGCTCCGCTCCATCTCCCATGTGGAGATAATAAGGATAGGCACAAGGGTGCCTGTAACACTGCCGATGAGGGTAGATAAGGAACTGGTTGATATGCTGAAAAAATACCACCCGGTTTACATGAGTATGCACTTTTCGCATCCAAGAGAAATAACCCAGGATGTGAAGGACGCATGCAATATGCTGGCTGATGCAGGGATGCCATTGGGCAGCCAGACTGTGCTTTTAAAGGGCATAAACGATAAAGCCTCTGTTATGAAAAAACTGATGCAGGAACTTCTGAAAATCAGGGTAAGGCCGTATTACATATACCAGTGCGACCCTGTCATAGGCACAGGCCATTTCAGGACACCGGTATCTGTTGGGATAAACATTATAGAAAAACTACGCGGCCACACCTCGGGTTACGCAGTGCCCACTTTTGTTGTTGATGCCCCGGGCGGTGGCGGTAAGATACCTGTAGGCCCGACGTATCTCATATCGCAGGCCAAAGACAAGGTTGTGTTGAGGAACTATCAGGGGAATATATTTGAGTATTTTGAACAGTGTAACAGGGAATAATATTTATTCTATTAGCAGGCTGCTGAATCAGAAAATCGCAGCAATAATACATTACCTGTCATTCCCAAGGCCTTAGTCGGGAATCCATCTGCTTCCAGCCACTCCAGGGATCATTTCTTTTTTATCTCTTCAAGCCGTTTCTTTATCTCTTTATCATAACCCCTGTCAGTAGGTTTATAATATTTCCTTCCCTTTAGCGCATCCGGCATATAATCCTGCTCAACTTTAGCGCCTTCGTAGTTATGCGGATATTTGTAGCCCTTTCCGTATCCGAGTTTTTTCATAAGCCCTGTGGGTGCATTCCTTATATGAAAAGGGGCTGGTAACGCCCCTTTTTTCTTCACATCCTCCAGGGCCTCAAGATAGGCAAGATACGAGGCATTGCTCTTTGGCGCTGAGGCAAGATATGTTACACCCTGCGCAAGCGGTATCCAGCCTTCAGGCATACCCACAAAATCCACTGCATCCTTCACAGCAATTGCCACAGATATTGCCCGCGGGTCTGCATTGCCTATATCCTCTGATGCGAATATGACCATCCTTCTTGCGATAAACAAAGGGTCTTCGCCTGCATCAATCATCCTTGCAAGATAGTAAAGGGCTGCGTCAGGGTCGCTTCCCCGCATGGATTTTATAAATGCGGAGATTACATTATAGTGCTCTTCACCTGTCTTATCATAGAGAAGCGCTGCCTTTTGCATTGCCTCCTGGGTTGTTTCCAAAGTAATCTTTCGCACACCTTCTTTATCCGGCCGGGTTATCATAAAAGCCGCCTCAAGGCTGTTTAAGGCTGTCCTGGCATCGCCATATGAATATTCAGAGAGGAAATTTATTGCATCTTCACTTATTGATACATTCATGCTGCCAAGGCCCCTCTCCTTATCCTCAATGGCCCTCTTTATTATGAGCTTCATGTGCTCTTCAGTAAGCTGTTCAAGGACCAGAACCTTGCATCTTGAGAGGAGCGGCGCATTGACCTCAAAGGAAGGGTTTTCTGTTGTTGCGCCTATGAGGGTTATCGTGCCGTCTTCCACCTGATGGAGGAAGGCATCCTGCTGGGCTTTGTTAAACCTGTGTATCTCGTCTACAAATAGGATTGTCCTGCGGTTTCTGAACTTAAGTTCATCCTTTGCCTCGTCTATCACAGCCCGTATCTCTTTTACACCTGAAAGCACAGCAGAGAATGACACAAAATTAGCGCCAACAGCCCCTGCAATAATATTGGCAAGTGTTGTCTTGCCTGTTCCCGGAGGCCCCCACAGGATCATGGATACAAGGTCTTTCTTTTCCATGAGCCTTTTTATAAACCTTCCAGGGCCTAACAAATGTTCCTGCCCCACAACTTCATCTATATTCTTAGGCCTAATCCTGTCTGCGAGAGGGCTTGTTTTTCCGGAAGGTGTTTTAGCCTTTTTTTCAAATAGTTCCATATTTGACCTGAAATTAAATGCGACCCAAAATGGTTTTTAACATTTAAGGGAGCATTTAGGTTTAATTTCGGGTATAATAATACTATATAACCCGCGGCATGGCAAATTGATTGACTTAACAGGCTGTTGAAAAACCCTGAAAATGTCATTGCGAGGAGTGCTTTTAGCGACGAAGCAATCTCTAACTTATTGATTTGTTTAACTGCGAGATTGCTTCGCTTCGCTCGCAAAGACAGCAAAATGACTTTTTCAACAGCCTGTTAACTGCCACAACCCGCCGTATGCCCCGCCTTGTGGGCGGGGCTTATTAACTTTTTGACTTTATAGATTTGTTGTGGTATAGTCTCCAAGACTTTTAAAAGGGTTGTCCGGTTGGAACGTAGATTTAAAGGCATAATTGAGGAACAGATTATTAAAGTGCACTTCTAAAATCAGGGTTCAGAGTATTATTTTGAAACCTATTTATAAATCCACTACAAGCGGGGTGAAAACATGTTTAAGATTGGAGATCTCGCAGTATACCCGGGTCATGGGGTAGGTAGTATTGAATCAATTGAAACGCGGAGGATATCATCTGGTGCGGTTCAGAGGTTTTATATCATTAAGGTGCTGGGCAGTGGTGCGACTATAATGGTGCCGCTGGATAACGAAAAGATGGTGGGTCTTAGGAAGGTGATAGGCAAGAGTGCGGCATCGAAGGTCTATCAGATTCTGAAAGAGCGGAGCGATATGTCTCTGGATAAGCAGACGTGGAACAGAAGATACAGAGAATATATGGAGAAGGTAAAAACCGGCTGTGTTATGGAGGTGGCGAGGGTTTTCAGAGACCTGTATCTGTTAAAGGCAGATAAGGAACTTTCTTTTGGTGAAAGGCGCATGTTAGATACTGCCAGGGGCCTTTTGGTAAAAGAACTCTCAATAGCCAGAAAACAGGCAGAGAACAAAATAGAAGCCGAGCTTCACAAAATTTTGAATGTGTAAAGTGCAGTCAATAACCCCCAAATAGACATTGATTTTTGGGGAATAATATATTGCCTTACCTTTTAGATGCAAGGTCGGGGCAGAGAATTTGTTTTGATGGCTATTGGGTATAATTGTAAAAAGGCACTATAAGTGCTATACATTTGACTCAATAGCCATATTTATTTCTAACCGAGGAAGGGAGGTGAAGGCATGTGTTGAATCTGATGCGTGTATTGCTAATCATCTTTGCATCAGCCAGCGGTTACTTTATAGCCGACCAGATAGACAGCGCCTACAATGTTCTTGGCAGCCATCAGGCAATCAAGGATAATTTTAGATATTTAGGGTTTGGAAGCGGTTTAATTATAGCAATACTCACCATATTATTTGAAAAGAGGGCGAGAAAGACACCCCTACGTATTGTAGCAGGCGGGGCGCTTGGGCTTATAGCCGGCCTGATTGTGGCAAACCTCCTTACCTATCCGTTGGTCCTTAATGTTTTAAAAAATCCATACCTTGAGCTGGTGGCATACCTGTTGATTAATTGCGTGACCGGGTATGTAGGGCTTAGCATCGGCATGAGGAAGGGCGATGAATTCAGAAACCGCCATTTGCAGGATACGGCCGGCAATGAGAAAGACAGCGGCGCGAAGATACTGGATACCAGTGTTATTATAGATGGCAGGATAGCTGATATCTGCGAGATAGGCTTTATAGATGGTTCTATGGTAATACCCCAGTTTGTGCTGAGGGAGCTGCAATATATAGCGGATTCTCCTGACCCTGTAAAAAGGACGAGGGGCAAGCGCGGGCTGGATATACTGCAACGTATCCAGAAGCAGGTTAGTTGCGGTGTTACAATAACAGATAAGGATTTTCCGGATATAAAAGAGGTTGATGGAAAACTTTTAGCCCTTGCCAAGGTTTTGAATGCAAAGGTGGTAACAAATGATTCCAATCTTAACAAGATAGCAGAACTTCAGGGTGTATCTGTTTTGAACCTTAATCAGTTGGCAACTGCCATGAGGCCCGCTATACTTCCTGGAGAGGTTATGAATATCCTTATACTTAAGGAAGGAAAGGAACAGGGGCAGGGCATTGGCTATCTCGAGGACGGCACTATGGTAGTAATTGATAATGCCAAACGGCATATGGGAAAGAATGTAGATGTTGCAGTAACCAGCGTATTGCAAACAGCCAGCGGGAGGATGATATTTTCCAAGCTGAAGGAAGAGGTTAAGGGAGAGGTGTATTATCAGGCTGCTAATTAACGAAATGTTATCACTTAGCCTTTAGCCCCCTTTTTATAATACAGAGTGAAGATACTTGCTATTATTCCAGCAGCAGGCATGGGCAAAAGGATGGGTCGCGGGATAAGAAAACCATATCTGACTATTGCCGATAAGCCTGTCTTAGCCCATACCATCCTGCCATTTGAGCATACCAGGGCTGTAGCCTCCATAATTGTAGTAACAGCCCCTGGTGATGAAGATTTTTGTTTAAAAAACGTAGTGAGGAGATTTGGGTTCGCAAAGGTTGCGAAGGTAATACCTGGCGGCAAGGAAAGACAGGACTCTGTGATGTCCGGCATCATGGCAGCAGACAACGGCTGGGATTTGGTTGTGGTGCATGACGGGGCCAGGCCATTTGTTACAAAGGCAATAATAGAGCGGGTGATAAGGGCAGCAAAGGAAAATGGGGCGGCAACAACAGCAGTTCCTGTAAAGGATACTATAAAGCAGGTGGCTGGATACTCAGCCGGCAGATTAGACGGCTTTGTTAAAAAGACACTTAACAGGGAAGAATTATGGGCTGTGCAGACGCCGCAGGCATTTAGCTTTGATATGCTTAAAAGGGCCCATAATCTTGCCAGGAAACATGGTTTTGTTGGAACGGATGACAGCATCCTTGTTGAAAGGCTTGGCCATAAAGTGGCAGTGGTAAAAGGTTTGTACGAAAACATAAAGATAACAACACCAGAGGACATAGTGCTGGGAGAGGCTATATTGAAAAGCAGAGGAAAAACAGGTTAAGGTTTAGGTTAAGGATTTCTCAACCTCAGCCTCAACCTAATAATTTATGCGCATCGGTTTTGGTTATGATGTCCATAGGCTTGTGGAAGGAAGGAGGCTCATAATTGGAGGGGTGGATATACCCTTTCCAAAGGGCCTCCTCGGCCATTCTGATGCCGATGTGCTCCTGCACTCTGTATGTGATGCCATCCTCGGCGCAATAGGAGAGGGTGATATCGGAAGACATTTTCCGGATACAGATACTGCATATAAAGATATATCCAGCCTTAAACTGCTTGCCAAAGTCTCCGGTTTGTTAAAGGACAGAGGTTATACCATTTGCAATATAGATTCCACGATTATTGCAGAGAAACCCCGCCTTGCCGAACATATCCCTCAAATGAAAAAAAATATAGCTGCCACAATCGGATGCAATGAATCACAGGTAAATATCAAGGCTACTACCTCTGAAGGGTTGGGTTTTGCAGGTATTGGTAAAGGTATGGCTGCATATGCCTGTGTGCTAGTAAAGAAGACAGAGGGCAGGGCTTAAAGCATTTTCTTTAATCTGGGCAGCAGGGATTGAAGAACCCGCAGCCCGCCTGAGGCGACCGGGGATACCCTTCGGTAAGCCCTTGACAAATAATGTGCTTAAGAAAATACTTTTATGTTTTGCATGGCAAAACTATAATTTGTCAAGGGTTGATGTGGCTCGCCTTGACCCGCTCCAAAGAGCGGGGATTGCAGCGAGCATCCTGTTCAATATATGGCCGATAATAGTAAAATAAGGGTAAGGTTTGCGCCGAGCCCCACAGGCTATCTCCATATAGGGAATGCCAGAACCGCCCTTTTCAACAGGCTATTCGCCGCTCGTTACAAGGGGAGTTTCGTTTTAAGGATAGAGGATACAGACAGGGAGAGGTCCACAAAGGCATTTGAGGATTCCATACTGGAGGACCTGAAGTGGCTGGGCATTGACTGGGAGGAAGGTCCTGACAAGGGAGGTGCCTTTGGCCCATACCGTCAGTCTGAACGGGCAGACATATATTCAGAATATACAGATAAACTCATTGATAAGGGAATGGCATATCCCTGCTATTGTACCCATGACAGGCTGGAGGAGCTTAAGAAAAGGCAGATAAAGGCAGGCTGGCCGCCTAAATACGACGGCAGATGCAGGACGCTTCCCATGGGCGAAAGACCAAAGGATGTAAGGCCTGTTATAAGATTCTGCGCCCCTGAAAAGACTGTTGCCTTTGAGGATAAGGTCCACAAAAGGCTCTCTTTTGATGCCAGCATATTTGGCGATTTTATAATAGCCGGTTCAGACGGGATTGCAACCTATAATTTTGCGGTTGTAATAGACGATGCCCTGATGGCTATAACCCATGTTATCCGCGGAGAAGACCACCTTTCCAATACGCCGAGGCAGATTTTGCTCTTTGATGCTTTTGGTTTCCCTGTCCCTCAGTATGCGCATATACCATTGATACTCGGTTCAGACAGGACGCCTTTGAGTAAACGTCACGGTGCAGCATCCATCATGGAATTAAAGGAGTCCGGATTCCTCCCGGAGGCTATTGTAAATCATCTATGCCATCTGGGGTTATCGCCTGGCAGAGAATTCCTCAGCATGGGTGAGGCTGTTGAATTATTCTCCATTGAAATGCTTTCCAGGTCGCCGTCTGTATTTGATATTGATAGGTTAAAGGCATTTAACAGGGTGTATATTGAAAAGGCAGATACTGAAAGACTTGCAAATATTGTAAAACCGTATCTTAAAGAGGATGTCTCTCATGAGTGGCTACAAAAGGCTATAGAGGCTATAAAAGGCGAGGCAATCACTCTAAGGGATATTCCTGACATGCTCTTGTCCCTTTTAAAAGGGCCTGTGTTTGACAGGGATGCAGAAAGGGTACTCAAAGAATCTTATGCCAGAGAGGTATTGAATGCCCTCTCGCAGGAAATAGAAAAACAGGAAGGACTAAATACAGATACCTATAAAAATGTAATCGCAGGTATTAAACAAAAGACAGGACTTAACGGCAAACAACTATTTATGCCTATCAGGGCTGCGCTTACAGGGAAACTAAAAGGCATTGAACTTGAAAAGATATTCGTGCTTTTGGGGAAAAAACAAATTTCAGAAAGAATCACAAGATGCCTCATATAAACTTATTAACAGTCTCATAATTGAATTGACATAAATCCAATCCCCCGCGCTGTCATTCCCGCAGGTATTAAGCGGGAATCCATTACAAAGACTCTGGATGCGTCCCCGAATGTTACTATCGGGGATAGAAACATTCGGGCATGACAAAAATAGTGAGGTTTTTAAAAACACATGTTGATACTATTATGAGACCCTTAATAAATGACAAGTAAACGTTTTTCAGCAGGTTGTTTTAGATAAATCCCCGTTACATCCAGCCATGAGCTTTTGAGGAAAACTGCTTGAATAAATACCGTAATGGTATATAATTATATACATGGAAAACCGATAAATTTAAATAAAAGGAAGGTGCAATTATTATGACAGAACATGGTAAAAATAAAGGTTCCGTAACGATCGTGCTTTTCAGCGGTGATATGGATAAGGCAATTGCTGCCTTTGTCATAGCTACTGCAGCGGCATCCATGGGCATGTCTGTAAATATTTTCTTTACCTTCTGGGGACTTAATGCGATTAAGAAAGAAGGCGGCATTATAAAAGGCCAGAACTGGATGCAAAAGATGATGAATATAATGAACTACGGCCATGCAAAAAAGCTGGCGCTATCCAAGATGAATATGCTGGGCATGGGTCCTGCCATGCTTAAGATAATGATGTCTAAGAAAAAGGTGCCGAGCCTGCATGAGTTTATACAGACAGCTCATGCAATGAGGGTAAAGTTCTATCCGTGTGAAATGAGCATGAATGTCATGGGTCTTAAGAAAGAGGATTTCATAGACGAGTGCCAGGATGTCATTGGCGCAGTGTCGTATCTTTCCATAGCAAAGGAAAGTGAAGTGAACCTGTTTATTTGAGAGGGTGTCCGCATATGTCACAGCGCACAGTTCATAAAACAATTGATGCAACGGGACTGCTTTGCCCGATGCCTTCTGTAAAAACAGCGCTTGCCTTTGAGCAGATGGAGCTTGGCCAGATACTGGAGGTCATCACAGACGACCCTGTCTCCAAAAGGGACCTCCCTGCATGGGCGCAGAACACCGGCAATGAACTTTTGGAAATAAAGGAAGAAGATAAGACAATAAAGATATACCTGAGAAAGGCATAAATACAAGGTTGAGGTTAAGGTCAAGACTAAGGTTGAAGATTTTTCTCAACATCAGCCTCAACCTTAACCTGTATGTGGATTTATATGGCCAATGTCTATCATCTGGACCTTAATAAGAGGGTCATACAGGGTGCAGAGGTAGCGCTCCTTCCCGGCGACCCCGCGAGGTCTCAGTTCATTGCTGAATATATTTCCCGGACATACAGACGTGGTTTTAAAAGGCTTGCATCTAAGAGGGAATTCTTTACCTGCCTTGCAGATACAGGCAGGAAAAAGGTTATCGTAGCATCAACCGGCATAGGCGGGCCTTCAGCATCAATTGCCGTGGATGAACTTGCACAGCTCGGCGTGACTACCTTTGTCAGGGTGGGGACGACTGGGGCCATACAGAGTTATATCAAGACAGGGGATTGTGTTATCACAACAGGCGCTGTAAGACTGGACGGGGCATCAACCCATTATGCCCCAATTGAATATCCTGCTGTTGCCCATTATGAGGTAGTCAATGCGCTGATTGGAGGCGCGGAGAAGGCCGGGATAAGATATCATGCTGGTGTGACTGCGTCTTCAGACACCTTTTATCCCGGAGAGGAGAGGAAGGATTCTTTCAGGAAATATATCCTCAGGAGGTTTAAGGGGTCAACTGCTGAATGGAAAGAACTGAATGTCCTTAACTATGAGATGGAAGCGTCAACAATATTGACCATGGCGGCCTCAATGGGCCTCAGGGGCGGTTGTGTTACAGGCGTGGTAAACAGGGGAGGCACAGGCAGGATTACAAAAGAAAGCTTGAGGGAGGGCGAGCAGAGCGCTATAAAGGTTGCGGTTGCGGCCCTTGAGTGGCTGGTATAAAATATAGTTGTTTGTCAATAGTGGCATATAAACCGAAGGCCCTGCACTTTTTTGCTGTGCAGGGTTTTGTTATTAGTTATGACGTTGTGTATAAATGCCGCTGAAAACAATCTTGGCGGTTGTGGACAATTTCCCTGAATATTTTTTGGGGGGGGGCAGAAACCGTATGGTCTACAGATTAGAGACAATCTCACAGGACAGGGCAGTCGAGAGGCTCCTTAAAGGCAAGACCTTTAAAAAGCTTCCACCGGAGGATAAGCTGCCTGTTGCATATTATCATCTTGAAAAACTCAGGCAACTTAACAGCGGGTATGTTGCATCTCCTTATCACGGTAAGAACGGCGGCGATAAGTACAATGTCTTCTGGCTCAGGGATATAATGTATGCAACCTATGCCAATGAATATGTGGGCGCCTACGATAAGATGATAGAGAGCTACAGGCTTATCCTGAGGATATTTCATAAGTATCGGTATAAGATTCTGATGGGTGCGAGGAAGCGCCACTATCTCGGCAGCTGCGCCAGCGAGGTAATCCATGCGAGGGTTCATCCCATTACAATGGAAGAAATAACAAATGACTGGGGGCATCATCAGCTTGATATCTTAGGCCTGTTTCTCTACAAGACAGGCGACCTTATGAAAAAGGGCTATAATCCGATAGTTGCCGACCGGTTAGAGACGCTTATCCTTTTAAGGGATATAGTTTTATATCTGACCACAGTGAGGTGGTATTCTGAACCTGATTTCGGTGTATGGGAAGAGGGGCCTGAGACCCATGCATCCAGCATAGGTTCAGTCCTTGCCGGCCTTACCATGTGGCACGATGACGGATATTACCATTCAAAGTATTCAAGCAATGTTGATATACACAGATTCCTTCCTATACCGCAGGAGTTTATTGAGATGGGGAGGCAAAGCCTGGATAATATACTGCCTAAAGAATCGGCATCCAGGCCATACGATATGGCGCAGCTCAGCCTTATCTGGCCGTATAATATAGTATCAGAACCCCAGACCAGGCAGATACTCCACAACATAGAAAACAATCTTGTAAGAAAAAACGGAGTTATAAGGTATCCTGGCGATAAATATTTCAATGCCAGCCCGGATAGCCCTGTTGGTTCCGAGGCAGAATGGCCTTTGGGATTTGCATGGCTCAGCATAGCATATTCAAAGCTCGCACAGTACAGCATGAAAAACGGCGGTATGTTAGGCAAACCGCAGGAGATGATTGAAAAGGCAGAGATGTATCTTGAAAAGACCGAATCAGTTATGACAGAGGACGGCAAGGTCCCTGAATTATACAGCAACGGAAAGACGAACTGGAATGTGCCGCTTGCGTGGGCACAGAGTTTTTACATAGTTGCCCGTCAGAACCTTAACTGGATTTATGAAATAACCAGGGAGCTATAGACAGGCTTTCTGCGCATTTACCTGTTGACCTTTCCCCTTTTTTCAGATATATACTTGCATATCTATGATTACCAGAGAGTCTAAAAGTATAATGGTGGCAGATGACAGCGAATTTTTCAGGATAAAGCTCAGCGATATCCTCACTGAGGCTGGGCATAAGGTGGGGATTGTAAAAGACGGCGCAGAGCTCATAAAAGAAATAAAGATAAACCCGAATGGAATAGATATGATACTGCTTGACCTCCAGATGCCCCGCATGGATGGCTTTAAGGTATTGGAATGGATAAGGGCGAATGGTTTTACTGGTAAGTTCCACGTACTGGCTATAACGGGCGTTTACGAGACCTCACAGGTGGTTGAAAGATTGAAAAACCTCGGTGCAGAAGGGCTTATGACAAAGGCATTTACCCCTGAGCAGATTATTTTCAGGGTTAATAATATACTTTTCCCGGAGAAGGTTAAACGGCGCACTGAGCCGAGGGTTCCCATATCTCTGCCGGTAGATTTCAGTTTTAATGACACTTCGTCCACAGGTTATCTTCTCAATGTAAGCGAGGGCGGCATGTTCCTTCACACAAAGAAAACATTAGCCCCTGAAACAATCATTGATATGAGGTTTACCTTTCCTGGCTCTAATAAACTCTTGAATATGAAAGGTGTTGTTAAGTGGTGCACCCAGCTGAGCGGTGATAAGAGCCTTTTTGGCGGCGCCGGGATTCAGTTCATCAGTCTTGAGCCGCAGGACCAGAAGCTTATAAAGGAGTTTGTGCAAGCTGAACTCAAGAAACTTGGACTGGAAGGGTAATTAACATTTGGGAGGCCTGCTCCCGGAAAAAAAGAAGACTGCAAGAAAAACCCCCGCTGTAATAGCGGAATCCGCCACATTGAATGCCGGCCAGTGATAGCTTCCCGCATAAAAATCCAGAAAATCTATTACCTCACCAAAGCGAATCCTGTCTACCAGATTTCCTGCAGCGCCGCCTGCTATAAGAGAGAATGCAATGCGGGATGCAGTGTCTTTGACACCTCTGTAAACAAAAAATATTACTACTAATGCAGCAATGGATATGCCTGTCAGGAATAATGTGCGGAAGATTTCATTGCTTCCCCTGAGGATGCCAAATGCAGCGCCGGGGTTTCTGATATATGTGATATTAAAGAAACCGCCTATGACCTCAATGGACTGATGAAGGGAAAGATAGTGGATAATGACGGCCTTTGTAAGCTGGTCCAGTATGATAACAGTTGAGGCTACCAGTATAAGGGTTTTGTATTTTTGCATTGACACCTGATTCTATAATATCTAAATACGCGGCTAAAGCCATATTGCTGCTTATCCTATGGCCTCCACGCACCTTTCGCAGATAACAGGATGCTCCTTGTTCTCTCCCACCTTTTCACTAAAGTTCCAGCAACGTTCGCATTTTTTCCCCTTTGCAGCCACAACATATACCTTAAGCCCGGGTATCTCCTTACTTTCAAATGCCCTGCCGCCTTCTTCTGCGCCCACTATAAGCTGGGATATAATGAGACTCTCCTTGAGATTCCGGACCTCTTCTTTGATAAGCGCCTCAAGCTCTTTTGGCGGGATGACTGAAACCCTTGCGTCAAGGGGATGGCCTATGACCTTTTCCTGCCTTGCCATCTCCATAGCCTTGGCAATTTCACCCCTTATCTTGAGGAGTTGCTCCCATTTTTCCTCAAGCTCGTCATCTATCCACTCTTTTTTCACAACAGGGAATGCCGCAAGATGGATGCTTTCCCCCTTTCTTTCAGGCATATACTGCCATGCCTCGTCAGCAGTAAAAACAAGGATAGGCGCTGTCAACCGCACAAGATAGTCCAGCGCATAATATATTGTTGTCTGGCCTGCGCGCCTTGCCTTTGAATCAGCTTTTGAGGTGTAGAGCCTGTCCTTCAATATATCCAGATAAAAGGCGCTCAAATCCACATTGCAGAAATTATGCACAGAGTGATAGATGCTATGGAACTCAAATGTTTCATACGCCTTCAATATCCTTTCTGTAAGCTTTGCCAGCCTGTGGAGTGTCAATCTGTCCAGCTCTGTCAAATCTTTATAAGGAACAATGTCCTTGGAAGGGTCAAAGTCAGAGAGGTTGCCTAATATATACCTAAAGGTGTTCCTTATCCTCCTGTATGCCTCTGAGAGCCTTTTTAAAATCTCTTCTGATATGCGTATATCCTCGTGATAATCCTCTGCCGACACCCATAGCCTTAAGACCTCTGCGCCGTGTTTATTGATGACTTCCTGAGGCGCAATGACATTGCCCATGGATTTGCTCATCTTCCTCCCTGAGCCGTCAACAACAAAGCCGTGGGTAAGCACAGCCCTGTAAGGCGCAATGCCTCGTGTTCCGATGGACGCAAAGAGAGACGAGTGGAACCAGCCTCTGTGCTGGTCGCTCCCTTCAAGATAGAGGTCAGCGGGCATCTTTAGGTTGTGCCGTTTCTCCAGAACGCCGGCAAAGCTCGTGCCTGAGTCAAACCATACATCAAGGATGTTTTCCTCTTTTTCAAGATCCTGGCTTCCGCATTTCAGGCATTTTGTGCCGGAAGGGAGGAACTCCTTTACATCTTTTTCAAACCAGATGTCTGCGCCTGCCTTTTCAAATTCATCCGCAATTTTATTTACGATTTTTTCATCTAAAAGCGTATGGCCGCATTTCTTGCATATAAAGGCTGTTATTGGTACGCCCCATGCCCGCTGCCTTGATATGCACCAGTCTGGCCTGTTTGCAACCATATTGTAAATCCTGTCCCTGCCCCATGGCGGTATCCACTGGACATTGTCAATAGCGTTTAATGCCCTTTTGCGCAAATCCCCTTTTTCCATTGAAATAAACCACTGTTCTGTTGCCCTGAATATGATGGGGTTCTTGCACCTCCAGCAGTGTGGATAAGAATGGGTTATTTTTTCTTCATGAAGCAGGGCCCCTTTTTGTTTTAGCAAATCAATTATTGCCGGATTTGCCTTGAATACATACTGGCCCTGAAATTCAGGCACCTGTACTGTAAACCTCCCCTGATTGTCAACAGGATTATAAATATCAAGGCCGTATTTAAGCGCCATTTCATAGTCTTCCTGCCCATGGCCCGGCGCAGTGTGGACGCAGCCTGTGCCGGCATCAAGGGTCACATGTTCGCCGAGCACAATGACTGAATCACTGTCAACAAACGGATGCCGCGCCTTCATTCCCTCAAGTTTTTGAGGATGAAAAGTTTCTATAATTTTATAATCTTGCCAGCCGAGTTTTTGAGCTACATTTTCTATCAGACCTTTTGCAATAATAAATACCTCCTGCCCCTTGCCCTTTGCCCCTTGCCCCTGTATCTCCACTGCCGCATATTCAAATTCAGGATGCATAGCTATCGCAAGATTTGCAGGCAATGTCCACGGCGTCGTCGTCCAAATGATGATAGAAACATCTTTGCCTGCAAGGGTAGGCAGTCTAACTCCGAACTCCGAACTCCGAACTCCGAACTTCACATACACCGACGGCGACTCTTTGTCATTATATTCCACCTCTGCCTCTGCAAGAGCTGTCTGACATGAGGCGCACCAGTGTATGGGTCTTTTGCCCTTATACACAAGGCCGTTGGCAACAAACCTGCCAAGTTCCCTCAGGATAGTTGCCTGATACTTATAATCCATGGTGAGATAGGGATTGTCCCACTCGCCGAATACACCCAGCCTTTTAAACTCCTCCCTCTGGATATTGATATATTTTTCTGCATAGGCGCGGCAGTTTTTTCTAATCTCAAGTTTTGTCTGCTTACTGCCTACTGCCTTCTGCTTACTGTCTTTCTCCACCTGAAGCTCTATGGGAAGGCCGTGACAGTCCCATCCCGGCACATAATCTGTTGCAAAGCCCATCATGAATCTGGATTTTACAATAATGTCCTTTAATATCTTATTCAAGGCATGCCCTATGTGGATATTGCCGTTTGCATACGGCGGGCCGTCGTGGAGGATGTATTTCTCTCTCCCTTTTCCGCTATCCATGGTTTTTGCATAAAGCCCGGCTGTTTCCCATCTTTTGAGGGTTTCCGGTTCGTTCTTGGCCAGGTCAGCCTTCATGGGAAAGTCTGTCTTCGGAAGGTTTAAAGTATCCTTGTAATCCATAATCTATTCTATCCTTATTTATTGATTTTGCTTTTACTGATAACTGTTTTCACATAGCGGTTGATTATACACATATCGTATAAATAACTCAAAGGGATTTTAGGGCTGGCGCACAGAAAGGTCAGGGAAAGATTTATTTAGAAACTATAGTTTTTCTTGACAAGATGGATAATGAGTATCTATATTAAAGACTGCTGCGCAGTTCGCGCGCCATTTTAGAAAACTGTATGCATGTGGAGAGATGGTATTTGAAGGTTCAAGAATCTGCGCTGAAGGTGCCGGGAAGATTTTGCAGAGCTTCTTTAAAGAAGGAGGAGAACAGGTTGGTTAAAGGGGCAGGGATGTGACAGTATTGCCGATAAATCTTGCCATATTTTCTGTATTATTACTTCTGTCCGGGACTGTGCTGGGGCTGCTGTTAAGCCGCAGCCAGCGGATATTAATTTATATAAATTTCTTTCTTGCGGCAGTTGCCTCACTAACCGCGATTATAGCCGGCGCAGTAACCGTTGGAAACGGTGTCATAAACAGACTGGTCCTTCCAGCAGGTCTCCCAAATCTTCCTTTCCATCTAAGGCTTGATCCTTTATCAGGCTTTTTTCTTGTAGTTATAGGCCTTCTCGGGCTTTTTGTCTCCATTTATTCCATGGGCTATGTTAAGGGGTTTTTAGGCAGGCGCTCCATAACACCCCTCGTGATATTCTATTGCCTTTTTATGGCAGGGATGTTCATGGTGGTGCTGGCGGATGATGCCTTCTTTTTCCTTGTCTCATGGGAGGTCATGGCAGCATCTTCTTATTTTCTTGTGATGTTTGAGGATGAGCGGATAGAAAACAGGAGGGCCGCATTTTTGTATCTTGTGATTGCCCATATTGGTGCTATTGCCATACTTCTATCATTTGGTATGTTGGCCGGCCTTGCCGCTGATTTTGAGAGTTTCAAAGGTTATACCTTTGACGCCATGCGCGAGGCTAAGTTTCCTCAGGTATGGGCCTCAGTCGCTTTTTTACTCGCCTTTTTCGGATTTGCTGCAAAGGCAGGCGTGGTGCCGCTGCATGTATGGCTGCCTGAGGCGCACCCGGTTGCGCCTTCAAATATTTCCGCGCTCATGAGCGGGGTTATGCTCAAGACAGCCATATATGGAATCATACGGGTTGCTTTTGATCTGATCCATGTATTCCCGTGGTGGTGGGGCGCAATTGTATTGATACTTGGTCTCATCTCCGCTGTCATGGGCGTTCTTTATGCATTAATGCAGCATGACTTAAAAAGGCTCCTTGCATATCACTCGGTTGAAAATATAGGAATAATCCTTATTGGCATTGGCCTTGCCATGATATTTACTTCGTTTAAGCTGCCTGTCCTTGCAGCCCTTGCCCTTATAGCAGGGCTTTACCACACCTTGAATCACGCAATGTTCAAAGGGCTTTTATTTATGGGTGCAGGGGCTGTTCTTCATGCCACCAAGCAAAGGAACATGGAAGAGATGGGCGGGCTTATCCACAGGATGCCGTGGACAGCAGCCCTTTTCCTTGTGGGTTGCATCTCCATTTCTGCCCTGCCGCCCTTTAACGGCTTTGTCTCAGAATGGCTTACATTCCAGGCGTTCTTACTTTCGCCGGCACTCCACAGCCCGTTGTTAAACCTGCTGATCCCGGTAGGCGCAGCGCTCCTTGCCCTTGCTGCTGCCTTAGCTGCTGCCTGCTTTGTCAAGGCGTATGGCACAACATTTTTAGGCCACTGGCGGGGCCATCATAATCCTTCTGTGAAGGAAGTGGACTGGTTCATGCGCCTTGGTATGATACTAACTGCCCTTACATGTCTTTTGCTTGGTGTCCTTCCAACTATTGTCATTGAATGGATGGATGTACTGCCTGAACAACTCATGGGTGCAAGGCTTGCCACTTCAGCAGGCGCGTTCGGCTGGCTGTGGCTTACGCCTGTTAGCCATGGGCGGGCCTCTTATTCAGGCGCCATTATATTTGTATGGATTACGGCTGTTATTCTGCTGGCATATATAATATTACATATCCGCAGGACAGCCATACACAGGGTCCCCATATGGGACTGCGGTTTTGAGAAGTTGAATAATAGAATGCAGTACACCGCAACATCCTTTTCCATGCCTATCCGCAGGATATTCGGGTTTCTGTTTAATATAAAAGAGGATGTATCTATTAAAAGGCCGTCTTCGCAAGGACTTACTCCTATCCTCTACCGGGCAGGGGAAGAGGGCGATTTGCATTACCGCCTGCGAGTGAGAGACTACTTCTGGGGGTGGATTTACAGGCCTGTGGCTGATGTAAGTTTCCGGATATCCCGCAGGTTCGGCAGGCTTCAGCAGGGACGCATACAGGTGTATCTTATATATTCATTTATAACAATAATAGTACTTCTGGTGTTTTTCCGATGATGACCCATCCTATCATAATAGAAATCTTGCAGATAATTGTCCTGCTATCAGCAGCGCCTTTGTTTGTGGGCTGGGTCAGGGCATTAAAATGCTGGTTTCAGGGGCGTACGTCGGCGAGCCTCTTTCAGCCTTACAGAGATATTGTAAAATTCTTTTCAAAGGATGTGGTGCTGGCTGAGAACGCATCGTGGATATTCCGGTTTGTCCCTTACCTTGTCTTTGGGACAACCGTGCTGGCGGGCGGGATTATACCAATACTTTCTGTTGACCTGCCGTTGTCAGCCACTGCCGATGTAATTGCCCTTGTGGCGCTCTTTGCCCTTGCAAGATTTTTCACAGCCCTTGCAGGCATGGATATAGGCACTGCCTTCGGAGGCATGGGCTCAAGCCGCGAGATGACCATTGCGTCTCTGGCTGAGCCTGCCATGCTCATGGCCATCTTTACCGTATCATTGATCAGCCAATCCACCTCTTTGTCTCAGATAGTAACAGTGCTTGGGCACGGGCCATTAGTCCTAAGGCCATCTCTTGCCTTTGCCCTTCTGGCGTTCATCCTCATTGCCCTGTCAGAGACAGGAAGGGTTCCGGTGGATAATCCCGCAACACATCTGGAACTTACAATGATACACGAGGCAATGATACTTGAATACTCAGGCAGGCACCTTGCCCTCATGGAATGGGCAGGGATGATGAAGCTCTTTCTCTTTGCCACGCTTGGGATAGCATCGTTCTTCCCCTGGGGTATTGCGGCCACAGATAATTTGGCTGCTATTCCAGCTGCCTTTTTATTCCTGATAATAAAACTCGGCATTATAGGGCTTGTCATCGTGATGATTGAAACAGGCCTTGCAAAGATGCGGATATTCCGCGTTACCGAGTTTTTAGGAAGCGCTTTTCTATTTGCCACATTAGGAATGCTCTCGTATTTTATACTGGAATAAATTAGAAATTGGAAATTAGGAATTAGTTCAATGAATATTGTCGCTCAGATAAATAGCATCCTGGCAGCCCT
>Ga0209343_10002903_pt1 | contig 21859 bp, 18 predicted proteins | sample RifCSPlowO2_02_FD_184026 | JGI IMG/M metagenome (GOLD analysis project Ga0209343, IMG submission 184026) | Groundwater microbial communities from Rifle, Colorado - Rifle CSP2_plank lowO2_0.2 (SPAdes) (version 2) | ecosystem: Environmental > Aquatic > Deep subsurface > Groundwater | place... | reverse complement strand
AACGATGGCAAAGGCCATTATGATTATTACGATGCCGATGATGGCCGAGGTGATGGTCCTTTTGGCGGCCTCCGTTTGTTCCTCATTACCGCGCGAAGTGATGTACTGAAATCCGCCGTAGATGAGAAACAGCACCGCGACACCTCCGGCGGCATACAGTGCCCACTCGATAATTCTGACGAGCAGGCCCTCAAAATCTACATCATCAATGAGCTGACCTTCGGCCGGGTTTTCAAGCGGATCGACGGCCAGGGCGGGCGGGGGTGCGAACATCAAAAAAAACACGGCGAGACCCAATATTACAAATAGTCGGATCGATATTTTTTGTTTCATTTTGTTAGGGGGCGTCGGTGGAGATGACCCGCTGGATCGTACTAATTATTGTATACGAAAGCAGGCTGACCGCGAAGCCAACGAGCGACCATTGCAGGCCTTTCTTGGCTTTTTCCACGGCCTCTTCGTTCCCGCGGGAAATGACATATCTGAATCCATAATATATAACAAACAAGATCGTCGCAACTCCGGTGATCTCCAAGAACCTGCTCATTATGCCGATCAGCACGGTTTGGAAATCGTCCCCCTCGCCAAGCGGCGACGTGAGCTCATCCGACCCTTCGTCCGGCGGGGAAAAACCCAGAAACTGGGCCGTGCCGGAAATGATGACAAAAGCGAGGAGCGCGACTACGAATCCGCCGACAGCCCACTGCAAACCGCCCTTGGCTTTTTCTACGGCCTGCTCGTCGCCACGCGCGATGACCAGCTTGAACCCGCTGAACACCATAAAGGCTATCGCTACAGCGCCGATGAGCGCGGCAAATCCCTGCACGGCTTTCTCTACCACGGGACCCGGTTCTCTCAAACTGCCCAGAGGGTTGTAGAGCGTAATCGCGCTGGCGAAACTCGGGGTGAACGCAAACGAGAGGATAAGTACGGCCTGGATGACGAACAATACAAAAAAGATTTTCTTCACCCCGTATATCAACTTTGGGTGTTGATTCGCAGGGGCGAATCAACCAAAGCTGTCTCCTCTGGTTTAGTTATTAACTCAGCTATTTCAAAATTCATAAATCATTCTCGTCTAAAGTTTCAAAGTTGTATTATGGGGCTCATACTAGCTTCCCAGGGGACAATCCGGATTATCAATCAGATTATTCAAACACCCGGGAGAATACCACGGCCGCGTGCCGCCGCTGCCCAAAATCCCGTTGACGACTAAATTCACAAAAACAAAGGACAAGGCGACCATGGCAAAGCCGACCACCGCGTTGCTGAGGCCGTTTTTGGCCTTTTCAATGCGCTCTGGATTGCCTAGGGCGGTGATCAGCAAAAACGCGGAAACCAAAACGTAGTACATCGCCACCACCCCGGCAAAAGCCATCAAATAATTGATTATCCGGACAATCATAACAACAAAGTCGCTAAAGTCGCACTGATCGCCGGCGCCGCCGCAGCGCACAAAACCCGCAAACGCCTCTGCGGTGAGAGGGCTCGCCACCAGTACAAAAACCAGAACGGATACTGCCCAAACAATACGGAATTTTTGTCTTCTCATCTTTTAACGATTTCGCAAGAGTAGATTAATTTTTTGGTTGGCCGCCGAAACGGCGTCTTCCGGATCAATGTTGCGCAAAGTAACATTGTCGATCATTTCCACGAAAATCGCTTCGATGGCGTCACTGTCCGGCTTGTAAAAACTCCGCGCGGTCAGGGCATTTTCCGCGAACACGCCCACGTCGGGATCGCCCTGCTGTTCCGCGATGAGGTCAGGTCGCGGCGCGGGCTGTTTCTGCACTTCATAATACAGCTTCAGCCCCTCTTTGGAGCTCAAATACTTTAGAAATGTCCAGGCCGCGTCGATATTTTTGCTCTGCTTAGAAACGCCGGCCGCCCAATAATTCGCATAGTTAATTTTGTTGCCCGCGGCGGTGAGCTGGGGCAGCGGCGCCACCCCGTAGTTGAGAAAAGGCGCGCGGGTCCGCAGGACGGGCCGCAGATACGAATAAGAAAAAATCATCGCCACTTTGCCCGCGGCAAACGCCTCGATGGAATTGTTGCTCCGGGCGTTCCAGGTATAGGACACCTTGGCGGGGTCGGCAAACTGCGTGTAAAACTCCAGCGCCCGCGAGGCCGGCATGAAAGTTTTGCCCTGTTCGTCGCGCGCCTGCTGGGAAAGCGCGGAACTGGAAAGCGACTGCGAATAAAACTGCGTGCCGTTTTGCAGCATCAGAGCACCCAGAATATCCGGCGCCCGGTTGACGTTGGCGGACGTGCCGAGGGCCACTGCGCTTCGGGTAAAGTCCCCAAAACTGTCCACGCGCGTAATTTTCGGGGTGATGCTCACCAGTTCCTCCCAAGTGGCGGGCGGCTGCGCAATACCGACGGAAGAGAGAATGTCTTTGTTGTAATATAGGGCCAATACGTCGCCGGACAGCGGCACTCCATAGATCTGCCCGCCGGCCATGAGGTCCGTCTCGGCTGCGTCAATAAAACCGTCCTGAAATTCCCGCAAGGACATGACTTTCGCGGGAGCGGGTGCCATTTTGTCCTGGTGTTTGGGCAGCCAGTCGTTGTGTATCGAAAAAATATCCGGGCCGCTGCCGGAAGCCAGCGCGTCGACTAGCTCATCCTCGTAAGTATCGATGCTTTTTTGCACAAATTTCACCTGGATGTTGGGATTCGCGTCCTGAAATCCCTCGATCACCGAACGGGTGACGCGGGTATCGTCAAAAACATGCCACCAGGTCACTTCGGCTTTCGGGCCGGACGTCTTCGGCCCGCCCAGGATGCTGCAGGACTGGGCGAGAAACACTACTCCCAGGGAAACCGCGGCGATCTTCAGATAAACCCCCGCACCCTTCCGGGTATAACTCTGGTGAGTAGGCGCTTCACGCGGATAAACGCCGTTCAACTGCAGGTTTGCGTCCGGGGTAGTCTGGGTGTTGGGGTAAATTGGTTTTTTGTTTTGGTGCTTCATTTTAGGAAGAAAAGATGTCTTTCACTTCGTCCCGGTAGTCGCTTCGCGCCAGAGTGAACGCGCGTATGGCCCGCAGATAGGAGATCGGATCACCCGTAGTATACCACTGCCCATCTTTGATCTGCGTGTAAAAAGCCGGGGCCCCCTTGTTTATCAGATACTGGAGGCCGTCCGCTATCCAGAGTTCCCCGTTTTTACCCAAAGGAACCGCACGCAGCGCCGCAAAAATTTCCGGCGGCAGGATATAGCGGCCGAAAACCGCCAAGCGCGACGGGGTATTGGCCGGGTCGGGTTTCTCCACGATCGAAGCGATGGCGTTTCCTTTTCCCGGACGCGGCGCGACAATGCCGTATTTATGCACTTCTTCCCGCGGCACTTCCTGAACGCCGATGTAAATGCCGGGGTTCTTCTCGTAAGCGGCGACCATCTGTTTGGCGAACGGAACTTTGGAGAGAACCAAGTCGTCGCTGAAAGCGTACAGAAAATGTTCCTTGCCGACTAAATGTTCCACGTTGAGGACGGGCGTACCGTTGCCGTAGGGGCCTTTTTGCCGGACATAACTGAATGTCGCCAAATCCGCGATTTGCCGGATGATCTTGAGCTCTTTTTGTTTCTTCTTTTTCTCGAGCCAGCTTTCCAGTTCGGGATGATAATCAAAGTGATCCTCGATCGCGCGCTTGTTCCCCCCCGTCACAAAAATTATATCCTGGATCCCCGCCGCCACCAGCTCTTCCACGACGTACTGCACTACCGGTTTATCGACTACCGGGAGCATTTCTTTCGGCAATGCTTTGGTGACCGGCAGAAACCTAGTGCCAAAGCCTGCCACTGCCACTACGGCTTTCGTGATTTTCACTTCTTTATAAATTACCTGCCCGCCGAAGTTAATAACAATTGGCTGATTTTTGTCGTGTTCATTATCTGAATATGATAAATAATCGTCAAACGGCAGGCGGGCGAATTTCTACCAATATACGAATGGTTTCTCTTCCCTCTCCGCGGTAGTCCTTTCCTACTTTCCCTCCCCAGGCGTCCGGCCTTCGTAGCCACTTCGGCGGAGTAGGCTGGGGAGGGTGCCCGCCTGCCTGCCGGCAAGGCAGGGAGGGCGGGAGAGGTCGAACTGCCGCAACAGCAACCTCTCTCCCCGCCTCGCCCGACGCAAGTCGAGGCGGGCATCTCTCCCCTCGCTCATTCGGCTTCGCTCAGAGCGACCTCGAGTGGAATCGAAACGGTCGTCAGGGGAGAGAGCTATAATGAAGATTATTAAGGGAGAGGGTTAGGGTGAGGTTACGGACATTTTATCTTCCACATTCCCTGCCTCACCTTCCGTCCTCTCCCAAAGGGGAGAGGAGATTTATTCGTATATTCGCCTGCCTGCCGCAGGCAGGTACTGATTTGTACTTCATAAAAATTGTATCATATTTCGGTCTTGGTGCGAAACAGCAGCGCCTCGGCAATGTGGCCGGCGGCGAGCGTGTCCGCATGCGCGAGATCGGCAATGGTCCGGGCAAGTTTCAAAGTCCGGTGATACGCGCGCGCCGAGAGATGATGGTGCGCGACGGCGCTCCGCAGCAGCGCGAGGCCAGCGTCGTCGGGCCGGCAAAATTCGCGCAGTTCGTCCACGGTCATCTCGGCGTTTGGTTTCCCGAAACGCTTGAGCTGCCGCGCGCGGGCGGCGTGGACCCGCTCGCGCACCGCGGCAGAGGCTTCCGCGGGGCCTTCCGCCTCGATTTTTTCAAACGACAGCCGCGGCACGTCCACATGCAGATCGATGCGATCCAGAAGGGGTCCCGAAACTTTTTTTTGATAGCGCAGCAGCTGCGTCGGCGTGCAAACGCAGGACTTTTCCGGATCGCCGAAAAATCCGCACGGGCAGGGATTCTGCGCGGCCACCAAAATGAATTTCGCGGGAAAGGTAACGCTGCGACTCGCCCGCGATACGGTGATCACCCCGTCCTCCAAGGGCTGACGCAGACTCTCCAGGACATCGCGGCGAAATTCGGGCAGTTCGTCGAGAAATAAAACACCGCAATGCGAAAGCGTGATTTCGCCGGGCCGCGGGTCTGTCCCGCCGCCCACGAGGGCGATGCCGGAAGCGGTGTGGTGCGGGGAACGAAACGGCCGTTCGTACAAAAGCCCTTGCCGTCCCGGCAGCATCCCCGCCACACTGTAAATCTTGGTCACTTCAATGGATTCCCGCTCGCTAAGCTGCGGCAGGATTGTCGCCAGGGCGCGCGCGAGCATGGTCTTGCCCGAGCCGGGCGGACCAGACATCAGAACATTATGATTTCCGGCGGCGGCGATTTCCAGAGCGCGTTTGCCCAGCTCCTGCCCGCGGATCACCCGGAAATCCCACGGCGAGTCGATAGCGGAAAAAACTCTTTCCGGCGCGCGTTCGTAGTAACTCATGGGCGAATAACCCGCGAACATCCGCAACAGCGACGCCAAATCCGTGACCGCCACGATCCGCAGACCCGATATCAAAACTGCCTCGTATGCGTTCTCTTCGGGGACAAACAGCGTCTTGAAACCCCGGGCGCGAGCCGCTTCGGCTATCACCAAAATGCCGGGCACGGGCCGCAGAGCGCCGTCGAGGGCCAGTTCGCCCACAAACATCTTCCCGGCCGGGTCAAAATCGACCTGCCCGCTGTTTAAAAGAATGGATATCGCGATCGGCAGGTCGTAGTGGGTCCCAATTTTCGGCAAATCCGCGGGCGCCAAGTTTACCGCGACCTTGGTTTTAGGAAACTGCATCCCCGCGTGTTTGAGCGCGGACTTGACCCGCTCCCGCGACTCCCGGATGGCGGCATCCGGCAGGCCAACGACGATCGTCGCGGGCAGGCCCGGAGAAATATCGGTTTCCACCTCCACCGGTTCGGCCTGCAGACCCAAAACCGCGGCAGAATAGAGCTTACGAATCATGGCTAAAGTCGGTAAAGAATAATTCCCAACCCGAGAAATATCCCTAAATCAGCGAAATTCATTGTCGTAAAACCGAAATTCAGGAAATCCGTCACTGTACCCCCGGCCAGGCGGTCGGCCAGGTTGGAAACCGCCCCGCCAACGACGAACGCGCCCCCGAGATACGCGGGTGAGTCGCGCAGATACCGAATGTGCAAAAAAATAAACGCCAGAAGCAGTGGCGCTACGATGTAAAAATCCCACGTTCCCGGCAAGTCCAACCCAAAAACTATCCCCGCGGTCTCGCGGGCAGAAAAAACAGCGGGGGCGCCCGCTGTAACCCAAATTTTCGAAATTTGATCTATGGCCACTACCGCGAGTGCGGCAATCAAGCCTTTTCTATTTGCCGTCATGTGCCACGCAATTTTCCGCCTCGGGGATCGCCTCGAGTCGGGACAGTGGAAGCGGTTCACCGCCAACCTGACAAATCCCGTACGTCCCTTTCGCGACGCGCTGAAGCGCCGCCTCCACCTTTTTTAATTTCTTTTCCAGGTCGCGCTCTTCGGCGATGTTTGCTTCGTAGGCCGCGACCTCCGAAGCGTTTTCATCTTCCTGGTTTCCGAACTCCGGATATTTCGCTTCAAATTCTTCTCCGCCAGCTTTTTTCGGTTTGGCAATGCGACCCAGCAGGCCGCCGAGGCGAACTTTTTCGTCGGTGAGACGCTGACGATTTTTTTCGATAAGTTCTTTGGAGATTGCCATATATATAGATATTAACAAAAAAACGGCCAAAAAAAAAGAGCCGCGCATGAAACCTCAATAAAAATGATTATGTAGGTCGAACGCGGCCCCTGTCCCTTCACAGGGCAGAGCCGCGTACCATGTCCGAAGCCGAAATGATTTTCCGCTGCGAGCACGGTACGCGTTTCTGCACTACGTCGTGAAGAAACTTGCTCCTTGTAGTATCCAACCTATTCTACGAGGATAACTCCTGTACTGCCCTTCCGGTCAATTGCTTGACCTCAAACGTTTTTGTTTATTTTGGTTTTTGAGAGAAAACCTAACCGTTGCAACTAATTTTGGCTGCAACTTACATTTTGTTTTTGTTTTTCGAAAAGGCGGGCTGGAACGCCTACGACGGACAGTAAGTCAGGAGAAACAGGTAGCTGGTAGGTGGTTCCAGAAAAGCTACAACCTACAAGCTAACTATCTCTCCCGACTTAGAGACCAACTTTTCGAGCAGTATGGAGTTTGGAAGGTGCCAAAATTAAAATCCGCTGTAAAGTAGCCGCGGATTTCTTGGAAAGAGCACACTTTTTATCAGTGCTAACACCAGAATAGCAGAAGTTTACCCATTTGTCAAAGCATAGATAAGCCAAAATTTCCTTTTTTTCGGGTTTTCACGAAAAAAATTTAAAACTTGCCTGTGGATATTTCCAGGTCGGGAAACTCCCGAAGGTACAGAAGGAACGCCTGGTCATAGTCAGTAAAGATCCGCGGGTCAAGCAAATAAATCTCCTGGCCCCGTTCCGATGTAGCTGCGAAGCGAGACAAGATAATGTGTAAAACGTTCACCGCGCGGGGAATCACTTTGCTCATGAAATGGTTATCGCCGGGCTGCCCTTTTCTGCCCGGTCGAACTCCGGGAGCTTCAAAAGGCAGGCGAAAAACCACCAGACCGCGCGCCGGCGGCAGCTGCGGGAAGTAGCGAAGCAAGGCGTGAGTGGTCAGAAGCAATACTGCATCCGGGACCGCGCGAAAACGCTTCTGTAAAATCCCCACGCTGCCGCTGATGCGGTAAGCCAGCACCGGCTTTTGATTTACAGATGACTCCTGGAGCTGCTCATGCAACTCGGTGAGGCTGCTTTCGTTTGGTGCGACCACAACCACCCGGCCGGACAATGCAGATATTTTTTTCAGCACTGCCGCCCGCTCCGGCAGCTTTTCGGCAACAAAAATCTTCAAGGGCTTCCTCCGGTGATCGCCAAAAAGCGGCGCTTGGGCAAAATCGCTCAATCCGAGGCGTTTACGAAAATAGTTGAGCGAGATTTGCGGAAGTTCGGTGTCGACCAGTATCGGCTTGGTAAAAACCTTGGCGAAATTTTGCCAGGAGTTGTCCAGCTCCTCGGGGGCGGCGCATAACTCCGTGCCCTGTTCGTCTACTCTGACCCAATAGTTTTTGTCTTCCTGCGGCGCTTGGAAAAACTCCTCGAGGAAACGCGCGGCGGCGGCGAGCGAGTAGCGGAAGCCCGCAATCTCACTTCGCATTTCGCCTTTGGCTGACGTTTGCTGAAGTTTTAGAAAAGCGTCCACGGCAGCGAATTTTTTCAAAAGTTTCGTGAGCGGCCCCAAGAGTTGCGAAAGCGTCGGGCTTATCCGCTCCGCTTCCCCTACCATGACATTCGTACTGCCCCGTTCCAGATGGGCGCGAAAAACTAAGTGAAGAATTCCAAAAAACAAATCCAGTTCGTTGACAAACTCCTCGAGCTGCCGGGGCAAATCGGCCCCGCCGTGTTCCGGAAGTGAAAAAACGGGAGCGAAAAAACTACGCAGCCTGCGGGTCCCGTAGCGCTCGGTCAATGTTTCGGCCAGCGTGTCCTCGACACGAGCCAGATCAAAGAGCAGGGTTTTACCCTGATAATGCTTAATTTTCCACTCAAACGCCAGACTAAACAAGCCGGAAAGTGTAATAAATAAAGGTTTTTCCTCGGTAAACGTCAAGCTTCGCCAATAAGCGCATTTGTGTTCGGGGCAAACTTGCGGGTCGGCAACCAATGCTGCCAAAAGCGGGTACTCGTCCGCCGCCCATTTGAGCCCGGACAAATCATCGAAATCATTGCTGCTGGCACGAGCAACCGAGATTTTGATGAGAATCCGCCGTTTTGCCACCGTCATGTTCTCCCCAGCCTGAAAAACAGCCAACCGTTTTTCACAGAGCGCCATCCCTGGGCTAGCTACCCTTTGGGCGGCGACGACGCCAGCCAAAAAAGAAGGATGCGATAAAGCGACAACTGCCTTGCGACGCTGCTGTGATAATTCCGCAATCCAGGCATTTTGTTCGGTAAAACCCAAGGGGGTAAAAAAAATCGTGCCCTCCTTCCAGGAAAAATCAAAATCCGCCGCGGGAAGCGGGGCGGCGGGGGTCTGCTCGCCACTCGGGCGCAAGGTCACGACCGGTAGATCGGAGAAAAACTCGGCAAAAGACAAAGACGAATCGAGGTAGCCGGCGATCTCCTTTCGAGTTGCAGCGGGCAAAAGTAAAAAGGCATTAACTATTTGCGCGAATAGCCAGGCCGCGCTTTTGCTGTCCGCCAGCGCACGGTGCGACGCGTCCGCGGAAATCGCAAACTCGGAAACCAAATACTCAAGGGAGTGCACCGGCAGAAGCGGTAAAAAAGTTTGGGCCAATTCCAGAGTGTCGAGGGTCGCGACGCGCAATTTCAAACCCTGACTGGCAAGAAAATTGATATCAAACCCGATATTGTGCCCCAGGATCACCGCCCCGTCTACAAACTTTTCCAGCTTCGGTTTCACCGCTGTCCACTTCGGCGCCTTTTCCAAATCCGCCTGGGTAATCCCGGTGAGGGCGAGAGCTTGCGGCGCCGGCTGCACTTCCGGATTGACCAGGGTGGAAAATTCTTCCCCGAATTTCACGGTCACGACTTCCGCTTTCGCGTCAAATACAAATTCCACAGCAATCGCGCCAACTTCCATAATACGCCCGGTGCGCGAGTCGAGGTCTGTGGTTTCCAGGTCCAAGCTGATGATTTTTTTCGAATAGAGGGGACTCATGAAATTCATTATACCCGCATAAAGAAAAACCCCCAATCGGGGGCAACGGGGTCTTTGATCATCAAGGCTTTTTCAATTTGTATAAAACTAAAACAAGAACTAATGCGCCAGCAAGTAAATAAAAATCTAAGGCCGTAACCTTAGTATGTTGAAATACTGAATACATGCGCTCATCAATTGGGTCCCGTACGCACTCCATCGAATACTGGCCGCCAGGGTGATGGCCGGGAATACAATCAAGGGCCAAATAAACAGAGTTCGTCGTACTCACTCTAGGACCGGCTCTTTTGTTTCTTTGGCTTTTTCGCGCACCGCCGCATCGATGGCGGCGGCGACTTTGGGATTGTCCTTGATGAACTGCTTCGCGTTTTCTCGGCCGACCCCCATTTTCTCGCCCTGGTAACTGTAGGAGTTTCCGTTTTTGTTCACCACGCTGTAGAGAACCGCGGTGTCGAGCAGGTCGCCTGAATAAGAAATTCCTTCGTTCCACATCAAATCAAACTCGGCGATGCGGAAAGGCGCGGCGACTTTGTTTTTTACGACTTTTACCTTCACCCGATTGCCGAGAATCTTTTCACCCTGTTTAATCTGCGCGACCTTGCGCACTTCCAAACGAACTGAACAATAAAATTTGAGGGCTTGTCCGCCGGTGGTCGTTTCCGGGTTGCCGAACATCACGCCAATTTTCATCCGGATCTGATTGATAAAAATCACGGTCGTCTTCGATTTGCTCATAATGCCGGTGAGCTTCCGGAGGGCCTGACTCATCAATCTCGCGTGCAGCCCCATGTGCGAATCGCCCATTTCGCCTTCGATCTCCGCTCTCGGCGTAAGCGCGGCCACAGAGTCCACGACAATGATGTCAACGGCGTTGCTTCGCACGAGTGTATCTACTATGTCCAGGGCTTGTTCGCCCGTATCTGGCTGGGAAATGAGCAGGTCATCAAGTTTTACACCGATGCGTTCCGCATAATCAGGGTCGAGCGCGTGTTCGGCGTCAACGAATGCCGCTGTCCCGCCGCGTTTTTGCACTTCGGCGACCATATGCATGGCGAGAGTCGTTTTGCCGGAAGATTCTGGTCCAAAAACTTCTATCACTCGCCCTTTGGGTATTCCCCCAACACCCAAAGCCAAGTCCAGGGAGATAGAACCCGTCGGTGTACTCTCCACGTCCATAGCGCGGGCGTCTTTGAGTTTCATAATCGAACCGTCGCCAAATTTCTCCCGGATTTGCTCCACGGCTCCTTCGAGGGCTTGATGCTTGGTATCAATTTTGGATTCAGCAGTTGTTTTGGCCATATAAACAAATTATATACTCGGGGTATGCCTGGGTAAACCCCCGCACCAAAACAAAGTTTATGGTGTGGGGGTGAATTCGATATCCCGAATCACTTCCCCTTCTTTCCCCAACACGCCGAGGTCCTGACCGTTGAGAGTGGCCCTGGTCGAGCCCGCGTCGCCGGTGGTGAGGACGATTTTGGTTTTGGCGGTGATCCGGCGGCGGGACTGCGGCAGCATCGTGCCGGAGAACTGCTCCACGCCATCCGCCTCCAGATATATCCACGTTGACGCTGGCCCGACAAAAATTTCCAGCGTCAACTCGGTTTCGCTTTCCGAAGATCCGGTGGCCACCCCGGCAATCTGCTTTTCCTGCAGCTGTAAGGAACGCGCGACCAAAGTTTCTTTGCCGAATTTATTCACTGAGCGAATTTGCAGCTGATTCGTCCCCGGCCCGAGATTTAAATTCTCCCGGAATTCGCCGTTAACATCCGTAACGATTGCTTGGTTGTTCAAATACACCGTGGCGTCTGGTTCCGTTTTCCCACGGACCAGAATGTTCGCGTCCGCGACCGTCCCGTCAGCTTCCGGAGAATATACTTCCAACCGCGGCGCGCGGGAAAGCGAACTGATTTGAAAATACAGGTAAGACAAACTCAATAGACCCAAAGTGCATAAACCCAAGAGGATTAAAGTCCGCGGGCTCAAGATAAATCGCGGCACGGAGACTTCCTTGGTGGCGACAGCGCTGCCCAGCTTGACGTTGGCGGCGATTTGCTGCTCGTGTTCATACTGATCGAGAAGGTTCTGCGAGGAAATCCCATAAAGCTCCGCGAGGCTCCGAAGAAACCCTCGGACATACACTGGCGAAGGAAGGGCGACGTACCGGCTCTCTTCCAGGGCGGACAAAAACTTCGGCTGGACCCGCGCGAACTTCGCCGCCTCAAGGAGCGAATAGTGCAGGCGCGTCCGGCAATGCAGCAAATATTCCGCCAGAGTCTCCGTCTTCACTTTTCTCGTCACAAAACTCATTCCTGTTCTCCCATATTATCGAAGTATACATCGCGTGGCTTCGCCCCGTCGGCCGGCCCGATGTGCCCACGCTCTTCCATGAGGTCCAGAAGGCGCGCCGCCCGGGCGTACCCGACGCGCAAACGGCGCTGCAGAAGCGAAGCGGAGGCTTTCCCCGCCGATCGAATGACCTCCAGAGCCTCGGGCAACAAGTCGTCGTCCTCCCCCTCATCTCCGCCGCCGGAACCGGCCGATCCGCCGACGCGCTGTTTCTCCAAAATCGTCTCATCATATTGAACCTTGCCGGCCTGCTCCTGCACAAAATCCACAACGCCGCGAACTTCTTTTTCGGAAATATAGGTGCCTTGAATCCGCCGCGGCTTGCCCAATTCCGCTGTTACATACAGCATATCACCGGCGCCGAGGAGTTTTTCCGCGCCAGCCATATCCAGAATCGTACGCGAATCCACCTGCGATGCGACCGCAAACGCCATCCGGGCAGTGATATTCGCCTTGATCAGTCCGGTGATAATATCAACCGAGGGGCGCTGGGTGGCCAGAACCAAATGCACGCCGACGGCGCGGGCCATTTGCGCGAGCCGCACCACGGCGGCTTCGACATCGGCCTGCGCCACGGCCATCAAGTCGGCAAGTTCATCCACGATAATCACGATGTAAGGCAATTTATCCTCGGCACCGCTATTGTATTCGATGATATTGCGCTTCCCGCGCTGAGCGAGCAGATTATACCGGCGGTCCATCTCCGCCACGGCCCAGCGCAAAGCATTGACCGCTTTCTCGTAGTCAGTCACCACGGCGGTAAGTAGATGGGGAATGCCGTTGTACAAATTCAGTTCCACTCGTTTAGGATCAATCACGATGAACCGCAGCTCCTCGGGCGAATTGCGATAAAGAAAGCTAATAAGCATCGAGTTGATCGCGATGCTTTTGCCCGTACCCGTGGCGCCGGCGATGAGCAAGTGGGGCATTCGCGCCAGATCCGCGACTACCGGTTTACCGGCCACGTCCCGCCCCAGAGAAAAAGCGAGGCTGGATTTGTGATTCAAAAAATCGGGACTGGAAACGATATCTTTGATCCGCACCAAGGCGTTGCCGCGATTCGGGATTTCCACGCCGGCCAGGGCCTTCCCCGGAATCGGGGCTTCGAGACGGATGGAGGGTGCCGCCAGAGCGAGGGCCAAATCATTCTGCAGAGCGAGAATCTGGGACAGCTTCACACCTTGCGCTGGGCGCAAGGTGTATTGAGTGACTGTGGGGCCGACATTTACCTCCCCCATCTCCACCTCGATACCAAAATCGGCCAGGGTCTTCTGAATGATAGCGACGTTTTGCTCGATATTGCCGCTGTCCACCGTGCCGCTCGAGTCTTCCAGAATTTCTAACGGCGGGGGCTGCCACACGCCCTTGCGAAATCGCGCCTCAACTTTCGGAATAGACGCCTCTTCCTGACCTTCCCCGTCTTCGGCGTCGTCGTCCACCTCGACCGTCTCCTCCACCTCGACCTCCTCAACTTCCGGCTCCTCGTCTGCCGCCGGCAGAGGCGGGGGCGAAACAACCTTCGTAGTCGTAAAATTGAGCGGCTCCATCTTGTTGATCTTTACGTCCGGGATACTGCGCGCCTCCCCGGGTCCGCGGGAAAATACCGAACGCAGCCGGCCGGGGAGCGCGGCCAGGTCCAAATTGAAAAACAATACGATTGAGCCGAGGAGCACCGCGGCCAAAATCACCGCTGACGCCCAAAAATCCAACAGGCCGAAAAGCAGCATCGCCGGCAGGAGTCCCAGATAGCCGCCCCCCTCGCCGCGCTTGACCAGCTCAAATGCTGAGTCAGGCACTGCGCGCATGGCGAGGAGATGCAAAATACCGGTCAATGCCAGGGTAAAAAACAAAACCCCCAGGTAAACGCGGAGGTTGGAAACCGGCACATCGCGCCCGTCCTTGCTTTCCCGTCGATTCAGCAGAAGCCCCACGGCCAAAGCCAAAAAAATGATCGGCCCCAGAAACCCCGCAGTGCCGAGTAAAAGCCCTAAAAATTGCCCGAAGATTCTGCCTAAGGAACCGGCGGAATCAAAAAGCGAAAGCAGGCTCAAAACCGCCAGGGCAAAAAACAAAACCACCAGGATTCCCCGCTTGGTCTGGGGTTTGAGGCGAAATTCGGGGAGTTCTTCCTCCCCGCGGCGATTTACTCTCAATTTCCGACGGCGCGCCATATGATTTATCTTACCACACCCAGTAATACAACTCCCAGTTGTGTTCTAAAACCGCATTTTATCACACCGCGCAAGCAAAAAATCAACGCGGATTCGCATCCAACATAAAGTCATGTCAATCAAACCGACCCCTCTGGGAGTTGATATACTGGGCACAGATATCAAAAAACCCCGACGGCAGCGTCGGGGCCTAGAAGAAACTTACATTTCCGAGCGGATTCTGACTTTCTTGGTCCGGGACCGCGACGCTTTCGGCAGGGTCAACGTCAGTATCCCGTCTTTGAGCTCGGCCGCCGCCTTGTCCACATCGACTTCCACCGGCAATGGCAGAGTGCGCGAAAACGCTCCCCAGTAACACTCCTGATAAAAATAATCCTCGTCCGCGACCGTTTCGTCCCGCCGGCGCTCGCCGTGAATCGTGATACTGTCGCTGCCCAAGGTGATGTCCAAATCCTCCGGCTTTACCCCGGCGATAGTTGATTTGATGTAGATGTTGTCTTTGTCCTGAAAAACATCAACGGTGAGCTGTCCCTCTTCCCCCGACTCCTCTCCTTCCTCCATGGACAAATCTTCGTTTTGTTTCTTGATGAGTTTATTTAGCCAAGCCATACCCAGTATATCAACTTTGATAGTTATGAAATGATTATTGAAGTATCGAAGTTTGGCAGTGTAGCTGATGATTACCCAGTAAGAAAGTTCTGTGACCCCGCTTTGCGGGGTCAATCAAAGTTTTATTACCGGACCATACATTTTCATATTATCACTCCCCGAAAGGGTGTCAATTACTGCCGCGGCGGCAGTCGCGGCGGCTTTGGGATTTGCTAATTTGAGGGAATTAGCTTTTAGCCCCTGGCAAAATTTGCGGTCCTGCAAGATCCGTTCTACCCAGGATTTCAATTCTGCGGAAGAACGCGCGACCACGGCGGCGCCATAACGAATCAGGTAGCGCGTATTGAGTTCCTCCATGGCCGGCAAGGGATTGACCAAAACCATGGGCAAGCCGCGCAGGAGCCCTTGGGCCAGACTCAGGCCTCCCGGTTTGGTGACGAGTACTTTGGCTACGGCACAGAGCTTGGCGACCGCTGATGTTTCTAGATTACCGAGGACTTTGAGATTACTGCCTGCTGTTTCGCGGAGCTTTTGCAGGTCTGCGAGTAGTTCGGAGTTGAAACCAGCAACCACAACAAGCTCCATATCATAGGCAGACCCAAGTAAAGCCCAGATGTCCGCGATCTTGATTCCCCAACCGCGGCTGCCGCCAATCATCAGAACAATCGGTCTATTTGGGTGAAACCCAAACTCCCGGCGCACAACTATATCATGATACTCCTCGCTAAAAACCGGGTGTACCGGCAACCCGGTGATGAGGACCTGGGAACGCGCAAATCCTCTCTTGCCCACTTCGTCGGCTTGTTCCGGAGTCATGACCAGATATTTGTCCACTCGCGGATAAACCCAATACGGCTGAAAATGGAAGTCGCTAAAGGTGGTTACCAGGGGTCCGCGGTATTCCCCGGTTTTTTTCAGGTACGAGACCAACGCCGTGGCCGAAGGATGGGTTGTTAGAATCAAATCCGGTTTGCTTCTGTTGAAATAATCGCGGAATTTTTTTATTTTCAGCCCCGCGAGCGGCACTCGGAAAGGCAGGCTCGCTTTTAGAAATATTGGATTGGTATAAAAAAATCCCCACAACCCGGGGATATGGTCGACAATAAATTTGTAAATTCGGGAGCTGGTTTCCGTAAACGGTCCGCGATACATCTCCAACACGTCCAGCATTTCGATTTTCACGTCCGGATATGTTTTGAGAACAACAGTAATATTTTCAGCCACGACTTTGTGGCCGAGACCGATCGAACCGTACATTACTAAGATTTTTTTCATGCAGTCGGTTCTTTGGGTCTCAAAAAAATGTTGCTCTGTGTAAAAGGACCACGATTTATCTTTTAAAAATCAGCCGCTTGAAAGCCCGAAGCTCCCGCGGGTTTCGAAGCAAGCGCAAAACAGTCAGGGCAACTTCTTTGTCCCGGAACTTCTCCGAAGCCACCCACTCCATAAATTTCTCAAAGTTTATCCTCTGAATTCGAATTTTCTCTCCCCGCTCAAGCGTGGGCGGCGCAACAGGCCGAGAATCGCGTGCGGCGTAAAAATAACTTTTCCATTCTACTTTAGTTGAGAGCTCGGCGGTGTCGAGTAAAACCCAGTCTCCTGATTCGTAACCGGTTTCCTCAAGAAGTTCCCGCTTTGCGGCGGCCAGTGGGGCCTCGCCGCGGTCAATCCTCCCGCCAAACAGCCCAATAAACGGTTTCATCCCGGGTTGGCTCTGATACCCGATCAAAACTTTATCGCCAACGACCGGCAAGACGTTTACGGTATTGGCGCGCTTGAGGCCTTCAAACGTCTCAAAACTCCCGTCATACATCTGCTGCCGCCAATGATACACGTCGTAAAGAATTCCTTTAAACACTCGCCTGGCTTTTTTGGGGAGTTTCATAAATTCATTCTATATTTTCCAGCCTAAAAAAAGAAGCCCGTGGCACACGCAAGTGCGCCCCGGGCCGAAACCAAATTTCACGCCGCGGTTTCGATGCGGCGGTAGGTCGGCATAACCCCGCCCTTGAGAAAGGAGAGATCTTTGCCGATTTGCGACAGAAGAGCAACCTGCCGCTCATATTTGGTGCCCATTTTGGCGACATGGCGCCGCCAAAGCTCAGGGTCCCGAACCGGATCCGGAACCTTGTACCGTTGCACTCCGGCCCCTCGCGGCACGATCGGAGCAATACAAGGGCCGAACGTTTCAACCAGACGGGCCAGAGGAATGATTTCCTCGACACCCGCAAGCTGATAATAGACATCGCCTTGACGCTCGTCCCAACCACGCATGTAGAAAGCCGAACGGTCATCCGCTGGCTTGGCGGCTCGCAGGTCGAAACCTCCGACCGACACGAGATCAATGTTCTTCCACATACAGAAGGTATTGGCGAGCCTGCCCTCGAGCACAGATTGGGCGAGCTCATTAGTTGCAACTCCTGTGGCGCGGGCGCCGAGACAGCAGGCCTCCACCATCGCGTCAAATGTTTCCTGATTCCAGTAGCTCGCTGCTTCTTTTGACGCAATGACAGTGTAATCACAACCGCTTCTGATCTGCCTTGCTACGCCGTAGTTGAGTAGTCCGCAGAACAGGTCCCCATGTTTGACCTCTGTAACACGGAGGTTTTGGATATGGCAGAACTCTTTGCGGAGTGCTGATGCCGTGCTGCCATAATCCGCCTGTCCGGAAAATCGGTCATCGGCCCAAACCATGATATCAACCAGGATAGGAATGTGCTGTCTCCTCCCATTGGAAACCACGTAATTGCGCAAAGCGCGGTCAATCACGCCTTCGAGCATTGCGACTTGATCTGAAACCTGCTCTGGCTTTCGAGCAAACGCCCGAAGGATCAGCCCAAGTTTCTTTTCGGAAACAAACTGCTTCAACGACATTGTCATGAGACTCTCCATTGGAAAGCCCGCTGGCGGCATACTAAAGCCAGTGGGTTTTGGATTTGTTCCTCCTAGGATTTTTAAAGGAACTCGATATGTTAGCAAAAAAAACGCCTTTTGTCAAGGCGTTTCCTAATTAATCCCGGCGGCTTTGTATGCTAATGAATGTTTATCTAGTCTGTTCTGGATTGGCGCCCGATCCTATGTCTGAAACTTCAGAAAATTGCCCTTGTTCATCGAGTTTACCCGCCACAACGCCTGACCAAACCAACTCGGTAGGGTTGGGTTTTTGGTAGGCAACCCACCGTCCGTCGTTAGCATCAACAATCCGGCCCAGCGTGATATGCGGCAGGTACCGCTCTCCGGCGGACAGAGAACCGTAGTTCAAAAGCTGCCCTCTGTGTTGCGCTGGTAATGCTGGATTTTGGAGGTCTTTTTCAAATTGCCGTAATACTCTCCCTTCGGTTAGTGGTCGAAGATTCTCATTTAACGACAAATGTAGCTGTCGAAGCTCCGGCGAAGGAGCCGCGTTCCACCAGATATTTCCATTTGGGCGAACCGTCAAGTTCGTTGCCATGCGTAATTTCGGCAAACGAGCTCCCTGTTTCAAAACCTCGCGGGCGATGTTTTGCGCTTCTGCTATCCTCTCTGATGTGAGGTTGCCCTGAAATAAAGTAACATGCGGGATGCGATCCTTATCCAAATAAAATGAGGTTTTCACGCGCCGGCTGATCAAGGAGCTGAGGCGCCGCGCCTCTTCTGCAGTTTCTCCCCCGACTTCGAAAGCCAGTCCCCAATCATAACGTTCACTCTCCTGACCTTCTTGCTGTCCTTCTTTGAACATTGCTTAGCCTGCGCGTTACTCGTAAAAATTGCTGAAGTCAAAGTGCTTGAATTCGGAAGGGGTGGGATTCGAACCCACGAGCCCTCAAAGAGGGCGCGGTTTTCGAGACCGCTCCGTTAGACCACTCCGGCACCCTTCCTCGCGTGATTCGGAGTTGCGATTTTCGCAACCCTTCAAGGGAGTTTTCTACAATCTTCACTCGCATCCCGCTTTCCCCAAAAACCCGTGCTCCCCCTCGACTTCGCTCGGGGTGCGCTCCTGATTTTCGGGGACCCCCTTGGCCCACTATCCGAGCATAATAAGAAAGCGTTGGTTCATTATATCCTTTATCGGTGAAAAACTCATCCGGTGCACCGGACTCGGCCCATGTTCCAGCAGTCGTTTTCGGTGAAAATCAGTGAGATACCCTTTGTGCTGTTCGAAGCCGTACCACGGATATTTTTCGGCGAGCTTCATCATCCAGTCATCGCGAAAAGATTTCGCGATGATGGAAGCGCAGGCAATCGACAAAATTTTCGCATCACCGTCCACCACGGCGTCCTGAGCGCACTGTAAACCCGGGATGATAAATTTTCCGTCGATGAGCACGAGTTCGGGCACCGTCTTCATCTGCTCAAGAGCGCGGCGCATTGCCAGATGCGAAGCATGATGAATATTGAGCTCGTCAATCTCCTCATGCGTTGCGAACCCGATCCCAAAGTCGAGGGCGTTCTCTCTGATAAACTCCACCAAATCGCTTCTCTGCTCGGCACTGACGGTTTTGGAATCGCGCACCCCGTTCCACCACTTGGATTTACTGCGATTATGCCCGACATTCTCCGGATCCAAAATCACTGCCGCGGCGACCACCGGCCCGGCAAGCGGCCCGCGGCCTACTTCATCAACGCCGGCAATCAACTGATAGTCCGATAAAAACTGGCGTTCTCTCGAATAAGTAGGGGTCATCATTATTCAATTATAGATAAATCGGCTGCTTCTGAAAACGACAAAACCCTCGACTTGCACAATCTGTCTCTAAAAAAATGAACCGATATAGGCTGACGTGTTTCTACGTACTTTGGCCGTTTTTGCTAAATCTTGCTAGGATTTGGTGAGGGCAGCCCATCTGCCAAAATATCAGCAGTTTTTTTCAAGGAGGTCTATATGCAACTTCCGTCATCCGTTATTCAGGGTGGAATGGGAGTCTACATATCGACTCCATTCCTCGCCAGAATCTGTTCGTGTAATGGTGCGCTCGGCACAGTTTCAGGCGTCGGCGCAGAACGTTTGCTTGCCCGAATTCTCCAGTCGGGAGACCCGGGCGGTCACTACCGGCGAGCGCTCGCGGATTTTCCGTTTCCAGAAGTGGCAGAACGCATCGTCAAAAAGTACTTCGTTGCTGGCGGAATTCCCGTAGGTGAGAAGTTCAAGGTGATACCGGCATTCAGTTTGCGACCACGCTCGGACCTGATTGCTCTCTCTGTAGCGGCGAGCTTCGCTTTTGTCTGGCTTGCTAAAGAGGGGCATCCGGAACCTGTCAGCGTAAATTATCTGGAAAAAATCCAGATTCCTCACATTTACCATCTCACCGGGGCGATGTTGGCGGGTGTCGATTTCGTCACCATGGGAGCCGGCATCACACTTCAGATTCCTGGTGTGCTGGATGCGATCGCGTCAGGAGGTGTCCCTAGCTATCGCGTTCTGGTGGAAGGGAGCGCAGGTGGAACCAAAACAATCAGTTTTGATCCCAGCGCCTTCTTCAAGACAAAACTTCCTGAACTCAAGCGGCCCGGCTTTCTGCCCGTCGTTTCAACAGACGTTCTGGCGGGACTCATGGTCAAAAAATTACCGCCAGGAAGCATCCAGGGCTTTGTCGTCGAGCTGCCGACCGCTGGCGGGCACAACGCGCCGCCTCGGACAAAGGGGGTTTTTGACGAAAGTGGTCAACCTTTATACGGTCCGAAAGACGCGGTAGCTTTCGAGAAGTTACGAGCTCTCCGCATCCCATTCTGGATTGGTGGATCACTCGCATCACCGGAGGGTCTCGGGAAAGCGAAGGCATTGGGCGCTGTTGGCATCCAAGCTGGTTCTATCTTCGCGCTCAGCGAAGATTCCGGCATGGACCCCTTGTTCCGTGCTGAAATGAGACGTCTCGGTTACCGGGACGAACTCGTTATCCGTACGGAGGCGAGGGTCTCACCGACGGGGTTCCCGTTCAAGGTTGCGCAACTACCGGGTACTCTATCCGACCCTGCGGTCTACGCTGCCCGCGCGCGGGTGTGCGATCTGTCCGCATTGCCCGTCCCATATCAGCAAGACGACGGCAAGGTCGGCTTTCGCTGCCCAAGTGAACCAGTTGAGGACTACCTTCGCAAAGGAGGGAGACTTGAAGACACGGAGGGCGCGCGATGTCTCTGCAACGGGTTGTTCTCGGCGGCTCGACTTGGCAATCCGAATGAGCCCCCGATATTCACGATCGGGGACGACGTCAGTTTCTTGCGCTACCTGATGTCGGACGAAAACTCATCGTACCGGGCAACAGATGCGATCGCGTATTTGTTGTCTACCTAGGACTGGCTGTGGTTAAACCACCGCCAGTCCTTCTCTTTTATCTAATAAAGCTCCCTGGCCTAAAGGCCAGCGTATTCCTTGAGCCTTTGGCTCTGCGGAATACGTCGCCGCGCCGGCATTCGCCGGCATCTTGCGGCCCCCCGAGCTGTGTTATCCCCTCCGCCTTCGGCTCCGGGCTTGGCTTCATCCCCGCGCTTGAAAGCGCGGGGTATTCGCCTAAGGGATAATAAATCCTAACTATGGAGCATCCTTACAACGCTGGTGATCTGCTGATAGTGCGGCAAAAACTGGCGTTCTCTGGAATATGTAGGGGTCATCATAGCCTCCTTATTATTATGGTGAATCCAGAGTCATTGAAATATCGGGCCATTTTGCGTAAAATAAAGAGGCTTTAAAAAACCAGGGTCCCAAAAAGCGCGGAGCGTTTTTGGGAAGAGGGGTCCCGATGCGAGGTCGGGACGACGAGGGCCCATAGTATAGCGGTAACACGGCTCCATGGCATGGAGCAGTCCGGGGTTCGACTCCCCGTGGGTCCACCAAAAAATTTCGGCCCTCATAAGTCTCCCCGTAGCTCAACGGATAGAGCAGATCCGTCCTAAGGATAAGATGGGGGTTCAATTCCCTCCGGGGAGAAAAACAACGAAACGGGGTATAGTATACCGGCAACCCCGAACGAGTCCGCTAAGCGCGGACCGTACGGGGTAAATACGCGCGTTTACCCCGCACCGAATCAACGTATCGCTTTCAATGTCGTTCTCTCAAATAAACTATAATTAAAGAAAATCGTGTTTAATC
>Ga0209343_10002899_pt1 | contig 21874 bp, 25 predicted proteins | sample RifCSPlowO2_02_FD_184026 | JGI IMG/M metagenome (GOLD analysis project Ga0209343, IMG submission 184026) | Groundwater microbial communities from Rifle, Colorado - Rifle CSP2_plank lowO2_0.2 (SPAdes) (version 2) | ecosystem: Environmental > Aquatic > Deep subsurface > Groundwater | place... | reverse complement strand
CAATATTGGGCAGGCTTGCCGGTTTCATGGAAAAGGCAGAAAAATTAAAAGGCAAGATTAAAGGCGCACTTATGTATCCTCTTGTAATCTGCATAATCGCCGGGATAGTGGTAGCCGTGCTGCTTCTCTATGTTGTTCCAATATTTCAGGGTATGTTTGCAGATTTTGGGAGTGCGCTTCCTGCCCCGACGCAGTTTGTTGTAAATTTGAGCGAGGCCCTGAAAAAATATTGGTGGTTGGTTGCTGGTGTAATTACCGGCGTAGGTGTGGGATTCCGGCAATTCTACCATACAGCAAGAGGCAGGGTAATAGTGGATGACATTGTGTTAAAGCTTCCTGTGTTTGGCGATTTAATAAGAAAGACCGGAGTGGCAAGATTTACAAGGACAATGGCTACAATGATGGCAAGCGGTGTGCCCATACTGGAGGCCCTTGAAATAGTTGCAAAGACAGCGGGCAATAAGACAATAGAGTCAGCGATAATGAAGACAAGAACAGCCCTAAGTCAAGGTAAGACATTAGCCGAGCCTCTCGCTGAAACAAAGGTTTTTCCTTCTATGGTTGTTCAGATGATAGCAGTCGGCGAATCCACAGGCGCCCTTGATGCAATGCTGAGCAAAATAGCAGATTTTTATGAAGAAGAAGTGGACCAGGCAGTTGACACCCTGATGTCCCTTATAGAGCCTGCGCTTATGGCCTTCCTTGGTGTGGTTGTGGGAGGCCTGGTTATCACGATGTATCTGCCTATATTCAAGCTCGCAGGCGCTGCTGGAGGCTAAAAGTCAGTAAGATAGAAAATAGGAATCAGGAAAGAGAAAAGAGGAAAGAGAAAAACTATTTCCTATTTCCTAATTCCTCTTTCCTGTAGTTACTCTTTTCTAATTTCTCATTCCTAATTCCTGTTTCTTAATCCTTAACCCAATGCCCACCACTCCCGCCTTATATGCCACTTTGATGGCCAGACTTAAATGGCTGATGGTCTTCAGGGTGGCTCTTGTCATTATATTCCTCGGCACATCTATCTGGCTGCAGTTCAAAGAGGTTTTGGCTTTTCAGTCTGTCCTTTACCCCATATACACCATTATAGTAATCACCTGTCTCCTGACAATCCTGTATGCGAACCTTTTCAGATGGGTTAAAAATGCAGAATTGTTTGCATATTTTCAGATATTCGTGGACATCCTGCTTATCACCGCCACAGTGTATGTGACAGGCGGCATGGAAAGCATACTGTCTTTTCTCTATTTCCTATCCATAATAAGCGCCAGCATCATGCTCAACCGCAGGGGCGGATTTTATGCTGCATCCGCAAGCAGCATTGCATACGGAGTTTTGGTAAATCTTGATTTTTATAAGATACTTCCAGTAGGTTATAAACTCATTATACCAAGCGGCATCGGATATGACAGGGGGGATATACTGGCGACTGTTGTGTTGAATATTATAGGCTTTTTTACCGTTGCATTCCTGACGGGTTATCTTGCGGAAAGGACTATCAAGGTAGAGAAAGAGCTTGAAGAGCAAAAGATTGACTTTAAGAAGCTTGAGGCCATTAATAAATATATTGTGGAAAATATAAACAGCGGCATACTTACGATAAATAGCAGCGAAAGGATAACATCCTTCAACAGGGCAGCAGAAAAGGTCATGGGTTATAAGCTTGATGAGATATATAATAAGCCGATTGATACGGTTTTTCCGGACCTAATGAAGGCAAAGCATTATTCAATTATCCCTGACGAGACAATCGCCTCATATTTTAGAATAGAGAAAACATTTAAGCGGAAAGACGGCAAAGAATTATTCCTCGGTTTCGCGGCATCGCCAATGAAGGAAGGCGGTTATATTATAATATTCCAGGATTTAACAAGGATTAAGGAGATTGAGGAACAGCTCCGGAGGGTGGACAGGTTGAGGGCATTGGGGGAGCTGGCAGCAGGCATGGCCCATGAAGTTAGAAACCCCCTGACATCCATCAGCGGTTCTGTGCAGGTGCTTAAAAAAAGTTTGATGCTGGATGGTGAAAACCAGCATCTTATGAATACTGTTATAAGGGAAGCGGAGAGATTAAATGCCCTGATAACAGACTTTCTGTTATTTGCAAAACCGGCAACAAAGATGACGAAAATAGATTTAAGGGATATTATCAACGAGACCGTGAATGTATTTAAAAATAGCCCTGAGTCCAGCAATATTGATATTCAGCTTAAAGCAGAAGACGGCCTAATAGTAGAAGGCGACAGCCGCCAGCTCAAACAGGTATTCTGGAACCTTTTTATAAACGCCGGCAATGCAATGCTGGATGGAGGAGTATTAAGGATAGACTCAAGACTCAAGACTCAAGACCATAGTCTTGGGTCTGGGGTCTTGGGTCTTAAGTCTGATTCTGTTGAGGTAACTGTCTCAGACACAGGCATGGGGATTCCGCCGGAAAATATAGAAAGGATTTTTGACCCGTTCTTTACAACAAAGGATTCAGGCACAGGGCTTGGCCTCGCTGTTGTTCACAGGATTATAGAAGGCCATAATGGTAAAATAGAGGTAAAAAGCAAAAAGGGTGAGGGGACACGTTTTAGGATACTACTGCCCTCCCTTCTTTCGTAGCGGCGGGTCTTTAGACTCGCCACAACTTTTTGTAGGGGAGACCCTTGTGGTCTCCCGCTGGGAGGGGATAAGCCCCTCCCCTACATTAACCTGCGTAAAATAGTTTTTCAGCAACCTGTTAAAAATATGTCAAAAGAAAGAATACTCATAGTTGATGATGAAAAGGGGATAAGGGACTTCCTTGAGATATGGTTAAAAAAGGAAGGTTACAGGGTTAATTCCGCTTCCAGTGGCGAGGAGGCGATGAAACTCTTCGGCAACAACAGCTATGAACTTGTTATAAGCGATATAAAGATGTCCGGGATGAATGGCGTGGAACTTCTTAAGAATATAAAAGGGATGAATCCTGATGTTATAGTTCTAATGATTACAGCATACGCATCCGTTGATACGGCAATTGATGCGATGAAGGCAGGGGCATACGATTACATCACAAAGCCGTTTAATGTGGATGAGGTAAAGCATATTATAAGAAATGCCCTTGATAAAAAGAAGCTGGAAGCTGAAAACCTCCTCTTAAAGAAAGAACTAAAAAGGCAATACGGCTTTTCAAACCTTATCGGCACAAGCTCAAAGATGCTTGAGATATACGGGCTTATAAGAAGATTTACAGACACAAGGGCAAATATCTTCATCACAGGCGAAAGCGGTACCGGTAAAGAGCTTGTAGCAAGGGCAATCCATTATGAGGGCAACAGGAAGGATAAACCATTTGTGCCCATCAATTGCGGGGCAATACCCGAGAACCTGCTGGAAAGCGAGCTTTTTGGCCATGAAAAAGGCGCGTTTACAGGCGCGGTTGCCAACAAAAGCGGACTCTTTGAAATAGCAGATGAAGGCACCATATTCCTTGACGAGATAACAGAACTTCCAAAGGGCCTTCAGGTAAAACTCCTCAGGGTCGTCCAGGAAAGAAATTTCAGGAGGGTTGGAGGTGTAGAGGACGTATCAATAGATGTAAGGATAATTTCGGCATCAAATAAGGATATTGAAAATGAGGTAAAAGAAGGCAGGTTCAGAGAAGACCTGTTTTATAGGCTTAATGTAATCCCAATCCACATGCCGCCTCTGCGGGAAAGAAAGGACGATATACCTGTCTTATGCCAGCACTTCCTTGAAAAATACTGTAACGAATTGGGCAGACATATAAAAAAGATTTCAGGGGAGGCAATGGGGCTTCTTATCAATTATCGTTATCCAGGAAACATCCGGGAACTTGAGAACATCATTGAAAGGACAGTCGCCCTTGAGCCAACAGACATAATCCTTCCGGAGACCCTGCCGGAATATCTTAGAACTCAGAAGGTAGGGTGGGCTTTGCCCACCGTCGGGGGTCAGGAGATACAACGTCCTGAGATTGAAATACCTGAGGGTGGAATCAATTTTGAAAAGAATGTAGAAGATTACGAGAAGGCGATTATAGTAGATGCACTCAAAAAATCAGGGGGGGTGAAGAAAAAGGCAGCAGAACTGCTGGGCTTAAGTTTCAGGTCTATGAGGTATAAGCTGGACAAATATGGAATATAGCAGACAGAAAAATCATCCTTGCAATATTCTTACTAAGAAGATATAATATCTTCTATAAAGGAGGATAAACAATTATGAAGACTAAGTTATCAACTACCATTGAAAAACCACTAATAAATTTTTTGGACTCATTGCCTGGTGAAAGCCGTTCAGAAAAACTGGAGCGCCTTTTAAAAAAAATCAAACGGATAGAGGAAGAAAAAAAACTCCGCAGCCTGTTATCCGGCTGCAAAGAGGGAGATGATGAAAAGGCAGAGCGGGAATCATGGGAATCCAGTGTAGAGGAGGCTATGTGGAGCGAATAAGACGGGGAGAAGTCTGGATAGTAGAATTATTGGCCCATCCAAAACCCAGGCCAGCCATAGTTGTAAGTATTGACCCAATTAATGATCTATGCCCGGATGTTATTCTAATTCCCATTACAACTAAATCCGGTCCTTTAAGAATCCCTTTAGCAGAAAATGAACCAGACACAGGACTGAAACAAAAAAGCTATGCAAAATGCGAATCCATTGGCCCGATTCATAAATCCAGATTAAAAAAGAAGATAGGGGAGATTCCAGGAAATGAATGGCCTATGATTGAAAATGGGATTCCAATAGAACCCTTCAAATTCTAACCTGCTGTTTTTAATAATAAAAATATAGTTGGCATAAGGTTTGCTTATTCTTTACAATAGAAGAATGAGACTTTCGTTTATTTCAAACTTTAAATTATAAGGAGGTGAAACACGAAAATTCTGTAAGATAACAAACCCGGACAATCGGGTTAAATTAAGTCAGACTGAAAAGTTTCAAAAAACAAAGGAGGTAAAAAAGTATGTTTACCAAGATAGCAGAAATGCTAAGTCCAAGTATCAGGAGGAAAGAGGGCTTTACACTGATAGAGCTCCTCATCGTTGTGGCCATCATCGCGATTCTGGCAGCCATAGCAATACCGCAGTTCAGCGCATACAGGAAAAGGGGTTACAACGCATCAGCCCTATCAGATAGCAGAAATATCAGAACTACGCAAGAGGCCATGTTTGCAGACTTCCAGGATTATGGATCATCTCAGGCCAGTAGTCTTGTACCGCCGCAAGATACAGGGGCAGAAGCATCTAGCACTGTATATCTAGTAGGTGGCGATACAACTACGACAAATCTGAGCATATCATTATCCCCAAGCGTTACCGCTGCTGCAAAAGTTACCACTGCAACGGTGGCAGGAAGAAACAGGCATACAGCATATGCCGTTGGAGCAGGCCATGCATCAGGCGATCAGATGTACGGAGCAGACAGTAATTTTACGGCAGTCTATAGAAAAGGATTTTCTACCACCCTTGCCACAGGAGATGTATTGGCTGCGGTTCCTACTTCTCTTGATAGCACCACCACTTCTGATTTCCTAACTTCAGCCAACTGGATACCGATGCAATAGCAAGTATATTATGTGTGAGTGCTGCAGGAAATATCCTGCAGCACTTTCTTGTATATTCCTAAAAACTAAAAAGGCAAAATTAAAAATGCTTACTAAATTAGCAAGGATAATCAGCCTAAGCGGCAAAAGGGAAAATGGTTTTACCCTGATAGAACTCCTCATTGTTGTGGCTATTATAGCCATCCTTGCAGCCATAGCAATTCCGCAGTTTAGTAAGTACAGGACGAGGGGATATAATGCTGCTGCTAACTCTGATTCAAGGAATATCAGAACTACGCAAGAGGCTATGTTTGCAGATTTTAGAGATTATGGAGCATCTCAGGCCACTAATCTTACACCGCCGCAAGATACAGGAGCAGAAGCATCCACTACCCTCTATTTGGTCGGTGCCGATACAGCTACAACGAATCAAACAGTATCGTTATCTCCGAGTGTTACTGCTGCCACAAAGGTTACAACTGCAGCAGTAGCTGGAAGAAATAAGCATACAGCATATACTAGCGCAACAGGACACGCCTCTGGCGACCAATTCTATGGGGTAGACAGCAATTTTGCCAATGTTTACAGAAAAGGATTTTCTACCACCCTTGCCATAGGAAATGTACTGGCTGCGGTTCCTACTTCCACCGATGATGCCACGAATGCTGATTTTACTCCCGCGAACAATTGGATTCCGATGTGATATGCACCTAACCGTCTGATAGGACCTTATAGCTATTTTTTATAGCAGCTTCTATGTATTGCAAGACTTAAAAACATGTTTTTTTATCTTATGAACAAAATATTCTTTCTGGTATTTTTTTTGCTTCTCGTATTGCTCACCTATCACCGCAATAATATCTGGAAAAATGAATATACTTTATGGAACAATGTTGTTTTAAAATCCCACCAAAAGATTATTCCGCATATAAATCTCGGAAATGCCTTTATAAGGAGGGGTGCATTAGACAGGGCTGAAAAAGAATTTCTATCAGCATTTGCAATAAATGAACTCGATATTAGGGTACATAGCGGGTTAGGAGTTATATATTTCCGGAACGGCTTATTTGATGAGGCTATAAAGGAATTTCAACTTATCACAACAGGTAAACCCGATTTTGCCCCAGGCCATAATAATCTGGGTGTGGTATATATGGAAAAAGGGCTTTTGGATGAGGCTATAAAGGAATTTAAAATCACTATGAGGCTGGATCCCTATTTCCCGGATGCATATTCAAACCTTGGCCTTGCATATAAAAAGAAAGGATTATTGAAAGAGGCTATGGAGAATCTTGAACAGGCATTAACATTAAGCCCTGAACACAGGGATGCCAGAATACGCATGGATGAGGTAAGAAGGTTGTTGGAGGGGAAGATTATCAAGTGAATACCAGGAACATCCTCACCCTTTTTTATTTAGCGACAGTATTTTTACTTGCCTTAACAAATCTTGTTGATACCGATGCCTTTACCCACTTAAACCTCGGCAGAGAGATTTTTAATCACAAAGGATTTCCCGCAAAAGAGCTCTTTAATTATCCAAGCCTTGAAAACACCTTTTCAAACCCTGAATGGCTGTTTGGTCTTGTCTTTTACCTTGCCTATCTATTGCTGGATGTGAAGGGAGTAATCCTGCTTAAGGCGTTTATAATTGCACTGACTTTCTATATCCTTCTAAAAGATTCGCTTCTTTTTTCTGGCGCTGCAAAACAATCGCTGAATACCCACTCACCCTTCCCTCTCCCCCTTAAGGGGGGAGAGGATAAAGGAGAGGGGGGCAGGAATATATCTATCTCTATTGCAGCGCTGTTCCTAACCGCTCTCTTTATGCGATACAGATTTGTAGAGCGTCCGGATATAATACTCATGCTCTTTCTGGCGTTTAATATCTACAGCCTTAACATGTTTGTACAAGAAGACAAGCCGTACTTATATTTTTTGCCGATAGTCCAGGGGTTGTGGGCAAATATTCATCCGAGCGTATCACTCATGGCCATTCCTTTTATTGCATTTATCGCGGGGGGGTTCTTTCAGAGGTTCATCCGGGGTAGGCTTGGTTATCAATATCGCTTCACTCCATCATATCGGCAGATAGCCATAATGGCGGTGGTCTTTGCTGCAAGCATCTTTGCATCGCTTATCAATCCTTATACATCGTCTCAACTCACTGCGCCAACAAGCCTTATAACCTCAAACTGGTGGATGGATGAAGTTTTTGAACTGAAACCTCCAACATGGGATACATGGAAGTCGCCATTTATATTCAGTGCAGTAATTCTTGTTTCATTTCTGCTGTTAATGATTAGAAAAAAAATTTCATTAATTCATTTGATTATGATTTTACCCTTTATATACATTGGTCTTTCCGGACTGAGATTTATGTTCTTGATAGGAATTGTCGGCGGGCCTATTATTGCACGAAATATTAATACTGCTGTTACCGTTGAATTTTGGAATTCTTTCAGAGAAGCAAAGATTTATAAGCCGTTGGTTGTCGGATCGCTGGCAGGGATTTTATTAATAACAATATTAACCATTTCAGGCAAAGGACCTTTCAATTTGCCGGATAAGGTGTTTGGCTTAAGCACAGACTATGAACAACTACCGGAAGGGGGGTTAAAATACCTGGATGAGAGGGGCATAAATGGCAGGCTCTTTAATACATTCCAGTGGGGTGGCTATATAACATGGAGAGACTATCCAAAGAGAACGACTTTTGTTGACGGAAGGGGTGCAATATCCTCTGACCTTCTGGAATCGCTTGGTAAGGCAAGATTTCAGCCGGATGTATTAAATAATCTTTCAGAGAAATATGGATTCGAAGTGGTTTTGCTTCATTATAATTCTATTGTATCAAAGGCGATGCAAAGTAAGAACCCTGATGTTGACCTCGGGCTTTTTGCCGCACCGAAAGACTGGGCGCTTGTTTATTGGGATGATATAAGTATGGTCTACCTCAAGAGGACATCAAAAATGAAAAAGGTTATAGATGAGGATGCATATCATTATGTAAGACCAGCCAACGGCTATCCATATCTCGCATGGCAAATTTCAAATGGCCCTGAATATCAGGCAGATATTGTAAAGGAACTTAAACGTAATTTAAGCAAAACCGATTCAAAAAAGGCCCACCTTTATCTGGGCTTTGTATATAGCAATACAGGAAATCCCCAAAAGACAATTGAACTGTTGAAGTCTATAGAGGATTTTGAGGCGTATCAGTTATTAGGCTCTGCTTATGAAAAGATCGGGGAGACAAAACAAGCAATAAGTTATTATAAGAATGCATTGAATATTGAAACCAGCTTGAATATACTATATACTTTGGGTAGACTTTATCTTGCAGAAGGCGATTTGGAGAAAGGTATAAATTACCTTGAGGCGGCCATAGAAAAAGATGAAAAATTTGCTGCAGCCTATCCTCCGCTGATAGATGCTTATCGCAGAATGGGGCTTGAAGATAAACATGCTGAAACAAAACAGGTATTCGAAAGGGTGTCTGCATACACTGAAGAGAAAACAATCTTTGAAAGAGGGCTTAAATTTTCTACTGAAGGAAAATATGCCGATGCCATAGAGGAATTTAAAAGATTTCTTGAAATATCTCCATTAAACCCTGCCGGCCACAGCAACCTTGGTTTTGCTTATTATATGATTGGCAATTATGATGGGGCATATAAGGAATTCCGGGAGACATTGGAGATAGACTCCAAATTTCCAAATACCTATTACGGTCTCGGCCTTGTTTATAAAAACAGAGGCGAAACAGAAAAGGCAAAAGGCCATTTTGAAGAATACCTTAAACTGGAACCAAAGGGATCATGGGCAAGAAAGGTGAGAGAAGAGTTGAAAGCGCTGGAGGTAAAATAAAAATCTATGGCTGTCATTAGTTTTAATAGCATAACCAAAGATTACAAAACCGGATTCAGGAAAAGAAAGACCGCCCTGAAGGATTTTTCTCTGGATATCCGTGAGAGAGAGGTTTTTGGTTTTTTAGGCCCGAATGGGGCTGGGAAGTCAACGGCCATAAAGATTCTGTTAAACCTTATATTCCCAACGCAGGGAAAGGCAGGGATGTTTATGACCATGAGGACATGAAGGGCGTACTCTTCATTGTAGTGGCCATGCGCACTTGGTCGCGGGGTGAATTGATTGACAGTATTTAAGGAAGTTGTTAAAGTATGAATGTTTGGCTGCTCTAATTATGCAAAGCAGGGGAGTGCTGGATGAGTAGTGTCGCTATTGAAGAATTTATCGTGATGGCGGAAGGATATTTTAAGCAATGCGATTATGTGGAAGCCGCCGTCCTTTTCGGTTCATTTGCAGAGGGGGTGATGAATACGCTGAGCGATGTTGACATAGGCATTTTAGCGGTAAGAGATATCTCCCTCATTGAGATTGGATGTCTGACATCCGGACTTGAATCACTCTTTAAGAGAAATGTCGATGTTATCATTCTTAATGGATTGCAAAATAAAAATCCTGCATTGGCGTATGAGATAGCGACTAAAGGAAAGGCGCTTTATTGTAAGGAGAGGGAGAGATTTGTCGAGTTCAAGACCTTGGCGGTAATCTCATTCATTGATACTGCCCCATTGCGGGAGGCGGTAGGCAGGGGGCTGCGGGAGAGGCTAAGAAGCGGCAGGTTCGGAGAAAGAAACTATGCTGGATAGACTAAAACTTCTTGAGGAGAATATAAACGGGCTTATTGAATTTAAAAAGAGACATACCCTCGGTGATATAAGGTCGGATAAATCCAAAGAATGGGCGCTCCGGTATGGTCTTTTAGAGTCTCTACAGATAGTTGTTGATATTTCATGCCATTTGACTACGAAATATAACCTTGGCAATCCTTCCACTTATGCAGAATGCATAGAATTCTTGAGAAAGTACAAATACCTTGACGAAGAACTATCGGATAAGCTTGTCGGCATGGTTGGTTTAAGAAATATATTGGTTCACGAGTACATAACCGTTGATATCAATAAGCTGTATGGTCTATTGGATAATATCAAAGATTTTAAAGAATTTGTAAATAGAATAAAAGACCTCATTTAGATGAACAAGCAACATCTCAAGATTCCTTCCTCTATGGCAATTATCTCTTTTGATAATATAACCAAACACTACAAAACTGGTTTTAGAAAGAAAAAAACCGCCCTCAGGGATTTTTCACTTGATATTCACGATGGGGAGGTTTTTGGCTTCCTTGGCCCGAATGGAGCCGGTAAGTCAACAGCAATAAAGATTCTTTTGAATCTCATATTTCCAACTTATGGCAAGGCAGGGATATTGGGAAAGGATGTGGGAGACAAAGAAGTCAGGAGATATGTAGGCTATCTTCCAGAGAATCCGTATTTTTATGACTATCTAAACCCGATAGAGCTTTTAAGTTTTGCCGGGAAAACATCAGGTATGAATTCCCGAAAGATTGTAGATAGAACAGAAACGCTTTTAAATATGGTTAGTTTATGGAACGAAAGAAAAAGAGCAATAAGAAGCTATTCAAAGGGTATGGTCCAGCGGACCGGCCTTGCCCTTGCTTTGATACATGATCCAAAGATTGTAATACTGGACGAGCCAATGACAGGGCTTGACCCGATAGGCAGAAGGCAGGTTATTGACCTTATTCTAAAACTTAAATCAGAGGGCAAAACAATATTCTTCAGCTCGCACATCCTTGAAGATATTGAACGTGTGTGCGATAGAATAGGGATGCTTGTCAATGGCGTGTTGAGAAGGGTAATAGATTTTAAAAATGAACAGCTTGTAAAATCATTAGAGGATACATTCATAGATGAGGTTGAAAAGGCAGGAGGATTGCAGCAATGACGGCTGTATGGTCTGTTGCGTTAATTACATTTAAAGAAGGAATAAAGAGCAGGGTTATCTTCGGAATATTTATAATAGCACTATTGCTCTTTGCGGCCACAACTGTTGTTATCACTCTATTTATGCGTGATATCGTAAAGGTTGCCATTGACTTAAGCCTGTCCACGGTATCTTTCGCTGGGCTACTGACGCTTTTATTTATAGGCGTAAATCTTTTTGGCAAAGACCTTGATAAAAGAACCATCTATATGGTCATATCAAGGCCGGTATCGCGCTCACAATATCTGATAGGGAAATTTTCAGGCATTGTTTTGTTGTCTTTTGTTATAGTAGCCTTTCTTGGCATCCTCTCCGCAATGCCGGTAGTTTTGAGTAAAAGATTTTATTATTACCCTGAAGCAAGATTTGACTGGTGGATATATTTTATCGCAGTCATTTATATATTTATTAAATTAGCCGTAGTGTCTTCCATCATAACCCTTTTTGCGTCATTTACATCCAATTCGTTTATTGCCCTTGTGCTTTCTCTTGTTGCCTATATTATAGGTCAGTCTACTGAAAGTGTGCGGGGACTCCTTGCATCACAGGTTGAAAAGATAGAGGTCAGCCCTATACTGTCATATATGGTAGAGATTGCGTATTATGTTTTTCCCAACATGTCTGCATTTGATCTCAAGATGCAGGCAGCACATGGCCTCAAAATCGGTCCCGATTATTTCATCTGGACTATACTTTATGCAATATTCTATATAATAGCCACTCTTGCCATAGGCACCCTTGCCTTCAGAAGAAGGGAATTTCCATAATGAGGTCATTGCCAATTACAATATTTATTATATTGTTTGCGGTCATTGGAAATGTCGTTGCAATCGCCATGGTTTCTGTAGAAAGGGAAGTGCTTCGCGAAAAAGAGGGGGCAGGCCTTGTTATACCATCTGCTATAGCTAAGGTTGCGGCATTGGAATTTAAGGGGATTTTAGCAGATATAATATTTTCAAGGGCAATGACATATTATGGAGGAAAAGCGATACGGGGAGAAAAGGTATTAGAAGGGGAGTGGAAGTGGATATATGAGAGTATGGATGTGGCAACAGACCTTGACCCTTATTTCTTAGACCCTTACTATTTTGGGGCTATGAATCTGGCTTGGGAGGCCAATAAGGTTAAAGAGGCAAATGCCTTGTTGGAAAAAGCCTCTCAATATAGGGATTGGGATTGGACTATCCCATTTTATCTCGGATTTAATCATTTCTATTTTTTTCAGGATAATGAAAAGGCAGCGTTTTATCTAATGGAGGCAGCTAAAAGACCCGGCTCTATCAACTTGTTGCCTACCCTTGCGGCGCGTCTATCATATCAGGGGAAAAAGACAGAAAACGCCATCATCTTCCTGCAGGAGATGTTAAAAAAGACAGAGGATAAAAACGTCCGTTGGATATATGAAAGGAGGCTTACAGCGCTTAAAGCCATACTCTTTTTAGAAAGGGCAGTAGCTGCTTATCAGGATAGATTTAAAAAACAGCCTCAAAATATTGATGAATTGCTGGCAAAGGGTATAATAAAGACTATTCCAAAAGACCCATATGGCGGTAACTTTTATATTGATAAAGATGGCACAATAAAGACAACAAGTGAATTGCGGTAATGTGCCAATTGCAGACAAAAAGGCAACCCTTTTAAAATGGAAACAATTAATATCACAGTAAGATTTTTTGCCATGCTGAAAGGAAAGGTAGGCAAAGGTGAAGCTACGCTAACTATTCCTGAAAATACATCTTTAGGAAAATTAAAAGAAATATTGAAAGGGCAATTCCCCTCTATTGCAGAATTAATTGATAAAAAAAATATTATGTTTTCTGTCAATCAGGAATTTGCCACGAATAATACAATCATAAAGGATGGGGATGAAGTGGCGCTTTTGCCTCCGTTTTCAGGGGGATAATCAGTTCACATTATAAAAATGAAAATGACCCTCCGAGGTTAAACGCAATGAGTTTGGTCAGAATACAGAAAAATGATTTTTCAGTAACAGACGAGATAGAGCGGGTAAAGGCATCATCTAAAAGCATAGGCGGTATTGTGGCATTTCTGGGAACTGGCAGGGACATATCAAAAGGCGAGGAAATCGTAAGGCTTGATTTTGAGCACTATCCGGGCATGGCGGAAAAGAAACTCAATGAGATTAGAGAGAGGGCTTTACAGAACTTCAATATTATTGAAATGGGCATATTCCACAGGGTGGGTAAAATAGGTATCGGGGAAAATATTGTGCTAATCATAGCAGCAGCACAACACAGAAATGATGCATTTACAGCATGTGAGTGGGCAATATCAGAGCTTAAAAGGATTACCCCGATATGGAAAAAGGAAATAACAAAAAAAGGTGAGGTTTGGGTCGAGGAACACCCGTAACGAAAAGTCATGAGTCAGGAGTCAGAAGTCAAAAGAAAAGCAAAAATATTTTATTTAGTTTTTCTCTCCTGACTGTTGACTCTTGACCTCTGACTATCTTTTATTATGATTACCGTCGGCATACTTACAATGAGCGATAAGGGCTCCCGTGGAGAAAGGGAGGACTTGAGCGGCAAAGAGATTGAGCGCATGATAAAGGACCTCCCTGCCGAGGTTAAGGCCTATGAAATAATCCCGGATGAAAATAATATTATAAAAGCAAAACTTGTAGAATTTGCTGATAAAAAGAAGTTGGATTTGATACTGACCACAGGCGGTACAGGCGTAAGCCCGAGGGATGTTACGCCTGAGGCAACAAGGGAAATTATTGAAAAAGAACTTCCTGGAATGTCTGAGGCAATGAGGGCAGAAAGCTTTAAAAAGACACCCAATGCCATGATATCCAGGGCTGTATGCGGAATCCGCAAGCAAACCCTCATAATAAACCTGCCCGGCAGTCCTAAGGCCGTAAGAGAAAACCTTGCAGTAGTCCTGCCTGCTATAAGTCATGCCATAGAGAAGATTAAGGGAAGTACTGAAGAATGTGGGAAGATGTGAATCTGTTGTTAGGTATTAAGTCTCTTAAAATGAGGATAAAGTTTATTGTAGGTAGCTGAGAGGTGTTCCGGCATGACTCTTACTTCTCCTATCACGGGCATAAAGTTCGTATCGCCGTTCCACCGAGGAACAATGTGAAAATGGATATGTTCGTCAATTCCGGCACCTGAGGCCTTCCCAAGGTTCATGCCTATATTGAAGCCGGCCGGCTTAAATACTTTTTTCAGGATGACAACTGACTTTTTAAGCAATGAAAAAAGTTCATCTATTTCCTCTGCCCCCATCTTTTCCAGTAAAGCAGTATGCTTCCACGGATATAAAAGGAGGTGGCCGTTATTGTAAGGGAATCTGTTCATCATAACAGCCGCAAAGTTTCCTTTGTAAAGAATCAGAGCCTTTTTATTATTTTTACTATATTCCCTGCAGAAGATACACCCGGTTAGTTTATTCTTGCGCCTTTCAGGAGGTCCCTGTATATACTCCCCACGCCATGGGGCCCAGAGCTGTTTTATAGCCATCTGCTACTTGTTGACCCTCTCTTTCAGTTCCTTACCCACCTTAAAGAAAGGAGTTTTCTTTGCTGGGATGTCTATCGCCTCTCCTGTTTTTGGATTCCTGCCCTTCCTTGCCCCATGTTCTTTGACCTTAAAACTCCCGAACCCTCTAATCTCAATCTTATCCCCACTCACAAGGCCATCTTTGATACTATCAAAGATTTTATCTACAATAATCTCCACATCCCTTTTTGTGAAGTTTTTAACCTTTTCAGAAATTTTTTCAATAAGGTCACTTTTAGTCATTTTGAATCCCTCCTAACAAAGTTATCCGATAATTTACCAGATGCTATTACATTTATCTACCTGTACGGGGAAAGATACATCAAGCCGTATCCACCTTTCAATCTTTTTATTGCCTTACTTGCCGCATCTCCAAAAATAACATCCCAGAGCATGGGCCTTTCTTTTTCCGGGTATAATACAGCCGGCTTACCTTTTATGTTAGCCATGGATGCCGCGGTATCAATGGCATCCTGAAAATTGCCTATTTCGTCAACCAGACCTATCTGCTGCGCCTGCATTCCAGAAAATATCCTGCCATCAGCAATCTTTTTTACCGCATCAATGTTTAATTTTCTGTTCTCCGCTACAATGCCGATAAATTGCTTATGGACATCGTCTATAACACCCTGCAATAACTTCCTCTCGTCATCCTTCATACCGCGGAAAGGAGACCCGATATCCTTATATTCTCCGCTCTTGATAACATAGCCCTTTAGGCCTATTTTTGAAAGCAAATCTTCCAAGCTGGCAAATTCCATAATAACCCCTATGCTGCCTGTGATAGTCCCCGGGTTGGCAATAATTCTATCAGCTGCAGCAGCGATATAATACCCACCCGAAGCTGCCACGGAACCCATAGAAACAACTACTTCCTTTTTAGCGCTTACCTTTTTTAACTCTCTGTAAATTTCCTGGGATGGGCCCACCCCGCCGCCAGGTGAGTCTATCCTTACAACAATAGCCTTTATATCATCCCTTTCCCCGTATTCTTTAATTTGTTTACTTATTGAATCCGGGTCGGTTATTACTCCTTCTATTGCTACCACAGCCACCTTATCGCCGAACTGTATGCCATCTCCGCCAATAAGTGCAGCAAAAAATAGTGAAAGCATGAATAAAAGAAAGAACAACAGAATTGAGATGCCCGCAACCCATTTTATATATTTCTTTGCCATACAATACCTTTGCGCAAACGGCTAACCGGCTGTTTTGTCTCCTGCGCTTATCAATCCCTTGAGGCCAAAACCTATTTTCCTCTCCTGTGGGTCTATATTCAGAACCTCTACCTCAACAGTATCTCCGGCCTTTATTATAATCCCCTTCTTCTCTCCCCTTTTTAATTCAGATATATGTATGAGGCCTTCCACGCCATCTTCCAGTTCCACAAATGCGCCAAAATTTGCTATATTCGTTACCGTCCCATTTACAGCCAGGCCAGGCTGGTATTTCTGGCTGACCCCGTACCACGGGTCTTTAATAAGCGCCTTTATACTAAGAGCCACCCTTTCCTTTTCCTTATCTACACCCACAACTTCTGCCTCTAATTCCTGTCCCTTTTGAAAAAGTTCTGAGGGATGTTTTATTTTTTTCCACGATACATCTGATATATGCACCAATCCATCTACGCCTTCTTCTATACCAATAAAAACACCAAAATCTGTTACATTTTTTACTACACCTCTAACCCTTGTTCCCTTCGGATATTTCAGCCCCATCTCATCCCATGGATTATGCTCAAGCTGTTTAAGGCTTAAAGATATTTTCTTACTTAAAGAATCTATACTTAACAGCCTAGCTTCTATTATATCCCCCTGCTTAAATCTTTGAGTTGCCTGTTTTGCCTTTGCCCAGCTCAATTCGGAAAGGTGTATTAATCCTTCAAGCCCCTCTTCAAGTTCCATAAAAATGCCATAATCAACAACCTTAACAACCCTGCCCTTTATTATATCTCCAGCCTTATACCTTTCCTGTACTGCATCCCATGGATTAGGTTTCAATTGCTTAAAACCAAGGGCAATCTTGTTTTCTTCTTTGTTAAACTTCAAAATCTTTACAGTTATCCTGTCACCGACCTTAAAAATATGCGATGGATGTCTGCTCTTCCCCCATGACATATCAGTAATATGCACCAGACCGTCCACACCGCCTAAATCAACGAATACGCCGTAATCGGTAATGTTTTTCACAATACCGTCAACAACCTTTCCTTCTTCCAGCACCTGCATGGTATCTTTTCTGGTTTTCTCCCTTTCTGCTTCCAGGATAGTCCTTCTTGACACTACAATATTGGATTTCCGCTTGTCATACTGTATTACCTTGAACATAGAAATGCTGTCTACAAGCTTATCAGGGTTAGTTATTGGCCTAATATCTGCCTGAGAACCTGGAAGGAAAGCAGGAATGCCGTTTAAATCAACACTGAAGCCGCCTTTTACCTTTTGTATTATTTTACCTTCTATGGTTTTACCGGTATTACATGACTCCTCTATCACATTCCACATCCTTATCTTATTCGCCTTTTCTCTGGATAGAATTACATAACCCCTGTCATCGTCACTGCTCTCCAGCAATACCTCTATCTCATCACCTGCCTTGACATCTAAGGCCCCCTTTGCGTCACGAAACTCTTTAATGGGTATGTGGCCCTCTGACTTGTATCCAATATCCACTATAACTTCATCTTTTGTAACAGAAATTACCTTTCCCTTTATAAGTTCCCCATCCTGCAACAGGCTAACTGTTTTTTCGTAAAATGGTTCCGTATCGCCTTCTGTTAATCTTTCCGTGTTAGTGTTGTCATATGACAAGTTATTTACCATTAAACCAATACCCCCTTACTTTTTTGGTTTCACTAACATAGCACAACCGGAACTAAAGTTCAATCAAATCATATAAATTTAGAAAATCCTTGCAAAGATAATACCTAATATGTTACAAAATTAACTTTACGGGGCGTAGCGCAGCCTGGTAGCGCACCTGCTTTGGGAGCAGGGTGTCGGAGGTTCGAATCCTCTCGCCCCGACCAAAAAAGCAGTTATGAGTTGGGAGTTTTGAGTTAGGAGTTAAAAGAAAAAACAATTACTCCCAACTCCGAACTCATAACTCTCAACTGTAGTTATTGCGCCTGTAGCTCAGATGGATAGAGCAACTGCCTTCTAAGCAGTGGGCCAGGGGTTCGAATCCCTTCAGGCGCGCCAGTAATAGAAGTAGTGATCGGTGGCGAGTGGTCAGTGTTGAGCTTTTGATAGAGGTGAGTTTATACTGACCACTGTCCACTCATCACTCACAACTGTAGTTCAATGGTGGGCGTAGCTCAGCGGTTAGAGCATCGGACTGTGGCTCCGAGGGTCGGGGGTTCAAATCCCCTCGTCCACCCCAACAAATTTTGCAGAGCAAAATTTGTAGTTATTAGTTTTTAGTTGTTAGTGATTAGTTAAAAGCTCAAGACAGGTATTGATTTTTTACTAATGGCTAATCACTATTCACTAATCACTGTAGTCATTGCGCCCGTAGCTCAGCTGGATAGAGCGACGGACTTCGAATCCGAAGGTCGCAGGTTCGAATCCTGCCGGGCGCGGATGCGCCTGTAGCTCAGTGGATAGAGCATCGGCCTCCGGAGCCGAGGGCCAGAGGTTCAAATCCTCTCAGGCGCGCCAACAAATACAGTGGTCAGTGGGTAGTGAACAGCAGTGAGCGAGTAAAGGACAAAGGTTTACCCCGTTAGAAGTTCCTGTTGATAATGTTATTGCTTCCGTAAGATTAGCTGTCTCCTTTGGAGAGAGACTTTCTAACGGGGTTTACTTGCCAAGTAGCTCCAGTTTTTCGGGGGATTTGATAATAATCTCTTTTCTCTTTATCTCGATTATCCCTTCGTCTTTGAAGCTCTTTAAAAGGCGGATGGCTGTCTCCTGAGTTATTCCCAGAAGTTCTGCAATCTCAAGCCTTGAAAGGGAAAGGTTTAGCTTTATTCTGCCATTTTCATTGGAACCATAATCCTTTCCAAGGGTGTAAAGAAGGTGGGCCATCTTTTCCTTCGCATTCAATAACCCCATGGTGCCTATCTTGGAATAGGCATTATCAAGCTCCTTACTCAAAGCAATAATTATCTTTTTTGCAATTGTAGGATGCCTGCCGATTATGTCAAAAAATGTCCTCTTCTCGATAAAACATATTTCACAATCATCCATTGCCATCGCTGTATTGCCGTACCTCTTTCCATCGTAAAATGTTTCCATACCCAAAAGTTCGCCAGGTTGAAGTATTTTTATAATCTGTTCTTTCCCATCCCGGGAGGTTTTTAATAATTTCACCCTGCCGCTCTTCACAACATAAAAACCCGGGCAAGGATCGCCCTCTACAAATATCACATCTCTTTTTTTATGCAATGATGTTTTGACAGCCTCTTTAAAAATTTCAAGCTGTTCGTCTGTAAGGTCAGAAAAGAGTGTGTTATCCTTGATCCGGCAGTTACATAAAAGGCATAGTGATGTATGAGACATGGTCAAATTATATTTAATCCTGTGCAATCAGCAGCAGAAGTTTTTCTCTGAGTTTGGAAAGGGCCCTGCCTCTGTGGCTTATACGGTTTTTTATTTCCGGAGATAAATCAGCCATGGTTTTCCCATACTCTGGAACATAGAATAAAGGGTCATAACCAAAACCGCCTCTGCCCTTTGGCTCAAGGGCTATAAATCCATTGCAATGGCCCTCCACTGTTTCCTCTGTCCCTGGAGGAATAACAAGGGCAATGGCACACCTGTAACAAGCCCGCCTTTTTTCAAGCGGAAGACCTTTAAGCTCTTCAAGAAGTTTCCTGTTATTCTCCTCATCTGTGGCATTTTCTCCTGCATACCGCGCAGAGAATATCCCCGGTCTTTTGCCCAGGACATCAACCTCAACACCTGAATCATCCGCTATTACCGCCATCTTCAGGTAGTTTGCAACAAATCTGGCCTTCTTTAACGCATTCTCTTGAAAACTTTTTCCATCTTCAGCCGCAACAGGTATTTCCGTAAAGTCATCAAGGGTCAGTATTTGCAGGTCAAGGTCTTTCAGCATCTCTCTAATCTCCCGGGCTTTACCTTTGTTTCTTGTTGCAAGCACTATATGCATAAAAGTTACAGGGCCCGGGAATACAGCAGGGCTTGTTTACCTTTCCTCTCTATCATAGGCATACCCCATCTTGATTTTTAACACATCTTCAAATCCTGCAATACCCTTGAAGATTGCCTCGGCAATTACCTCCTGGGTTTCTTTTTGAGCCAGTCTTTTTTCTTCATTGGCATTGGATATAAACCCTACCTCTACAAGCACTGCGGGCATTGCGGTCCCGGCAAGCACAATAAACGGAGCCTGCTTTATGCCCCTATTTCCCACCTTCAATATATTACAGAGATTTTCCTGAATTGCCTCTGCCAGATGGCTGCTTTCATTTAAAAATTCTGTCTGGACCATATCCATCAAAATCATCTTCAGGTCATCTGAATCTGCATTTGTCGTTTCACGCCCAACAGATGATATTGTATTTTCAAAGGCAGCCACCCTCTTTGCATCATCATCAGAGGCATTAATGCTTAAGAAATATGTTTCCACCCCGTCTGCACCCTTTCTGTACGAGGCATTGGCGTGAATGCTTATAAACATATCTCCATTATTTTCATTAGCAATTGCAGTCCTTTCATCCAGCGGAACAAATTTATCATCTCTTCTGGTAAGTATTACCCTGGCACCCATCCTTTGCGCAATAAGTTTCTCCAGCGCCTTTGCAATATTAAGGTTTATGTCCTTTTCTTTTATGCCAGACGGTCCCATGGCCCCATAATCTTCACCACCATGCCCCGGGTCTATAATAATGGTCTTTATTGTGCTGTGCTTGAGCGTATGAACCTCAACAAAGAATGGATGCGCCAGGGAAACAGATAAAAGACAAAATACAAAAATCAGGAAACAAACAACAGGTGTAGATATTTTATTCATGGCTCTTGGTTTCTCTCTTTCCACTGTCCGCATAATAAATTACCGCTTTATAACTAAATAAAACCAAAAGTGTAATTTAACATATAATAGTTTCATTTACCACCACACCAGAAAGCCCTCTCTGTAAACCTCCATACCAAAACCTTTGGTGTGAGGGTAAAGGTGGGGTGGGGTTTACCTTATTTGAGTCTGGATTTACCTTCCTCAAGACACTCTGTTAATATTTTCAATGGTATTTCGCCCTCCCTTATTATTGCCAGACTCCTTCCGGTTACATCAACAATTGTTGAGCCGAGTTTGCCTGACAATATCCCGCCATCAAGTATGAGGTCTACCCTGTTTCCAAAATAATCTATTACCTCTCTGGCTGTTACAGGACTCTTCTTTCCAGAGGGGTTGGCGCTTGTTGTTGTTATAGGAGAACCAGTAATCTCAGTGAGCTGCTGGGCAACACGATTGCTTGATATCCTCACACCTACCTTGCCGGTATTCCCGGTAAGAACAGATGAGATAGCTCTTTTTGCCCTGAATACGATAGTAAGCGGCCCTGGCCAGAATTTATCTATCAGTATCTCGGCCTGAAGCGGCACATCTTCTACGAGTTCAAGCAGCATTTCTTTATCTTTAATCAATATGGAAACAGGCTTATCAAAATCACGGCCTTTTAAATAGAAAAGTTTCTTTACCGCAGTTTCATTGAAAGGGTCAACACAAAGACCATAAAAAGTTTCTGTTGGATATGCGATTATTCCCCCTTTTTTAAAAACATTCAAAACCTCTTGCTTAAGAGGGTCGGGGAACAGTATTCCTTTAACAACAAGCAGTGTTGTTGTCATAATTGTATTTTCTTTGCCTTTTCCTCCACATCACTGGCAAGCTTTTCCTTAAATGCCTTAAGTTTTGCCTGCAATCTCTTATTCCCAACAGCGATTATCTGTGCCGCAAATATACCGGCATTCTTTGCCCCT
>Ga0209343_10002897_pt1 | contig 21875 bp, 28 predicted proteins | sample RifCSPlowO2_02_FD_184026 | JGI IMG/M metagenome (GOLD analysis project Ga0209343, IMG submission 184026) | Groundwater microbial communities from Rifle, Colorado - Rifle CSP2_plank lowO2_0.2 (SPAdes) (version 2) | ecosystem: Environmental > Aquatic > Deep subsurface > Groundwater | place... | reverse complement strand
TGGTAAAATGGTCTCAAAAATAAATTCAGAGTTTGCCTGCAACCCAGGAGATCTTATGGCCGCCATCGGCCCGGGCATCCGGCAATGTCATTTTGAAGTCAAGGAAGATGTTTTGAATAATTTTTTTGATTTTCCAAAGCAAATAGCAACGAGAAACGGCCGGACATATATTGCTCTTGCGGGAATTTTAAAAAAACAGTTGAGTGCGTCTGGCGTCTTGCCAAACAATATTGTCGATAGCGACGAGTGCACTTATTGTTTGGGAGAAAAATATTTTTCTTACCGTCGCGACAAAACAGACCCCATAGAAGCAATGCTTGCTTATATTGGCCTGGAGAGCCGGGACCTCTAGATATATCCGCTTTTTTAAAGAAAGACCCGGGCATTTTGCTCGGGTCTTTTGAGTCCCTCCTTTCCCTCATTCTTTGATGTCTTTACGGTAAAGCCACGTCCCAGTCAGCCATTGCTTCCCTTGTCCGCGGCCGCGCGTATGGAACAAGGTCTTCGGAAATACTGACCTCCCGTCCTATTACGGAAATCATGGCCCAGCGATCCCAGTATGCCAGGTTATGAATAAGCTGACTCCCGAGTAGCTCGCTGATGGCATCGCGGCTAGCCGCATAAAGCGTGCTGGACCCCTCATCAGCTACGGACATCATGACTATCGTTCCGACGGGCAGGGTTTCGAGAAATGAGACGAGTCGGCTCCCGGCCTCAGCGTCACTCCATGTATCAAACGATTTCAATTCAAGCAGTACGCCGGTCGCCGGGTCGATCGTAGCGACGTTAATGCCACGTCCGCCACCTCCTCCACCAGTGGTATTGTAAAACACCACCCCGTCCCTTACAAAAACAGCATCCCCGCGGCCGCCGAGTTTGCCGGAGATAGCCTCAAGGCGGATGGTGACCCCATTTGCTGGAGCAAACTGAATTTGCTCGCGACGCCTCCACTGCGGGAAGGGCTCAACCGACGCGACGTTGTCCCAGTCGTACTCTGGACTTTTCCGAACGCCGAAGTCCTTTGTTTTGCCGGGCTTAATGCAGTCGTAGGTCGCGAAGAGGTCACCCACGAACATACAGCGATCATCACCCGTTGGAAAATCGGCGGGATAACCGGCGTAGAGAGTTTCATAGCCAATGAACTGTCCTTGCGCGTCTTTCAAGATCGTCGGGCCCCGAACAGAACTGGCCGTTTTCTGATTCTGATTGGCTAGCGTCACTACATAGGAGTAGTTGGGGAAAGCTGTTGGACTATACTTGACCTCGACAACTGTTAGCTCGGGGTCTGGCACCGAAACAGTTGTCCTGACTCCCTGGAGCTGAATCCCGGCCGCGGTCAATGGCGTGTCTGATGAATCAAGTTGAAAACTAAACACGCCTTGATCTCCTGGGCGCAAGCAGTTATCGCTAAACCTGTCATATTCTTCGTCAATGAGAGTCTGACAGGAAATATTGGGGAAAAAGCTACTATACCTACTGAGCGCCAAAACAGCCCGTGCCTGGCAGTACGCCACCGTTCCAACGTTTTCCACAAGAACTCTTTGGCCTCGATACTCTTGGCCGATCAGTACGAGCCCACGAACCAATAGATCCGAGGTTGTTTGTGGGCCAGAAGTAGTCGGCGTAAATGTCACCGTCCGCGTTGCCGTGGCGGTTGGAGTGACTGAAGGCGTTGACGTGACCGTTCGTGTGGTGCTCGCCGTAGATGTGGACGTTCTGGTCGGAGTTGCTGTCCGTGTTGGGGTGTTCGTGAGAGTTCGGGTTGGTGTCCACGTTGCCGTCGCGGTACGAGTTGGAGTCTGCATGACCGTCAGCGTACTGGTTGCCGTACCTGTAGTGGTCGGCGTTGCCGTGACCGTTGAGCTCGCTGTCGCCGTGAACGTCGGCGTTGAGGTTGCACTTGGAGTGACTGTATAGGTCAGCGTCTGCGTAGCCGTGGACGTTCTGGTTGGAGTTGCCGTTCGCGTCGCCGTTGCTGTGCTTGTGACCGTCGGCACCGGAGGTGGAAATCTACATATAATGCCTTGCGGTAAATCCGCAAAGGGATCAGAAAGGGCACACACCCCGCCAGGCAGGAAGTATGTCCCAGCTGGACACGTATCACCGGCTTGAACTTCTTGGCACGAACCAAAATTTCCAGAAACGTCACCACAACAACCCGCTTGACTGACCGGTGTATTCGTTGCAGTCAGCGTCGGCGTTCGCGTCGCCGTTGAAGTAGGTGTGATGGTCGCAGTCCGCGTCGGCGTATCCGTTGTGGTGTTCGTCGGCGTCGCCGTGCGTGTTTCGGTGGGCGTGTTCGTCGGTGTACGTGTCCATGTCAGTGTTGCTGTCACTGTTGTGGTCGGCGTTGCCGTGAACGTTCGTGTAGCGGTGCCAGTCGGCGTCGCCGTGACTGTGTTCGTGGCCGTCGTGGTGAAGCTCGGCGTTACGGTGGTGCTTTTCGTCACTGTCCAGGTGGGAGTCACCGTAACCGTGGCAGTTGAGGTGGTTGACGGCGTTGACGTTCGTGTGGCGCTCGCCGTAGCCGTGGACGTTTGACTCGGTGCCGGCGAGAAACTGCTGGTCCGAGTAGCACTGCTCGTTGCTGTGGCAGTCCATGTCGGAGTCCCAGTCCCTGTGGCAGTCTTGGTTGGCGTTAACGTCCGTGTCGCTGTCAATGTCCTCGTTGCCGTAACTGTCTTGGTTGGCGTTATGGTCCCACTCGAGGTTACGGTAGCGGTTGGCGTTGCCGTGCGAGTCGAGGTAACCGTTGGCGTGTTCGTTGTAGTCGTCGTTACCACTTTTGTCGGTATTCTGGTCGGGGTTTGCGATGCGGTTACGGTCACTGCTGTGGTGCAAGCCATCGTTGGTGTGGGGCTTGATAAACCACACCCATTCAAGGCATTATTCACCGCGCCCAATAGCTCATCGATGGTTACCCGACCATCACCATTACCGTCGCATTCGCACTGACACGGCTCGCCAGAAATTGGGCACCCACTCAGCGCATTGTCAATGCACCCCACCAATTCGTTAACCGTGACAATGCCATTGTTGTTACCATTGTCATCACCGAGACATCCAGGACACGACATAGCCTGGACTTGAAGTGTCCATGCGATCGCCGTTATGGTGAGCGCTATGGCAGAATTCCTGCGTATCATCTGAAACCCTCCTTGTTCTGTAGACCTCTTGTCTATACACCCTTTGTTATTGGCCCTTATGAGATTTTCAAGGTTCGCTGTCGCCTCCTGCCCCCTATTTACCTCTCTTTAGCTATATTTGTCAATTTTATATTTTCTATTTTGCATTCCACATTTTATTCGCGCGAATTTGCCCAACGCACCAGTCCGCCTCGGGCGGATAAAGTCGTGGAGCTTCACTTTTGTCATTACCACTTCGGCAAAGTCTCACCAAGACCCCATACGCAGGTGCGTTTAATTTCATCATACTAGTATACTAGTATGATGAAATTTGATTTAGGATCATACTGGCACTCGCACGCTCTTTGGATCCAAAGTCAATTTTATTACCGCATAACTAGCCAAGCATTGGCCGTTGTAGTAATATATCTACATGATTCCCATCGTCTCTTTGACTAATTTAATTAGCGCCATTGTCTCTATTGTCATTGGCGGTAATTTACTTGTCGCCTATCGGCGGAATCATAATGTTGCCGTTTTTTGGTTTATTCTGTTTTATTTAGCTTTTGCCGTTAGTTGGTTAATAGCGGCCGCGCCTGAACTGGTTTTGAAGGATCCATACGCCGTTATGGCATCAAGTATTGTCGCTTTTTTTTTCCAATATCTCGCTTATTTCGCCGTGATTCAGGTGCCATTCATTTTTTTGCGAAAGCGCGAGTGGGGAGCAATAGCCAGTGCTTTGATAGCAATGACTGGGATAATATTTGTTATCGGACGCCTCTATAATCTTCAGCCGCATAGCCGAGAGATTATCAGTAACGTTTTTGGTACGTATATTTTTTGGCGTCCGGTCTTTCATCCTTGGTTGAGGGTTATGACCGGAGTGGTGGGCGGTGGTGTTGCTGTTTTCTGTGCCATTATTTTTTTCTACCTGGGGTGGCAAGATCGTTCAAATCGTCTAGTTTTCGCCAGGTCAATGTATCTGGGCAGCGGCACGACAATTTTATTTATTGGTTCAATCATTGTGTATTTTATATCAACCACAGGCGCGTTTTTTGCTCTTAGTATCGCTTCTATCTTCGTTATTGTCGGCTTGTTGGTAATTTTTAAAGGAATTCTGCACGAAGACCGCGCTAATCCTTAATCTTGCCAAGATGGACGTTGTTTTTGTTTGCGTATAATTGAGCAACTTCATTTTTGATCAGAACGGCCGCTTGTGTTATTTGCACTTTGAGGTTTTTGTGGGAAGTATCAAAGGTATAGATAAAAGGAATTTTTTATAATCCATTCTGCGATTAGGGCATAATTATTTTTTGCTTCAGTGTACTAGTACACTGAAGCAAGGGGTATTTCGGTTAAAATTGAAATAATGTTGACGGGTTGTCCGGTAAATTTAATTATTAGTTTGCAGTATCAAGATATCATTACCGCTATTCCAACGTCAGCCCAGTCATATAGCCGGCCCATATATTCTTGTTTGTGCGGCACATTCACACAGCCATGGCTTTTTGGTTTGCCAAAATCATTGTGCCAATAAGCGCCGTGAACATAGAAGTTATAACCTCTTCCCTCTTTGAACATTAAATTCCATTTAGTATTTGGAAAATCGTAACCTGGACCAGCATAATGAACTGTTGGACGCTTTTTGATCACCGTAAAATTACCACTAGGCGTTGGCGTGCGCGGCAATCCTGAAGAAATTTTAAAGTCGTCAAGTTTTGCATTTCCAAAGAAGTACTGAAGCGACTGATTTTTTAAATTGACCTCAATGCGTTTGGCGATTTTTTCTGTGCCTGAAGATAGGGGATCATAGCCATTGCGAACCTCCTCGCCGTCTTTATATCCGTCTCTATCTGTGTCTGGATTATTCAAATGCGTGCCTAGAGCAATCTCCCAATCATCCCAAAGGCCATCTTTGTCTGTGTCTATTTCGCGCATTTTTTGCCTGTTATTGCGCAACGGGGAATAGCCGTTTTTAATTTCTTCGCCGTCAGAAAAACTATCACCATCGCTATCATAATGATTCGGATTGGTATGGTAGATATTCAATTCGTCCTCATCCAGAAGTCCGTCATTGTCACTGTCGTCCAATGAGCTAACCTGGGCGTTTATGGGGTTGGGCACGAACAAAACAAAAACCATTGATAAGATTAAAGTTATGCCCAAGTTTTTAGCGCAAATCATGTTGTTAGGTATTGAGGGTATTAAGTTTATGTTATTATAACATACTAAATAAAATTTAGCAAATCATATTGACAATGATTAGATTTTATAGTTTAATGTGAGAATAAAATATATTAAAACATAATTTTGGTATTTTTGTAATCTTTTTGGTATAATATAAATCCCGTTAGAAATTTCCGCGGGGTATTTAAATCCCCGCGGGAATTACCTCAAACATCAACCCGCGCCACAAGCGGCGGGGTATTATTTCTAACGGGATAAAAAAGGTCCTGCGCGTCATGTTGACCACGCAGGACCGAAGGGCAAAGTCTCATCCGGAAGAAGCTTTGAATGCTTTAGATTTCTAAGCTACGCTTTGGCACTAGTCTCACTTCCACCAGCCACCGCCAGCCCTTGCCCCGAATGTAGTCAGTCCAGCAGAAGTCCGAGCCGCCGTTCGAGTAGACGAACGGGAAGCTGACGACGCCGCCTGGGCCCACCCACGAGGGATCGGCAATGCCACGCGGGTGCTGGCCGTCTGGCTGAAACATCTGTTTGACGGCCTCCCGCCACTGCCCCTCGGGAACCCTCCCGTGCTTCACGCACTTCGCACGCACGGTCTTGATGTTTGGCGGGTAGCCGACGGCTACCCATTTGAAGCGACGGGTCTGCCTTCCCCTGACCCGTTGGCCGGTGAACTGCCAGCCCTTCGGGTCGTAGCCGTCCTGCCGCACCATCTCGAGCGGGTCGTGAGCGTCCCCGTCGAGCGTCAGCTCGAAGACTTCGTCATCGGCGGGATAGGTGCGGGGCTGGGCTGCGGCTGTCCCATGAATTGCCATACTGTTCCTCCTTAATTCTGTTGGAGGTTCGCTTTTTACTCTGCACCTACAGAGCCAAAGCTCACCACGTTCATCATTACTGCTCTCTACGTATAACGGGTATACTGTTTATACCTACAGAGCAGTAATGATTGTCTCCGTTGCGCAGGTTTTTAAAGAACGCCTCATTGTAGCATTGACAGGGGTTTTATGTCAAGGCATATTAAGGCGCAAGGGTGAATGTCAGTATTTTGGTCAATGTTCCACGTGGAACATTTTTATATAATATATTATTATATTATGTCAAGAATATGTTATAATACATTGACAGAAATATAATACTGTGTTATAATCTTTATTCTTGAATAATATATGCTACTCTGCTAGTATATTCAGACTAGAATCATGGGCCTGTGGTATAACGGTAACACGCGGGCATGGCATGCTCGAGTCGAGGGTTCAACTCCCTCCAGGTCCATTTTTTGCCAATTTCTATAATTAATTTCGAACTTTTATGGAAAAACGAAGCAAAAATATACAAACAGTACTTAACATCTTGCAGGATGAAGTAAATGGCGATATCCTATCTGCGCTCAAAAAAATGACTAAGGATTACACAATGACTTGGGTTGATGCTGGGATTAATGGGAATCAATTGTTTCCCACTACAAAGAAGAACATTCAGGATGATATGAAAGAAGCCTATGTAATAAAAGGTAGAGAGTATGACATACGGAACATTGCCGAAGGAGATGGAGTAGTGTTCGTTGAGCTTATTGAAAGTTTCCCAAATCAAAGAACAAAAAAGTTTTATCGAACGCCGCTCGTTCTTGTTTTGGAAATGAAAAAAGGAAAAATTAGAACCGGAAGACATTACCTTGATCCATGTTTATCTGGAAAGTTTTTGACCAAAGCACAAATAGAAAAAGCATACAAAAACAGTAGGGGGTCACAGATGATAATTCAATAGAGCTATTGCAAGTTCGTTGTATTCTTTTAGTTCAGCCTTGTGCATGTGATTTTAATGCCAGTTCCTCTATAATAAATTTAACACTATTATGCAAACAGAATCAGGGTTTTACGGCCTGGGCATAGCGCCTAAACTTATGGAAGCGGTAAAGCGCGCCAAATTCGCTGTCCCAACTCCCATCCAGCGCAAATCAATTCCCGTGGCTATTGAAGGAAAAGATATTATTGGTATTGCCCAGACTGGCACGGGCAAGACCCTCGCCTTTGGGGTGCCGATGCTTCAGCGTTTGGCACAGGTGAAAGGACGCGGACTTGTAGTTTTACCCACTCGCGAGCTCGCTCTGCAGGTTGATGAAATGCTTCATAAAATCGGCCGCTCCTTGGGGCTTCGCACGGCCGTGCTCATCGGCGGCGCTTCAATGGTTAATCAAAAAAAGATGCTGCGGCGCACCCCTCACATTCTCATCGCTACTCCCGGACGGCTCATTGATCATCTTGAACAGAAAAACGTTAACTTGCATGATATTCGCGTGTTGGTTCTTGATGAAGCCGACCGCATGCTTGATATGGGTTTTGCGCCGCAGCTGCAGCGCATTTTAAAGGCCATTCCACGCGAGCGCCAAACAATGCTTTTTTCAGCAACCATGCCCGACAAGATCGTTGCTATTGCGCGCAGCTATATGAAACTGCCGGTGCGAGTTGAGGTTGCTCCGTCCGGAACAGTTGCCGAACGCGTAACGCACGAGCTTTTTGTTGTCAAGCGCGAGGACAAGATAAATCTTCTTACCAAATTACTTGAAACCTATCGCGGCCCGGTGCTGGTGTTTTCTCGTACAAAATTTGGTATTAGGCGGATTGTTCAGGCGCTGCGGGCTGCCGGCCTCAGCGCTGGTGAGCTTCATTCTAACCGGTCGCTTGCCCAACGTCGTGAAGCGCTTGATGGTTTTAAGTCCGGGAAGTACCGCGTGTTGGTGGCGACCGATATTGCCGCGCGGGGGATTGATGTTGTTGGTATTGAGCTTGTGGTGAATTATGATATTCCCGAAAATCCCGAAGATTATATTCATCGCGTTGGACGCACTGGCCGAGCTGGCGAAACCGGCCACGCCATATCTTTTGCCACCGCCGATCAAGGAGCTGACGTGCGTGCCATTGAAAAGCTTGTGCGGGTTAATTTACCGATATCAAAATTGCCCGGGCTGCCTCCGCCGAGACTAGAGCCGCGCCACGAGCCTCGCGCGAATAGACGATATTCGCGCCCGCCGCGCCGCGGTGGTTTGTATCGGACTCGTCATCGTCATTCAAGATAATTTAGATTCAGCCCTTTCGCTTTTTTCTGTTAATTTTGCTTATATCACCATACTAGTATGGTGATATAAAATGAAAGTAAGATGGCGGTTTGGTTAGGACTAAAGTTTTTTTATCGCCAAAGAAGAGTAGGGGATAATTTTAGAACATTGTGATTATTGGCTAGATTTGAGATTGATTATTAAGACGAAATGCAGTAAAATACAATCCTAAAGTGCCTAATTAATTTCTTAAATATGAGTGAAGTAATTTTCACCGATCAAAATTTTCAGAGCGAAGTTTTGTCTTCTGATGTGCTGGTATTGGTTGATTTTTGGGCGCCGTGGTGCGCGCCTTGCCGCGTGTCAGGACCGCTTGTTGAACGAGTGGCCAATAAAATGTCCAGCCGACCAATCAAAATAGGCAAGTTCAATGTTGACGAGAATCAGGAGACACCGCAGAAATATGGTATTATGAGTATTCCTACTTTTTTGCTTTTTAAAGCCGGTAAAGTAGTAGAGCAAATGATTGGCGTGCCCACCGAGGATGGCCTGATAGTCAAACTGGAAAGTCATATAAATTAGTGTTTTTTAGTTTTTAATATTTAGTGTATATTTAGTGGAATAATATGGACAAGAAAACAATAAACTATATTAGCGGGGGAATAGTCGTGGTGGCGATCATCGTTGGGCTAGTGGTATTTTTTTCATCCAATAACAGCCAGCCGGGGAAATTTGATGAATTCGCTAAGTGTTTGAGTGACAAAGGCGCGGTGTTCTATGGCGCTTTTTGGTGCCCGCATTGCAAAAACCAAAAAGCATCATTTGGGAAATCTGTGGATTACTTGAATTATGTTGAGTGTTCAACACCAGATGGGAGAGGGCGAACACAGGAGTGCAAAGACAAAAAAATTGAGGGCTATCCAACCTGGGAATTTTCCGACGGCTCGCGCGAGTCGGGCGAGCTATCACTCTCACGCCTAGCCGAGAAGACCGGCTGCGCCCTCCCCGAGTAGTTCCGTGGGGGAACCATGTCTCTGGTAACCGCTGCCCTAAACTACGTTGTCGCGGCGCTGCTGCTCGTTCAGCGCAGCGCACGTGTTTGAAAGGTATGGGAGCACCAATTTTTCATGGTATCGGTGCTTCGACAGGAGAAGCAGAGGGTGCGGTGCGTATTGTGCGCAGCCATGCGGACTCATCACGCTTTCAAGATGGCGACGTGCTCGTCACGAAGATCACCGATCCCACGATGGTGGCGATGATGGGTCGAGCAGCGGCTATCATCTGCGACATTGGGAGCATCACGTCGCATCCCTCAATCGTCTCGCGGGAGATGGGGATACCCTGCGTGGTGAACACCCAAGTCGCCACCACCACGTTACGTGACGGTCAGCGCGTACGCGTGAACGGGTCGACAGGCGAAGTCTATCTTATTTGAGATTTGAGCGTATGATCAGCGACCAGTTGGTCGACGAATATCTCGACGCCGTGGCGCCCGCTTGGTGCGCCATGGATTTCCTGACGTTTGCTGAAACCATTGACGTGTTCCTTTATGATCCGCTGATTGCGCTGGAGTGGACCGAGCTCCACACGCTGCCCATGCTCGACACTGTTGCCGTGAAGCGACTTGACAGCCGCACCGTGGCACAACTGCTCCACGACAGCCCCAGCGTCATCCGTTGTCTGATGCACTACGACATTCTCATGGCGAAGTGTGCACGACTCGGTACCGCTGCCTACCTTCGTATTTTTGATTTCTACCAAGACGTTCTGCAAGCACTCTGCAAGGAGGACGTCTTCGCGAAGAGATTCAGGAACATCATTCACGCTGCCGAGCAAGTTCGGGGCATGGTCGGTCGACTACGGCCAAGCAGTCCAACTGTCGCACGTGCGTTGGGGAGGCTGGCCAATGCTTGCTACAATCTTTCCTACGGTTTGTACTCTGATATGAACCCGCAGCTCGTCTACGACAACCTCGGTCCCTACGTACGGCCAGACGGTCGACTATTCGTCCTGAAGATTTTTCACAACCTGAAGCCCGTCGAGCTCTGGCCAGAAACCGCTTCTCTGCCCGTGGGCGCGATCGACGTGGGGGTTCTGCTCGAGGGAGTAACACTCAAAGTCGATGCGGCCACGCACGCTATCTACGAAGGGGATCAGGTGAACGGCCTACGTGGCTGGTGGTGTGAAGCCGACGGCAAGGCGTTGCCGCTCGAGGCGATTGATGATGTACGCCAGCGCCTTGAGGCTACAGCGGTAGCCGTGTACGAGCAGGTAAAACAGTTCAACTTCGAAAAAAAGAAAGAGTTCTACTGCTTCCAGAAGGCTTGGGGTTACAAGAAGCTCTATGATGTCCTTGACCTCGACTGGCGCCCACCGCCGGCCGTGCTCGCCGCGGCTCGAGGTAAGTCACTATTCACCAATTGGAATATCCCCGAGGACAAAAAGCAAGCAGTCACCCTCCTGTGTCAGGTGTTTGATCCGCGGAGAGAGGTTCCAGCAGAAGCATTTAAGGGTGAAACGGATTAAAGTTCATAAGCAGTCCATCTACGTGTGGTGATCCTTACTCATTTTGCGTCGTAAAGGTGGGTATGCTAGGCTGGGTGTATCATTCAGCGTGCTTTAAATAGTCCATTATGCCCAGAGAGGCCGAAACTCCCGAAGTCCACGAACGAGAGCCGCAGCAGCGCCTCGAGACGATCATTTACTTCGTCCGTCATGGTGCGGCGGAGGCGATGGCTGGGGCGGATCGAGACCCGACCATTGACCGTCAGCGGCACTTGAGCCCTGAGGGGCGACAGCAGGCAGAGGCCGCGGGGAGAAAAATTGCTGACGAGCTTAAATCTTTAGAGTCGGGGGACGTCATCTTCTCCCGCTCAAGCCCCTACCCACGAGCGGTGGAGACAGTGGGGATCGTGCGCGATGAAGTACTCAAAGCGCTGCCTGGTCGGGCGCTCGTCGTCCCGATTTCCAGGAAGCCAACCAGAAACGAGTACCGCTTTCCCCTCACGAGTTTTGATGCCTACAGCGTAGGGACTGAACGTCGCGGCACAACCAAGGGGCTTCCAGAGGAGTGGGTTCGTGACCCATCTGTTTTCCAGCGTGACCTCGATGAGGCTGGGGCCATGGAGACCGCCCAGGGAATACTCAATGAGCGAACTATGAACCTTCAACGCATTGCTGCTAGATGGGAGCGAACTGGACGGCTGCTCGGCGCAAAATGGCAGCGAGATGCGCTGGAGGGGGGCCTAGAGCCGGCAGCCATAAGAGCTCCACGGCTTGTCATTTTGATCGGTTCGCACGGCGGCCTTATGCCTGAACCTTGGCTCAATGAGGCAGTGCGTCAGTACGAACAGGAAAACGGTGACAGCGTTTCGCCAGAGCTTAGCTACGGTGAATACTTCAAAGTCCACTTCCCCGCCAATGTGGAGACGGCGCCAACCTTGACGCTTCATGGGAAAGACATCCCGCTTCGGGTAGAACTTTTCCGACGGCTCAAGAGAGAGCGGAGAGCTGACACTGGAAAGACTGGCCGAAAAAACTAGCTGCGAATTACCGAAGTGATTACGGGGCGCCATTGGTCATTGGCTACACCACTATTCCCGTGATGTCACTCATGGCGTTTGTTTTAATCACAGAGTTATTGATTGTGTATCGTCGGATCAATCAAACAAAAAACGACCTGCTATTTGCGAAAGAGTCACAGTTCGTTCCTGTTGTACTCAATTCTCAATGCTTGAATGGTGTCTTTTATTCCTCAAGGTGCTACTTACTTGGGGCTATCAAGTGCTTCCAATGTAAGTCTCGTATCTCGAATAGCAGCCTTGGATAGACTATCGAGTTCAACGCCCTCTCGCAAAGCTACTTCGGCAATAGCTTGTGCACTTTTTTGGAGTTCTATCAATTGTTGGCGTACGGCTTCACTGACCTGTTCACGTGAAACAACCGCGTTCTCACCACTTTCTGAAAATTTTGGCAGTCCTGTCGCCGCAAGATTCATCCGAGTAACTTCAGATGCTGTAGTAACTTTACTGCCCTCATCTTCTTGGTCTCTTGGTTTTTCTACCGGAACGCTTTCTGGAGGCATCCGACGAGCAAGCCTGTCCATTGCCCGTTGTGTTTCGGGCGGTAATCCGGCGGGTGGTTGCGCTTCTGGTCCTTGATTATGTTGTGGCGTTTCTCCACGCATATAGTTTGAGTTAGTTAGTAAGTTAGAATAAATGAAGTAAAGTTATTGATCAGTGCGTTTCTCTGGCACCGGAGTATCGCCGTGTAGCGCTTGAAACTCAGCGGAGCCAAATTTAGCTTCAGCTTGAATGCGATCATAAAAGTAATCCACTACCCCTTCTAAACCTTGCTGAGTTTTTCTAGCGCCGGGAGTGAAACCACTGAGAAGGTTACGCAATTTATGACCTATATTTTGGGGATTAATACTCGTATCAAGTGACTTCACGGCTGCTGTAATTTCTTTGGCCGTTTCACTGTCTGGGTTTGCTTCGACAAAGCGAAGAAGAACCTCAAGCTTTGCGATACCTTCGGTTTCGATTAACGGTTGCGTTTGCTCGGAGCCGGGCGGAAACTCGCTGTTAAGTTCGTCAGTGGCAGTCTCCCAGCGTGCATCAAGATTCTTGCGTTTAGCAGCTGCCTTCATCGCGGCCTTGGTTCGCTCGGCTGGACGGGGCTGTTCTTCCACTTCGGGGGTGTATCCTGGACGTTCGGGCATAATAGTTAAAGTGAGTGATTAATGGTGCCTATTTTCGGAGGCTGAATAGTATATCCGATAAATAAAAGATACTCCGTTCAACCAATATAGCAAGGTTATTTCTGTTTCATAAGAGAATATGGCTACAGATTAAGGCTTAAGGTGCGTGATTATATTTTGTTTACCTAATGCTCCTCCACTCGGCTCACTACGGCACTGTGGTGAGCCCAGTGGAAGAGGGACGTAGCGAGTGCTTATTGCATACATCCCACTCGAGCAGTGTTTAACGTCACCGCGATTATGACGCCTCGGGATTGCCCGCCCAAGATTCGGATTTCGCTTACTGTCCGTCGCTATACTGCGAGTCACGAAACATTCTTGCTCGTGGCAAGCCGCTGGGCAAAGAGGCCCTGGCGGGCGGTTTGGCGTATGTCTAGGCCATCTGCGACGGGGTAGCGTCGTCCGACAAGCCAACCAGGAAACGGAAGTGCAGACTGAAGTTGGGATTCAGCCGAGTTCCCCGCGAAGTCACCGGTGTGGCATTGTAGAAACGTGCATAGTACTCGTTATGCTCTTGCTGGGCAGTTGCACCAGTCGAGCAAACACCGAATACCAGCATCCCTACAACCACACGCAATGCCAACGCTCTTTTCCTCATGCTCTTCATTGATCCTCTCTTTTTATTGGTTGAGGCCGACGTTCGGCGTTGTGTCTATCACAGCGTCGCGCCGAACCAGTTTTTTAGCTGAACCGTGAAGACTTAGGCGGAGGCAGTTTGCTGGCGCTTTACGAATTTGAGCGCCCTTTGCTCCCAGATGTTCATCGGATAAGCGAGGCCTCTATTCTTGTGCCAGCGTCGACCTTTCTCCAGTAATAGCCCGGCTGCGAGAAACCCCATTCCGACCATATCCCATCCGTTATGGAACAAGGTCATAGCCCCGCCGATTACGAATACGGCGTTAAGCACGAGCCACTCGACTTGCAGGATGCCGTTGTGATATTCGGCCTCGCTTTCGACATGACGCCGATACGAGATCATCAGTTGCTCCTCCGTCCGCAAAGGAAACGTGTCTGTTCCCCAGCGGGCTAGAAGATAGGCTTGGCCATTCTTTTCCCCAAATAGCGTTGGGTCACTTCCAGTCTCCCAGTTAAATTCGACCCAGAGCTTATCGTAAGAAGAAGCTACGCGATCGGCCAACTGGTTCACTTCTTCTGGGAGAAACGACCGGACTTCTCCAACATTACAGTAACGGTTCAGCGCTTGATGCCAGAAGATACGCTCCTCTTTAGAAAGAGGACGTGGTGGATTCAGTATCGTCGTCATTTATCCTCCTTCTCTTGATCCTGGTCCCAGTACGCTGGTTGGTGCGCAGGGAAGAAAAAAACAATTCCGTGCGCTGTCAGCCAACGCTGGCCTCTATGAGCGCGCCAAGTTATTAGCGCACCGCACAGCAGGTGAAGAATTCCGATGGACACTGCAATGCGCGGGTAGACCGTGGGAACGCTTAGGCAGTAGTTTACGACAAACATCCCGCCGACTAGCAAAAGCAGCCAGCCGATGAAACTACCGAACGAGGCCCACGCGAACGCACAATATTCCTCAGACTCTAGCTCCCAAATTTTCCGATACTTCATGCTCCTTCTCCCTTCCTGTTGTTACAGAGCATTATCCCAATCACCATACCCATCCCCAAGGACAAGAGCATGAGACGAACGCAAACAGCCACACCGCTCTCCGGCGCGTTGGCGTTCCATTCTCTCACAGCTCTCGCGTATTCTTCCTCCGAAACCTCGCGGAGATGAGCCGTGACTGCCTGGTGCACGGTCTGCTCATCCTGATGATTATAGATTGTATTCAGGACGAATACGCCGCCACCTATGCTCGCCACAACGAGCACGATTATGATGATCGCCCATTTAGACGTCAGTTCGACACCCTTCGTCTGTCGATTTTGTTTCATTTGCATCCTCTCCCTCCGTTTGAGGCCCGGCAATCGGTATTGTGTCCATCACAACTTCGTGTCAGGCCAGGACGAAGGGAGAGTCTTTGGCTAGATTTTCAGGGAGCATTACAAAACCAGAACAGGCAAGCATAGAGCAATTTTCCAATTTCGTCAATTGCTTTAATTCTAAATATTATACAAACTCAAAAAACTATTGACTTTATTGTAAAAAAGAGTATAGTTATTATTGAAATATGGATAAAGAAGAAGCTGTTAAGAACCAACTCAAAGAGCTCGGCCTCTCAAGATCAGAGGTTGTGGTATACCTCTATCTTCTGCAAAAGGGCCTATCTACCCCGACAAAAGCTGCTTTTGGTACTGGAATTGCCCGTACAAACTGCTACCACCTACTCCAGGGACTGAAAGACAAGGGTCTCATTGCAGAACAGCTCAATCGGAAACGAAGCGCCTATCTCGCCCGCGATCCTCAGGCGTTTCGACGCTCCCTCGAACGACGACGCGAAGTCATTGAGAGGCTTCTGCCCGATCTCGAAAATCTTTATACCTCCCAAAAGTACAAACCAGCCCTTCACTTCTACGATGGGTTTGAGGAGGTAAAGGAGCTCTACTTGCTTCCTTTCTCATCGAACACAACCGCCATGATTGGTCTTGGCTCAACGGCAAAACTCGATAAACTTGATAGCAAGTTTCACGACCATTGGTACGCGCAATGTAAGAAGCACAAGATTATACTGAAGGATATTCTCACGTACACTTCTGGTGAAAAAGCTGCGATGGCCGCGAAGAACATTCAGGGCGATCTCTACGATTATCGGCTACTCCCCGACGATTATAAGAATTTTCCAACTGATATGCTCGTCTGGAGCGATAGAGTTGCCATCTTCGCGCTACAGGAGCCTATCTTCGGTGCGCTCATTGTGAGTCCCCTCATCGCCGAAACTTTTCGGATAATGTTTGACGTGATGTGGAAGGCGTTGCCGCCTATGGATTAGATTTAATTGCTATGTCAATTTTTAAACCAATAGAATCTTATCGTCGACGTCAAGGGTATCAACTGGTGGCGGGGCTAGACGAGGTGGGGCGTGGAGCGTGGGCTGGGCCGCTCGTGGCGGCGGCCTTGATACTAAAACCATACGTTAAACTTCCAGATTTAAGAGATTCAAAACAAGTCACACCCTTGGCGCGAGCGCGTTGGGCGAAAAGAATTATATCGCGGGCTATTTCTTTCAGTTATGGCTTGGTCAGCGAGAAGGAAATAGATAAGGTTGGCATCAGTGAAGCCAACAACTTGGCTTTCCGCCGCGCGGTAAGCGGTCTCAAGCCGCAACCTGACTATGTCTTGGCTGATTATTTTTCTGTTGAGAACTGTTTTTGTCCAATTGAGGGAGTGAGAGACGGCGACAAATGCGTGCGTGTGATTGCCGCCGCTTCCATAATTGCTAAAGTTTATCGCGATGCGATTTTAATTAAGGCCGACCGGCGTTTCCCAGGATATAGTTTTGCCGAACATAAAGGTTATGGCACCGCGGCTCATCGGCGCGTTATTAAAAAATTGGGATTATCGCCCTATCACCGTAAATCCTTCCACTGTTTATAAAAAACTATTCTCATATTCTTAAGAATATGAGAATACTAGATCAAGCCTGAATTATCCTCCATGTCTCCGTCAGGTCACGCCTAGGGTGAGCGCGGAGTAACGGTTGTGTTGAGGATCTCTAGTGGGTCGGATTGCGCTGTTACAAATACCATCATACTAGTATACTGGTATAATGGTAGATATGTATGATTATGATATTCTAGGCCTATGTACTAGCATCCAAAAGTGGCTCCCGTCCTGAGTTAATGTTATATATTTATTCAGCGTCCTTCTGCCAGAATATCTCCTGGCGAAGAGGATGTTGAATCTGTTGACTATATGATCTTTGCCTCAGATTACAGCCTTGCTTTAATAGAGTTTTGCAATCGTTCTAGAGCCAGAATAAAAGCGGCGACGCGCAGGGTTGTTTTATATTTCAGGTGCCGATCCCAAATGGCATCAAAACTTTGGCGCATAATGGGTTCTAGTTTTTGTAGTACTTCAGCTTCAGTCCAGTAGAGGCCCTGTTTGTTTTGCACCCATTCAAAGTATGAAACCGTTACGCCGCCAGCGTTGGCCAATATATCCGGCACGACAACTATTTTTCTCCGTCTCAATTTTTCATCGGCTTCTGGCGTGGTTGGGCCATTGGCGAGTTCCAGAACAATCTTGGCTTTGATACGGCTGACATTTTTGTTGGTAATTTGATGTTCCAGCGCTGCCGGAATAAGAATATCGCAAGGCGTTTCCAGAAGTTTTTCATTGGAAACTGCTTTGTAGTTTGTGCCGTCGCAAACCGAGCCAATGCAATACATCTCGCCAATCATGCCGCGAGATTTTTTTTGCGCCATCACGTTTTTGGGATCCATGCCGATTTTTCTCAAATCAACAATGCCGCCGCGTGAATCCGAAAGACCAATAACGCGATAACCCGCGGTATGCATGAGATTCGCCATATGGTATCCTACATTGCCGAATCCCTGAATGACTACCGCTGTTTTTTTGGGTTGCATTTTTAATTTTTTAGCGAGTTCTTCTATAACATAATATGCCCCTTGACCAGTGGCTGCTTCTCGGCCAGCCGAGCCGCCTATGGCAATGGGCTTCCCTGTGATGACGGCGGGTGTAGATTGGCCAGCGATCTTACTGTATTCATCCATAATCCAAGCCATGATTTTGGGAGTGGTGTTGACGTCTGGCGCGGGCACATCGCGATCCGGACCAAAGACATCTTTCATGGCCCGTGCCAAGGCGCGCGTTAAGCGCTCCAGCTCTCCGGCTGAAAGTTTTTTAGGATCAACCGTAATGCCGCCCTTAGCGCCGCCCATAGGAATACCTACAACCGCGCACTTCATAGTCATCCATAAGGCGAGCGCCTTTAATTCATTCAGGTCAACCTTGATGTGATATCTTAAGCCGCCCTTGTAGGGGCCGCGCGCGTTTGAATATTGAACACGATAACCGGTAAAAATTTTGAGAGCGCCATTGTCCATACGCACGGGCAGAGACACTTCCACGATTCGGTCAGGATTTTTTAGAATCTCCAGCGTGGTTGAATCAAGCGGCATTGTATCAGCCGCGGCTTTAAGTTGCTTAAGAGCGTTTTGGAAAGCGTTCATAGTTGAAAGAATATAGAATATTGAATATGGAATATATGGCCGTCAGGGTAGGCCGATTTTTTGTTTGACTTCAGTGAGGGTCTTTTGGGCGACCCGGCGCGCTTTTTGAGAGCCACTTTTTAAAACCGCCATCAATTTTTTTGGTTGCTTTATAAGAGTCACATATTTTTTCTGAAATGGCGCCAAATTTTTGGCAATGTCTTTGGCAAGAGCGGTCTTCAAATTGCTGTATCGTATTGAACCGTCGGCGTGGGCTTTCTCAAAATGTTTAATTGTCGCGGCATCGCTGAATTCTTTGAGAAGAAGGAAAAGGTTCTTTACTCCCGGACTCATTTCGCCCGGTGTCGGGCTTGTATCTGTAACGGCGCGGCTAATTTTTTCTGCAATAACCATTGGCGAGTCTTCAAGGAAAATGCAGCCGCCTGGCCATGATTTACTCATTTTTTTTAGCGGGTCATTAAAACTCATAAGACGCGGCACCGTTGTGTAGCGGGGCCGCGGCTCCGGAAATGTTTCGCCGAAGCGACGGTTGAATCGCCGGGCAATCATTCTAGTAAACTCCAGATGCTGTGTTTGGTCCTCGCCAATGGGAACGATCAGTGGTTTATAGAGCAGTATATCCGCGGCCTGAAGAATCGGGTATATGAATAAACCGGCATTAACATTTTTGGTTTGTCTGCTGGCTTTATCTTTATACTGCGTCATGCGCTCCAGTTCGCCAATGGGCGTAACGCACGAAAATATCCAAGTGAGCTCTGCGTGTTCAGGGACGAAGGATTGAAGAAAAATTTTAGAACTTCTCGGATTGAGTCCGGCGGCTAGAAACCACGCGACAACATCAAGAATTTGCGCTGGCTTGTCTGCTGGCTCATAATCTTCAGTAAGCGAGTGCTCGTCGGCGATCATAAAATAGGCATCATAATTACTCTGGAGCTCGGGGAACTGTCTAAGCGCGCCAAGATAATTTCCGATGTGAAGCTTACCAGACGGTTGAATACCCGAAAGCGTTGTCTGTTTTTCGGTTTTAGAGATTGCGGTCATAGTTTTATGAGGATACAACTATCAGCGGTCTTTAAGCAAGGGTTACCCTCTTTTGAATATAGTCAGCAGACGGCTGGCGCGGTTCAGGCTTTGCTTGATGTGCTCGCGAGCAGTGCGAGTTTTTACGAAATCTAACCAGTCATGCGAAGGGCGTACTCGCTTTTTATCAATGATAATTTCTACCATATCGCCGCTTTTGAGAGGGGTGGAGAGCGGCATTAGGCGATTGTTGATGCGCGTGGCGGTGCATTTGTCTCCCAGGTCAGTATGAATGTGATAGGCAAAATCAATTGGTGTGGCTTGGTCGGGCAGCGCAATGACGTCCCCTTTGGGAGTAAAAACAAAGATATTGTCGGGGAAAACATCAATTTTTACAGTTTCAAGGTATTTCGTGGTGTCCTTTATTTCTTGCTGGAGTTTAATGAGTTCATTTACCCAGCTAAATTTTTGTAATCTGGCATCTAGCTTGGCACCCTCTTTAGGTTTCTCCTTTTCCACGTACAGCCAATGGGCGGCCACGCCATATTGCGCTTCTTCGTCCATTTTTTGGGTGCGGATTTGAAATTCAACAATCTCTCCCGGCCCCACAATGACGGTGGTGTGTAGTGACTGGTAGCCGTTGGGTTTTGGCTGGGCGATATAATCTTTAATGCGGCCGCGCAGTGGTTTCCAGAGCTGGTGAATAATGCCGAGTAGGGTGTAACACTCTACTACGCTCTCCGCGATAATTCGGACGGCAATAAGGTCGTAAATTCTGGAGATATCGCGGTCGTGTCGCAGAAGTTTCTTGTATAAACTGTAAAGATGTTTAGCGCGGCCCTGGATGCTGTATATTTTTAAATCTGGCTGTTTGGTCAGGGCAGTATGTAGAGCCCTCATAATAATTTTTAGATTTTTTTCTTTTGAGGGCGAGGTTGTGGCCATTAAAGTGGAAACCCAGGCATAATCTTCAGGTTGAATATATTTGAAGGATAAGTCCTCAAGTTGTCCCTTGATTTCCCACATGCCTAAGCGATGGGCGAGTGGGGCGAAGATTTCCATGCTTTCCAAGGCAATGCGTTTTTGTTTTTCTGGCGACAAAACATCCAGCGTTTCCAGATTGTGCAAACGGTCAGCAAATTTAATCAGAATTACGCGGACGTCTTTGGAGAGAGCCAAAAACATTTTGCGCAAATTTTCCACGTAGCGCTCCATGCCGCGGTATTTTAATTTGCTAAGCTTGGTGATGCCATCAACTAAGTTTGCCACTTCTTCTCCAAAATTTTCTTTAATATCTTCAGTGGTATAAGCGGTTTCTTCGGGTACATCATGCAGAAGGCCGGCCTGAATGGTTGGCAAGTCAACGTGCATGGCCGCTAGATTTAGGGCTGTAGCTAAATTGTGGCTGACATAAGGTTCACCCGAGAGGCGGACTTGCCCGGCATGCGCTCTGGCGGCATAATCATAGGCTAGTTTAACCATGTCTAGGTCAGCCCCAGGAAATTGTTTTTTTAAGATATTCAAGAGTTGCGCTAGGGAAAACATTGTGAATAGTGGGTAGTGAGTAGTGTGTAGTAAGTAGTATATTACGTTCAATTGTTATGTGCAAAAAAAGAAACCGCACCAGTGGTGGGCTGGTGCGGCTAAGGGGAAAGAGTCGTCCTGTTGTTTTGCTAGCTTCAGGTTGCTCTCTGCGCTGGAGTGGATCAAGCCCTATGGCTAGAAGCACCTCCATTCCTCCACGTGCTTTCGTAATGACTCGTTGAGTGGCTGACCCAACAGCGTTGCGAGCCACCGACGCTCCGCGTCGAGTTCTCGGAGCAATATTCTGATCCAGAACATCTCTTGGGTTTGCATTCGGAGTCGGGCGCCGAAGACGTCCTCGACTCTGAGGATCACGTCGCGGAGTGCCGTGCTTCGCGCCTCGAACTCCGGGCTGAATACGAGACGGGCCTCCCTGATTTTGTCGGCAGCTGCCTTCGCCAATTGTGAAATTTCGGCGTCGCTTTGTTGGGTGACTGTTTTTATTTTGCTCATTTTATGAGCCCTCCTTTTGTTTGATGGTCAGTCTCTCGTTTCACCAGCCGGTTGCTTTGTAGAATTCGTCCGCGAGCTTGTAGTATTTCCCCTTCATCCATCTCACAGGGTCGCTCCCTGTTACGGCAATGATAAAGACGACGACAAGAGTGGATACTGCAAGCAGTTCGTAGAGAAACATTCTCCCCCTCCTTTCTGCGCTACGTCCAGACTAAAGCAAACTTTTATGGCTGTCAATCGCCGCTTTCTGTAGTTTCTTTTTGATAATCACACTCTTTACTGCTGCAGCGCACCATGCCCTTGGCGCCAAAGACAATGAGGGAGTCGCACTTAGGGCATTTTTCTCCGGTCGGTTTGCTCCAGAGGGCGAATTTGCAATCAGGATAGCGGTTGCAGGAGTAAAAATTTTTCCCTTTACGGCTGCGTTTTTCCACGATTTCACCTTGACCGCATTCCGGGCAAGTGACGCCGGTTTTCTTATTCATTGATTTAATGTTTTTGCAGTCCGGATATCCGGTACAGCCCAAAAAAGTTCCAAACCGCCCGCGTTTAATCTGCATGGGTTTGCCGCATTTGTCGCAGATTTCATTTGTGCC
>Ga0209343_10002893_pt1 | contig 21894 bp, 19 predicted proteins | sample RifCSPlowO2_02_FD_184026 | JGI IMG/M metagenome (GOLD analysis project Ga0209343, IMG submission 184026) | Groundwater microbial communities from Rifle, Colorado - Rifle CSP2_plank lowO2_0.2 (SPAdes) (version 2) | ecosystem: Environmental > Aquatic > Deep subsurface > Groundwater | place... | reverse complement strand
TTTCTGCTGCTCAGCCACCGCCGTGGCGTATCGCGCCATCACCTCGAAGGTCAACAACCGAATGCGGTCGGCCAGTTCGGCCTCGGCCACTTCGGTTGATTTTTGGGCCACCGCGATCCTCTTGTCTCTCTTTCCAAATGTTTCAATGGTGTGGAAGTACCCGGCCGAGAACTCCCCTTCTCCCCGAGTGCCCAGCGGCCGGCCGGTGGATTCCTCGATCTCCAGGGCGGGGGCTGGCCGGATTCCTGCCTGACGGAGTAAACCTTGCGCTTCGGCAATGTGTTGCTTGACCGCTAAAAACTCCCGATTCCTCTGCATTGCCATTTCAACCAGATCGGCTGCGGCCAGGGCAGAAACGCCAGTTTGCCCTCGCGCGAGAACTGCGATCACACCGATGGCGACGGACACAGATAGCATTCGACTCCCCATCATGGGCATCTCCTAAGAATTGCGACTAAGAATAACGTGCTGGCGCAGAACCGCTTTCGGAAGCGCATGGCGCTGTTTCCTGTTCACTCCGGCTCCACTCGGAGATCGCGGGGCTTCCCGGGCGGACGAGTCCGCAAAGAGCCGGGCCCCTTCCCGTCCCAGTGGCCGGGGATGCTTGTGCAAAAAGTGAACCCAACTCAGCCGGGGCCAAAACGTCCAGAGACACCTCGACTCCTCAACCGAGATCGTTGGGGAACGCGGAGCTTAGGCAGGCGGCGGGTGGAACAGGCTCCAGGGTCTTTCAATCGGGAGGAGGAAGAGAGGGCAAGCCGGCGAATTCCCGGTCCGTTCCAAATGGGAAGGTGAAAAGTGCGCCGTCGGGACAACGTGCGCGCAGCAGTAACAATCTTGTTCGGAATCGGAATCGGGTTCCGAACCGTCTTCGGAGTCACGCGCAGGAAGCAAACGCGGGAGCGGGCCTCCCACGCTGCTGAGCACCGGCGGAGGATCTCGACCGAACTCGCCCTCGTCGAAGATGGGTGTTGCTAATTCCACTCCCGGCCGTGCCAGGAGCAGAATGGCCGCGAGTTGGAACCAGCGGCGTGGCATCTTCATATTAGATATAACACGGACAGCGAGCATTCCACTCGGAGCTATCTGCGTTGGCCGGGCGGGAAGGATTTCTGGTCCAACTGGAAAGATGGCGGAGGAAGGGGGATTCGAACCCCCGAGCGCCTTTCGACGCTAACGGTTTTCAAGACCGCCGGTTTCAACCACTCACCCATTCCTCCATTGCTGATTTTACATCAACCGATGGAGTACCCCGACTATTTGCTCCCCTGGACGGCCCGATAAGCCGCCTCGATATTGTTCGGCAACCGCTCCTGATTGGCCCAGGCGGCATACTCGGGCATCTTAAGCTCCGCCTTCATTTGATCGAGGGTCTTGCCGGCGCGCGCCATCGCGCCGACGCGTTCAAGGAGCACTGCATAGTAACGCTCGGCGTCGTCGAACATCGAAGGTGGTCCGGGGGAACCGTGTCCGGGAACCACGATCTCCGGATTCAGCGCTTTCATCATCCGGATGGCGTGGAGCATATCCTGGATGGTGACAAAGGGGCGGATATTGTTCAGGCGTCTCGGACCCATTGCGGAGGCGGCAAACAGGACCCGCTCCTGGGGGAGCCAGATCGCCGAGTCGGCTCCGCTATGAACGTTCTTGAGGTGCAGCACCTCGATGGTTCGCTCGCCCAAACGCAGCGTGAGTTTGTCGCCGTACTCGAGCTGCGGCGCCACCAGCCGGTAGCCCTGCGCAGCCTCGCGCATCGCCGGGGATTGTTTCATCAGAGTATTGAGCCGCTCCGGATCGAAGTCCTTCCGCATCGCCTCGCCGGCGCCCGTGTGATTGATGATGATAGTCGGGGGAGAAAAGACAAAGTGGCCCGTCGTGTGATCGGGATGGGTTTCGGTATCAATCAGGAAGCGGATCGGGCGCGGGGTCAGCTTCTTCACCGCGTCCAGCACCGCCCGGGAATCGGTCGGGTTGAAGCCACTGTCAACCAGGACGACTCCCTCTTGCGTCAGGATGACCCCGCAATTGGAATTGGTTTCCATCGCCGACTGCACGTAGATTCCCCCTTTGATCTTCTTGAACTGCGAACCCAGGTCTTGAGCCGTCAGAGAGGAAACGAAAACCAAAAAGCAGATAACCGAAACAAGACCGAGTGTGGACCTGATCCGCATAACCCCTCCCCAAGTGAAGTTGGCACTTATTGTTTCACACAACCTCCTCCCCCCTCAACCCGAAATCGCAATCGAGATTCACAGGCACAACGGGCCTCTGGATCCGGCCTGGTTTCATGCCGTGTTTCCTCCCTCCCTAAGGTTCTTTCGACCCCATCCGATTGGCGGCCAACAGGGAATTTCATCTTGAATTGCCGTGGAAAGCGGCATAGAATTTGGGGTATCACAGATTGGCAGAGTTGCGATCAAAGAATTTCAATGGAGGGTGTATGAACGCGATCTCTGGAAGTAAGGCGCGTGATTGCAGTGGACTTTGGAGCGTGGCGTTGCTGTCAGTAATCTCTCTTTGTGTCGTGCTCCCTGGCTGGAGTCAAAGTCCGCTGCCCGACGGAAACGGCAAAGAGGTCATCGAGCGCGCGTGCGCTCCCTGCCACGGGATTGAGCGGGCGACCCGAGCCCGATTCACCCGGCAGGATTGGCAAAGCGTCGTCAACTTAATGGTTGACTTCGGGGCTACGCTGACCCGCGAAGAGGTCCCGGCGGTCGTCGAGTATTTGTTCCGGAATTTTCCGGGCGACCCGCGGCCGGCCGGGGTGCTGATTTCAGGAAACGTCGAAGTTTCCATCAAAGAGTGGACCCTGCCCACACCCGGCTCGCGGCCCCACGATCCCCTCGCGGCGCCCGACGGCTCTGTTTGGTACACGGGGCAGGTCAAGAATTTGCTGGGGCGGCTCGATCCCAAGACCGGCCAGATCCAGGAATACCGCTTGAAGACACCCAATTCCGGCCCGCACGGCCTGGTTGCCGATAAACAGGGCAACATCTGGTACACGGCGAATGCGGGAATGCATATCGGCAAACTCGACCCGAAAACCGGCGAGTCCACCGAATACCGCATGCCCGACCCCAAAGCCCGCGATCCGCATACGCTCATCTTTGACCAAAAGGGAACCCTCTGGTTCACCGTGCAAGGCGGGAACATGGTGGGAAAGCTCGATCCCAAGACCGGCGAGGTGAAGCTGGTAACGGCGCCGACTCCGAACGTGCGTCCCTACGGAATTGTGGTGAATTCCAAGGGGATTCCTTTCTTCTGCGAGTTCGGAACCAACAAGCTGGCCAGCATTGACCCGGAGACGATGGAAATTCGGGAATATGGCCTGCCGAATGCGGGCGCTCGTCCCCGGCGTCTTGCGATCAGCCCCGACGACGCCGTCTGGTATACCGACTTTGCCCGCGGCTTCCTGGGACGCTACGACCCCAAGACCGGCCAGACCAAGGAATGGCCCTCTCCGAGCGGGCCGAAGTCCCAGCCCTACGGGATTTCCACCGTCGGGAACATCATTTGGTATAGCGAGTCCGGGGTGGACAAGAACACGGTCGTGCGCTTTGATCCCAAGACGGAGAAATTCCAGACCTGGCTGATCCCCTCCGGCGGCGGAGTTGTTCGCCATATGGTGACCAGCCCGCAGGGCGTCCTGTGGCTTGCTTTGAGCGGGATCAATGGCATCGCCAGCGTCGAAATCAAGAACTGACGCTGCCGGGAAGTTTCCCAATGGGAGTGGGGGGGCTGATTTTCTCTGGCCCACGAACCCAGGCGTAGACGCCGGGGCTAGAAAAAAGATCGGCGTACAGGCGTCAGAGCCAACGGAGACACAGCCGAAATATCCGGAATTATATACTTGACAAGCCCATGATTTCCTGATACACTTGGTTTGTAATGGAGGCCGTTATGAACCTAGTTGATCTTGCCCAACACTTCGGCGACGAAGATAAGGCTCGCGCATTCCTGGAAAAACAGCGATGGCCAGAAGGCCCGGAATGCCCGCATTGCGGATTGGTCGGAGAGGCTTATCGTCTAACGCCCACTCCGAACGGGAAAACCCACGTACGCAAGGGTGTTTGGAAATGCGCGAGTTGCCGGAAAGAGTTCACCGTTACGGTCGGGACGATCTTTGAGGACAGCCATATTCCGCTTCACAAATGGCTTTTGGCTTATCATCTGTTGTGCGCCAGCAAAAAGGGAATGAGCGCGCACCAGCTTCACCGGATGCTCGGAATCACGTATAAGAGCGCGTGGTTCATGGCGCATCGCATTCGGTACACGATGAGCCAAGAGCCATTATCATCAAAGCTCACCGGCACAATCGAAATGGACGAAACGTATATTGGTGGGAAGCTCCGGTGCGGTTCGCAGAGCACCAAGCCTGGGGAGAGGCCACAAGATTATCTCAGCCCGGTTGCCAATAAAGCCGCAGTGGTTTCCGTTCTGCAACGCGGGGGCCGCGTTCAATCTAGGCACGTAGAGCGCGTTACAGCCAAGACGCTGAAACCGATCATCAAAGAAATGGTTGCGGAGAATGCCCACTTGATGACCGATACTTCCAGTGTGCTAGAGAGCGCCGGAAGGGGCCGGAAGCACTTTCAGGTGAACCACTCCGCTGGCGAATATGTGAGGCGCGAAAACGGCATCGTTATCACGACGAATGGCGTGGAAGGGTTTTTCTCGATTCTGAAACGCGGGATTAACGGCGTTTATCACCATGTCGGAAAACAGCACTTGCACCGCTATCTAAGCGAGTTCGATTTCAGGTATAATTCGCGCAGGATTGCAGACGGAGAGCGGGCGGCTCTGGCCGTCAAGGGAGCGAATGGAAAGCGTCTCATGCTGCGGGACTCAAAACCTGCGGCATGAAAAAACAAAAGCCGTGACTGCGAATCACGGCTCGAAATCTTTGGCTTTTTCAGTTAATCAGCTTGGCGCTGCGAACGCCATTTGCTGACTGCCTACTCGAAGTGTATCACGGGAGGGCAGACGATGAGAAAGAAAAACGTGCGGCCAACAGATATTCGGGAAATTCCGGTTTACAGCGTCGAAGAGGTCTCGGCTTACGTTCAAATCCCACGTAAAACGGTCGAGTATTGGATTGCTGGGAATGGAAAGCCTCCGGTCATACTAGTCCCGTCCGTGCATCCACCACGTTTCTCTTTCAATAATCTTGTGGAGTTCCATCTATTGAGCACCATTCGCGTGAAGGGTGTTAGATTAAAGAGAATCAGAGAGGCTGTCCGCTCCATGACGAAGCGATGGCCCATTCATCCGCTTCTGCAAGCAACATTGTCTACGGACGGTGTCTACGTGTTTTCGGAAGCCCTTCCGGGAGATTTGGTGAATGAATCTATGGGAGGGCAGCGGGCTTTCAGGGAACTACTGGAGATTTATTTGCAACGGATAGAGTGGGACCCCGGCCGCTTTCCGCTAGTGCTTTACCCATTCGTGAAGGAAAAGACGCAGGCCGAACCTCGCTTAATTCAGATCAACCCGAAGATTGCGTTCGGAAAGCCGGTAATTGCTGGCACTGGAATCAGCACCGCATTAGTCGCGGCCCGATTCAACGGGAGAGAATCTGTAGCGAGTCTGGCTGAAGAATATGGCCGCAAGATACAAGAAATCGAGGAAGCGATTAGGTGGGAAAAGGAAAAAGCCGCCTAAGAACTTCCAAATCTATCTTGACGAAAATCTACAGCGATGCGAGCCAATTCTCTCAGTTCTGCGCAGTAACGGGATCATTACCCATCAGCATTTTCGATATTTCCCAAAAGCTGGGACAGAGGATTCCGTTTGGATGCCCCTCGTAGGCGAACAAAACTGGATACTGCTAACGAAGGATGGTCGGCTTCGATTTAATGAATTGGAGCGGTTAACCTTGATTCACTATCGAATGAAGGTCTTTGAGTTCAGCAACAAAACGCAAGGCGGTCCAGCAATGGCCAAAGCTCTGCAAGCTGGATTGCGTAGAATTATCCGATTGTCCTCCAGTCTGCGGGCACCATTCGTCTGCATGATTAGCCCGAACGGCCATTCGCAGCTACACTGGAGGCCAAAACGCAGTGAGATCAGACGGGCGGAACGTATACAATGGCCGGAAGTCAAAGTGAGGCTACGTGGAAAAGAAACAGCGACGATTAAAACCGCTATCCATCTACCCCCTGAAGTTTGAGGAAGTGATAGCGGACGTGCTGAAGGTGAAGCCGGAGCCGAAGGAACGGAAGCCAAAGAGCCGGAAAAAGGCGACTAGGCCAAAGTGAAATGTGGAACCTTGTGCGCGGCGGACTTCTGGGGGTATTGATTTTCACTTGGGTGTGCTTCCTGGGGATACAGCCCGGCTATTGGTCGCGTGAGGCTATCCACAAACGGTCTGAGTGGAAAACGAACCGCAGCACCGCTAAAGAACTTTTCGGGATGATCGGCTTTGGGGTCTTCCTGCTATTTCTTTCCTTCCTGATGTGGGTCATCTATTGATTGGGCTTGTCAAAGGGATAATTCCGGAAATATCAATTGACAAGGCTGGGACGACGTGGGTAAATATATCCGCTGGTAGTGTGTTGTCATCAATTTTGACTGGAGGGAGCGAGGTCGGTTGCCCTCCCCACCATATCGAGTAAGTTCCTTATTCCCTTTCTCCAAAGTGATCGGGAGCACTTCACCCGGACACGGGTCCATTTCCCGTCGTGAATCGAGGAATCATATGGAATGTCTTAATACGTTTGAAAGAAATCGCAACGGCGCGAGTTCGATTATTGTACCGGAATTTCGGATGCTCCCGAGGTGGTTCATGAACATCGCACTCCCTATTGCCGCCGGACTGCTGGCCGGCTTATTCATTCTCTTGCCGAGAAACGGAGCGGCGCAAGACAACCCCGCTTCTTCTTCGGAGCCGAAGTTGACCGAACAGGAAGAGCGGGGACGCGGCGTCTTTTTGCAGCGCTGTGCCCTGTGTCATCTGCCGAAGATCCAAAAGCCAAAAACGGTTCCGGCAGTGGCGCCGCTTCTCGATGGCGTATTGAAGAATGCGCCCCCGGCTAAAGAAGCGACGGTGCGCAACCAGATTCTGAAAGGCAGCCCGAACATGCCCGGCTTTCAGTACGGGCTGGACCCCAAAGAGCTTGACGATCTGATCGCTTACGTGAAGACGCTGTAAATTTGGTTTTGAGGGAGGAATGCCGTGCGGAATATTAAGATGCTGTTTCTGATTCCTGTGGCCCTGTTCATCTCATTGCGGTTCGCGGCGGCGCAGACCGCGTCCGGACCCGACACGGGGCCGATGGGCGTGGTGCGCTCGGCGGACGGAAAGGCCCTCGAAGGAGTGGGCGTTTCGGCCCGCGCCAGCGGCAAGACCTTTACGACGACGGTCTATACCGACCTGCAAGGGAGATATTCTTTCCCCGCGCTCGACAGCGGCCATTATCAGATCTTTGCGCAGGCCGTCGGGTTTTCTCTCAGCAAGGCGGACCTCGATCTCGCGCCCGGCAGGAGAGCGCAGCAGAATTTCACGATGGGCCCGTTCAAAGACATCAGCAAGCAGCTCTCCGGCGCCGAATGGATGGCCGCCTTGCCGGAGGACACGCCGCAGGACCGCCGCCTGAAGAACATTCTTCATCATCAGTGCAACACCTGCCACGTCAGCTCCTTCATGCTGCTGAACCGCTTTGACGCCTCCGGCTGGCGCATGATGGTGAACTTTATGGAACGGACCACCCCCTACGTGGACCAGCGGCCGAACGTCAATCAGGCCATGAACACGTACAAGGAAGAAGTCGTCGGGTACTTGACGCAAATTCGCGGGCCGAATCCCATGGCGCTCAAGTTCAAGCCCTTTCCCCGGCCAACCGGCGAAGCGGCCCAGGTCATCGTCACCGAATACGATATTTCTCCCGGGTACAAGCCGGGCTATATCTCCCCGCACAATGGCACCGACTGGTCCGAAGGCTTCCCGTCCCGGCATGAAGCGCGCGCGCTCCATTCGATCAAGATGGGCCCGGACGGCACCATCTGGTTTTCCGACACCTATGTTCCCGGCCGAACGCTTTCCAAGCTCGACCCGGGGACCGGGAAGGTGACCGACTACGTGCTGGCCGACCGAAATAATGAAGCCAGCGGTACGCACGGTTTGACCGTGGACCAGGAAGGAAACGTCTGGCTCACCAATAACGCGGCTGGCGCGCTGACGCGGTTTGACACTGAGACGGAAAAATTCCAGGTCTTTCCCCGGCCCGACGGAATGCGGCCCGTGGGAAGCGACATCCGCGTGGACTCGAAGGGCAATCCCTGGGCGCTGCACAGCAACCCGGATGGAATCGTCAAGCTCGACCCGAAAACCGGGAAGTACACCGATTACCTGGCTTCCAAGTCCGGCGGCGCGCCCTATGGAGTGGCCGTGGACGCCAAGGACAACGCCTGGTTCACGCAAATCAACGGAGACCGGATCGTGTTCGTGGACGCCCAGACCGATAAGGTCGGCGAGATTGTCCTCGATCCACTGACGGACGACTTGACGGACCGCGATCATGAAAACGTCACCCGCCTCGCAGGGATATCGGGCGCCAGCACCGATTCGCACGCCTTCCAGAAAGGTCCGCGCCGCATGGCCGCCGATCCCAATGGGGACACGCTCTGGGTCGCCGAATACTGGGGGAACCGCCTGGCGAAGATAGACATCAACAGCAAGAAGCTCGTCAAAGAATACCGGGTTCCGTGGAAGGACGCTCTGCCCTATGCGGTGGCGGTGGACAAGAACCACATGGTCTACGTGACGCTGATGAATATGGACCGGATCGCCAAGTTCAATCCGGTCACCGAGCAGTTCACCGAGTTGCCGCTGCCGTCGCTGGGGAGCGGGAACCGCTCCATTGACGTGGACAACCGGACCGATCCTCCCACCATTTGGGTGCCGGAATTCGGGACCAACAAGATCGCTCGGGTGCAAATCCGCCCGGCGGCCGGCGCGGTGTCTCAGATAGCGACCGGCGGCAGGTGAGGCTACCGCCACCAGGAGATGCCGGTATAAAAATAGAGGGCGTTGTGGCCGGGATTGGGGCGGATGCGTCCGGCGTTGGAGATATGGTGGTAGCGGACGCCGAACACCGCGCTCGCCCGCTCCCAGTGGTTCCAGTAAATGCCGGCTCCGCCTTGCGGCGTGAAATTGAATTGCGCGGTCCCGGCCGGGACGTCCTGCGTGGTAAAGAGCAGCCCGCCGCCCGCTTGGAGAAAAGGAACGAAGCGCCGCCCGCGCGTGAAGTTGTATTGCAGCAGCAGCGGGTTGACGCCGCCGCCGAATAGAGTTTCTGACTGAACCATCACGAAAGCGGGGACAACTTCAAAGGCATATTCGAGCGTCCCCCGCAGCACGCCCGGGCCGTGCGGAGCCGTGAGCACGCGTCCCCAGCGCAGTTGCATCGCCCAGAAATTCCCCTCCCCCGCTCCCCCCGGAATGCGCGCGCCCCCGCCGCTCGTCCAACCCCATTCGGTAGAGCCTTTTCGTCCCGGTGATGCTGTGGAAGCGGCAACACCTGCTGTTTGTGAGGAGGAAGTGGGGGGCGGGGAAGCGGCGGCGAAGGCCGACAAGGCGGTCAATACCAACAGGGGTAGGGAGATCAATAATGACGAGTGATGAGTGATGAGTTTTCTCCGCAGCGGTGGATGACGGCGTATTTCATCGGCCCGCTTTCATCGGCCTTCTGTCGCCGGCCCGGCCTTCTCAGTGCGTGCTGAAGATTTCCTGGTATTGAGCGACTTTATCCCGAACCGCTTGGAATTCGCGCGGTGTCGGATTTTCCGGGTCAGCCGGGACCGGCAGGGCGCCGAATTTCATCAAGCACGCCATGAGCAGCAGGCGAGCTTTCGGGGCCGTTAGATTGTCCCCCTCAATAAATAGATTGTTGGGAAGAACCGGCGTGATTCCTTCGTGGTTGCCGCGCCCCACCCGGACTACGGGCAGCCCCCGCAAGACCGCTTTGGCCAGGGCAGCTTCCCCTTGCTCATTCTGGAAGCTGTAGGGTGACCATCCCGCAAACACAAATCCGGCGAGAGGAAAGTCCTGGAGATTTTTGGCAATGCGGGCCAGAATCTCGACCTCGCTGGAAGCGTCGTCGTCAAAGGTTTCGGTCATGTACCGCCCGTAGGCTCCAAGCGTGACCTTGGGGATCGCCGTAGGAAGCAGGTTGCCTTCCTCGTCTTTGATGGCAACCGAAACCGTGGTGAAGCGGTTGCCGACTTGCTTCACGCCCGAAACCGTCTTGGGTAATCGCGTTGTATTTACCTGAGAAGAGTAGGTGTGCTTCTTCGCCGGAACGAAGGTGATCGCCATCGGGCTGGTGCTGCCAATAATACCGCCGTGGCCGCCGGTTGCCACATAGCCGCCGTGCCGGTCGTCGCCTTTCTGAACCTCTCGGGCCGTGAAGATCTGTTGATCTTGAATCACCACGGTTCCCATCCCATTCAACCCATTCCCATCCTTCCACACTCCAGAAACAACGTAGTTCACGGAATCCACGACATTGCGGTCGCCATCGTTGCCGATCGTACCGTGCGCCCCCTGAGAGGAGATCCCCGCAATGGGCACGCGGGTGTCTATCACCAAGTTCAGCCAGTAGCTCGTCTCTTCCGTGAAGGGGCTTCCCTCCAGCCAAATGGCTCCCGCATACTTCCCGGTGGCCAGCGCTCGTTGCACCACATTTGTTAAACGAGCCAAGGTCGGCATGGCCGGGTCCTGGACCGGGCCATAGGTGAAGAAATCCTCTCCCCAAACTTCTTTGGGTATATCCCCTTCCCCCACGTCGGTCCGCTTGCTGGCCGGCAACCCCTTTCTGTACCCCCCGGCGGGAGCCGGGCGGTAAAAGTGATAATCGGCTTTGGAACTCAGCAGGTTGTTCGGCAGGGTCGGACTGCCCGAAAGGCCCAGGCGGTCAATTTCTTCAAACATCCGCGAGGAGTCCGGGTAGAAGGTGACACGGCAATTCTCCAGCGGGACCTCTTGTTCCGGCAGAGCGGGCGGCGGATCGGCGCAAGAACTATTCCATGGCTTTCTCTCCGCCGTGCGAGCCATGTAGGGAAGAAGGTAAAGTCCGTCGGCGGGATCGAGAGTGACTTCGTAAACCGGGATGTCATCGGGAGCTTTGCGCTCCTTGCTGAAAGCCCTGGTTTTCGAGTTCAGGTAGCCGTCCGGCGGGGCATACAGCTCTTCCATGTCCTGTTCCAAGGGATGGGCGCTGAAGGCTTCAATGTAGACCGTTACCGGCGCCGCCAGTCTTTGGGACCGCAAGGCGTCGAAACGGAGGGGCGTCCCGTCGGGATTCTTCAGAAGCGGCAGGCCGTACTTCTGCCTCGCTTTGTTGCTGGTGATCAACGGGGCGGTGTTTTGGACCGTGGCGGTTGCGCCGGAAAAGACGGCGATCAGCGGCTTCGTATTCTGGGCGTAGCCCGGCGGAGTGACTGCCGCGCAAACCAACGCGAAGACCAACGGAAGGAGCAGCAGGCGAATCGAAGAAAGCAAAAAGCAGCTTCCCTCCGAGCAAGAGAGATTTCCCTTTTCCGAATTGCGGGACATCGTTTCAGCCTCCCTTCGCTACAGAAGTTTCGTAGACCAGTTTGGACCGAACGGACTCAGTCGGTTGTTGCGTCTTACATTATAGGGGAGACGAGCGGAAAGTGCAGGTCCCTCTCCCGCTTCGCGGGATCGGGATGACAGGACAAAAGTCAGGAGCCAGAAGCCGGAAGAAAGACCATCCGCGGCTTGGATTGGCCTTCCACTCATCACTATTCACTAACCACTGCTTTTAGGACGAGCTGCGCATGGGCGCGCGGTCTTCTCTCTTTTTCGGAGCCGAGACGTAACCGACCACGCGATCCTTTTCGATCTTGTTGACCACGATCTCGGTGGGGGCGCGGAATCCTTCCTGATAAAACTGCACCGGCTCGAAGACGTTCTTGTCCTTCTTCTCCACAGTGCGGTCGTCCACGACGAGATTCACGGTGTATTTTTGCTTCTTGGGATCGGTCCGCTTGAGTTCGAGGCGAATGTTGCCGATTTTCTGGAGGCGGTTGCTCCTGCGCAGATCGAACTCGACGTATTCGCGCTCGCCGCGCAGTATGAGTTCTTGCAGCTCGGTGCGGTTGTGGGCAACCAGGTCGCTTTGCACGCCCAGGTCTCCGATGACCCGCTGCAATTCGGAGCGCGTGGCGGCCAATTCGTCCTTGGTGGTCTTGACTTCGCCCTTGACGCCGGCCACGTCCGTCGTCAGGCTGCCCACGTTGCCCTTGGTAGCCACTTGCTCCTGCTGGAGCTGCCCCAACTGACTCGACAGTTGCTGCGCCTGCTGCGCCGACTCCTGCGCTTGCTGTTGCTGGCGCGCCACCAGTTCGGCAGCCGCTTGGCGCGCCTTTTGGATCTCGCTCTGCGTCATCCCGAGGCGGTTCTGGGTCTGGGCGACTTGTCCCTGCAACTCCGTGGCGCGCGTGTCGCCCTGGTCGAGCCGCCCGCCCAGTTTCTCGAGCGTCTCTCCCTGGGCGCTCAAGGCGCTCTGCAAGCTGGCGTTCACCTGGTCGAGCCGAGTGTTGAGGCTCTGGGCGTAATAGAACATCCCGCCCAAACCACCGAGGGACACGACTGCCAGCGCGATCACCGCCCACAGCGGCGCGAAACTTCCTTGGGCTGGCGGGCCGGCCGGAGCGCCTCCGGAGGGAGGCTTGCCTTCCGGCTGGAGAATGGATGTTGGCGTGATACTCATCGGTGCGACTCCTTGCGGATCAGTTTCCGTCCTTACAGGAAAGATGCTGGACGCCCAACTCGGGTTGTTCCGGCTCATCTCCAGGAAACGAGCCGTGGCGGCCAAACGAGAGCTTGGCCTTTTTATATCATATCACAGTTCTCCGAAGAGAAGCGGGTTCGCCTGCTAGAATCAGGCGATGGGGATTAACTCAAAGGATGCGCGGATTGTCTTGGTGCGCCCGCGCAACCCGCTGAACATCGCCGCCGCCGCGCGGGCCATGCGGAACTTCGGCTGGGAAGATTTGGCGGTGGTCGCTGCCTACGAGCCGGTAGGGCAGGACGCCCGGGCCGCGCCCGGCGCAGAGGAATTGCTGCGGAACGCTCGCGTGGTTCCCCGGCTGCTGGACGCCATCGAAGACTGCACGCTGGTGCTCGGAACCAGCTCGCTCACCCGCCGCCAGCCGGCGCAGCCGGTTTTCTCCCTGAGCCAATTGGGAAGCCTTGTCAAGAAACGCAAAGCAGCCACGCGCCTTGCCATCCTGTTTGGTTCCGAGAAGACGGGTCTGACCAACAAAGACTTGAGCTATTGCCACGCCGTCCTTCGCATTCCGACAGAAGTGAACTGCCCCACGATGAACCTGGGACAGGCGGTGGCGGTCTGCTGCTATGAACTTCAGCGGGCAGGAAAACCGGAGCGAGTCAGCCTGAAGAAGCTGGCGCCTCCCGCGACGGTCGGGGAGGTGACTCGCCTGATCGCAGAAATCGAAACGATGCTCGCCGAGAAAACCGAGCGGGCCCGCAGCGTTCACCTCCGGCAAATGCTCTTGCGCTGGCCACTCACCAGCCAGGACGTGACGCTGCTGCTCGGCGTCCTCCGCGACTTGAGCTGGCGGCTGCGGCAGAAGCCGTGAACCGATTGGCTTTCCCCGTGGTCCGAACTCGCCTGCTATTTCTTCAGCTTAAACCCGGCCGGGATGGCGAGGTCCGCGTCGGTGACGTCGGGGGAGACCTTCACCAGTTCGTTATTCATGGTCATGATCGTGGCGCGTCCGGGCGAGGATCCGGAAGCCGGCGCGCCCGAGGGCGCTTCCTGCTTATCATCCGACCCTCTGCGCGCGGCCCTTCGCCCCAAGCCGCCCAGGATGCCGCCCATCGAGGGGATGCGCGACGAGGAGGACTCCCGCTCCGGGGGCTGCTGCTGGGCCTGCTGCTGCGCGGCCTGCTCGCGGCTCGCGACGGCCTCCATCGTGGTCGAGGTGAGCACGGTCGTGCCGTCCATGTTGACGCTCTCGGCCTGGAACTTGGCCATCGCATCCTTCATGTAGGGGTACATGGCCATGGCGGCGGCCATCTGCTCGGCGTTGACCGCGGAACCGTAGATGCTTGCCATCTTCTGGGCGTAGCGCAGATCGAACTCTTCCATCTCTTTCATGGCCGCGATTCGGGGGGTCAGCCACATATGGCCGGTCATCACCATGCCGCCGCTCTCTTCGATCTTTTTGCCCTTTTCGTAGACCGAGACGGTCATGACCACCTCGCGGCAGTCGTAGCCGTTGATGGTCTTCCGCTGGCCGGACTCCTTGAGGTCGAAGTCAATCTGCATCTCCTTGCCTTCCGCCTGGGGTTGCTGGGAAGTCGCCGGGGGAGCTTGTTTCCGGGCGTCTTCCATCGCCTTCTGCATCCGCTGGCGCATCTCCTCAAAGGTCATCACACGATAGGAGCGGTCCTTCATGTCCAGGTCATAAATCTTCTCTTCATCGAGGTCTATGATCTGGCCCGTGTCTCCCATCACGGTCCGCTTGCGGTTTCCCTTCACCGCCGCGGTCTCCGTGAGGCCCTCCCGCATGGCCTTGCCGCCAAAGAGGTTCATCATGCGGCCAATCGCGCCGCTGAACTGGACCTGGCTTTTCTCCTCGGTCTTGACCGCGGCCAGCGCGGGCAGAGCCACCAGAATGAGCAACGATGCAATTACAAGCCGATTCACGCGCATGTCGTACCTCCCTTTCATTCCCTGACCTGGGGCGACCCGCGGCCCGGACAGCCAGCACACAAAAGTATACACCTGTCCGCCCTGCCCGAAAAGAAGTCGCCGTTCACCGCCTCCGGCTGTCATAACGGGGAGAGAGATAAGGACGTCATGTTCCCTTGCGAACGCCATCCACAAACCGGGGCAGCCCCACCCCAGCCCGGAAGCCCCTCGACTTCGCTCCCTTCGTCCCGTCGAGCGGGATCAGGGCAGGCAGGACAAGCCCCGTGAACGGGACTCCCAAAGAATCGGTTGGGATCGCCACCCAGGACGGAAGGGCTGGGGCTAGGGGAAAAGCAGCCCCCTGCTCCAATGGAGGCACAATGGATATTTCTCTCGCCGGTTCTGCCTCCGAATCAGAGCCTTCCGCGCCGCGTCCCAACGGAGGTACTGGCCGGTTCTTGGAGCCGCGCGGATAGATTTGTTATAGTTCGATCCGAGACGAGACGCCACGGAGTCGGATGGGTTGCTCCCGGCGCGAAGACGAATATGTGTGCTTTGTTTGCGAAGGCTGCGTCCGACAAACCCCAGAGCCCGTTTCGCTTCCGCCTCTATCAGCCGGTCGTGCAGACGGATCGGCTGGTGCCGGGCATTGATAACGTCCGGTTCGACGTGGTTCTCAGCTCGAAGTTCATGGATCGCTGCCGCAGTTTGCTCTTCCAGTTGATCGTGAAACATTCCGCCGTCTCCGAACTGCTCCAGCAGTCCCCCGGCCCGCCCAAGGCCGCCGACAAACGGGAGTTTAAGGAGCAGCTCCAGGAGATCCTGGTCAACGTACTGAATCGCGCCAACGCGGAGAAGAATCCGCAACTGGAGTCGCTGGCCCACGCCGCCGTCTTCAAGTACCTGGCGGCGGAGCTGCAGGGACAATACGCGGCCATCGTCGTCCAGGGCCGGGAAAAGCTGAAGGTCTTTGACCGTCCGGGGCACGCCAACCAAGCCCGCGGCTACCATTTGAAAGAGCTGCTCAGCACTTTTCAAAAAAATAAGAAGATCATCTTGCTGCGCGCCAGCCGGGAACTGCTCGAGATGGTCCAGGAGGTGCGCAACGGCGTCGTGCGCAGGACCCGGGAATCGTTTTTCGGGAGCGCCGCCTCCGCTTTGCACGCGATCTTCCAAACCCCGATGCTGTTCACCGAGGACGGCAAAGACGATTTTCTCTACCTCGAACGCTACGTCATGCTCGGCAACTTCCAACGGGACCCGGACCGCTTCGAGATAGTGGAGCAACAGGCGCGGAATTTTTTAGAGTGGGCCGACGGGCACTCGGAGGAGTCGCAGCGGTACCGTTCCGAACAGGAAGTCCTGGAGGAAGCCGGCGCGCGCCTCGAAGCCCTCCGCAAACAACAGGAGATGAGCGGCCGGCGCGGATTCTTCTCCCTGGCGGGGAAGGGGACGCCGGAGGTTCCGTCCGAAGCCCTGGCGGAGGAGATCGCGGCGGTCGAGGAGCAGTTCCAGCGGCAGTTGGAATCGTTCCGCTTGGTGGAGGATTCCTACACCACCCGCCTCGACCAGATCGTCTCCGTCCCCGACAACGCGCTGCTCTTGGTGGATTTTCTCCAAACGGAGCAACAAATCGCGGAGTGCAAGACGCAGGGAGCAGACGCGGCCACGCTCGCCTCGCTCCAGGAAAAGGCGAGCCAGCAGCGCCAGGCTCTTGACCGGATGGCGGACCAGTTCTCGCGCGCCGGACTCATTCCTTACATCCTGGCTGCCTACGCGACGGCCAAGATCTACCAGGATTTTTGTCCGCCCATCAACCCGCAGCAACTGAAAGTGGCCTTGGTGGACGAAGGGGAGCGAAAAAAAGTCACCCACCTGGTTCGCGAGTACCGGCTGCCGACGGCGTCCCCGGAGACCTTGGACAAAGCCGCCTGGGGCGTCCGCGACGCCGGCGGGCGAGAGCACCGGGCCGCCATGGCGCGGTTCCTCCAGGACTTTTTCCGGTGCCAGCAGGACCTGGTCAACTTCCACGCGGTCCAAAACTTGATGGAACGCATCCATCTTCCCACCGACCCCAAGCAGCGGGAACTCTCCCGGATCAACAACACGCTCTATGAGTTCCTCCTCACCGAAGAGGAAAAGCCGACCGGGGAGAAGGTCGCCAGCCACGTGATTCTGAAAGCCGACATTCGGGACTCGACCGGCATCACGGCGCAACTGTTCGAGCGGGGCCTGAACCCGGCGTCCTATTTCAGCCTGAACTTCTTCGAGCCGGTGGGCAAATTGCTCGGCCGCTACGGCGCCTCCAAGGTCTTCTTGGAAGGGGACGCGTTGATCCTGGCGCTCATGGAATTCGCCGGCCACCCGGCCCGGGCCAACTCCGTAGCGCGGGCTTGCTGCCTGGCCCGCGAGATGGTGGAAGTCGTTCGGTCGGTGAACGACCGCGCGGCGCAGAATCAATTGCCGCTGATTGAACTCGGGATCGGCGTTTGCTACCAGCCCGACGCTCCCCTGTATCTGATGGACGGGGACCGGCCCATCATGATCTCAAAAGCGCTCAACGAGTCCGACCGTCTTTCCGGTTGCGGCAGACTGGCCAAGCAGCTTCTCGGGCAGAAGAAGAGCTTCTTCAACGTGTTCGTGATGCAGTTGCTGCCGGAGACCGACTCCGCCGGATCGTCCGAGGAATTCCTGCTGCACTACAACGTCCACGGGATCGAGATCAGCGAACCCGCCTTTGAAAAACTCCGCCAGGAACTCTCCCTCAGTAAGGTCGAGCTGAAGCTCCCGATTTTTGGCGAGCCGGAAGTAGTGGAATTGTTCTGCGGATCGCTGCCCTTGGGTTCGCTGAGTTTCCAGAAGATCGTCATCCGCCGGGGCCGGGTCCCCCAGCTCCATCCCAAAGAGTTGCGTGTAGTCGAGTACACCTCACGCTGCTATTACGAGGTCTGCCACGGCAAGCCGATCTATGACTTCGTGGGAAAGCAGCTCGGATGGTGAGTAGAAGGGCCTAGGAAGCATAATCATTACTGCAAGGGAATGGCGGTCGAATCCGGCCCGCACTAGAACCCAAGCCGCGATCCCCCCGGCCCGCCGGGGGGCAGGCCGCAAGGGAGCGGTGGTTTGAATCACAACCGTGGCCGCAAGGGAGCGGGCAAGTCCTTTCCCGTCAAGGTGTTAACCCAAAGGTCCTTACCAAAAAGGTGACCTTTGGCCTATTGCGGAGAGGGGGGGCAGGGGATAGCATAGAATCGAAAGTACGATATGGCTGGCTTGGAGGACGCCGGGGGGACGAACTTCGGGTCAGCCTTATCGGGGCTGGCGATTTCGCCAGCCCTCGCTCTTTCTATCGGCTCGAAATAGGCATCCCATAATAATATTTTGCTCCGCGGGCTTGACAGCACCCGATCAGAGTTCTTATTTTGCTCTAATGTCCTCCCGCGCGAGCTCAACCTCTGGAAGCCGGAATCGCCGCCGTCCGCGTCCCCGGCGGACTCTGGCGCAGCGCGCCAAAGCGACGCTGGCCCGGGTGCGGTTTGCTTCCGGGGAACGCATCGGGGGAATGGAACTATCCCCGCGCATGACCCGGGCGCAGCAGCGCGCCCTGACGTTTTGGATTCGCCGGTTGCCGGACGACATTGTCGCTCGGCTGCCGCGATTGAAGCTGGCCGTGGCGAACCGCCTGGGTTCCGCGCAGGCGCACGTCTTCATCAACGAAGCCCCGCAGGACGGCAACCGCTTGCTGGGGAACCATCTCCATGCCGTCAGTTACATTTCGCAGCGGTATGTAGTGTTCCAGCGGGACCTGTTTCGACAGCGGGTGGAGCTCGGCCGCATTCTCTACCATGAGTTATGCCACTTTCTCTGGCCGCGCTTAGGGAATCCACGACGGCGGAGCTACCAAGCGGCGCTTCGGGAGGAATTCCGCCACGGAACGCGGGGCGAGCTGGGCTACTCCTCGCAGTGGCGCAAGGACGAATTGCGCGCCAATGGAGACGTGTCGCGCCGGGGAGGGGGCCGCCGGGCGCTCTGGCGGGACTACGTCTGCGAAAGCTTTTGCGACACGGGCTCGTTTGTGCTGCTCGGCTCCGAGCGGCGCGCCAAGCATTCCGAGTACACACTGAGCCTCGCGGCCCGGCAACGCCGCCACCGGTGGGTCGAGCTGATCTGGGGTGTGGAAACAAGCTCGAATGGAAAACGGAACGGGGCCGAATCGGCGCCGCCAACGGCATCCTGAACAATAGCTACGCGCCTCCCGGTACGGCCCGGAAGGCCCGGAACGTACCGGGACGGATAGGAAGTCCACTTCCCGCCCGAGCCAACCGCAGGCTCCTGATTGTGAATTGATCGGATTGCGAAAGGGTTGTACTCTACTCGTAGCTTCCGCATGGCAGGAGGCAACCACCGTGGCGATTCTACGCGCATCGGCCTCACGCCAGGCCCGCTCCGCGACTCCCACCGCACTCCCGGCATCCGTGGGGGATGGTTGGGGTGATTGGTCCGGGAAAACCGTGGCGTCAGGAGGAAACCGAAGATGGTAAGAACCGTAGGGAGATTTATCTTTTACCTGAGCTTTGTTTCCCTGATCGTCTTGATCCTTTGGGAACACTCCACGGCCCGCGGCTGGCGGGAGATTGCCGAGGGCGCCCAGAAAGCTCAGGACCGAGCTACGAAGCTAGCCAAGACCGCCTTTGACAAGGCCGACCGCTGCGTTTCTGAAGTGTCCAAAGCAGCACCGTCCCAGGGGGAAAAAGCTCCGCCCGCCAAGCCGGCCAGCTCCGCTCCTGCCCGCAAGTCTGCCCGGACGTAGCCGGGGCGAGGAGCAGGAATCGAACCCGGATGGTTCAAACTTGGCCAAGCTAAGAACCATCGGGATAGTCTCCAGCTTCGGTGAAACGGGTCAAAGGCAGGCTTGCTCCTTGTCCTCCGGGATTCCAAAAAGAGCAACTCAACCGACATTGCAGCAGAACGCCTTGAGGCAAAAGGCCCTTCGGCTCGAATACGCGCTCATCTCCTACAATGTCCTCGAAGGGATCATTGCCGTCCTTGCCGGATGGCAGGCGGGGAGCATCGCGCTGCTCGGGTTTGGCCTCGACAGCGGGATCGAGGTCCTGTCGGCAGGGATTCTGGTCTGGCGGCTCCGGCATTCCGGCTCGCCCGACGAGGAAACCCGACGGGAGCGGCAAGCCCTCTTCGGCGTGGGAGTAACGTTCTTCGTGCTCGCGGGGTACATCCTCTACGATGCCGGTGGTTCTCTGCTTCGCGGCGAGCCGCCGGGAACCAGTTGGATCGGAATCCTGCTGGCCACCGCCTCCCTGATTGTCATGCCCACCCTGGGATGGCGGAAGCGGAAGATCGCCCTGGCGATGGGCAGCCGCGCGTTGGAGGCCGACGCAGTGGAGACCTTCCTCTGCGCTTACCTGTCTTTTGCCCTGCTGCTGGGGCTTTCGCTCAACGCCGCGCTGGGCTGGTGGTGGGCTGACCCGCTGGCGGCTCTGGCGATGGTCGGATTCATTGTCAAAGAAGGCTGGGAAGCGGTGCGAGAATCACGGGAGTCCAAGCCATGTGGATAGCTCGGTCTTTGTTCCTGTTCGTAGTGGCCGGTCTCTGCGAGATCGGGGGCGGTTACTTGGTCTGGCAATGGCTCCGAAACGGCAGGAGCCTTTGGGTGGGCGCGCTGGGCGGGGGAATCCTGTTCCTCTATGGAATCGTCCCCACATTGCAGCCCGCCCATTTCGGAAGAGTCTACGCCGCTTATGGAGGAGTCTTCGTCATCCTGTCTCTGCTCTGGGGATGGCGGATGGATCAGACGGCTCCGGACCTCTACGATGTGCTGGGGGGGGCGCTGTGTCTGTTGGGGGTCATCGTCATCATGTACTGGCCGCGATAGCTCGCGACTTCCCTCCCGTTCGGAGTGGCCGACCGCCTGGGAACGATCGAAGCGGGATAGCTCCCCGATATCGTGGTTGCGACGACAAGCAGCCCGTTATCGGAAGCCTTCCAGAATACGGGCGGTTTTTGCGGGACCACGATTCTCCGGAAAAATTAAAGGGCCGGCGACGCCGCCGGCCCCGGCAAGGCTAAACTGAAGTTCGTCCCCCCGGCGTCCTCCAGTTCCTCCTTACCTCCTTGACAATTCCACGATACGATCTCCTCACTCGGGTGCCAATAGAGCAAAAGTAACTTTCTTCAATAGGACCAATGGGCCAGGGCGCGTAGAGTGCTCCGAAGTTGTATGATCGGGCAGCGGCCCACACGCGACGGGCAAACTGCAAGAAGGGAGAGCGCGTCGTTGTCCGCGCGGATATAATGGAGAAGCAGATGCGAGGGTGGGCCGTTCCGGGGTGCGGCCGCGGTGGCGCAAGAGACACGCAATGACCAGATACCTCATCGTTGACGCCCTCATCTTTGATGCGGATGACACGCTGTGGGAGAACAACATCTATTTCAAGAAGGCCATTGAAGAGTTCTTGGAACTGGTTGCCCCGTTCGCTGCGGATCACCGCGAGGTCCACCGGGTCCTGGGCCAGGTGGAACGAGAGCTTATCCCGCAGCGGGGTTACGGCAGCCGGAACTTCCTTGATTCCCTCCACGAGACCTTTCGCCGCTTCTATTCGAGCAACGACGGCCAGTCGTATTTCCGGGCCATCGAGCAAATCGGGGAACGGCTGCTCCAGCATCCCATCGAGTTGCTTCCCGGCGTCGTCTCCACGCTGGAACGCTTGCGTCCTCACCACCGCCTCGTGCTGTTCACCAAGGGAGACCGGGAAGAGCAGTGCGGCAAACTGGACCGCTCCGGGCTCCGTCCGTTCTTCGAGCGCGTCGAAGTGGCCGAAGAAAAAGACGCCGCCGCGTATGAGCAACTGATCGGCCGCCACGGAATTCGCCGGGAGTGCTCGGCCATGGTCGGCAACAGCCCGCGTTCCGATGTCCTGCCGGCGCTGGCAGCGGGGCTTTGGGCGGTCTTCATTCCCCATCCGCATACCTGGGACATGGAAGAAGAAGAGGTCGAACCCCACGAGCGGCTGCTCGTGACCCAATCGTTCTCGGACTTGCCGGCAGTTCTTTCGCGGCTGCAAACGGGAAGCGGTTTCCAGAGCTAAAGCAATTTCAAGGTCGGTGTGTAGGGGCAGGTTCCGTGTAGCGCCAGCGTCTCGCTGTCCCCGATTGCCGCCGGGACGGCGGCGCTACTCTACCGTAACTCCGAAAA
>Ga0209343_10002889_pt1 | contig 21916 bp, 16 predicted proteins | sample RifCSPlowO2_02_FD_184026 | JGI IMG/M metagenome (GOLD analysis project Ga0209343, IMG submission 184026) | Groundwater microbial communities from Rifle, Colorado - Rifle CSP2_plank lowO2_0.2 (SPAdes) (version 2) | ecosystem: Environmental > Aquatic > Deep subsurface > Groundwater | place... | reverse complement strand
ACGGCGCCTTGGCCCTCTGGTCCGTTCCATTCGAGCGACAGCCGCCACTCGCCCGCCATGCTCAACTCGGTGCTGGCAAGGTATCGTCCCGGGACTGCGCTTCGCTCGACATCGACCGGCCCGAACATCGGAGCCATCCCAGCCATCAGCATCGTCGCGTTGGCCTTGACCATCCCGACATCGATGAGGCGGCCATCGGAGACGGCCCTGAACTCGATGGTCACTGCATCCTTGCCGGTCTTGACGGCGGTCTCGGCAGACAGCAGCACCACCTCAAGATTGCCAGACCGGGTCTTTACGATTTCGTTGAGCGGTGTTGGTGGAGTCGATGTCCCTCGACACGCAGCCGACACCAGCGCGGCCAGAACGAGCGTCGCGAAGATACGGGTCATTGCGCCCCTCCACGTACGATAGACGCCGTCGCGTCACGTCTTCGGAACCGGTCCGGCCAGCGCTGTCGAATGTCCTCGCCAATCGCAAACAGGCACGGGATGAGGAACAGCACGTACACGGTCGACGTCATCATGCCTCCAAACGTCGGCGCCGCGATCGGTTTGGTGATGTCCATTCCGGATCCGGTCGCGAACATGATTGGCAGCAGCCCGAATACTGTTGTCGCCACGGTCATCAGCTTCGGCCTCAACCGGGCGGCCGATCCGTCGATGACCGCATCCACATAGGATTGCGCCGGCGTTCGATGAGCGAGCGCATCGCGGATGAATTCGATCATGATGATGCCGGTCTGGATCGCCACCGCAAACAGTGAGACGTAGCCGATGATCACGGCGGTGGTCATGGAAAAGCCCATCATCCGCTGCAGCAGCACACCGCCCACGAGGGCAAAGGGCGCCGACAGCATGATGAGCGAGCTGTCCGCGACCGATCGGAACGCCATCAGCAGCAGGGCGAACATGATGACGAGGGTGATGGGAACCACGACTCGAAGCCTGGAGCGGGCGTCCTCGGCGTATTGGTACAGCCCGGTCCATTCGAGCGAGTATCCGGCCGGGAGGCGCAGATCCTGCAACTCCCCACGCGCGCGCTCGACGTATTCGGGGGCGGTGATGTCCTGCACGTAGACGTAGATGAAGCCCGCCAGCTCACCGTTGTCGTTGCGAATCATCTCTGGAGCCTCGCGCACGGCGACATCCGCGATGTCGCTCAGCGGCACCGATCGGCCATCGTCGGTCACGACCGGGGCGTTGCGGACCTTGTCCAGCGTGTCGGTGTACTCCGGCGAGTACTGAATGGCCAGAGGCACGACCGTCTGGTCCCGCTGTCTGATGCCGACGACGTTATCGCCACCGATGGCGAACCTGACGGTCGGCAATGCCTCGTCCACCGTCACCCCGTGCTGCGCCATGCGCTCGAGATCGAGCCGGGCGTCGATGAAGTATCCCTGTGAAATGCGTTCTGCGACGATCGCCTGCGTGCCCGGAACATCCTTGAGCCGCCGTTCGATGTTCTGGGCGATCTCCTGAATCATCCCGAGATCGGGGCCCTTCACCTTGATGCCGACCGGCGTCTGAATGCCCGTGTCCTGCATGATGACGCGCGTGGCGATCGGCTGCGTCCAGCTGTTCACGTAGCCCACCATCTGCATCGACTGGTTCATTTCGGCGACGAGCCTGTCTTTCGTCATGCCGTCACGCCATTCCGACCTCGGTTTCAGCATGACGGTTGTCTCGATCATCGCCACCGGGGCCGGGTCAGTCGCCGTATCCGCCCGTCCCAGCTTCCCGAACACGCGCTCGACCTCGGGAACCGCCTTCAGCTTGCGGTCCATCTGCTGCAGGATCCATCCCGCTTCTCGCGACGGGAGCCCTGGCAATGTCGTGGGCATGTAGAGAATTGCGCCCTCATCCATTTCCGGCATGTAGTCCTTCTGGAAGCCGGCCATGACGACGACCGCCACCGCCAGGAGCGCCGCGCTCACGCCGACCACGGCGTACCGGTACTGAATCGCCTTCACGAGCGCCCTGCGATACGCCCGCACGACACGACCGTCGTGAGGCTCCGCCGTCACGGGCGCCGACCGTTTGAACACCCACACGATGACCACCGGCAACAGGAACAGCGTCAGCAGGGTGGAGAACGCCATCGCGAACGTCTTCGTGAACGCCAGCGGATTGAACAGGCGTCCTTCGCGCTCGCCAAGATAGAAGATCGGAAGAAACGATGTCACGATGATCAGCATCGAGAACAGCAGCGGCCGGGTCATTCTCGCCGTCGCGCGGACGATGGTTCTCATGCGTTCGGCAGCCGTCAGGGCGCGGCTGCGTGCGAGCTGAGCGCTGCAGTTCTCCACGATCACGATCGTCGCGTCGGCCATTTCACCAATGGCGATCGCCAGGCCGGCGAGGGAGAACAGGTTGATCGTCTGGCCGAACGCCCCGAGTGGCAGTGCCGTGAACAACGTGCCCAACAGCAGCACGCAGACCGGCGCCACGGCCGCGCGGACGTTCTTCAGCGCCACCGCGATCACCAGGATCACCACAATGAGCTCGTAGACGATGGCCTGGAAGAAGTTGGTCAGCGTCTCCCAGATGAGCGCCGAGCGGTCGTAGGTGGGCAGGATTTCGACGCCCGCCGGCAGTGACGCCTTCGCCGTGTCGAGTCTCTGAAGGAGCCCTCGCGTCACGGCGAGCACGTTGCGGCCCTGCTCCATGATCGCAATGCCGCCGACAACTTCGCCGGTCCCGTCGAGATCCGCGATCCCCCGACGAACGTCAAAGCCCACCTGCACGTACCCCAGGTCGTTGATGCGAACGGGCTGGCCTTCCCGGTCGCGCCCCACCACCAGGAACTCGAGCTTGTCGGTATTCTCCGGCCCTACGCCACCGCGTAGCTGGTATTCACGCCCGGTCACCTCGATCGTGCGGCCGCCGGCCTCCTGGAACGCGCCCTGAACGGCCGCCAGCACTCGCCGCAGCGAGAGACCGCGCTCCCGAAGCAACGGCGGGAACAGCTTCACCTGCAGTTGCCGCTCGAGGCCGCCGACCGACGCCACCTCCGCCACGCCGGGCGTCGACTGGAGGATCGGCTTGACGACGCTGTCGTTGAGCACGCGCAGCTCGCGCAGATCGCGCGTGCCGTCCCGGTCCCGCATGGCGTACTGGAAGATCCAGCCCATGCTGCTGGCGTTGGGACCGATCGTGATGTCCGCATCCGCTGGCAGCCGCGCTCGGATGGCATTCAGCCGGTCCGCCACGAACTGCCGGACGGCGGCGCGTCGCGCGGGGTCTTCAAGAATGACGTAGATGAACGAGTACCCCATGTGCGAAGTACCCCGCAGCGTGCGGACGTCCGGGGAGCCCGCCAGCGCGTCGATCACGGGCTCCGTGATCTCGGCCTCGATCACCAGCGGACTGCGCGGCCACTTCACGTAGACGATGATTTGGGGGTCGGAGAGATCGGGAATCGCATCGAGCGCGGCCGTGCGCAGCGCGTACGCGCTCAGACCAGCGAGCGCGGCCACGGCGGCCACCACGATCCAGCGGAATCGAATGACGTGCTCGATAATGGCCGTGATCATCAGGGAGTGCGGCCCCTAGAACCCCTTCAGCCGGTGTTCGGCATCGATGAAAAAACTGCCAATGGTGACGACCTGCTCGCCCCGCGTCACGCCGTCGAGGACCTGCGTGAACAGCTCGCCCCGCAGTCCGACGGTGATGTCCCGCGGCGCGTACGAGCCGCTCGCCTCTCGCACGTACACAACCGGCCTGCCTCCGGATTCGAGAATAGCCTCGTTGGGCACCGACAGGAAGTCGCCGTTCTCGGTGACAATCTCGAGAACATAGTAGCGACTTGCGTCCACCGCCTCGCCTGCCAGTACGACGGTCGCGACGATCTCCTGGCCCTGCCTCGACACGTGAGCCACCGTCCCTTGATTCATCCGCGCCACTGACCGCGGCGAGAACGCGCGCACCCGCTGACCACTCCTGACTCGCGCGCCATCGGCGGCCGACAACAGGGCCACGATCGTCTTCCGGTCGTCCCGAATGGCACCCGCGGTCCGGACCCAGATTTGAATCGGGCGAATGGCCACGTCAGTAAGCGTCAGCGTCAGCTCGCCTGCCTGTGATTCGGAGACGGACGTGGAGCCGCGGGGTCTGGGACGGGTACGTTCACGTTGTGCGAAAGCAGCTTCCGCAGCGATGCCCCAGGCAAGGGCGAGAATACAGATCCGGACTAGGCGAAAGCGCACGTCTAGTGGCAGTAATTGTCCTTGCTGTCCATGATATGCGTGCCCCACGGGAAGAGGCCCACATTCCGCACCCGCTCGATGGCGTGCGTTCTCGCGTTGATGATCACCACCTCGTGGTTGGTCGATTCCGCCAGATAGATGTTCTCGTCCGCGGCATCCGTCGTCGCGGTTTCCAGCTGAACGTTGACTCCGACCCTGATGCGGCCCGCCGGCCTGAGGCTTCCCATGTCGTAGACGTAGACGAAGCCACTGCTGGAGCTGATCACGAAGGCCTTGCCACCCGCGAAGTTCACTCCCGTCATGTCCGGCCCGGCTTCGAGCGTGGCAGCGACGCTGTTCGTGCGCGTGTCGATGATCGAGATCGTCTCGTCCCCGTTATTAGCGGTGATCCCGTACCGGCCGTCGTGGCTCATGTAGATGCGCCACGGTTCCAGTCCGACGCGGATGGTCTCGATCACGCGGTCGTCGCGTGTGTCGATCACACCTACCACGCCCAAGTCGCTGTCCGCGGTATAGAGATACCGGCCGTCATTGGACAGCGCCGCGATGTTGATCCCCTTGATCTCCCCGAGATACTTCGCCGGGTCGAGCCGCGCGACGCCGGGAACGGCGGCCACCTGGATCTTCTTCAGCAGCTCGTGGCGCCGCACGTCGATGACGCCGACCCAGTGCGCGCCGTAGTTGCCCACGTACGCCTTGGCGCCGTCCGGCGAGAACGTCACGTTGAGCGGCTCGACGAACCCCGGGATGGTCTTGATCCTCGTCAGCGACTGCATGTCGATCACCGAGATGGAGTCACCATCAGGGTTCCCCTGGTAGTACCAGCGGCCGTCCGGTGAGAACGCCAGATGCTCCGGCGCGAGGTCGACCGGAATCGTCTTGATCAACTGCAGCGTACGCGTGTCGATGACGAAGGCCTTGTTGGCACGCGTGCCCCCGGTGACGACGTACCGGCCGTCGGGCGACATCATCACCATGTGCGGGTTCACGTTGTTGCCGAGAAAGGTCCGCCCGACCATCTTCCGCGTCTTGAGGTCCATGAAGCCAATGTCGTTCGAGTCCCGGTTCACGATCATCAGCACCGATCGCGGGTCCGTGACCTTGACATCCTGCGCCCGAGGGCCAGCAACCGCGCCCAGGAACGTCGCGACCGTGAGTGCACCGCCAGCAAGAACTGTGCGCCGTGATTTGAACATGGTTCGTACTCCTGCCGCCCTTAGAAAGCCGCCTGAAACCGCACGCCAGGCAGCAGATACCCGAACCGCGTCCCCGTGTCGAGCCGGTCGAGCACGTGGGTCAGATGGAAGGAGAGCCGCAGTCGCTCCGTCAACTGAAAATTGTAGTACCCCTCGGCCAGGTGTTCCTTCTCTCCGGAGGCAAGGTCTATGTGGGCGTACCCGACGCCCCATCGGTCCTGCGGGCTGAAGATCAAGCCGTTCTGGAACCCGATGCCAACGCTGTAGAAATTGTCGCGCGGCTCGAGCTCGGTCTCCTGGACGCCATAGCGCGCGAACACCCCGACGATGTTGGTGAGTTTCTGGTCGACGCTGAGACCCACACCCTTGCTGATTGCCTCCTGGGCGGTATTGTCCGTGCGGAACCACACACGGTACGTGCCCTCCGGCAGCGCAAGCGGTGTGAGCGTATACCCAGCCTCGCTCAGGGTATACAACGAGTCCGACAGATTGGTGGCGTCGTTGTTGCTCTGCTGGAATCCGAACTTGAAGCGGAACCCGTTCTTCGGATCGAACTCGGCCGCGACGCCTGTGCCGTTGCTGGACAGCCCGAGCATCTGATTGTTCACCAGCGCATCGCCGATGAATTGCGTCGTCTCGTCGTTCGCAAAGGCGTTCTGGTCGAAATAGTTGGTGAGATCGAGTCGCCCTGCCGTCAGGGCCAACCGCTGCCCGAACAGTTCCGTGCGAAGCCAGGCTTCCCGGAGGTTGATCTCGTTCTGACGGATGAGACGCGCTGTGTATCCGTTCAGCAGGGTCAGCGACGGGATCTCGGCATCGGGCGGCGAACCGCTCAACCCAACGATATCGGCAAAAAAGATGGTGTTCTGTGCAATTCCCGCGGTGAAAAATAGATCCGCCGACGCCAGGGCGTACGCCCGTCTGTTGGCCTCCAGGTCGCCGCGCGTCCGGCTGGCGAACTGCGTGCCCATCGCGGCATCGACACCCACTGCAACGCTGCGGTTCTCCGCGTCCTCGAGGGCCTCCTCGATCTTCTCGCTGATGGTCTGACGCCGATAGACACGCTCACGCTGATAGGTGATGGTGGGCTCTGCGCCGGGCACCGGTTCGTCGTGCACGGCACCGGCCGGATCGACAAACACCTCGATCCGGCGCACGCGCGTCTCCGGCTCTGACAACACCGTGCCGGACTCCAGCTCCGTGATGCGCTGCTCGAGCGTCGCGATACGCTGCACGAGTTGCTGGCGCTCGAATTCGGCAGCTTCAGCGGCTGTCGCGGCGTTCATCGTGATGTCGAGAGGAGCCGTACGATCGACGATCACCTCGACGCCCGTGCGCCTGAAGGTCGTCACGCCTGCGGCGGACACGATCGAGATGTCGTACTCTCCTGGAGGCAATGCCGCGAATGAGTAGGCGCCCTGGGCGTCCGTCGTCGCAGCGAACTGCGCGCCGTTCTCCGCGTTGACCGCGGTGACCGTGGCCCCTTCGACGGCAGCGCCTCGCTCATCTCGGACTGTGCCCTGGATGCCACCGCGGTGATCCATGTTCATTTGCGGCATCGCCGGCGTCTGCGCACCAGCCGGCACAGACCAACAGAGCAGGATCCAGGCGGCGGCGATCGGACCAGCAGAGGCGCCGCGCCGCAAGCAACAAAGCATCATCGTGATCTTTCCTCTCGCTCAGCGAGGATTCGAGGACGGATTCGCCCATCATACGGGCCCACCGTTTGCGCACGTTACTGAAGATTTCCTGAACGATCCGTCAGAAGACGTTTGGCGTCACTGCGGACGGACGGCGGCGATCCGGGGTACGGGGTCGGCGCCCGATTCCGGCGGATATGCCGCCAGATACGCGTAGCCGCCGACGACATCGGCCTCGGTCAGGTAGTCGAAGACCGGCATGCGGCCGCGGGACGGCATCCGGGCCACACCCATGATCACCGGCTTTCCAACACGCACCTTATAGGCCAGGAGCGCCTCGACCTCGGCGTCGTTCAGGTGCCCGAACGCCGGCATCTTCTCGCCCCCGTCTTTCAGCCGCTCGAGAAGATCCGCGCCTGATTCGGCCGCGAGCGTCCTGGCGAAGCCGGCGCCGATCGGCCGGCCCATCGCTTCCATCCGCCGGAGCAGCGCCGCCGGAGCCGGAGCACCCGGGCCGATGAGACAGGCATCAGGCGAGGGGCCCAGGTGATGCGAAGGAATTCGCAGGCCGAAAAAAAGAAAAGGCCAGAGGCTGGCCTCTGGCCTTCATGGTGTCGGTCGACGGTCGCCCGCCTCAGCCCATGCGCTTGGTTTCCCACGGCGTCGGTTTGGCAAACCGGCTGGCGGGCACCTGCACGTTCGGCTGGACGTCGGTGAACTCCACCGTCATCTGCATGTAGGTCTGGCTGACGGTGCGCTTGAACGGGACCTTCACGCCGGCCACGTCACGGTAGTCGGAGTAGTCGACCTGCGTCGGCACGAACCCGACCGGCGTCCGCGCCCAGCGGACCACCCGGACGACCAGCCCCGTGCTGTCGAAATAGAAATTGGCCTGCGGCTGGCCGTCGCGGAGGCCTTGCACGATGCGAACCTCACGCCCTTCGATGTCGGTCCGCCCGACCTTCCACTGGGAATAGGCCTGCTTGATGCCGGCGGGAAACGCGATCAGCGCGTCGAGCCGGGCGCCTTCCAGGTTCCCTGCGGTCAGCGTCAGGAGCGGAATTGGCGTATCGGGCCCTGCCCACCAGCCGCTCTGGCCGTCGAAGGTCCGCACGCTGTCGCCGTTCGACATGTGCACGAGCATCGTCTGCTGCGCGGGCGCCCGCCCGGCGATCTCGACGGGGCGCTTGTCGAACGCGGTGTCGAACCCTTCGTACGTCCCCTTGGCAGTGTAGCTGGTGAACTTGGCCACGCGATCCGCGCCGCCGAGCGCCTGCAAGTACTTGTCGAGCACCTGCTCGGCGGTCACGCCGGTGAAGGCCGGGAAATTACGGCTGTTGGGATCCTCGACGGGCTCACCGTACTGCAGGGCGAGATTCGGCTCGTCGCGCGGCTGCATCGTGCCCTGATGACAGGTGAAGCAGGTCACACGGGGCTGGCCGCCGAAATACTGCTTGTTGAGCGCGTTCATCATCACGATCATCTGGCGCGCGCGCATGATGCGCGGCGTCGGATTGGCGAACGCTGACTTGTCGAAGTACGCGTTCGAGTCGTGGCAGAACGTGCAATCGACGCCCAGCGCGTTGGCGAACATGCCCATCGACTCGAAGAACGTGTCGATCGGGATCCCCTTGAGCAGCTGGACGTTCTTCAGCGTGTTGTCCGACGTCGGGACCGGCTCGCCCGCGCCCTGCGCAGGAGCGGCCTGGCGTGCCGATATGGCCGTGCCGAGCAGAGCCACGAACGCGAGGACAGCGGCGCCGACAAACACTCGACGTGATCCGACCTTCATCTTGTCTCCTTGCTGAAAATGCGCGGAAACCAACGCCATCGGAGTATATCGTACCAGCTGCGCGGCGCCGCGGCGGTACGCATCGATCGCGGCGCGGGAATTGTTTCCCCGGAATTTTTTCAGGTTAGCCGGCCGCGGCAGCGCCGGATACCGCCGCGCGGTTCCTCGCCAGACGCGCGTCCACGAGGCTGACGATCTCGTCGAGCGTCTCGGAGTCGCGCCCCTTCTGCCGGGCAATCCGCCGCACGAGACAATCCACGCGTTCGATGTGTAGGGCGCCGCCGAAGAGCGCGCGGGCCGCGGACGAGGGCTTGCCGAGGCTCTCGGCGGCCTTGGCGTACTTCTCGAACGGCACGAGATCCTCGGCGTCCGCGCCGAGCGATGCGCAGAGCGCGGAGGTCCATTCGTAGACTTCGCGCGACTTGGCGACGTTGCCGTGAACGGCCTCCCTGATCGAGATCATGTCGTCACGCCTGATGCAGCGGTAATTGCCCGCCATGAGCATCGGCCATTTCGCGAGCGGCACGAACACCGACTCGTGGACCCTGAGCTTCACGGGAATCTCGACGGCGCCGTCGCCCGGATCGAACCGCGCCGCGTCGATGTCGGCTTCGAGCCGTCGAAGCAGCGCCGTGGCCTCCGCCCCCTCGAAGCGGGCGGCCTTGAAGTTGGTCGGCAGGCCCACCTGGAGCACGTTCTTCGGCTGATCGGGAGGCCGGAACGCCTGGGGGTCGGGACTCGCGAGCGTCACCTGCGCGGGGTCGAAGTCCTTCCAGACCGCCGGGTCCGCGTAGCACGCCTCGAGCGCGTCGGTGGAAAGCCCCGGGATGCGCCTGAGGTACGGCAGCGGCGGCATGTTCATGATCGCCAGGCACGGCGTGCCGGATCGGGCCACCCGGCCGGTCAGCTCGCGGACTCCGGGGGCGCCGTACTGCGCCTCCTGCATCCCGAGCACGATCAGGTCGAACCGGCCGGGATCGACCTGCTGCGGCGCGGCGGCCGAGAGGGTGCCCGGCAGCGCCGTCGACCGGATGTCGACCGGCTCGGCGCGCCCCTTGATCGGCATCCGCACGATCGTGCCCTCGCGGTTGATCAGGTCGGCGGTCTGCGGCGTGCACACGAGCGTCGCGCGATGCCCGCCCATCAGCAGCTTGGTCGCGAAGAGCGACCCGTACGAGGCGCCAAGCACGAGCACGTTGTATGACACTAGATGGCTCCTTGCGCTTTCGCGGCCTGAATGTCGGCGTCGCTCAGCCCGCACACGTCGCGGAGCACCTCCTCGGTGTGCTCCCCGAGGAGCGGCGAGCGCTGCACGTCGGACGGCGAGTCCGAGAGCTTGATGGGATTGCCCACGGTCAGGTATTTGCCGCGCTGCGGGTGATCGACTTCAACCACGGTGGCCGTGTTGCGCAGCGACGGCTCCGCCGCCAGCTCCTTCATCGAGAGAATCGGGCCGCACGGGACGTTGAGCGGATTGAGGATCGCCATCACCTCCATCTTGTTCAGCGTCGTCGTCCACTTCTCGATCTCTGCAAATACGTGCGTCAGCCTGGGCAGACGCGCGTTCGGCGTGCTGAAGTCCGGATCGTCCAGCCAGTCTGCGTGGCCGATGACCTTCGCCAGCGCAGGAAACGCCTGTGCCTGCATGACCACGTAGATATAGGCGTCCGGGTCGGTCTCCCAGCCCTTGCACTTGACGATCCAGCCCGGGTGCCCGCCGCCCGACGCATTGCCGGCGCGCGGCACGGCTTTGCCGAACGTTCCGTTGGGATACTGCGGGTATTCCTGCAGCACGCCGCAGAGGTCGAGCCGCTGCTGATCGCGCAGCTTCACCCGGCAGAGGTTCAGCACCGTATCCTGCATCGCGCAGGTGACCCGCTGGCCGCGGCCGGTCTTCTCGCGCTGGAGGAGCGCGGCCAGAATTCCCGCTACCAGGTGGATGCCCGTGCCGGAATCGCCGATCTGTGCGCCGGTCACCAGCGGGACGCGGTCGATCTCCCCGGTCGTCGACGCGGCGCCGCCGGTACACTGCGCCACGTTCTCGTAGACCTTGCAGTCCTCGTACGGTCCCGGGCCGAAGCCCTTCACCGAGGCGTAAATCATGCGGGGGTTGATCTGCTGGATCGTCTCCCACGGAAAGCCCATGCGGTCGATCGCGCCGGGCGCGAAATTCTCCACCATCACGTCGCACTGCTCGATGAGCCGCCGGAAGATCTTCTTGCCCGCCTCCGTCTTCGGATTGAGCGTGATGCCGCGCTTGTTCGAGTTCAGCATCGTGAAATACAGGCTATCGACCCCCGGCTTGTCGCGCAGCTGGCCCCTGGTCGGGTCGCCCTCGCCGGGCCGCTCGACCTTGATCACGTCCGCGCCGAACCACGCCAGAATCTGCGTGCAGGTCGGCCCCGACTGCACGTGCGTCATATCCAGAACTCGAACACCATCCAGGGCTTTCCCCATCGTTCCCCTTTCTCGACTCTGTTGAAGCGATTCCTGTGTCGCTGATGCAAGGCGGGGCTGAAGCCCCGCTCTACGTGAGATCGACCGTGAGCGGCGCGACGTCCAGCCCCTCGCCTTCCACCTGCCAGCGCTCGCCGACGCTCACCGCCGGGGCCATCGTGAGCGAGCCGGTGCTGACGAGCTCGCCCGGGCGCAGCGGCTCGGCGAATTTCTGCGCGGGCAGGACCGACACGAACTCGGCCAGGCAGAGCGCGGGGTTCTCCAGCACGTTCTTGCCGCCGCCCTCCTGCACGACCTGGCCGTTCTTCGACAGCCGCGCGGTGAAGGCCCCGAGCTGGTCGATCAGCCGGCGGGCCTCGCCGGGCCGGACCGGGCGGGGCTCGCCCACCAGGAGCGCGGCGTGCAGGCCGAGCGACGCCATGAAGTCGCTCCCGCGGAACTTCCAGTCTGGAAACGGACAGTCGACGATCTCGAACGCGAACGCGATCCACTCGAGCGCCTCGACCGCCGCCTCCGGCGTCGCCGACGCCGGCACCGTCTTGAGCTTCACGACGATCTCCGGCTCGATTTTCGGCGCACGCATGCGCGCCAGCGACACCGTCCCCCGGCCGCCGGTCGCGTACTGCACCGTGTCGTCGTACATGTTCGCCCACACGAGCGTGTTCAGCTCGAGGGTGCGCCAGACCGCCCGGTTGGCGAGCCCGATCTTGCGGCCCACGGTCGTGCGGCCGCCGGCGCGCCGCAGGCGGGCGATCTCGGCTTCCACGGCGTAGCCGCCGTCGAGATCGAGCCCGCCGGGCCGTGCGGATGGTGGAATCGGAATCGCCCGGCCGGTGGCGTAGGCGTCGAGCATTTCGCGTGCGAGAGCGGCGACAGCAGTTTCAGTCATCGACCACGTATTGTAATGCGCCCCCAGCGGGCGCGCGAAGCATCCGTTCCCGGGTATGCTCGACCGCTCGACACCCCGCGGGCGCGATGATAGGCTTTGCCCGCAAATTCACTGCAGGCAGGGGGGCATGACTCAATCCACCGCATCGGACGCCACACGCTGGGGCCAGTTGATCTTCGGCATCATCTGCATGGTGATGATCGCCAACCTGCAGTATGGGTGGACGCTGTTTGTCGGTCCGATCGACCAGAAGTACCAGTGGGGCCGCGCGGCGATTCAGGTGGCCTTCACGATCTTCGTGCTCACGGAGACGTGGCTCGTCCCGATCGAGGGGTATCTCATCGACAAGTTCGGGCCTCGCCTGATGATCAGCGCCAGCGGCTTCCTGGTCGCCATTGCGTGGGTCATCAACTCGGTCGCCGACTCGCTCTTCCTCCTGTATCTGGGCGCGGCGGTGGGCGGCATCGGGGCCGGCGTGATCTACGGCGGCGCGGTCGGCAACGCGCTCAAGTGGTTCCCTGACCGGCGCGGCCTGGCCGCGGGGCTGACGGCGGCCGGCTTCGGCGCCGGCTCGGCGATGACGGTGATTCCGATCGCCAACATGATCCGGACGAGCGGATATGAAGCCGCCTTCCTGTGGTTCGGGCTCGGGCAGGGCATCGTGGTGGCGCTCGTCGGCCTGGCGCTGCGCGCGCCCAGGGCCGGCGAGGTGGCCGCCCCGGCGGCCCCGGCCGTTCAGCAGACGCGGTATGACTACCGTCCGGCCGAGGTGCTGAAGACCCCGGTCTTCTGGGTCATGTACGCGATGTTCGTCATGGTCGGCTCGGGCGGCCTGATGGCGGTGGCCCAGCTGGCGCCGATCGCCTCCGACTTCAAGGTCGGCAATGTCCCGGTGTCGCTGTTCGGACTGACGCTGCCGGCGCTCACCTTTGCCCTGACGATCGACCGCGTGCTCAACGGGCTGTGCCGGCCGTTCTTCGGGTGGGTATCGGATCACATCGGCCGCGAGAACACCATGTTCGGCGCCTTCCTGGTTGAAGGCATCGGCATCTACGCGCTGCTGCTGTTTGCCGCCAATCCCCTGCTGTTCGTGATCCTGTCGGGCCTCGTGTTCTTCGCCTGGGGCGAGATCTACTCGCTCTTCCCGGCCACCTGTACCGACATCTACGGCCGGAAGTTCGCCACCACGAACTACGGGATGCTGTACACGGCCAAAGGCACCGCGGCGCTGCTCGTCCCGCTGGCCAACGTGCTCACCAACGCCACGGGCAGCTGGCACGCGGTCTTCTATGTCGCGTCGATCCTCAATATCGTCGCGGCCGTCATGGCGATCGCCGTGCTGAAACCGATGCGCATCCGGACGATGACGCTGGCCGTGCCGGCCGGCGCCATCTACGCGGCCGGCGCCGCCGCCTCGAAGACGTCGTAGACGTAGTCGTGCGCCTGGAGCGCCTTCTCGAGCCGCGCGCGGGCCGAGGGATCCGTCGCGCGGTCGAGGCGCGCCTCGACCGCCTCCCGGCCGCTGAAGATCGCGTCGAGGATTGCTTCCTGGTCGTCCTTCGGCTGCTCGATGATCGCCAGCAGCACCCGCGATCCGTACTTGATCCAGCGCCGCTGCGGCACGAGCCGCCCGTCGGGCGTCCGCTCCACCACCTGCCGCTGCAGCACCTGCAGCACCAGCTCCGCGTTCGTCTTTTCGTAGACGACCCCGAGCTCCCTGAACAGCTGCTTCACGGTTTCGCGGCGCTCGTCAATCAGCTTGACGAACAGCTCCGGTGTCACACGATCCCCTTTCTTCGACAGGTTGCCGTCCGACGTCAGCTCGACGCCATGGCACACCGTGAGATACAGGAAGTGCCAGAAGATCTCGTACGTGGCGAGATCGTTCATGAAGCGGAGGCCGGTCTTCGGATCCAGAATCGCCGCGGCGTTGTTGCCCTGGAGCTGCTGATACATGTACTCCGTGGCCATGTACATGGCGTAGCGGAGGCCGTCCTCGGTCGTCGGCCCATGGGGCCGCGACAGCAGCCGGCGCCGCGCGTCCTCGGAGAAGAGCTTCTCCGGCGTCAGATCGGCCGCCGTCAGCTCCAGCGGCCTGACGCGCGCCTTGTCGTCGAGCAGGCCGAGCCCCTGCAGCCGCTGCACTTCGTCGGGATTGAGCTTGTCCACGACACCCTGCAGCTCGGCCGCGTCGGCCACGAGCGGCTCGCGGCCGGCGCTCACGTATTCCTTCTGGACCGTCGCCACCCAGCTCTGACGGTACGTGTCGTACAGCGTGCCTTCGATCCGGAGCAGGCCGGTCAGCCGCTCGCGCAGCTTGTCGAACCAGATGTCGCGCAGCGCCTTCGGATCGAGCTCCGGCCGCCGCGGGTTCTGCATCTGCGCCGCCATGCCGCCGATCGGCATGCCGCCCGCCAGCGTCGCGAGCAGCGCATTGCGCATCGTGTAGTAGCTCATCGACGGCTCGGTCATCGTCACGGTGTGCGGATCGGGGATGACCATGGCCGGATCGTGGCGGAACATCTCCTCGCGGCTGTTGATGTAGTCCCAGCGCCCCACGTTCGGCCCGATCAGGTTCTCGCGCAGGACCCACATGATGACTTCCTGCTGCAGCGCGTACTCCGCCCGCTCGTTGAGCATCTTGATCTTCAGCGTGCCGCGCCGCACGCCCATCGCCGATTCGAGCTCCTGGAAGAGCCGGCCGACCAAGCCCGCTTCCTGCCATGTCTCGATCTTGGGAATGTAGTAGTAGATGCCCGACCCGTTCTTCTTCTGCGACTCGTAGTTGGTGAGCGCGTGAATGACGAGCCCGGGCACGATGGCCGGCACCGGCTCGCCGTCGAGCGTCATCTGCCGGCTGCGGAGATGGAGCCCCGAGACGCGGTGGAAGATCGTCGGCCACTTCTCCGGCGGCACGTCGATCGTGTACGTGCGCTTCTTGGCGGGATGCTCGAACGGCTTGCCGTCCCACGTGTGGGCCAGGATGTCCGACAGATTCACCCAGGCGCGATAGAGCTGGTCCTTGTAGTCGCCGCCGGCGTCCTCCCAGTCCCACATCCACTGCGAAGCGCCGCTGTTGAGCGCGCCGAATGCCATGCCGAGATCGATGGCGGGACCGGTGCCTTCGAGGCCCGGCCGCATGGTGTCGGCGGGAATCGGCACCGTCGGGTTGAGGCGCCAGGCGTCCGGCGTGGATCGCCCGAAGAACCCGTCGAGCATGCCACGGCGGATCCGGGCCACCGTCGTCCTGGTCCCGTCGGGGTCGCTGACCTCCTGGTCGGGCGGCAGGAACCCGTACTGGGCGGCCCGGCTGCCGACGCGCTGCTGGAAGGCGTGCCGCTCCGCGAGCAGCTCGTGCAGCTCCTCGCGGACCGCTTTCGTCATCCGCGCGATGAGATCCTCGACCACGACGGCCCGGCCGTTGACCGTCTTGCTGCCGAAAAGGGACGAATACTGCTGTCGGATGTCCGGACGGATCTGTAAGGTCGACACCTGGAAACCTCCCATGCGGTTACGGGGAAAGGGCGTCTTTTGTACTATCTGCCGGGCCGGTGGGTCAACGCGGTTCTAGCCACGGTCGTAGTGCTCGGCTCTAGCCACGGTCGTAGTGCTCGGCTCTAGCCGCGGTCGTAGTGCTCGGCTTTAGCCGCGGTCGTAGTGCTCGGCTTTAGCCGAGCCCGGCGATAGGCCCGGCTGACCACCTCCGCCAAGGCTACCGGTGGTCCACCGAAGCCTCGCGCGAAGGCGGAAGCCGGACACTACGTCCGGAATCTGGCATTGAGAAGAACCGGTACAGCATCCAGAGGTCGAGAAGCGCCACGCCGACCAGCACCAGGTAGGAGGCGTTGCTCTCGACGATCTGCAGCTCCTGCAGCAGACGGGAGACGCCGAACGCCACCACCCACGCATCGAAGCTCATGCAGATGCGGCGGAAGGTCTCGGGGCGCACGTGCTGGATCACGACCGCGCCGATCGGCACGCCGACGAGAATGCTCGGCACGATCCACGGAATGAGCGCGAGGCTCGTCATGCTGTACAGGCCCGCATAGCCGTAGGCGACGGCCGTCATGGACGACTCGGCAAGCCGCACGACGCCGAGCGCCGCGCGGAAGTCCTTGTGCGCGAGCCCCTGGTTGTTCAGCATGATCGCGAGCGGCGGGCCCGAGATCGTCGTGACCGAGTACAGGACGCCGAGGCCCCCGCCGAAGACCAGCCCGACCGACCGTTCGGCGCGGATCGGCCGGCGGTAGCCGGCCGCCTGCAGCAGGATCAGCGGAAGCAGCACCAGGAACGTGGCAAACCGCAGCCACGCCGGATTCACGGCGGACACGATGGCGGTGCCGACCGCGATGCCGGGCATGAGGCCGATCACCATCGGCGCCACGCGGCGCCAGACGGTCGAGAATGCCTCGCGGTTGTTCCAGAGCACGTAGGCGTTCAGCACGACCTCGATCAGGATGAGCGCCGGGTTCAGGATCCGGTTCGTGAGGAACAGGAGCGCGATCGGGACCGTGATCGACGAGAAGCCGTAGCCGAGCGCGCCGTTGACGAACGCGGCGACCAGCGTGATGACGGCGAGCGCGAGCGTGTGCGGTTCCATGGTAGCAACGTATGTGTACGAACTCGGGCACAACGACCGGCGGATTGCGCGGAAGAGCCGACGGAGCGGGGAGGGGAAGGGCGCTTACCTCACCGTCGTCGGCCCGATACACGCGCAGCGACACGTCGCCGGCGCGGTCCGAGCACAACAACAGGAAAGGTGGCGTGCGGCCATGAAGCCCCACCGTTCTACAGCGCGCCCCGCCGGGCTGTCAAGGGGCGGCCGGCCCTCTGTTTGACTTTTCAGGCGGGACCGATAGAATCGGAAGACGGTGTTGCGCGAGGACGGCCGGATGTGCGCGTGGTGTTGTTGTCGGGGGACCATAGAGGTCCCGGCGCTCTCTGTCCGGCTGTCTGGGTCACGCACCACCTGACGCACCGCACCCCGCAGCACGAAGGATGAGAAGCCCGGGAGGACCCTCCCGGGCTTTTTTGTTGTAGCGATAGCGAATAGCGATGCCGATTACCGTTGCCCACTCGAAGCCGACGCTCGACCCCGACGTGCGCCTCGACCACCTGCGGGCGCTCGAGGCGGAGAGCCTCCACATCCTGCGGGAGGTGGCGGCCGACTTCGAGCGCCCCGTGATGCTCTACTCGATCGGCAAGGACTCGTCCGTGATGCTGCGCCTCGCCGAGAAGGCGTTTCATCCCGGACCGATCCCGTTTCCGCTGCTGCACGTCGACACCACGTACAAGTTCCGGGAGATGATTCAGTTCCGCGACGAGACCGCGCGGGCCGTCGGCGCCCGGCTGATCGTCCACACGAACCAGGAGGCGATCGGCGAGGGCACGCAGCCGTTCACAGTCGGCACCCAGCGCTGCTGCGGCCTGCTCAAGACGAAGGCCCTGCTCGACGCCCTGCAGGCCGGCCGCTTTGACGCGGCGCTCGGCGGCGCGCGGCGCGACGAGGAGCGCTCGCGCGCCAAGGAGCGGATCTTCTCGGTGCGCGACGCCAACGGCCAGTGGGACCCCAAGCGCCAGCGCCCCGAGCTCTGGCACCTGCTCAACGCGAGGCTCCGGCCGGGCGAATCTATCCGCGTGTTTCCACTGTCGAACTGGACCGAGATCGACGTCTGGCAGTACATCCACCTCGAGCGGATTCCGATCGTCCCGATGTACTTCGCGAAGCCGCGCGAGGTCATCGTGCGCGGCCATTCCCTGCTCCTGCCGGAGCAGCCGTTCGTAACGCCGATGCCGGGGGACGAGGTGCAGATCGTCATGTGCCGGATGCGTTCGCTCGGCTGCTCACCCTGCACCGGCGCGATCCGGTCCGACGCCGACACGGTGCCGAAGATCATCGAGGAGCTGATCGCGACGCGCCAGTCGGAGCGGCAGCTCCGCGTGATCGACCACGATCAGGATGGCTCGATGGAAATCAAGAAGCGCGAAGGATATTTCTAGTGTCTGGCCTCCTTCGCATCTGCACGGCGGGCAGCGTCGATGACGGCAAGAGCACGCTCATCGGCCGGATGCTGCACGACTCCCAGGCGGTCTACGAGGATCAGATCCATTCGGTGCGCACCGCCTCGAAGAACCGCGGCGCGGGGCCGATCGACTTCTCCCTGTTCACCGACGGCCTGAAGGCGGAGCGCGAGCAGGGCATCACGATCGACGTCGCCTACCGCTATTTCGCGACGGCGCGGCGCAAGTTCATCCTCGCCGACACGCCGGGGCACGAGCAGTACACCCGCAACATGGCGACCGGGGCCTCGACCGCGGACCTCGCCGTCCTGCTCGTCGATGCCACGCAGGGGGTGCGGCCGCAGTCGCGCCGCCATGCCCGGATTGCCCGCCTGCTCGGCATCGACGATTTCGTGCTGGCGATCAACAAGATGGATCTCGTCGACTTCAGCCGCGACGTGTACGAGAGCATCCGGCGCGAGTTCGACGGCATCCTCGCGGGGGCGCGCTATCACGCGATTCCGCTGAGCGCGCTCCAGGGCGACAACGTGATGACCGTGAGCCCGCGCACGCCCTGGTTTGCGGGGCCGAGCCTTCTCGAGCACCTCGAGACGGTTGAGGTCACCCGTCATCTCACCAGCCTGCCCTTCCGCTTCCCGGTGCAGCTGGTGTCGCGGCCGGACCACCAGTTCCGCGGATACGCCGGGCAGATCGCGTCGGGCATCGTGCGCGTCGGCGACCGCGTCACCGCGTGGCCGTCCGGGCGGTCCGCGCGCGTCAAGCGGATCGTCACCTACGACGGCGACCTCGATCTGGCATTCGCGCCGATGTCGGTGACGCTGACGCTCGACGATGAGATCGACATCAGCCGGGGCGATCAACTGTCAAACGCCGCGGAGCCGCCGCCCCACGCGGGCAGCCGCTTCCAGGCCGAGGTCGTCTGGATGGACGAGCGCGGCGCCGATCCCAGCCGCGTGTACCTGCTGAAGCACACCACCCGGACGGTCACGGCCGAGGTCAGCCGCGGCCTCGCGCTCAACCAGATCGGCACGGTGACGATCTCGGCCACGAGGCCGCTCGTCTTCGATCGGTACGACACCAACCGGACGACCGGCAGCTTCATCCTCATCGACCCGGCGACCTGCTTTACGGCCGGCGCCGGCATGATCGCCGGGCTTGGCGAAGGCGACCGCACCGATCCGGACACGCCGCTCGGCACCGCGGTCCGGCTGGCGCGGCTGGCCCGCGAGGCCCCTTCGGAGGCGGAGGCCACCGAAGCAGTGGCGCACGCGCTCGAGGCGCTGCTGAAATGACCAATCCCCGCGACCTCATCGCTGAGGCGCTCCGCGACGCGACGGCGCCGTGCCTGACGTCGAGCTTCCAGGCCGAGTGCGTCGTGCTCACGCACATGCTGCTCGCCGTCCGCGCCGACATTCCGGTGCTGTTTCTCGACACCTGCCACCATTTCGCCGAGACGCTGGCGTACCGCGACGAGATGACCCGGCGGTGGGGCCTGAATCTCACGACGCTGCGCGCCGCCGAGCCGCGCGTCGGGCTGTATCAGATCGAGAGCACCGACGCGTGCTGCGCGCGGCACAAGGTAGAGCCGCTTTTTTCGGCGCTCGCCGGGCACGACGTCTGGTTTACGGCGCTCCGGCGCGACCAGTCGGCGTCCCGCGCCACCCTGCAGGAGGTCGAGCCCTTCCGCCTGCCGGACGGACAGACCATCCGCCGGGTCAGCCCGCTGGCGGCCTGGACGGCGAAAGACGTCTGGGCGTACGCCAGGCAGCATGACATCCCGCTGCTGCCGCTCTACGACCGCGGCTATACGAGCATCGGCTGCGAGCCCTGCACCTCCCTGCCGCTCGACCCGTCGAACCCCCGCTCGGGCCGCTGGGCCGGCCAGAAGCTCGAGTGCGGCATTCATATTCAGGCGAAATAGCTCCCGCCGCATACAAGCCACAGAGTCACAGAGTCACAGAGTGGAAACATCTTCTCTGTGTCTCTGTGTCTCTGTGTCTCGGTGTCTCTGTGGCCCGTTGGGGGAGTTGGTTTTTGGGGGATTGGCGTTGTATCTTCCTCTCGCCATGGGGTTACCGGGGGTCGGGTGGTTGAGCCGCAGCCTGGCCGAGCGGCTCCAGCGCAGGCTGCTGCGGGCCGGCGTCCGCGTCGAGCTCTGGAACGGCGCCTCGCCCTACACCGTTGAACGGCGGCCGGTCGGCACGCTCGTTCTCCGCGACGCCCGGACGCTGTGGGGTCTCGTCTACAACCCTCACCTCCAGTTCGGCGAGAGCTACATGCGGGGGAGCCTCGAGGTACGCGGGCTGCTGGAGCCGGTGCTCGAGGCGCTGTCGCGTCTGAGCCCGGCGCCGACGCGGCGGGAGCGCCTGCACCTCCGCTTCGCGCTGCCCAACAGCTTCCGCCGGGCGCGCCGCAACGTCCATCACCACTACGACCTCGGCAACGACTTCTACGAGGGGTGGCTCGACCGCCAGATGCTGTACACCTGCGCGTATTTCGACCACCCCGACGTGCCGCTCGAGGACGCGCAGGTCGCCAAGATGGACATGGTCTCCCGCAAGCTGCGGCTGCAGCCGGGTGAAAGCGTGATTGAAGCCGGCTGCGGGTGGGGCGCGCTCGCGCTGCACATGGCGCGCCGCTACGGCGTCCGGGTGAAGGCCTTCAACATCTCGCGCGAGCAGATTGCGTACGCCCGGGCGCGCGCGGCGCGCGAGGGGCTCGCCGGCCAGGTGGAGTTCATCGACGACGATTACCGGAATGTGGTGAGCGAATGCGACGTGTTCGTGTCGGTGGGCATGCTCGAGCACGTCGGCATCCGGCACTTCAGCAGCCTGGCGGCCGTGCTGGCGCGGGTCGTACGCCGCACCTGCGGCCGGGGCCTCCTGCACTTCATCGGCCGCGACGTCCCGCGGCCGTTGAATGCCTGGACCCGGCGCCGCATCTTTCCGGGCGGCTACCCTCCTGCGCTCGCCGAGGTTGCCACCCGCGTGCTCGCGCCGGCGCGGATGTCGGTGCTCGACGTCGAGAATCTGCGGCTGCACTACGCGCGCACGCTCGCGCACTGGAGCAGCCGCTTCGCCTCCATCGGCGATCAGGTCCGGGCACGATACGGCGATGAGTTCAAGCGGGCGTGGGAGCTCTACCTCGCGGGGTCCGAGGCCGCGTTTGCCACAGGATCCCTGCAGCTGTTTCAGGTCGTGTTCGCGCCGTTCGAGGCCGAGCCGCCCTACTGGACGCGCGCCGACATCTACGGGAACGCCCCGTCGGAGCGATGGTTCACTGCGACGCGCTGATCGTCGGCGGCGGACCCGCCGGCTCGACCTGCGCCCGAGTCCTTCGCCAGGCCGGCTGGGACGTCGTCGTGCTGGACCGGGCCCGGTTCCCGCGCGACAAGGTCTGCGCGGGATGGGTCACGCCCCCCGTCTTCGAGCTGCTCGACCTGAACCCGGAGGAGTACCGCGCCACAGGCTGCACCCTGCAGGCGATCACGGGCTTCCGGACGTCGCTCATCGGCCGCCGGCCGGTCGATACCCGGTACTCCCGGGTGATCAGCTACGCGATCCGGCGCTGCGAGTTCGATGACTTCCTGCTTCGAAGGTCCGGCGCGCGCATCCTCGAAGGCACATCGCTGACCTCGCTCGTCCGCCAGGGCGACGGGTGGATCGCCAATGACATGGTCTCGGCGCCGGTCGTTGTGGGGGCCGGCGGCCACTT
>Ga0209343_10002888_pt1 | contig 21917 bp, 24 predicted proteins | sample RifCSPlowO2_02_FD_184026 | JGI IMG/M metagenome (GOLD analysis project Ga0209343, IMG submission 184026) | Groundwater microbial communities from Rifle, Colorado - Rifle CSP2_plank lowO2_0.2 (SPAdes) (version 2) | ecosystem: Environmental > Aquatic > Deep subsurface > Groundwater | place... | reverse complement strand
AAGGCATCTTCACCCAAAACCGCCGCATGTTCCAGATCGGGGGCTGATGCGCGGCGGGGCTTGACATGCGATCCTCCTCGAAAACCTCTAAGACTGATTGGACTCGCATCCGGGCAATGAAAGACACGGACATCAGACGAACCTCCGAGCATCCGGAGGCGGATACCCGGCATATCGTCCGAGGGATCGTGCGCCGTGGCCTGAAACCCGTGCCGGCGAAAACGTCTATTTCCCTGCGAGTGGATGCGGATGTGTTGGAATGGTTTAAGGGCCAAGGCCCCGGATACCAGACGCGGATAAATACAGTGTTGCGCGCCTTCAAGGATGCTTTGGCCTGACGATGAAAGGGTCAATTTGCACCCGCCGGCCTGGAAGTCCCCGGAGCAATCAGGAAGAATAAGCGAATGCAGCCCCTGGAAAATTGTCCCTTGATCCGCGAAGCCGGGCCGCTTTGGGCGCAAGCCACTACGGCGCGGTTTTTGGACGCCCTGGCCGATGGCAGCCTGCCGGCCGACGTCCTCCACCGCTGGCTGGCGCAGGATTATCATTTTGCCCAAGCGTTGAACTCGTATCAGGCCATTGCGTTGGCCAAGACGCCGCGGGAATTCCGCAAGATTCTCCTGCGCGGCTTGGTCTCGCTCGACGCCGAGCTGGATTGGTTTGAGTCGCTGGCGGCGGCTCGCGGCGTAAGTTTGAACGCGCCGCAGCACCCCGTCTGCCGCCATTATTGCGACTTCCTCCTGCGGGTCGCCTACATTGAATCTTATCCGGTCTTGTTGGTGGTCTTGTTCGGCGTGGAGGCGAGCTATCTGGCGGCCTGGAGCCGTCTCCGGCCCGAGGGTCCCTACCAGGAATTTATCCGGCGCTGGTCCAGCCCGGAATTCGCCGCCTACGTGGATTCCTTGCGCGGCCTCGCGGAACAGCATCCCCATGATTCAAGCCAGGCCTACTTTGAAGAGGTGCTCAACCACGAACGCGACTTTTGGACGATGGCATGGGAGGGGTAAGGGCGAGGATTGCGCTCACCATCGCAGGCTCGGACCCCTCCGGGGGCGCGGGCATCCAGGCCGATTTGAAGACGTTTCATCAGTTCGGCGTCTATGGGATGAGCGTCCTCACTCTGCTGACCGTCCAGAACACCTGCCGGGTCAGCGCGGTTGAAATGCTTTCCGCGCAGTTTGTCCTCGACCAACTGGACGCCGTGCTCGAAGACCTGCCCCCGCACGCGGCCAAGACCGGCGCGCTCGGCAGCCGGGAAGTCATCGAGGCTATCGCGGATCGCGCCGCGCGCTTCACCTTCCCGCTGGTCGTGGACCCGGTCATGATCAGCAAGCACGGCGCGCCGCTGCTCCAGGACGACGCCCGCGCCGTCCTCGCGCGCCGCCTGCTTCCTCACGCCTTCCTGGTGACGCCGAACGTGCACGAGGCCCTGGCGCTTGCCGGGAAGGAGTTCAGCGGACCGGCAGCGCTCCCGGCGTTGCTCTCCTCCTCGCTCGAAGACGCCGCCCGAGCGATCGCCGATCTCGGCCCGCAGGCAGTTCTCATCAAAGGCGGCCACCTGGTCGCCGACGCCACGGACCTGCTCTATGCCGAGGGCCGTTTTCATTCCTTTCCCGGAAAACGGATCGAGACGCCCCACACGCACGGGACCGGCTGCACCTACTCGGCGGCAATCACGGCGGGCCTCGCCAAGGGCGCGAGCTTGCTCGAAGCCGTCTCCGCCGCCAAGCAATTCATCACCCGCGCCATTGAGACCAACCCTGGCCTTGGTCACGGCTTTGGTCCGGTCAATCATTTCACTCCGACCTAAGCTTTATCTTTGGTTTCCGTGAGAAAATAGTTGGAAGCAGCGCCGACGGGGTCACCATGGAACTGCGGACGGCGCGCGCAAGATTGTTTTGGCGGACTGTTAGGATGAAGGTGGTACTGATCTCGACGTATGAGCTGGGCCACCAGCCGTTCGGGCTGGCGTCGCCGGCGGCGTGGCTGCGCGAGGCCGGAGCCGAGGTGACGTGCCTCGATCTGTCCCGGTCAGCCTTGCAAGAAGAGGCCATTCGCTCGGCCGACCTCTTGGCCTTTTATGTCCCCATGCACACGGCGACGCGCCTGGCGATCCAGCGCCTCGGCCGCGTGCGGGAACTCAATCGGCGCGCCCACCTCTGTTTCTACGGCCTCTATGCGCCGTTGAATGAAAGCTATCTTCGGAGACTCGGCGCGCAGACGATCCTGGGCGGCGAGTTTGAGGAAGGACTGGTCGCCTTGGTCCAACGGCTTGCGTCGGGCGAAACATCCGGCCCGTCCTCCTGCGCTCCGCCGCGCGAAGCTCTGGAGCGCAGTGCGGCCAAGGCTGGGGAGGGCGAGCAGCCGGAGCCGGTCGTCTCGACCGCCCGGCAGCGCTTCCGAGTTCCTGACCGCAGCGGACTGCCGGACCTCAGCCGCTATGCCCGGCTGGAACTGGCCAATGGCGAGCGCCGCATCGTCGGCTATACCGAGGCGAGCCGCGGCTGCCAGCACCTGTGCCGCCACTGCCCGATTGTCCCCGTCTATCAAGGCCGCTTCCGCATTGTGCAGCGCGAGATCGTGTTGGCGGACATCCGGCAGCAGGTCGCCGCCGGCGCGGAGCACATCACCTTCGGCGACCCGGATTTCTTCAACGGCATCGGCCACTCCTTGGCGATTGTTGAGGCGCTTCGCCGCGAGCACCCGCGCATCACCTACGACGTCACCATCAAGGTCGCGCACCTGCTGCGGTACGCCCACCTGCTCGAGCGGCTGCGCGAAACCGGCTGCCTGTTTGTAACCAGCGCCGTCGAATGCCTGGATGACCGCGTCCTGCGCCTGCTCGACAAAGGCCACACGCGCGAAGACTTTTTGCGCGTGGTCGAGCTGTTCCGCGAAGTGGGTCTGGCGCTCTCGCCAACCTTCATCCCGTTCCACCCCTGGACCACCGTGGAGGGCTACCGGGAAATGCTGGCGCTTCTGGCGGACCTCGGCCTCGCCGAGAGCGTTGCGCCGGTCCAGCTTGCCATCCGGCTGCTGATCCCGGCGGAGTCCAAGCTGCTGGAACTTCCGGAACTCCGCGCACGCATCGGGGAGTTTGACGAACAGGAATTGAGCTACCGGTGGACTCACGCCGACCCGCGCGTGGAGCGGCTCTATCAGGATGTGCGGGCGATGGTCGGCGCGGGGCGAACGGACGGCATCCATCGCCCGGAAACCTTCGCTCAAGTCTGGGAAGTGGCGCGAAGGGCCGCAGGCGAACCGCTCGATACCATTTTCCCAACCGCGATTCTTCCTGCCCGCGCTACAATTCCCTATCTTACCGAACCGTGGTTCTGCTGAGCCGAGCCCCCCGCAGAGCAGTTGGCTCTGGTCGAGTAGCGCCGCCGTCCCGGCGGCTCCTGGAGCCGGCGAAACGGGGTCCCCAACACGCCGCTGTCAGCGTGTTGGGGTGTCCCAGAGGCCGGCGCACCACCGCGGCATCAGCCGCTGAAGGCATTCCGATGGAGTTATCACCCACATCCAACCGGCCCCAGCGTCTCCTGCTGCTTTTCACCACCACCGGCTATCAGGCGGCGGCGTTTCGGGAGGCGGCGGAGAAGCTCGGCGTTGCCATCGTAGCGGGCAGCGACCGCTGTCACGTGCTCGAAGACCCCTGGCGCGACGGCGCGATTCCGCTGCGCTTTGAAGACCCGGAACGAGCCGCCACCGCCATTGTGGAGTACGCCCGCGAGCATCCGCTCGACGCTATCATCGCTATCGGCGACCGGCCGACGTTGACGGCGGCGCTGGCCTGCGAGGCGCTGGAAATCCCCTACCATCAGCCCTTCGCCGCGTTCGCCTGCCACGACAAGTTCGAATTTCGACGACTCCTCCAGGCTGCCGGCGTGCCGGCGCCAGCGTTTGCCCGCATTCCTGTTGATGCGCAATCGCCTTCTTTGCCGCAAGGAATCGCCTTCCCCTGCGTCCTGAAACCGCTTTCGCTCTCGGCCAGCCGGGGCGTGATCCGCGCCAATGACGCGGAGGAGTTTCGCGCGGCATTCCGCCGAATTCACGCGCTGCTGGAAGAACCGGAAATCCGCCGCATGAAGGAAGAGGAAGCAGGGTGGATTCTGGTCGAGGAATATCTGGAAGGCTCCGAAGTGGCTCTCGAAGGGATCATGGACCGGGGAAGCTTGCAAGTGCTGGCTCTCTTCGACAAGCCCAATCCGCTCGAAGGCCCTTACTTTGAAGAGACGATTTATGTAACGCCGTCGCGTCTGCCGGAGGCCACGCAGGTGGAGATCGTGCAGAGCGTCACGCAGGCCGCGCGCGCCGTGGGACTCTCCCACGGCCCGATTCACGCGGAGATTCGCCTCACGCCGCAAGGCCCCCGAGTGCTCGAAATCGCGGCGCGGCCGATTGGCGGGCTGTGCGCGCGGGCGCTGCGGTTTGAAAACGGATGGTCGCTCGAAGAATTGATCATCCACCACGCCTTGCGCCACACCTTGGGCCGCCACGCCCTGGGCGAGCCGGTCGAGCGAGTCCAGCGCGAGGAAGCGGCTTCCGGCGTGATGATGATTCCAGTTCCTACTGCCGGTGTGTTGGAAGAGGTCCGCGGCGAAGCGGCTGCCCTCGCCGTGCCGGGAATTGAGGACATCCGCATCACCGCCAAATTGAAACAGAAGCTCGTCCCCTGGCCGGAAGGAGCAAGCTATCTTGGCTTCATTTTTGCGCGAGGCCGAACACCGGGTGAGGTCGAGGCGGCCTTGCGCGAAGCCCACCGGCAGCTCGAATTTGTCATCATGCCGAATCTGCCGGTAATGCGGTAGGAGTAGCCACAGAGATATAGAGGCACGGAGAAGAAGGAGTCAGAAGTCAGAACAAAATCCATTAACTGTCATCCTGAGGCGCGAAGCGCCGAAGGACTTGGTTTTCTTCTGTCTTCTATCTTCTTTTCTCTGTGCCTCTGTGCCTCTGTGGCATGAGACACCGCTCCCTTGCGGTCGCGGCTCGGATTGGACTTACTGCTTGGTCTGCGGAGGGACGTAGCCGGGCGGGAGCGCGGCGCCTTCGCCGAAGAAATATTCTTCCATCTGTTGCTGGACGATGCGTTGCGCCTCGCGGTCCACGAGGTTCAAGCGGTATTCGTTGACGATCATCTTCAGGTGCTCGATCCACATGCGCCAGGCGTCTTGGGAGACGTTTTCGTAGATGCGCTTTCCGAGGTCGTTGCCGAAGGGAGGCTCCTCCAGCCCCGGCAATTCGCGCTGCAACTTGACGCACTTGACCATCCGTTCCGCCATTTCCTTTTCCTCCCTCTGCGCCGACAGGTCTTCGGGGACCAGCGACGTAACACCTTTTCAGGCTACGAGGATTGTTTCGAGTTTGTCAACCTTGGAGTATCCTAATTTTCAAAGGATCGGAGAAGCACCGGGGGTAGCCACGGCATGATTTTTATGCCGTGGGTACGTTCTCCGGAAATGCAAAAGCCCACGGCACACAAGACGTGCCGTGGCTACCCATGCTCATTAGATCGGAAGAGCAGCCTGCCGGGAGGTGATCGCCGTGAACATCGTCGTTTCAGGGTCGCATGGCTTTATCGGTTCGGCGCTGGTGGGGTCGCTCACCGCCGCCGGGCACCGGGTGACGCGTCTGGTCCGGGGCGAGCGCAGCGCCGCCACGGCCGGGGACGCCGAGATCGTCTGGAACCCGGAGGCATCCTACGTGGACACGGCCAAGCTCGAAGGCCAAGACGCCGTGATCCATCTCGCGGGCGAGCCGATCCCCGGCCGCTGGACGCCCCGGAAAAAGGCCCGCATCCTGGAGAGCCGGTTCAAAGGGACGCGGCTGCTCTCCGAGGCGCTGGCCCAACTCGCTCAACCTCCGCAGGTGTTCGTGAGCGGCTCCGCCGTCGGATATTATGGCAACCGGAGCGATGAAATCCTGCGCGAAGAGAGTTCTACTGGCGGCGGGTTTCTCGCCCAGGTCTGCCGCGAATGGGAAGGGGCCACGGATCTGGCCGCGAAGAAAGGAATCCGCGTGGTTCGTTTGCGGATCGGAGTCGTTCTGGGGACAGCGGGTGGCGCGCTGGGGCAAATGCTGTTCCCCTTCCGGCTGGGCCTTGGCGGCCGGATCGGTTCGGGCAAGCAATATATGAGCTGGATCGCCCTCGACGATCTCGTGGGCGCGATCCAGCACGTCCTGGCGACGGCAAGCTTGCAGGGTCCCGTCAACGCGGTGGCGCCCAACCCGGCGCTGAACGCGGAATTTGTAAAGACGCTGGGGCGGGTCCTTTCCCGGCCAACCATCTTTCCGCTGCCGGCCTTTGTCGTCCGGCTCGTATTTGGGCAGATGGGCGAAGAGGCGCTGCTCTGGGGCCAGCGCGTCGAGCCGGCGCGCCTGAAGGCATCCGGCTACACCTTCCGTTATCCGACACTGGAAGGCGCGTTGCGCCACGCGCTCGGAAAAGCCTGAAGATCGGCCACAGAGACACAGAGGCACGGAGAAAGAAGGAGTAAATCGGAATTGGGAATTCCGAATAAGAATACCCCGCGTTGTGGAATCGGGTGACCGTCCGCTGTAAAATTCCGGCTCCTGGCTTCTCATTTCTGTGTCTCCGTGCCTCTGTGGCATTTGTATGCTTATCTGAGCGGATGCTACTATTTTCTTTTGCTGGGGTTCCTACAGGACGTGGAGCCGCGGGAGGCCCGCGGTCGCGGCGGCCCCTTCGCCGGGAAAAATGAAACCAACCCCCCGCCGCTTACGTACCAATCAAAGAGGGGCAGTCGTGGGTGGTCCGAGGGAACGTCCCATCCTCGGAGTTGACTCCCGGAGCCAATGGTGGGACAGGCATTCTTGCCTGTCGCTGTCAAAGCATGGCGGCCTGTACCCGCTTGACTTGGCTTCGAGGCGCGCATTGTAGAGACCGGATTCAGGAGGTTCGCCATGAAAACACGGAGTCGGAGGATCGGTTGGCTGGTGGGGATGCTGCTCGGCGGGCTGGGCTTGTGCCTGCCGCTGCGCGCCCAGAATCCGCAAGAACCGCAGCCGTTCATTCAAGACTACTCGAAAGGCCCCGGCTGGTTCCCTGCGGTTCTGCGCCCGTACCAGGAGCAAGAAGTCCCTCCGATGACGCTCGAGAACTCGGCTAGGCTCCGCAACCTGATCCGCGACGGGAGGATCGAGCTTTCTCTCGCCGACGCCTTGGCGCTGGTGCTGGAAAATAACCTCGACATCGCGGTGCAGCGCTTTATCCGGCCGATGGCGCAGGCGGACGTGCTGCGGGCGCGGTCCGGGCAGGCGGCGCGCGGCTTCCAAGGCGCGTTTGTTCCCGGGGGGCTTCAGGTCGGAGCGATTGGCGCCGGCGTTACCGAAGCCAGCGGAGGCGGCGGACTGGGCAGTGCCGGAGGCATCACCGGCGGGGGAGGAGCCGTGCAGGTCGGGCGCACCGGCAGCTTCGATCCCGCTGTGAGTTTCAATTTCAGTTGGGACCGGAACTCCTCGCCGCTCAATACCCAGGTGGTGGCCGGCGTCCCGGCCGTCACCACGTACTCGACGGCGTTTACGGGGGGCTACACGCAACTGTTTTCGACCGGCACGAGCTATTTCCTCGGGCTGACCGGCGTGCGCACCAGCTCGACGCAACAGAACCTTCTCTTCAATCCGGCCGTGATCTCGCGCTTTGCGTTTGGGTTCAACCAGCCTCTGCTCAATGGCTTCGGCCGCCTGCCGAACGAGCGCTTTCTGCTCGTCGCTCAGAACAACCTGCGGACTTCCGAGGAGGTCTTCCGCCTCCAGGTGAATACCGCCGTCGTCGCGGTCACGAACGCCTACTGGGACCTGGCGGCGTTCGTGGAAAACGTGCGAGTGGCGGAGCAGTCGCTGGCGGTCTCGCAGAAACTTTATGAGGACAACCAGAAGCAGGCGGAAATCGGCACGCTGGCTCCGCTCGACGTGGTGGTGGCGGAGTCGGAAGTGGCCTCCCGGCAGCGCGATCTGGTCGTGGCCCGCACCAACCTCCAATTGCAGGAGACGCGCCTGAAGAACTTGTTCAGCAAGAAACCCGACCCGGCGCTCGATGCCGCGCGGATCGTGCTCACCGACCGCATGCCGGAGCCGCGCGACGCCGACATCCCTGAAATTTCCGATGCGCTGACCGCGGCTATGAATAACCGTCCCGACCTGCGCCAGTCCGAGACGAACCTGCAAAACCAGAATCTTTCCATCCGCTTCACGCAAAACAGCCTGAAACCGAACGGCTCCATCTTCGGGCTTTTTGCCGGGTCGGGGTTGCAGGGCAATTCGTTGACCGCGGCCGGAGGCGCGGGAGGCTCGCTCCAGCAGGCTTTCGGAGCCGACTTCCCGGAATATGCCGGCGGCTTCAGCCTGAACCTGCCGCTGCGCAACCGCTCGGCCCAGGCCGACAATCTCCGGGCGCAACTGGAAGGAAACCAACTCGAAATCGGCTTGCAACGTTCCCGGAACCAGATCGCGCTCGAAGTGCGGCAGGCGATCATCGGGTTGATTCAAGGCAAAGCGCAGGTCGAGGCCGCGCATCAGGCCGTCCGGCTGGCTCAACAAACACTCGAAGCCGAACAGAAGAAGCTGCAAGCCGGCGTGACCACTCCGTACCAGACCGTGCTGCGGCAGCGGGACCTCCTCTCCGCGCAGACGGCAGAATTGCAGGCCGTGACGAATTACTCCCGAGGGTTGGTCGAAATGGACCGGGCGATGGGCACCACCCTCAACCGGAACGGGATCGAGATCGGGGACGCCTTCAGCGGGACGGTCTCCAAAATGCCGACCCCGCCGTTTAGCGTCCGCGGATTTACTCCGGGAGGCGAAGGAAGCCGATGAGACCGCTCCGCGTTCGCCTGGTACGAAACCAATCCACGGGAACTGTGCAGGCCGTGGCCGCCGGTTTGTTCCTGTGGCTGGCCGTTTTCTGTCTGACGGCTCCAGCCAAAGGCCCGGACGCGCCCGACTACAGCAAGAACCCGCCGTGGTTCCCTCGTTTGCACAAGCTGTACGCGTCGCAAGCGGTGCCCGACCCCGATCTGAAAAACTCGCCGGGGTTGGCGCAGGCCGTCCGCGACGGGACCTTGCGGCTGTCGCTGGCGCAACTATTGGCCACCGTTGTCGAGAACAATCTGGACCTGGCCGCGGCGCGCTATAACCTCTCGATGTCGGAGACCGACACCCTGCGGTCGCGCTCGGGACAGGCCCCGCGCGGCACGGAGGGCGTTCCGATTCCGAGCGGCCTGTTTGCCGGAGCGATCGGAGCCGGAATCGGCGGAGGCGGCGGTGGACGGGGTGGGGGCGGTGGAGGTGGCGGTGGCGGCATCACCGGCAGCGCCCGGCAGGTGAACGTAGGCCCGCGCGGCAGTTTCGATCCCAGCCTCTCCATGAACTTCAGCGTGGATACCGAAACCAGCCCCCTGAACAGCATCCGTGTCTCCGGGGTTGCCGCGCCGACGAGCCATACGACCAACTTCCAGCTCTTCTATGCGCAAGCCTTCGCCACGGGAACCAGCTTCAGCCTGAGTTGGAACGCCGAACGCGAGAGTTCCACCCAGCGCAACCTGCGGTTCAATCCCTCGTTCACATCGCGCTTGAATTTTTCTGTGAACCAGCAGTTGCTCAACGGATTCGGCTTTGCCGTCACCCGGCGCTTTCAGAACGTCGCGGAAAATAACCGCCAGGTTGCCCGCGAGGTCTTCCGGCAGCAGGCCATGGTTGCCCTGACCAACGCGCAGAATCTCTACTGGGACCTGGTGGCTTCGCGCGAACAAGTGCGGGCCGCGGAACAGGCGCTGGCCGTGGCCGAGAGGCTCCGCCAGGACAACCAGAAGCAGGCCCAGATCGGGACGCTGGCGCCGCTCGACGTGGTGGCGGCGGAGGCGGAAGTGGCCGCCCGGCGGCGGGACCTGATTGCCGCCCAGACCAACCAGCAGTTGCGGGAGGTCCAGCTCAAGAACCTGATGAGCAAGGAACTCGATTCCGTTCTCGGGGCCGCCCGCATCGAGCCTACGGACTCGCTCCCGGAGCCGCAGCAGTCCGACATTCCGGGCTTCGAGGACGCCCTGGCGGCGGCGATGCGGAATCGCCCCGAGATCACTCGCGCCGAAGGCGGCATCCGGAACCAGCAGATCGTGACCCAGTTCACCCAAAATAATCTCAAACCCAGTCTGAGCATCTTCGGCCTCCTGGCCGGCTCCAGCCGCTCCGGAGCGTTGGGCGTTGCGCTGGGGCAGCTCCGACGCTTGAGCTATCCGGAATATGCCTTCGGCTTTGCCCTCACGGTTCCGATTCTCAACCGCAGCGCGCAGGCCGACGACGTGCGCGCCCGGCTCGAGCTGCGGCAGGCGGAAACTTCCCTCCAGCGGACCCGGAACCAGATTCAGCTCGAAGTGCGGAATGCGCTGATCGTCCTGCTTCAGACGAAGGCGCAGGCCGAAGCCGCCGGCAAGGCCCTGGAACTCAGCCGGCGGACTCTGGACGCTGAAGAGAAAAAACTCCGGGCCGGCGTCTCCACACCCTACAGTGTGATTCGGATGCAACGCGACTTGCAAGCGGCCCAGTTTGCTGAGGTCACCGCACGAGCGAGCTTCGCCAAAGCGCGCGTCAATCTCGATCAGGCGACCGGCGCTACGCTTGAGAAGAACCGCCTCCCCTTGGACAATGTGATCCAGGGCCGGTCCTGATTCGAATTCTCTGCGATCGTCTTAAAGAGTGAGATGCGCTCATTGACAGCGGCTGGCCGCTGTCGTCCCCTCCAAACGCCACAGTGATCCATGCATCTCAACGAAGGAGCGCGGAGTAAGGATTTCGATGCCCCGGTAATGCGCCAAGTTCAGCAGGTGATGATCCCCGCTGACAATGTAGTCGGCGTCTCCCTCGACGGCGCATTCGAGGTAGCGATTGTCCGAGGGGTCTTCTGCGATTGCGGAGAGAGTCAGTTCTCCCGGTGTAAGAATCGCAACGTGGGTCAAGTCTTCGATGAATACCCGGAGCTGCGCATCGTTCCACTGATGGCGAGTGGCTATCCTGGGATAGCGCAGGACTCGGCCAATCTCTTCCAGAATGGCCTCCGAGATGACGAGATGAAACTGCTCGTCGCGCCATGCTGCAAGAATTCTGCCGGGATAACCTTTGCCGCTGAGAACGCCGCTGACGACAACATTGGCATCCAGCACCGCCCGGATCATGGTTTCCTGCGGACCGCGCGCTTGCGGACCGCGCGGACGGCGGACTCAACTTCTCGCTCGATCACTTCCGGTTTCAGTTTTGTCGTCCGGCGCTGGACGTCCCGAACCATGCGGAAGAGGCGCTCGCGGCGCTCCCGGAAGGTTTCGAGCTGCCATAAGGGGACAACCGCAGCCATCGGATGCCCTGCGCGCTCGATGATGTACTGATCCCCTTTGTAGTAGACCTCTTCGAGGAGCTGGCCGAGGTTCTGGCGCGCTTTCAGGGCGTTGACCTTCTTGACCATGCACGGAACTCCTTCTTCTCAATTATACTGATTCTGTCAATTATATTATATAAGCGGAAGCCACTGTTGCGTTGACATTGCCCGAGTGGTTTCCTATCATGCGGAGGGATCGAAACTGACCGTGCCTACCGAAACTCAGCGGCGCATCCGGGTGATTGTCGCCAAGCCGGGCCTGGACGGCCATGACCGCGGCGCCAAGGTCATTGCCCGCGCGCTGCGCGACGCCGGCATGGAAGTCATCTATACCGGGCTGCGGCAGACCCCCGAACAGATCGTCAACGCGGCGCTCCAGGAAGACGCCGACGCCATTGGGCTTTCTATCCTCTCCGGCGCGCACACCACCATCATCCCCAAGCTGATGGCCTTGCTCCAGGAACGCCAAATGGACGACGTGCTGGTCGTGCTGGGCGGGATTATCCCGGACGCCGATGTCGCCGCGATGAAAGCCCTTGGCGTCGCCGAAGTCTTCCAGCCCGGCGCGTCCCTCGAAAAGATTGTTGAGTTCATCCGGTCACACGTCCGCCAATCCGAGCCGCGACCGTAAGGGAGCGGTCACTCCCCCGCGGAGAACAACACCATGAGACCTGTTTACATGATTTCCGGCGGCATCACCAAGTTCACCAAAGCCGAGCCGCGCAAGAGCTTCCGCGTGATGGTGAAGGAAGCCTTCGACTACGCCATGCGCGATACGCCGAAGCTGCGCAAGGCCGACATTGACGGCACCGTGGTCAGCTATTTCTCCGACCACTTCACCCGGCAGCTCAAGGCCGGGGTGATGGCCGTGGACATGTGCGGCCTGGTCCCCAAACCCACCATCCGCATCGAGGGCGGCGGCGCTACGGGCGGCCTGTGTTTCCAGGAAGCCTACCGCCACGTGGCGAGCGGATTCATGGACTGCGTGGTGGCGATGGGCTTCGAGACCATGTCCCGCGTCAACACCTGGAAGGGCAACGAGTTTATTGCGCTCGCCTCCGACACGAACTTCGACTACCCCGTCGGCGGCTTTTACTCGGGCTATTACGCCATGATGGTCGTCCGGCACATGCATGAATTCGGCACCACGGTCGAGCAGATGGCGCGCGTCTCGGTCAAGAACCACAAGAACGCTTTGCACAACACCTGGGCGCAGAAGCACCTGGACTTGACGGTCGAGGACGTCCGCCGCTCACCGATGGTCGCCTGGCCGCTCACCGAACTCGACATCTGCACCATGTCGGACGGGGCGGCGGTCTGCATCCTGGCGAGCGAAAAAATCGCCGAGCGCGTCACCGACCGACTGGTGCGCGTCGCCGGGATCGGCGCGGGTTCCGACGCCATGCGCATGGCCGACCGTCCGCAGAAACAAGTCGTCCTGCTCCCCCACGAAGACCCAGCGTGGTATAAGAATCTCAAATACCCCGGCGTGCATTCCTTCCGCGCCGGGCGCACGGCAGCCAAGATGGTCTATGAGAAAGTCGGGATTCGGAATCCCATCGAGGAGTTGGACTTCATCGAGCTGCACGACGCCTACACGTCGAGCGAGCTTCAGACCTACGAAGACCTGGGCCTCTGCCGCTATGGCGAGGGCGGGAAGTTTATTGACTCCGGCGCGCCGGAATTGCGCGGCGTGATTCCGGTGAATCCCTCGGGCGGGTTGCTCGCCTGCGGCCATCCTGTCGGCGCGACGGGGCTGATGCAGGCCGTCTTCGCCTTCTGGCAATTGCAAGGCAACATCGCCAAGCATAACGGCGGCGACGGCCGCATCCAGATCAAGCCGCGCTCCAAGCGCCGCCCCATGCGCGGCCTCATCCACAGCCACGCGGGAACCGGAACGTATGTGACTGCTACCATCCTGGAGCGGGCGTTCTAGGGTGGTAGAATGACAGGTGATATCCTGGCGTAATCCGGGGACGTTTCGAATGACTGATGAACGAAAGAAGTCATGAGCACGATTGAAGAGATAGAAAGCGCTGCAAGGTGCCTTAGCCCCGAAGAGCGGCTCCAACTGTTGGACGCGCTGTGGGAGAGTCTCTCGGCGACGCCCGAGGCGATCCGGCTCACCAACGCGCAACGGGAAGAACTGGACCGGCGGCTCGATGAGCTGGATCGAGAGGGACCTAGCGGCATCCCTTGGGAAGATGTCATCCGCCGCATCCGCGAGCGCGGCCGCTGATGCGACCCATTCTCCGCCCGGCCGCTGCCGCGGATATCGAGGAGGCGTTGTGGAAGGACTCACGAAACAACGGGAAGGTTCCGGGCTACTGAGAATACTGAAATCCAGATGGAATCTGCTGTTTGTGGTCGCATTTGTTTTGGGAGTTCTTGCCTTGATCTCATTTGGTGGATGGCATCAGTTGGCCAAAAAGTACCCCCATCAGCCGCCGGCGGGGACTAAGACATTCCGATTTGTTTCTATGGGGACAGATCGCGGGGCAAGTTATGAATTCGTCCTCACGGTACAGGCAGACCCGCACTACATTCATCTGTCAACACCTTTTTTCTACTTCCCCTTTCACCCACCGCTGTCTATCCCGTGGTCTGCTGTCACAGAATGTAAATGGGATGGCTCTGCGTTAGGGATATACCTGTCGGAGCCGAAAATAGGTTTGAGGTTTGGTGGGGGCGAACTGGGAAGTTACTTGCATGACCTCTGTGTGTCACGACGCTAAAGGGCAATCCCCGATCGTGGAAGAGCGCGTAGCCACGGCGAACGCTTTTTCCCGCCGTGGGTTTTTGTGTTTTGGCCCTGTGCGCCGTTGCACGAATGTTGACAGAACTACGCCAAAGGCGTAGCATGGTCTCGTGTTCACGTTCATCGAGTCGGCTGCGTTTGAGCGGATGCGTGCTCTCTACCTCGATGACGAGGAATACGCCGAGTTGCAGCAGTTCATGCTTCTTCACCCGGAAGCGGGGAAGATTATTCGCGGCGCCGGCGGAGTCAGGAAACTACGCTGGAGGCGCAAGGGCACGGGCAAGCGCGGCGGGTTGCGCGTGATCTACTTCCTGCGCTATGAACCCAACGAGTTCTGGATGCTGGCATTGTATGCCAAAACCAGGAGGGAAAACGTGCCTGCCTATATTCTCAAGCAACTCAAGGAGGCGTTCCGAGATGAGTAAGAAACTCAACCGAAGCGCGCTGGCCCGGCTGGAGGCTGGCCGCGACATCTGGCAGGAGGTCCTGGATGGCGTGCGGGAGATCAAGGCGGGACGGGGCAAGCGGCTAAAAGTTGAGCCGCGTTCGCCGATCGTTCGAGCACGCTCGCAATCCGGGCTCACCCAGGCGCAGTTCGCTGCGCTGTTGGGAGTCTCGAAGCGCACGCTGGAGCAGTGGGAGCAAGGTCGCCGTCAACCCAGCGGAGCGGCAAGAACACTCCTTCGATTGGTGGAACGGCATCCCGAAGTATTACGCGAAATCGCGGCGTGACTGCCCGCACGACCACCGGGCGTGCAGGTCCCTCTCCCGGCATGCCGGGATCGGGATGACACACAATATGACCGAGAGCTAAAGACGAGAAGGGAGGCAATGCAAAGTGCCTGGAGTACAAGCCAAGAGGAAATCTGCGAAGAATCTAGCAGGGGCCGAATCGAGGCCTGCCCGCATTGCCAAGCCCAAGTTCCGTCTGCCCGAGACTGAAGACGGCACCGTGGTCTTCAACACCGACCCGCTCATAATCAAGTCGCACTACAGGATTGACTACATCCACAGCTATGCCGAAGACTCGCCGTTCTTTATCGGGCTGTCGCAGGGGAAGCTGCTCGGCAGCGAGTGCCGCCGGTGCCACGAGCGCTTTGCCACGCCGCGCGCCTACTGCATGCAGTGCGGCTCGGCGACGAAGTGGATCGAGCTGCCGCTCGAAGGCCGCGTGCACACCTGGACCACCTGCTACATGGGGAGCGAGGAATTCCTGAAAGAAACGCCATTCAACCTGGTCCTGGTCGAGTTCGACGGCGTGGACACGCTGTTCCTGGCGCGGCTCGTCGGCGTGACCCAGGACCAAATCCAGATCGGGATGCGCATCCGCGCGCAGTTCCTGCGCAACTCGAAATTCAAGCCCACCGACGTCTATTTCGTCCCGGCCTGAAGTAGGCCGCAAAATTCTTGTTTCCTTTGGCGGCAAGCTGCGGTAGTCTCTAAGTAGTCGAGAATCGCTCCAAACGCGGGGGGCCACCGATGAAACGACTTTTCCTGACGGCGTGCATCATTGTTTTGCTGACTGGATTGCTGTCCTTGCACAGTTTCGCGCAAGCGCAAGGCGGCGGTTCTTCGACGGGATCCACAGGCACCTCCGGATCCACGGGTGGCCGGCAGCCGGCGCCGCGCCAACCCACCCGGCCGATGGGGCAGCCGCAAGGCCCCATGTTTGTGAGCGGACGCGTGCTGATGGAAACCGGCCGGCCGGTCTCCGAGCCGGTCTCGATTGAGCTCAATTGCGGCCTGCGGCCCTTGCAGGTCATCCACACGGACCTGGGAGGATATTTCACCTTCAGCCTCGGCACGGGGGTGCAGAGCAATTTTGACTTCAGCGCCAGCAACGAAAGCCCGGCGTCGCTGGGGAGCAGCCCCACCAGCAGTATGACCCGGGGAATGGGCAATTCCTTGACGGGCTGCGAATTGCGGATCACCGTTCCCGGCTACCATCCTCTGAACCATACCCTGACCCAGCTCTCGGACATGGGACGGATTGACGTCGGGACGCTGCGGCTCCGGCGCATCGCGGGCGTAGAAGGCTCCGCCATCAGTGTGACCTCCTTGCTGGTTCCCGACGACGCCCGCAAAGAATACGAAAAGGCGATCAAGGAGTTGCGGAACAATCAGGCGGCCTCGGCGCGCGAACACCTGGAAAAAGCCATCGCCAAGTACGACAAGTACGCGGCGGCCTGGAATGAGCTGGGCCGGATTTTTCAAACACAGGGACTCAAGGAGAAGGCCGGCGAAGCCTTTGAAAGGGCGATTTTTATTGATGCGCAGTATATTCCTCCTTACATCAACCTCGCGTATTTGCAGGTGCAGGAGCAGCAATGGCAGGCCGCCGTGGACACCGCCGGAAAAGCCCTGGAAATGGACCAGAACATCGGATTCGCGAGCTTCCTCCAGGCGATCGGGAAGTTCAACCTGAATCAGGTCGAGGCCGCTGAGAAAAGCGCCCGCGATGCCGAAAAGGGGCCGCATGAAAGCATGCCCCAGGTCCACGCCTTGCTCGCCGAAATCCTCTTGAAGAAAGACGCCTACACCGACGCCGCGAAGGAAATGCGAACCTACCTGGAAGAGGCTCCGCAGGGCCAGTTCGCCGAGCAGATGAGGAAAAGCCTGGCGCAGATTGACCAGTTCTTGGCCAGCCCCCAGAGCGACCTGAACCCCCCGGCTCCGCCCGCGCCGTAGGCCCCCTCAGCTTTGTGGTTTCTCGCACTCGGACAGCAACATCTCCCCCGACGCCAGACTCTCGACCAGGGGCCGGTCCGCTTCCAGGAAGTCGTAGCTCACCAGGTCCGGCAGCGCCGTCCAGCGCACTTGTTGAAAGACGCGGTTTTCGACCGTACCGGAATAGCTCCGGACCGCAAAGAAAAGCAGCCGCACGGGAGGATACCCTGGATACTGGTGCTCGGTTCGCCAGACCTCTTCGCCGATCTCGGCAAGGATGGCCAGTTCTTCGAACAACTCGCGCCGCAGGGCCGCCTGGGGGTCTTCGCCCGGCTCGAGCTTGCCACCGGGAAACTCCCACTTGTTCGGGAACTCACCCGTCGGCGCTCGCTGGCAGATCAGCAACCGCGCTTGCTCGCACAGAAGAGCCGCCACGACGATTGTTGTTCTGTCAGCGCACATTGATCAGGGCACTTCTCCCGGGCAGAAAAGCCCGCGGCGAAAAGCCCACGGCGAAAAAACCATTCGCCGTGACTACCAAAACAGGGCGTATGCGAGCACATTGAGGATAGAAAAATCAACGGGAGCGCAAAACACTAGGAGTGCCCGTGCACAACCCGACAGTTCTCGATCACTTCCAAAATCCGCGCAACGCCGGGGAACTGCCGCCGCCGGCGGTGACGGTCGAGGTGACCAACCCGGTCTGCGGTGACATTCTGCGGCTCTCGGTGCTCGTCGAAGAAGGACAACTCCGCGAGGCACGCTTCAAGGCGAAGGGTTGCGTGGCCTCCATCGCCTGCGGGTCGTTGCTGACCGAGCTGGCCATCGGGAAAACGCTCGAAGAGGCTGGACGAGTGACCGCCGCTGAAGTGGCAGCAGGGATCGGAGGCCTGCCTCCGGAGAGCGGGCACGCCAGCGTGCTGGCCGAGGACGCCATAAAAGCCGCCCTCAAGGCTGTCCCCCACGAGGCTCGTCGCCGCCAGCGGTAGGCGCCTCCCAACGTCGGAGCAGAGCTTCGTAGTCCGCCGGGAGGTCCACATCCAAAAGAATCCCTTCCGCGCCCGTCTCCACCAGGTCCACTTCGGCGGCGTGACGCCGGACCACAGACCGGGCGCCTTCCTCCACCGGCGCATCCAACAATTCCTGGAACAAGCCGGAGGCGAACAGGACCGGATGGCCTCTGCGTCCGTGGCAGGTAGGAATGATGATTCGCGTCGCCTTTTGCTCCGAAGCCCCAGGGCGTCGGGCCGCCCGCTGGCGGAAGCGTTCCAGCAGCGCCCGGACGACTTCCTTGGAAATGGCGGGATGATCCACCAGGCAGACCAAAGCCCCGGCTACAGGCTGATTCTTCAAAGCGCGCAGAGCTGCTTGCAAGGAACTGAGTTGCCCCTGCTGGTAGTCAGGGTTCCGCACTATCTGAGTTTCGGGGAAGGACGCCAGGCGGGTCTCGATTTGCCCGGCATGGTGGCCGAGAACCACGAGCAGAGGGCTGACCTCACCGCGCAGGACTTCGATGAGGTGTTCGAGGAACGTCTCGCGGCCAAGGGGGAGGAGCGCCTTGTCCCGCCCCATGCGGCTTGATTCCCCGGCGGCCAGGATAATGCCTGCAATCATGTCAACTCAGTAAGAATTTGCCACAGAGGCACAGAGACACGGAGAAAAGAGGAAGAAGGCAGAATGAAGACCAACCAGCAAGACTACCATTCCAAGCGCCCCCAAAGGGAGCGAGGGATGTGTTCTTCTTCTGTCTTCTGTCTTCTGTCTTCTGGCTCCTGACTTCTGAATTCTTCTTCTCTGTGCCTCTGTGGCGAATTCAAGAAACGGCCAGGATGGACTTCGGATGAGGCTTGGCGTCCTGCAACGCGCCGCGCCGCACAGCGATCATCTCGGCCACGATGCTGACGGCGATCTCTTCCGGCGAGATGGCCCCGATGTCGAGGCCGATGGGGGAATGGACGCGGGCCAGTTGCGCGGCCGCGATCCCTTCATTCTCTTCCAGGTACTTGACGATCTCGATGACCTTGCGCTTGCTGCCGATCATGCCGATGTAGCGAGCCGCCGTTCCGATCGCCCAGCGCAGCACGCGCATGTCGTCGCGATGTCCGCGCGTCACCGCGATGAGGAACGAGGAGCTGTTCGGCAGCAGCCGCTCGAAAATCTTTTCGTAGTCGTCGGCGTAAATCTCGGCCGCTTCCGGGAAGCGCTCCCGGTTGGCGTAGGTGTCGCGGTCGTCAATGATGATCGTGCTGAAGCCGGCGAGCGTGGCCACCTTCGAGAGCGCCATCGAGACGTGGCCGGCGCCGAAGATATAGAGATACGGAGTGGGAAGAATCGGTTCCACGAATATGTCCAGTGTCCCGCCGCAGAGCAGACCCGTGTCGTACGAGGGGTTGTTATTCAGGTTAAAGGTGAGCTTGCGGGGCTTCTCCTCCTCGATGACTTTCCGGGCGGCCGTCCAGACTTCGGCCTCGACGCAGCCGCCGCCCACCGTGCCCACGATCGAGCCGTCCTCGCGGACCAGGAGCTTCGCCGATTCGTAGCTCGGGATCGAGCCGCGGACGTTGACTATCGTCGCCAGCGCCGCCTTGATCCCCGCCCGCCGCAGCCGCGAGATTTCCTCGTAGATATCCATCTGCGCCTATCATAGCGCAGCAGCGAAACGGGTTTCAACCGCAGAGGACGCTGAGGACCGCAGAGCAAAGCATCACAATTCTTGAACCATCCGTGGAATGTTGTCCCTGCGATAAGAAAATTTCCAATTCCTCTGCGACCCTCTGCGTCCTCTGCGGTTCGCATGTTCTCACAGATTATTCACCATCCGTTTGATGCCGTTTTTGAGATGGAGCACGTTGAAATTGATCAACAACCCGACCCGCTTTCCACTGAGCTTCAGGTAGGAGAGAAGCTGAGCTTGGTGAATCGGGAGCAGGGTTTCCACCGCTTTCAACTCTACGATCACGGCGTCTTCGACCAACAAATCCACCCGGTAGCCGACATCTATCTTTATACCATCATAGGCAACCGGAAGACTCACCTGGGTTGCCACTTTCAGCCCCAGTTGGCTGAGTTCATGCAGCAAGCAAGCCTCGTAGGTGCTTTCCAACAAACCAGGCCCGAGCGCCGAATGGACCTTCATTGCTGCATTGACGATCGCTCCGCTGACCTGATTCACTTCCATCATCGAAGCTTCCGTGTGCTAACCGCAGAGGACGCAGAGGAACGCAGAGCAAAGGCTCACAACTTGTGAACCATCCGCCGAATGCCGTCCCCGCCATGGAAAACGTTGAAATCCTCTGCGTTTCCCTGCGCCCTCCGCGGTTCGAATGCCTTCACCCCCCGGCGGGAACGCGCTCGATGGTCAGCTTTTGGATGACGACCGGCTGATTCGGCTTGTCGCTCGAGTTCTTCGGCACCCTGGCGATCTTCTTCACCACGTCCATCCCCTCGGTTACCTGGCCGAAGATCGTGTGTTTGTTGTTGAGAAAGTCGGTGTTGACCTCGGTGATGAAGAACTGGCTGCCGTTGGTGCCGGGTCCGGCATTGGCCATCGCCAGACGGCCGGGCTTGTCAAACTTGAGACTGGGCGCGAACTCGTCCTGGAACCGATACCCCGGGCCGCCCGTGCCGGTCCCGGTCGGGTCGCCGCCCTGAATCATGAATTCCGGGATGACGCGGTGGAAGGTGATCCCGTCGAAGTACCGCGTTTTCTTCGTCTCGCCGCTGCGGGGATCTTTCCAGTCTTTCTTGCCTTCGGCGAGGTCTATGAAATTCTTAACTGTTACCGGCGCCTCTTTTTCGTAGAGCTCGCAGACAACGGTTCCCTGGTTGGTCTCAAAGATCGCGTAGAGACCCGGCTTGCGCTTGCTTTGGGCCATCGCTGCGGGGGAAGCGAAACCCGCCAAGGCGAGCACAAGTCCGACTTGCATCAACAACCAAATCTTGCCGTCCATGAATCCTCCCTGCCGCTCCGCCTGCGCTCTGATCCGCAAAACGATGGGAGCGGTTTTGCCATTTTGGAAATGCCATCAGTTCTAGTCCGGCGGGCAAGCTGACTCCCTCGGAACGCTTTATGCGACACGCCGTCTGCGATACGCTCTCTGCGCCTCCCGACAGCCAACCTCTCCATGCAAGACAGAACACAGGCATTATCCCGGTCGGCAAAAAGGCGTGTCAACATCAATTTTTGTTGCATCGGGAAAATAATTTCCGTATCATCCGCACTCAAAGAGCGGAAGTGTCTCGGAGGCGAAGCTCGAAATGAACCGCGCTTCACAAACGGTTGAGGAATGCTTCACCCGAAAGCAAGTCCTGCGCATTTTGGGTTTGAGCGACCGGCAGTTGGGCGCCTGGGAGCGCCAGGGCCTGCTCGAGCCCCGGCCCACGGCCTCGGCAAAGGCTTCCGACCGGGCCTACACGTTTTCCGATATTGTCACCTTGCGAACGCTGCTCCAACTCCGGCGGGAAGGAGTGCCCCCGGCTCGCATCCGCTCGGTTCATGCCGCCTTGAGGGCGAAACTGGTGGAGGTCGAACGGCCCTGGAGCGAGTTGCAAGTCCAGGCGGACGGGAAACGCCTTGCCGTTCATTTCCAGGGCTCTCCCATGGAGCCGCTGACCGGCCAGTTTCTGCTCGAGTATGCGCCGAGACATCGCACGGAAACCGTTCGCGTGTTGAAGCGTCCGCAAAAGCCCGCGAAATTGAGCGAAGCATCGCTGGAGCTGCGCGCGGAGCATCTGTTCCGGGCCGGGTTGCGCTACGAGATGCGCGAGAAAACGCTCCCGAAGGCCATCCGGGCTTACCAGAAGGCCATCGAGCTGAACCCCCGCGCCGGAGGGGCCTTGATCAACCTGGGAACGATTCATTACAACCTCGGCCAGCTCGAGCAGGCAATGCAATGCTACCAGGCGGCCCTGGCGCTCGATCCCAACTACGCGCTGGCGCACTTCAATCTGGCCAACGTCCATGACGAACGCAGACAGTGGGAAGAGGCGCGGCGCCATTACGAGGAAGCGGTGCGCCTCAGCCCGAATTATCCCGACCCGCATTACAATCTCGCCCTGGTGTACGGCAAGCTGGGGCTGCACGGCAAAGCGCGTCGGCAGTGGCTG